>Ga0065714_10064482_pt1 | contig 53779 bp, 43 predicted proteins | sample MisRhiReplicate2_FD_59101 | JGI IMG/M metagenome (GOLD analysis project Ga0065714, IMG submission 59101) | Miscanthus rhizosphere microbial communities from Kellogg Biological Station, MSU, sample Rhizosphere Soil Replicate 2: eDNA_1 v2... | ecosystem: Host-associated > Plants > Roots >...
AAAATCAGAGAATTCTCCTATTAATCTAATTAGTTAAATAAAAACTTCACGTCAGTTCGAGTGTTTTAAGAAACAAAATGGAAAAAAATGTATCGAGAACTGCTGAACCCTTCACAAAATCTCTTTCAAACAAAGACATTAATTAAAAACTTCTCGATACGATTTTTTCAAAATCTACTCGAAGTGACGGTAGTATAGATTTTAACAAAAAAACTTTCAGAAAAATTCCGAAAGCTTTTTTTAAGTTGATTAAATGCTAAATCTTTCCCAGAAAAAAGGTGGCTCAATTCCTAAAGCTCTCAGGTAAACAAATCCCTGTCCACGGTGATGGACTTCATTATCAACGAAATAAAGAATATTCTGATAAACCGGAAACTCATACTGACCAAATAAATTAAAAGTTTCCTGAAATTTTTCTTCTGAAATCTGATTAAAATAATGGTTGATTACTTCGGTTTCTTCGTCCCATTTTTTCAGGATGTCTTCTTTAGTTTTTGGTTGAAAAGCTTCCTCTGAAAATCCTTCGATTTGCGCTTCTACAATTCCTCTCAAACCCGGACCGGCAATGCTGATCAATTCAACTGCCAATTTCGCAAATGGTCTCATTCCGCCGATGGAAAATTCGAATAAATCTTTTTCAGGGAACATCTCGATCACTCTTCTGGTGAGGTTTCTATGTCCTTGCCAATGTTCTAATAATTGTGCTGAAGAGATAAACTGTTTCGTTGCTGTTGCTGTAGTTGTCATAATATTTAATTTTATTTGTTAATGTTAAGACAAAGGTAAGTCGACGTTATGACAACAGATTGTCAGTAGGTTTTTTGGGATTTAATTTTTTTTTCTTTAATTGTTAAATAAAATTCATCAGTTTGCGTTAAGTAAATAATTGGCAGCGAAATTGATGCTCAGCTTTAAAATTTAGATTAAAAAATGAAAAGAATTATTGTTGCAGGAATCATTGGTTTTACTGTGCTGTCATGTAATAAAGTAGAAGACAAAATCAATGAAACCGTACAGCAGACTAAAGAAAAAGTACAGCAAGAAGCTCAGAAAGTAGTGGAAGAAACTGTTAGTGAATCGATTAATTCGCTAACTAACTCACAGGATGTTAAATTTGATGATGTTTTTAAAAATGCCGGAACTAATATGATTTCGGAAGCAAAAGGAAAAACTTTTAAATTTCCGAATGGTACCGAAGGATTTATTTTTAAATATAAAGCCGACAAAGCTGTATTAATTCCTTTTTTGGAAAACCAGCTAACAACTGATGAAAGCAAATCAGATCAGAAAGTCCGGAGAATTGACGGACAAAGTATTGTAGATAAAATAAGTTTAGTTGAGAAATTTCTTCCCGAAAATACTGTTGATACAGGTTTTCTTGAAGATATGAAAAATGATCAGAGTATAGAATATTATAAGCTGAAAAGATTTCCAAACAGCAGTACAATCATCTACAATCCGAAAAATCAGACCGTTTTACAATATGTAGAGGTAGATAAATAATTTTGAATGAGACCGGTTTTATCAACCGGTCTTTTTTATGATGTGTAACTGGGAATTTATTTTTAGTTTCTAAAGCTTTCCTGTTTTTTACTTTTGAAATTGTACAAAATAAACTATTTTAGTCTTATGAAATCGCCATGATTGCGTATGGCTTTTAAAGACAATGAAAATTTACATATGAAAATTTACACCAAAACAGGTGACAAAGGACAAACCGCTTTGTACGGCGGAACCCGTGTTTCCAAGGCGAGTGCGAGAGTAGAAAGTTACGGAAACATTGATGAGCTCAATTCATTCATCGGAATTTCAAAAAGCCATATTACTGATGATGAGGTTTTAAAGCAATTAAAGAAAATTCAGTTTGATTTGTTTACGGTTGGCTCCGAAGCAGCAACCCCGGTTGATAAACTGATGTTGGCAAATGGAAAATCCAGGCTTCCTTTAATTATTACAGATAAAGAAATCGAAGAGCTGGAAAACTGGATGGATGCTTTTGAAGAAAAACTCGAGCCATTACAATACTTTATTCTTCCTGGTGGCGGAAAATCTGCAACATTTTTGCATGCTGCGAGAACGATTTGCAGAAGAGCCGAACGTTCTTTGGTTTTCTTAAATGAATCTGAAGAAGTACGTCCGGAGCTGATCAAGTACTTAAACCGACTTTCAGATTATCTTTTTGTTTTGGCGAGATATGTTTCAAAATTAAATAACGAACCGGAAGAATACTGGAACCCGAATGAAAGATAAAGCACTTCTTTTCATCAATGGTGATGTACCAAAATCACTTCCCAATCCAGAAAACTATGATCTCATAGCGTGTACAGACGGTGCTTTTCATTATCTGAAAAATCTTAATTTCCCATTAGAAAAACTTGATTTTATTTCCGGCGATTTTGATTCGCATTCAGGTGTTGATGAAAACATTTATGAAGACAAATTCATATATACTCCGGATCAGGAAAAGACAGATTTTCATAAAGCTTTGGAACTTATTTCAGAAAAAGGCTTTAAAAATATTGATGTTTTTGGTGGAAGTGGAGGAGAGCAGGATCATTTTTTAGGAAATCTAACAGTTGCCTATTCATTTAAAAATACTTTAAACATAAAATTTTATGACGAGTTTTCTGAATATTTTTTTATTCCCGAAAATGTTGTTTTAAAAAATGTCAAAAATAAACTCATTTCACTGTATCCTTTTCCAACGGTTGAAAATGTGACAACTAAAGGTTTAAATTGGTCATTAACTGATGAAAATCTGAGTATTACGTCAAGAATCGGAACGAGAAATTTTGCAATTGAGGACGAAGTTTTTATCCAATATGAAAAAGGAGATTTGCTGGTATTTATCGGAAAGAATTATCTCTGATTTTTACATAGAAAATAACGATACGGGTAATTTCAAATCTGTGAAAACTTTAAGAAAATTTAAAACTAAAAAATCAATCTTTTTTAGCAATTTTGCATTCTTAATTCACTTGTCAGAAAATGAAAATAAAATACTCGGAACTTATTGATCAGACATTGTATTTTCCAACGGAAGAATTCAATGTTTCTGAGAACAATTTGTCTTTTCACGATATTCCTTTGATGGAGGTTGTTGAAAAGTTTGGAACACCTCTTAAGGTAAGTTACCTCCCGAAGATTTCTCAGAATATCCAGAAAGCAAAAGGCTGGTTCAAAGAAGCTTTTGAGAAAATCGATTACAAAAAAAACTACAGATACTGTTACTGTACAAAATCCAGCCATTTCAAATTTGTGATTGAAGAAGCCCTGAAGAACGATATTTCTATCGAAACGTCTTCGGCTTATGATATGGATATTGTAAAATCGCTTTACAATGAAGGTAAGGTTGATAAAAATATTGAAGTGATCTGCAACGGTTTCAAAACGGATGATTATCTGGCGAAAATTTCAGATATGATCAATAGTGGTTTTGAAAACATCACTCCGATTCTGGATAATTATCGTGAATTGGATAAATTAACGGAAAGCATTGATACAACATTCGACATCGGAATCAGAATTGCTTCCGAAGAAGAGCCAAAGTTTGAATTCTATACTTCAAGATTAGGAATCGGATATAAAGATATTATTCCTTATTACAGTCAGAAAATTGCGGAACATCCGAATGCAAGACTGAAAATGCTTCATTTTTTCATCAATACCGGAATCAAAGACACAGCGTATTATTGGAATGAATTGTATAAATGTCTTCGTGTATATGCACGTTTGAAGAAAATTGCTCCGGAAGTTAATTCATTAAATATCGGTGGTGGATTTCCAATCAAAACTTCTTTAAATTTCGATTACGATTACCAATATATGGTAGAAGAAATCGTTTCTCAGATCAAAAAATTCTGTGAAGAGGAAGGAGTAGAAGAACCCAATATTTATACTGAATTTGGAAGCTTTACGGTTGGTGAAAGTGGCGCAAACTTATACAAAATCATTTCTCAGAAACGTCAGAACGACAGAGAAAAGTGGAATATGATCGATTCATCTTTCATGACCACACTTCCTGATACTTGGGCGATCTCAAGACACTTTATCATGCTTCCTCTGAATCGTTGGGAAGATTCTTATGAAAGAGTGTTCTTGGGCGGGTTAACTTGTGATTCAGATGATTATTATAATTCTGAACAACATACCAATGCTATTTATTTACCTGTTTTCAGTGATACGAAACCTTTATATATTGGTTTTTTTCACACTGGAGCTTATCAGGAAACTATTGGCGGTTATGGTGGAGTTCATCACTGTTTGATGCCTCAACCGAGACATATTCTGATTCAGAAAGATGAAAATGGAGAATTTCAATATGAAATCTTTAGAGAAAGACAGGAACCGGAAGATATTTTGAAAATATTAGGCTACTAAATAACTGAAGCACTCTAAACGAAGGCGACGAACAGTTTGCAATTTTAAAAAGACAGCTCTCAGATTTTTGAGAGCTGTCTTTTTTATTCAAAAGAACTTTGAAATCTTATCAACTTCCAATTCAGAATAATCTGATACAATTATATTTGCCAGAGTATAATCCTGATTATGTGTATGCAGACTTTTGTATGCCGCACAGAAAATATTAGCACGATGAGCTGCCAAAATTCCGTTGGTGGAGTCTTCAATGACCATACAGTTTTCAATTGGTTTACCAGCCATTTCTGCTGCCTTCATAAAAATTTCAGGATGTGGTTTTGATTCCTTTAAATCGGCACCGCTGATTTTTCCGCTGAAATATTTTTCTAATTTAAATTTCTCAAAAACCATATTGATGGTGGTCATCGTTGCGGAAGATGCTAAAATTAAAGTAATTCCGTTTTCGTAATAATGTTGAATTAATGTTCTTACTCCAAGAATTAAATCAAACTCTTCATCATGATAAAAATAATCTTTGAAGTGTGCTCTTTTGATGCCGGCAATTTCTTCAAAAGTTTGAGAAAGATTGAATTTTTGAATTAACGTTTCGCAAACCCTTCTCGTGGAAGCACCGGTGAAGGAGGTGTAAAGTTCTTCAGAAACTTCAATTCCCAATTGATTAAATGTTTTGAAATACGCTTTTCTGTGCAAAGGTTCTGTATCTACAATAACGCCATCCATATCGAACAGCACAGCTTTTAAGGACATGTTTTAAATTTTTGCAAAGGTAGGGAATTTGGATGGATGCTGGGAGTTGGATGCTTGTAGATTAAGAGATATACATATTTCGGAAATTTGTTTTAAAAGTAAAATCAGCAAAATCAACGAGAGTTTTAAAAATTAATACGAATTTATTTTTTCACTGCAAAAATTTCAAGCTTCCAACTCCCAGCTTCCATCTTTTACTATCTTTGCAAAAATCATTTAACTTTAAAAACATTATGAAAACATACGCAGGAATTCCTGAAGAAAATGCTTCATTAGAAAATTCAAAAGTAGTTTTGGTAACGGTTCCTTACGACGGAACGTCAACCTGGGGAAAAGGTGCCGACAAAGGTCCGGAATTGTTCTTAGACGCTTCCGAAAATATGGAACTATATGACATCGAAACAGGAACAGAGCCTTATCTTGAAGGAGTTTACATGGCAGGAGAAGTTTCAGAAAACTCTACTCCTGAGGCAATGACAGAAGCGGTTTATCAGAAAACAAAAGAGCTTTTGGCAACAGATAAATTATTTACGCTATTTGGTGGTGAGCATTCAGTTTCTATCGGTTCGATTCGTGCGGTTGGAGAGAAATTTGAAAATCTGACGGTTTTACAATTGGATGCTCATACAGATCTTCGTCCTGAGTTCCATGGTTCTACTTCCAATCATGCTTGTGCGGTTTTTGAAGCAAACCAGAAACATAATCTGGTTCAGGTCGGAATCCGCTCTATGGATGTTGAGGAAGCTGAATATTTACCTGAAGGAAGAGTATTTTTCGCTCACGAAATTGCCAATAACGAAAACTGGGTAAATGATGTTTTAGAAAAAGTTTCAGGAAATGTTTATATCACAATCGATTTGGATGCTTTTGATCCGTCAATCGCACCTTCAACAGGAACTCCGGAACCAGGTGGTTTACAATGGTATCCAACATTGGAATTATTAAGAAAAGTTTTCGAAAAATGTAACGTTGTTGCTTTTGATATTGTTGAATTAATGGATTCTGCTTATTCAAAACCAAGTGCATTTTTAGCGGCAAAACTGTATTATAAAATGTTGGCATATTATCACATCAACAGAGACTAAAATTCCGCAGGAAACGGATTTTTTTATTCAGGATTTCTTTGAAAATTTGTGATATAAAACAAAAGTAAATGTCCATACAAAACGAAATAGACTATCAGAGAATTGCCAAAGCGATCGAGTTTATCAAAATCAATTTCAGACATCAGCCAAATTTGGACGAGATTGCTGAAAAAGTAAATTTAAGTCCGGCACATTTTCAGAAAATATTTACGGATTGGGCAGGAACAAGTCCGAAGAAATTTTTGCAGTTCATCAGTCTTGAACACGCAAAAAGTTTACTGAAAGAAGAAAAAGCCACGTTGTTTGATGCAGCTTTAGAGACCGGACTTTCAAGCACGAGCAGATTGCACGATTTATTTGTGAAGATTGAAGGAATGTCGCCTGCAGAATATAAAAACGGCGGTAAAAATTTAAATATCAATTACAGTTTTTCAGAAAGTCCATTTGGAAAAATCATTACAGCTTCCACAGAAAAAGGAATCTGCTACATGGCTTTCGAAGAAGATAAAGAAAATGCATTGAGAGATTTACAAAATAAATTTCCCAATGCATCTTTTTTTGAAAAAAAGAATGAGTTTCAGCAAAATGCATTATCCATTTTTAATAAAGACTGGACGAAGCTGAATACGATAAAACTTCATCTCAAAGGAACCGATTTCCAGCTCAAAGTCTGGGAAAGTTTACTAAAAATTCCACTTGGGAAATTATCAACTTATGGAAATTTAGCCAATGAAATCGGAAATCCAAAAGCTTCAAGAGCAGTCGGAACTGCGATTGGAAGTAATCCGGTTGCATTTTTAATTCCTTGCCACAGAGTGATACAATCTTCGGGAAAAATTGGCGGCTATATGTGGGGAAGCGACAGGAAACAGTTGATGATTGGGTGGGAAAGTTCGCAGGTTTATTCTGATGATTTTATTTAAAAAATATTCGGCTTTTTGACATTGACTTCGTCGAATCTGCAATTTCCGCAGGAATCTCAAAAGTTAAAAAAATAATATTGCTTAGATTCATATGGAATGACAAACTAAGTTTTGATAAATAGGTAATTAATTTTAGTTTAATCATGAATAATTTATTTGAAGAAATACAAGATTTTCCCATCAATATTCTTCCCAAAGACGGAAATGCAGAATATTATGGCAAAATTTTTTCTGATGCTGAATGTGAAAAATATTATCAGTATTTATTCAGTCAAATTCCGTGGGAAAATGATGAGGCTGTTATTTTTGGAAAACTGATTATTACTAAACGAAAAGTTGCATGGTTTGGTGAAAAAGAGTTTGAATACACCTATTCCAACCGGACAAAATACGCAAAACTCTGGACTTCCGAATTGTTAGAATTAAAACAAAAATGTGAAGAAGCTTCAGGTGAAACCTACAATTCATGTCTGCTAAATTTATACCATGACGGAAGCGAGGGAATGGCTTATCATAGTGATGCCGAAAAAGATCTTAAAAAACACGGTGCAATCGCTTCTTTAACTTTCGGAGCAGAACGTAAATTTTCTTTTAAACATAAATTATCTAAAGAAAGAATTGATGTGATGCTTGAAAACGGAAGTTTACTCGTGATGAAAGGGAAAACTCAGGAAAACTGGCTTCACAGACTTCCGCCAACCAAAAAAGTGACAACTCCGAGAGTGAATCTGACTTTTAGAACTATTGAGGAATGATTTTAAGTGTAAAGATTTTATAACATTAATATTATCCACTCAGTTTGTCATTCCGTAGGAATCTCAACAGGGATTTTTACGATTCGATCTCTACAAAATGCACCTAGATTCCTACGGAATGACAAACTGAGTGGATAAGTTGATGCGAAAAAAAAGCTGTTCAAAACGAACAGCTTTTTAAAATTTATTTCAAAACCTCAACTTCAATCGTAGAATCTTCAAAGATTTTAATAAAAGCTTTCGTATAATCTTCTTTCGTCGCCATATTCGGATTGTCTAAGAACTTTTGTGGATTCACCGAGAAAAGCGGAAACCAGGTCGAAGAAATTTGAATCTGAATTTTATGCCCTTTTTTAAATGTATGCACCACATCCTGCAATCTGAAATTCACTGCAGTTTTCTGATTAGCAACTAAAGCTTCAGGTTTTTCTCTCGAATTTCTGAATCTTGCCGGCATAATTTCGCTTCTTACCATCTGATGATAATTTCCATAAATAATACCTTCTTTTTTCTCAACAGGTTTAAAATCTTCCGGATAAACATCGATTAATTTCACAGCAAAATCTGCATCAGTAGAAGTTGAAGCGATATTTAATTTAGCCATAATTTCTCCTGCGAAAATCATATCTTCTGTCAAAACATCTGTTGTGAAAGTCAAAACATCAGGTCTTCCGACTGCAAATCTCTGGTCTTCCGACATATAATTTCTTGGAGTAAAACCGTTAAAGTCTTTTAGATTGTCAGAACTTAAAACAGGGTTATTCGGATCACTGTAATATTCCGAAGAGCCTTGTTGTGGGGAATTTTTCAATGTTCCGTTTGCCAAATAGAAATTGACTTTCTGAGTATTTTTCGGAGGATATTGTGCAAATTCTTTCCATTCTTTGGCTCCGGTGTCGTACATCAAAGCTTCCGGCAAACCTGCGTCTTCTTTTGTATTTCCTTTTAAATAATGATTAAAAAATTTAGTCTCAATATTTTTCTGATAATACGTTGCGATGCTGTCTCCAAAATAAATTTGGTTATGGAAATGTTTTCCTTCTTCTCTTGACCATCCGCCGTGTGAGAAAGGTCCCATGACGATTGTATTTTTAGCTTTCGGACTTGTTTTTTCAATCGTTTTGTAAATATTTAAAGGTCCTGAAAGATCTTCAGCATCAAACCAGCCTCCGACAGTCATTACCGCATGATTTACATTTTTCAGGTGAGGGAGAAGATTTCTTTTTTGCCAGTATTCATCGTAATTCGGATGATTCATAATTTCGGTTATGAAGAAATTGTCTTTGTAATATTTGTCGTAAGCTTCTTTCAGGGTACCCAATTCTCTATAGAATTTTAATCCGTCTTCTGATGTAGATTTAATCATAGAATCAGAATACCATTCTTTTTGTTCAGGCTTAGTTTTTTGAACTCCAAAAACAGGAAACGTTCTGAAATAACCCAACATAAATTTTCCGTTGTGAAGAAAATCGTCATTCCAGAAATCTGAAATCGGAGCTTGAGGTGAAGAAGCCACCAAAGCCGGATGTTGCGCCAAAGTTCCTACTGCAGTGTAAAATCCCGGATATGAAGTTCCGTATTGACCAACTTTTCCGTTGTTGTCTTTGATGTTTTTGATCAACCAGTCTATCGTATCATACGTATCAGTGCTTTCGTCGACATCTTTTTTTGTTTTCCGCTCAACCTGCGGAGTCATATTGGTAAAAGTTCCTTCGCTCATGTATCTTCCTCTCACGTCCTGAAAAACAAAAATGTATTTGTCTTTCATCAAATATTGATTGGGACCAAGCTTGGTTCTGTATTCGTTTTCTCCGTAAGGTGCAATGCTGTAGCAGGTTCTTTGCATTAAAAATGGATATTTTTGCTTTTTTGAAATGTCTTTCGGAATGTAAACAGCTGTGAAAAGTTTTACGCCGTCACGCATCGTAATGTAAAATTCTTTTTTGGTGAAATTATCTTTCACGAAGCTTTCTGCCTGAGCCGGGTTTTGAGATTTTCCTAAAATAAGAAAGAAAATAAGTACAATTGAAAAAGGAATCTTCATAGTTGAAATTTGTTGCTAATTTATTAAAATAAATATCTCCATTTAATTTAAAAAAGAAAATGACCAGAATCTCTCCTGATCATTTCAAATATATATAAAAGTGGGTTTGGTCGCTATTTGGTTTCCATTTTTTTACCTGCAAACTTATTAAGCTTCATCGTCAATGAAAACATCACATAACGTTTCAGAATAAGATCTTCACGGTCTTCAAAATAAGCAGGCATAATGGTTCTTCTTACACTTTGATTTTGATTCAGAATATCATATACTTTCACTTTTGCAGTCAGCTGTTTGTTGAAAAATGAATATCCCAAACTCGTATTCCAGAAGTAAAAATCTCTTTTGAAACCTGGTGCTATGTTTGAGTTGGTGTTGTATTCAAAATCGTTGCCAAAGACGAGTTTTGTTTTAAAAATATAGTTGGTAAGTTCAAGTTTTACGACCTGATTTGTAGTCTCCACTCTTCCGATATCATAGTTGGTGTAATCTGAAAAATTGTAACCGATTTTGTATGAGGGTTTTATAGTAATTTTGTCTTTAATTTCATAGGTAAGGTTAAATCCGGGATTGATAGTGTAAGAATCACTGGTATATTGCACCGAATTAATAAAACCTCGATTATAACCGTAATTCATGCTGAATCTTGGGTTGAGTGTAAGTTTATTTTCTTTCCATTTAAATGTTTTGGTAAACCCGCCGCCAAAATTCAGGTTTTTATTCCCGCTCACATTAGCATAGGTCACAAATTGTTTCCCCGAATCATCGAAATATGAATAGTTCACCACATCATTATTACCATATGTGAAACCAATATTAATATAATAGCTGATATTTTTTATCATATTAAAATTGTTAAAATAAAGATAAGCCTGATTTCGCCAGGAGTTTTTTAGATCGGGATTACCCTGATAAGCGATCAACGGATTAGCAAGATCTACATAAGGGGTAAGTTGCTCCGCAGTAGGAATTGTAAAATCTGAGTAATTGTAAAAGCTTAATCTTTTGTTTTGCGAAAACTGATATTGCACATTAAAATTGTAACCAGGAAGTGCAAAGTTTTTCTGAAGATCGTATTGTTTTCCGTCAAATACAGAATTAACTCTCATATTTGAAATGTCAAGATCTGCGGTTGCCCACAAATTCAGTTTGTTTTTATTGATTTCATAGACTAATTCCGGACTGGTTTTGTCGATTTTTTGATTCATTCTGTTGGATAATCCCATATTGTAATTGGAATATTGACCTGTGTTTTGATCAAAATCATTTACTTCTCTCAGATTTCGGTCAACATTGTTTTCATAGTTTAAACTAAGACTTATTGATGTCGAATCGGATAATGGTTCAGAATATCCTGCGCTGAATCTGTAGCTGTTTGTCTGAGTTTTGTTTTTTGAAAGCTGATTTCTAATATCGTTGGGCTCACTCGTTTGATAGAATAAAGTTTGAGATTTGTTTAATTGATCTTTTTTTGATTCGGAGATCGTAGAATTCATATTGACATACGCAGACCGTCCTTTTTTCTTAAATTTTTTAGAAAAATAAATGTTCGGAGTGAATGAATTGCTTTCAGAATCTGTACTAGTGTAAGCATCACTTTCATTCAGAAGAAGATCATCTCTTAATGTGCTTGATTTTGAATTGTTAAAATTAAAGCCTTCATTTCGCGAAAATGACGGAGAGAAATAGATGCTGGTTAAAGAATCCAGTTTTATTCTTGCTGATGTATCAAAATTATACTGTCTGTTATCATTTTCACCATTGCTTTCCGAGTTGGTTTTTAAAGTATAGTCAGGAAGTAGAGTTGTTCGTGAAACTTTAGACTTGGTTTCAAGATTATTATCTGAATGCATCAGGCTTAAAGTTTCCAGATCGGCATCATTAGACAGTTTATCACTGTAGTTAAAACCTACTGTGGTTGATCTTTGAATTCCTTTAGTATTTCCGCTTCCACCCTGATTATAAAATGTTGTTCCGCCAACGGTCATAATGCTTCCGCCCTGCATCAGCCATGAATTTCTTCCGTGTCCCATACTGTCAAAAACCTCATCATTTGAAAATCCTTGAGAATTGATGTTGTTGGATGATGCAAGAAGACTTATTTTGGTATCCTTTTTAAAGTAACTTAAAAGTCCGCTTCCTTCATATCTTTTGTCTGAACCATAACCCAATGTCAATCTTGAGATCAGACCTTTGTTTTTCTTTTCATCAATATTAAAATTGATTGTAGTATTATTTGATTTGGCAGTTTTTCCGCTGAGTTCTTCTTCTTTGGTTTTGGTCGTTGTAAATTGAATGTTTTTAATAATATCTGCAGGGAGATTCTGTAAAGCGATTTTTCCGTCTTTGTCGAAGAACGGTTTTCCGTTGATCATGATTTGGTCAACTTCTTTTCCGTTAACGGTAATTTTCCCTTCATTGCTGATTTCCACTCCCGGAATTTGTTTTAAAAGCTCTTCAATCTTACTGTCCGGACGAACTTTGATCGAAGAAGCATTAAATTCAATCGTATCTTTTTTGATTTTAACAGGAGAAGCAGAAATTTTGACTTCTTCAATATTGAAAACAGAATTTTTTTCCAGTTCGATATCACCTAATGACATTGACTGGGTAATTGACTCGTATTTTTTTGAAAAGGAAATAAGTTTATCAGCATCAATTTTCAGAACGGTCGGCTCCTTTACTTCGTCAGCTTTCAGAGAAAATTTCCCTTCGCGGTTGGTCGCGGTGTAATTGATGATTGATGAATCTTTTTGTTTGAGAAGATAAACGGTAGCATTTTCTACAGGTTTTTTTTCGAAGTCTGATACTTTTCCGTCGATGTTTAACTTTTGTGCATTGAGAATAACTGCGTTGAAAACAAAGAACAGCAACAATAAAATTTTCTTCATCTATTTTTTTTTGATGGCGCAAAAGTATAAAAAAAACATCCCCAATCGGGGATGTCAAATGTTAAATATTTCTAAAAAGCGTGAGTTTTTGAGAAACTTATGCTCTTAAATATCTTGAGTATGCGTAACCTTCCTGCCCGTCGGCAGTTTTCACTTTCCACCAGTCGTCAGAAGTCTGTTCTACTAATGTTACTGATGAACCTTTTGCCGCTTTACCCACAACAGCAGCTTCAGTGGAAGGCTCTTGTCTGATGTTCAGGTTAGAATCTTCTGTAGCAATAGTTAAAGTTGCTCCTGCAGCTAAACCAGCTACCTGTACATCAATGTTGATGTCTGAAGCTGAGTAAGTAGAATCGATAGCTCCTAAAGCATTCCAAACTGCATCTTTTGCTGCAGTATTAGAAGCGTTTCCCGAAACATAAAGAATTCCGTCCTGCTCCTGAACCTGCAAATTTGAAACTCCCGCAGACTGAGCTGCAGAAACTACACTCGAATATTTATCTTGTAATGTGCTCATCTCTAATTATTTTACAGTGTAATTATAGTTTACTTTTCCAACTTTCAAAGCATCCACAGATTCTTTGATTTTTCTAGCCTGAGCAGAAGATGCAGTTCCTGTAAGCGTCAATTCTCCGTTTACTACTTCCACATTTACAGATGGAAAATCTTTCAAAGCATCTTTTACTTTCTGCTGAACCATAGGATCTACAGCAACAGTAGTTTCTACCGGTGGTGGAGGTGGAGCTACTTCAGCAATAGTTGCCATATCGTGTACGTCTTTTACACCTTTAATTTCTTTAAGAGATTTAATAGCTGCATCTTTTTCAGCTTGCGAAGCAAATGTTCCTCCTAAATGAGCAACACCTTCTTTTACTTCTACAGTCGCTGAAGGATTAGCTGCTACAATTGTCGTTGCTGAAGTTTGCAGATCAGCATCAGAAACTTTCTTTTTGCACGAAATAGATCCAAACGATACTGCCAAAGCTAAGGCAGACATTGCGATTGTTTTTTTCATAATTGATTTAATTTAATGTTTTTAATTAGACTCAAATGTAATAATAAAATCTATACCATTTATCTAAAAAAAGAATAAATATATCAGAGTTTTACTTTAAACGTTTCATTATCTGTATATTAATTTTTGTTTGGTGAATTTTAAGTAATTTTAACATAAGTTTAGGCTTCAATTGAAAAACCATTATATTTGTGGCAATTGAACTCTATATATGAAAGGACAGAATAAATTATTCATAGCAATCATTATTGCACTGATTGTAGGTGTAGCAATTGGTGGATTTGTACACATTCAATATCCTGAAAGCGCAAAACCATTTTCAGATAATATCAAACTGCTCGGAACCGTTTTCATCAGATTGGTTCAGATGATCATTGCTCCTCTGGTTTTTACCACATTAGTGGTTGGAATTGCCAAAATGAGCGACATCAAAATGATCGGAAGGGTAGGAACAAAAGCGATGCTTTGGTTTATTTCTGCCTCACTGGTTTCGCTTTTCATCGGTTTGATTTTAGTGAATTGGTTAGAGCCGGGTCACGTAACGAAGCTTCCTATTCAGGATGCAGCTTCTGTGGATGAGCTTTTAAAATCAAGCAAAGGTTTTTCAATGGAAGATTTTGTGAAACATATTATTCCTAAAAGTTTATTCGAAGCTTTTGCAACGAATGAAGTCCTTCAGATTGTGGTTTTTTCTATTATGTTTGGGGTTGCTTTGGCTAATTTAGGTGATGAATATGCTCAACCTGTTATCAAATTATTTGACGTTATAGCTCATGCAATTCTGAAAATGGTAGGTTACATTATGTGGTTTGCACCGCTTGGAGTTTTGGGTGCAATTGCGGCAGTCGTTGCAACCAATGGTTTTGAGATTTTTAAAGTCTATGCCATTTACCTCAGAGACTTTTTCTTTGCAATAGCAGTTCTTTGGCTAGTACTTTTAATAGTAGGATATCTGATCTTAGGAAACCGTCTTTTTGAATTATTAAGAAGAATAAAATCTCCTTTATTAATTGCTTTCTCTACGACGAGCTCTGAAGCTGTTTTCCCTAAATTGGTTGAAGAATTGGAAAGATTTGGCTGTAATAATAGAGTAGTGTCATTTATTTTACCTCTAGGATATTCATTCAATCTAGACGGAAGTATGATGTACATGACGTTTGCATCAATTTTCATCGCTCAGATCTACGGAATTGAAATGACTGTCGGACAGCAAATTACCATGCTTTTGGTGTTAATGTTAACCTCAAAAGGAATTGCCGGAGTTCCGAGAGCTTCTTTGGTAATCATTGTAGCAACCTGTTCCATGTTTGGAATTCCACCGGAAGGAATTGCCTTAATTTTACCTATCGATCACTTCTGTGATATGGCAAGAAGTATGACGAATGTTTTGGGGAATGCTTTGGCAACGTCTGCGGTTTCTAAATGGGAAGGGCAGCTTGATAATCATGGGGGAGATATGTAAAAGTCAATTTATCTAAAGATAGTGAATGGTCAATAGTGAATTTCTTTTCTGTTGACCATTTTTATGAAATTTGTATTACTTTGCTGAGTGAAACGCCTTTGCGAACGAAAAATATTTTCAATCATTTAAATAGAAAATTTGCGAACTTTGCGTTAAAAATAGATTAAAAACCTATCATTAAATGAATTTACAACAACATAAAAATACAATTGCTGATAAAGGTTTTTCCGTTATCAGCAATGTTTTTTCTACGGAAGAAATTGAAAGTATCTCTAAAGTCATTCAGAATATTGACACTTCAAAAGAAACATTCAGAAAATCGGAAGATCTTTTTGCAATCCGTCAGTTTTTAAAGGAAATTCCTGAAGTGAAAGATTTTATTTTTAATGAAAATTTAACGACAATCATTAAAGAAATTTTTGGCGAAAATTATTTTGTAGTCAAAAGTATTTACTTCGATAAACCTGAAAAATCTAACTGGTACGTTGCTTATCATCAGGATTTGACCATTTCAGTTGATAAAAAAGTTGATTTAGAAAACTTCGGTCCTTGGACGACAAAACAAAATCAGTTTGCCGTTCAGCCACCTTTACATATTCTTGAAAATATTTTTACGATAAGAATTCATTTAGACGATACTGATGAGAATAACGGAGCCTTAAAAGTAGTTCCAAAATCTCACGCAAAAGGAATTTACAGACCAGAAAACATCGACTGGAATGTTGAGACAGAAAATATTTGCAATGTAGAAAAAGGTGGTATTATGATTATGAAACCATTGCTTCTACATGGTTCGAACCGAACAACAAACGGAAAGAAAAGAAGAGTGATTCATATCGAATTTTCAGATAAAGAGCTTCCTGAAGAATTGAATTGGTCGGAGAGAATGAATTGAATTTTATTTAAATTTAATCCTTTAATTTTCTATTCAATTCAATTTGCGATTACAAAATATGATTGCTCACGATTGGTAATAAAATGTAAATATTACAGTTTGTTTGTCATTCCGGAGGAATCTCAACAACGTTTATATTTAAATAACAACGTAGAGATTCCTCCGGAATGACAAACTATACGTTGAATATTCATAAAACAAAAACCTCTTCCAAATCGAAAGAGGTTTATTTATTAAAAAAAAATCAGTCTTACTTCACAGAAATCTCATCCACAAAAATGTAAGCATCACCACCTGCACCTTGATGCCATTCCGGAAGTTTACCGAAGTGATAAGCTTTTACCTTAAGATAACGGGCTTCTGTCGGAAGAACTTCAGTCGAGAAATTTTTCACCTGAACTTTTTCGTCTTTAGCATCAATGTCATTTTCCAAAGTTTTTAGAAGAATAAAAGTTTTACCATCCATTGATGCATAATATTCCACTTTTTTAGGCATTAAAATCCATGCGCGGCTGTCCTGTAAGTACGTTGAAGAAATCTGACTGATCTGTTGGGGAGATTTAAAATCAATAATTGCTTCCACAGTTTGCCCTTGGTAACCCTGCCATTCTCCTTTTCTCCAATTGGTATCACCGTTGATTCCGTCAATTAAAGAGAACTTTCCGCCTGCTGTGTATTGAGGATTAACGTTGGCATTGATGGTAATATCCCAATGATTGGGTCTTCTGTTAAAATTCGCAGTCGTAATGCCGCTTTTCTCGCCATTTCTTTCAGCATATGTAGAAACTTGCGTTGTTTTATTGATGGTAAATGGTTCTTTGTAGACTTTAAACGTTTTTCTCACATTGGCGTCATTTTCATCCATCGTTATGTAATAGACTTTATCTTTTTCGTTCAACGGTGTGATTTTTACCTGAGTGGTAAAATCAAAAAATCTGTCAGCAGCGATTACCGGAGAAGCGGTTTGTTCAGGATATTTTAAATCTTTAGCAACTTTTACATTTTCAAAACCTAAATGTTTAAGTTCACTTTTCGGAGTGTTTTTAGTAATAATTCTAGTCGTTCCATCTTCGAGATGTAATTTAATTTCATCAAAATAAGGTGTCACCGTTTCCCATTCAGGTTTTCCCGGAGTTACAGCATAAATTCCCATAGAACTCAAAATAAACCATGCACTCATCTGTCCACAATCTTCATTTCCGATCAGTCCGTCCGGCGAATTTTTGTAGAAATTATCAAGAATATATTTGATTTTCGCTTCCGTTTTTTGAGGTTTATCAACGAAATTATAAAGGTAAGCAATGTGATGACTCGGCTCATTTCCTTGTGCATATTGTCCCATTAATCCTGTAATATCTACTTGTTCTCTTCCTGTCGTTTTATCAGAAGCTGAGAAAATCGCATCAATAAATTGTTCAAATTTTTCTTTTCCACCATGAGCGTCGATCAATCCCGGAATATCCTGCGGAACGGAATACGAGTAATGCCATGAATTTCCTTCTGTGTAATTGTTGTTGACTTCACTCGGATCAAACGGTTCGTACCAGTTTCCGTTCTTTCTTGCCTGCATAAAACTGTTTTTCGGATTGTAAAGATTTTTCCAATTTTGAGAACGTTTCATAAAGTATTCGTAGTCTTCTTTTTTGTTTAAAATTTTCGCCATTTGAGCGATACACCAATCATCGTAAGCGTATTCCAAAGTTTTTGAAACACTTTCGTGCTCATCGTCAATACTGATGTAATTGTTTTGCTTGTAAGCATTCAAACCAAAAATATCCAACATGGCTGAATTTTTTGAAGCCTGAAAAGCTTTCTCGTAATCAAAACCAGTAATTCCTTTTGCCATCGCATCTGCAATCACAGAAACCGAATGATAACCAATCATACATTCCGTTTCGTTCGAAGCAAGTTCCCAAACGGGAAGTTTTCCACCTTGTTCATACTGTTTGATAAAAGTATTGATGAAATCGGCCGTTCTTTTTCTATCAATCAGACTCATCAAAGGGTGCGCTCCTCTGAATGTGTCCCAAAGCGAGAAAACGGAATAGTACCCGAAATCTTTTGCCATGTAAAATTTGTTGTCTCTTCCACGATATTTTCCGTCAACATCCATATTAATGTTGGGTTGCGTGAAAACGTGATATAAAGCAGTATAGAAAACTGTCAATTTGTCTTTATCGGCAGATTTCACTTCAATTTTTGAAAGTTCTTTGTTCCAATCGGTTTCGGCTTGTTTTTTAATGGTTTCAAAATCATTTGAACTTCCTTCAGCCAGCATGTTTTTTCCGGCACCTTCGTAACCGGTAGGTGAAATTGAGACTTTTACATTTATTTTTTCTCCTTTTTTCACTTTTGTCGAAAATGCTATCTGAATTTCATCCCCTTTTATAATACTTTCAGGTGTCGAAGTTCCTCTTTCACTTGGTTTTACAACGTGCTCTTTAGAAATAAACATCGGTTTTGAAAACTCAATTCTTGCATAGATGTATTGGTTGGTTGCCCAAGCTTCACTTCTTCTGAAGACTTCAATCGTTTTGCTGTCGATAATTTTCACTTCACCTTCCAATAATTTATCTCTGTGATTTAAATCTAAAATAATATTAGCGTTTCCGGCTTTGTTGAAGGTGTATTCATGATAACCGACTCTTTTTGTTGTGGTTAAACGAACATCAATGTCATGTTTATCTAATTTAACCGAATAAAATCCAGCCGTCGCTTTCTCGTTTTTGTGTGAAAATTTTGAAGAATATTCTTTAGGAGTCAGTCCCGGATTTCCCATTGTAGGCATCAACATAATGTCTCCATAATCAGAAACTCCCGTTCCATTTAAGTGTGTATGTGAAAATCCATAAATTACAGAATCCGAATAATGATAACCACTGCAGCCGTCCCAACTTCCATCAATTCTCGTATCGGGAGAAAGCTGAACCATCCCAAAAGGTACGATGGCACCAGGAAAAGTATGACCGTGACCACCCGTTCCGATGAAAGGATTCACGTATTGCGAATAATTTTGTGAAAATAAATTATGACTGATCAATCCTAAAAGGATGAATAAATATTTCTGCATGAGATTAAAATTAAAATCCCCCTAAAATACTACAAAATTTGGTTTGACAAAAGAATTTATCTATCGCCGTCTTTATTCATTCTAAATAGCTAAAATTTCCGTAAATTTGTAGACAATTTATATTTTTATGTTGACTAAAGAAAAGGTTCAGGATTTCCTTAAAGAAATAGAAGTAGATGATTTGGTGAGTAACTTTCAGGTAATGGGAAGCGATGTATATATTGACATGACCGCTCATTCACCGGCAATGCACGAAAAAAAGAAGCTTGAAGCAGCAATGAAACAGGCTTTCGCAAGTGAATTTGGAGAAGAAATTAATTTAAAACTAAAAATAGTTTCTCCCGAGCCAAGTGAAGTTCAGCTAAGTCAGATCAAAGGAAAACAAATTCCTGGAATTCAAAATATTATCGCCATCGCATCCGGAAAAGGAGGTGTTGGTAAGTCTACGGTTGCTGCCAATCTTGCCGTGACTTTAGCAAAAATGGGTTTTAAAGTTGGAATTTTAGATGCCGATATTTACGGACCGTCTGTTCCGACAATGTTTGACACAGAAGGTCAAAAGCCAATTTCTGTTGACGTCAACGGAAAAAGCTTAATGAAGCCTATCGAAAATTACGGTGTGAAAATGCTTTCCATCGGATATTTTTCAGGAGCAAACCAGGCGGTAGTCTGGAGAGGTCCAATGGCTTCAAAAGCCTTAAACCAGATGATCAGAGATGCAGCTTGGGGAGAATTGGATTTCTTGTTGATTGACCTTCCTCCGGGAACGGGTGACATTCATTTATCGATCATTCAGGAAGTTCCGGTAACGGGAGCGGTGATCGTAAGTACACCTCAACACGTTGCTTTGGCGGATGTTAGAAAAGGAATTGCAATGTTCCAGATGGAAAGTATCAACATTCCGGTTCTTGGATTGATAGAAAACATGGCGTATTTTACACCAGAAGAATTACCTGACAATAAATATTATATCTTTGGAAATCAGGGAGCACAATATTTGGCAGATGATTTAAATATTCCTGTTTTGGGTGAAATTCCGTTGATTCAAAGCATCAGAGAAGCAGGAGATGTGGGAAGACCAGCAGCGCTTCAGGAAAATTCAAAAATTGCAGAAATCTATGTTGAAACTGCAAGAAAAATGGTTGAGAGTCTAGTAGAAAGGAATAAATTTCTACCGCCTACAGAAGCCGTGAAAATCACGACTATGGCAGGTTGCTCACCAAAAAAATAAATAATGATTTCAAATTAATTTTTGAAAAACCAAATTCGAATATGGAGACAAATATAGCACACGAACAAACTGTAACTAAGGTAATGGAAGCTCTTGAAAGCATTCGTCCGTTTCTGAACAAAGACGGTGGAGATATTGAGTTGATTGATGTGAAAGAAGATACTGTTTATGTAAAGCTTTTGGGAAACTGCTCTGGCTGTTCTCTGAACTTTTCAACCCTGAAACTGGGTGTAGAAAATACCATTAAACAACACGCTCCTGAGATTACGAAAGTAGTGAACGTAGAATAAAAAATACCTAATATATTTTTTGAAGACAGGCTTTTAGTCTGTCTTTTTTGCTTTTAACAAAATCGTTTTTGTTCTGAAAAGTGTGGTTTTGGTTGATTAGTGATCTGTTTTGGTCTCACACTGGGAAATTTACCTTCCGAACCGAAAATTTCTGCTTCAGGATAAACTTGTTTAGGTATTGTATCGAATTTTTTTGGTTTTGAACGATATTCTTTCGGTCTTTTACTCTATCGTTTCGGTTGTTTAGAGGTTGGTTTCGGTTATTAACCGAAAAATATACGTTATGAACCAGAAACTTTAGGTATTGAACCGAATCGTTTATGTTTAGAACCGAATCTTATTATTAAATAACCGTATTGTATAAATGAAAACCACAGGCTAAACCTTGACAAGGTTGACTGCACAAGATTTACTTAAACAAAAAAGCCCCGGAAAAACCGAGGCTACATTAAAATCAAATATATAAAAGTTACTTTACAATTACTCTTTTTACCTGTCCTTCAGAAGTTTTGATTAAATAAACTCCTGTTGATAATTTTGAAGTATCAATCGTCAAAGCATTCTTTTCTTTTCCAAGTAATTTTCCAGACATATCGTACAATTCATAACCTTGAGCTCTGTTAAAATACAATATATTTCCTTTGTTTACAGGATTCGGGAAGATATTGAAAGTTGCTTTTTCAGTTTTTACTTCGCCTGTTGCTAAAGTTGGTGAAGGAGCTACTTCGTACATAGACAAAGTTCCGCTGATTTCGTTGGCAACAATTACATAGCCTTTTCCTGTTGTTGTATTTTGAGGAGCGATGTATGTAATTCCTTCCGGACCGTTATCACCTCCAAATGCAGAAGTGCTTCTGGAATGCTTGTAATCTGTAAATGTTACATTGTTGGGATCTGTTACGTTGTATACCATGACACCTCCCGTTCTTTCTAATGTGATGAAGGCGAAAGTTTGTCCGTTGATCGTTCCTAAAGTTACGCCTTCAGGTTCCGGACCTTTTGCACGGCTTCTTGCTTTTGCGCCATTTGCTTCATTATCAGCGTTGAAAATTAATGGATGATTGGCTGCAGTATATCTTTCAAACTGATCTCCGCTGTCATAAACGATTTGCTTTGTGTCAGCATTGAAAATTGAGAACGAACGAGCTCCCAAAGCATGAATTTCTTCATATTCTGCATCGGCATCTGTATTTCCGTTCACACTTGTTACTCTGAATCTCCCTAAATTATGCGAAGCTTTCAAAACTGAAGCATTTGGGAAAACTGTTGAATCAAGACTGTATCCGTTGGCGCCAACAGTAGTTCTTTCGCTGAATCCTCCCAAATCTTTTTCATCTCCTTCGTTGGCTGTAACGATATAGTTTGTACTTCCTACTTTATAAGATGCCATTGCATCAGGATTGTAATAAGCTTTTACAGGCCAGTTGGCGATTAATATTTCTCCGTTGTTATCAGAAGCATCAAAACCGTTTCCTAGAAGACTCATGTCTTTTTTACCTAATCCCCAAATGTTGGTAAGTGTTTTTGTAGCTAAATTTACCTCAATCACGGCATTGTTTTCCTGACAAGAAACCCAGGCTTTTTGGTTATCTGCGCTGATTGCGATGTATTCAGGTTCAAGATCCTGAGCCAAAGTGCTTGTAGATTTTACTTTTCTTACTCCTGAAGCAGCCAATGTTGCTTCCTGACCGTTAAACTGAGTAAATCCAAGTGTAGTTACATTCGTTTGTGTTAATGCCTGAATTCCCGCAACAGTTAAAGAAGGAATGTCGATAATACTGATCGAGCCTTCCGGATCAACTGTGTATGCATCATTTGGTTCGCCTTCATTGGCAGTCATTACCTTTGTTCCGTCTAGTGAAAAAGTAATCATATCAGGTAAAACTCCTACAGAAACTTGTTTAAGAAAAGTTCCGTTGATGTCAAAGAAAACAACAGATCCGTTTCCTTGTGCATTGGTTCCATTTGGAGAAGCTACGGCGATAATTCCGTTTTTCACGGCGATACTTGTGATTCCACCGTAAGGAAGCATATTTACTGTACTAATTACAGTTGGTGCAAGTGGATTGGCAAAATTGATGATGTCGAAAACATCTGTTAAAGAACTGATTGTGAAAAGTCTTTGTGTTGCAGGATCGTGAACTACAATTTCTGTTGAGCTTGTGCTATTTCCTGAAGGGTCAAAGCTTCCGATATAATTTAACTGAACCTGATTTGATGCAACCGGAGCTGCTTTATCATTATCAACAATATAAACAGTAGATAAGGCTTCACCGGAAATGGTTGCTCCAACAGGATTTTCAAGACTTAAAACAAAATATTCAGCCATTTGTTCTTCCAAAGTATCATCAATAATTGGAATATTAACCGTAACGCTTGTCGTTGCCGAAGTAATATTAATGGTTTGATTTGCTAAAGTAAAATCACTGGTGTTTGCGGTACTAAAAGGTGCAGGTTTTACAACCAGATTCACCGTTGCATTTGAAGGATTGTTAACATTGATCTTAAATGCCAACGTTCCTGAATTTTCGTTAACCTTTACAAATGTTTTATCTAATGAAATTGATGTTCCTGCCGTAGTGAAAGTTGTAGAAGTTGCCGTTGTCACTGCATTATCACTTGTGTCTTCTACCATATTGGGTTTTAAAGCTAAATAATATGCCTGATTCGGAACCAAACCTCCAGTAGGAATTACCGTAATCTGATTATTAGCAAAAGTTGTAGTGAAAGGAATAACTGCTCCTGTTGCATTGCTTAATCTTAATTCGATTAAATTTTGAGCATTTGCGGCGGTAATTGCTGAGTTGTCAAGCAGTCTTACATTTTCGTTAAATGTAATGGTAGGATTTGTTGTTGTGGAAGCGTTGTTGACATTATTCGCAGGCAAATAGGTCACAGTGGGTGGAGTAGTGTCAACTCCGCCAACTGCCGTTGCGTCAACCGTGAAATTGTCAAAACGGTTGTTTCCTACATTTCCTCCTGCTCCTGTTGCGAACTGAACTTTAAGTTTAAAATTAGGGTTGTTTGATGCTCCCGAAATTGTTGAAAAATCAAAAGTAACCAGTTGCGGATTAGCATCTAAAGTAGTAACGGTTTGATAGGGTATAAAAGTAGTTCCATCTAAAGAGTAAGACCACGATTGCGTTCCAGCTCCCGAACCTGACCTTCTTGTTGTAAATTTTACAACCACATTATTATATCCAGTGGTTGGTAAATTAAATTGTACATTCCCGTTGATCGGATAATTGTATCTCAAATGTGTACCTGAAGGGTCTCCGTTTCTTGCGTTTAAATTCTCAACATTAAAGTTTTGTGATGTTCCACCTGCAAAATCAATGAAAGTATCTGTATTTCCCGTTCCTGTTGAAACCGCAGTGATAGATCCGTTTAAAAGCGTTGAAGTGGGAGCTGTAATAGCTGCAACTGAAGCGTTGTTGTTAAAATTCCAGTAATGAATCAAAGTTTGTCCAGAAACTGCGCCATGAAACAACGCAGCAATGGGTAATAAACTTCTTAAAAGGTATTTGTTCCTCATTTTTACAATATTTAGATTGTTGCAAAAATGAAGATTATTCTCTGTGAGGGTTTTAATTAAACTTTAACAAATGATTAATTGTGTGTATCAAATCCTGAATCAGTTTGCCAGATTTTTAATGTCTTCGATTTCCAGAACAGATTCGGGGTAACCTCGTTTTACGACATTAATCATTGCTTCTCCGACCTGATGTAGCGATAATGTTTTTGAAGGCGAAATCATCGGGAAAAACCAGACGAAAGGTTTGAAAAGCATTTTTACGTTTTTTTGACCTTCAACCGGTTTCATAAACCCCGGACGGAAATTGTAGACCGCTTTAAAACCAAGTTTCTGTAAATTATTTTCGGTTTTTCCTTTTACTCTTGCCCACATGAATTTTCCATTTTCGGAGCTGTCTGTGTAAACTCCTGACACAAAATTGAAAGTGCTTTCAGGGTTTTGATTTAAAACTGCTTTTGCAAAATGTAGCGTTGTGTCATAAGTAATTTTGGTGTAATCTTCTTCGTTCATTCCGATGCTGCTGATTCCTGCGCAGAAAAAACAGGCGTTGTAACCTTTTAAATTTTCGTCGTCAAGGTTTATTTTTAAAAAATCAGGGACGAGATATTCTTTCAGTTTTGCATGTTTTTTCCCGGATGGTTTTCTGCTGACGCTCAGGATTTCAAAAACATCAGGATTTTCAAGACATTCCATTAACACTCCTTCACCTACCATTCCTGTTGCTCCTGTGAGAATTACTTTCATTTAAGTTTATTTTTTAGTTGTTTTGAATGACGTTTGTTTCTTTAGAATTACTTTAATAATAGAGTACGATTAATGAAAATTTAAATCTGATATGTGAAGATTATGCTTAGTAAAAATTATAAAGTTAACCTGAATTTCTGTTTATTGATTCGTCACTTCGAGTAGATTTTGAAAAAATCGTATCGAGAAGTTTTTGATTGATGGGCTGTCTGCAGTTCACAAAATTCTCGATACAAAATTCTTTTAGAATTTTTACTCGAACTGACGATAGTTTAAAATTATCTTATCCAGATTTAAGGACTGTAAGACTTCTTGCGAATTGGAAACGATCATTTTTAGCCCCGATTGAAGTGGCATCCTTTTTTACAGTTTCCTGAGCGTAGCCGATGGAAACTGTAAAAAAGATATAACGGAAAGCGGGATTAAGCTTCTGAAAAAATCCGGTCACAAAAAATGCAGCTGGCTAGTATGTTAAACCAAAGATCCAGATAATTATTTTTCCCCGGAAACCCTCTCATAAATATTGTGAATCAATCCATCCGCAACAGAGATTTTTGGAACATATATTTTATTGATTTCTGCCCAATGCATCACGAAGTTGTAGATTTTCAAGGCATGTACCAAAACATCTGCTCTGTCTTCACGGAAACCATATTTTGTCATTCTTTCTTCAACGGTAAGATCGTTGAATTCTTTGTAAGCTTTCTTCAGATAAGCAATTGACATTGGTTTTCCGTCTTTGGTTTTGCTCATTGAGAAGACTTTGTTGATGTTTCCGCCGGAACCAATGGCAACGATCTGTTTTTTGCTGTTGATGTTGGCTTTTATTTCTTCTTTCATTTCTTGCCAGTTGTCTTCTGTTACGAGATTGTTGAGAAGGCGGATGGTTCCGATGTTGAAAGATTTTTCGTAAATCATTGTATCATTTTCATAGAACGTCAACTCGGTAGAACCACCGCCAACATCTACATATAGATAAGCGAAGTCTTTGTCGAGACCTTCTGCAACGTGGTTTTCGTAAACTAAAGTTGCTTCTTCATCTCCCGAAATGATTTCGATATTGATTTCTGAAGTATTTTTCACTTTTTCAATGATGTCTTTTCCGTTGGAAGCATCACGCATTGCGCTTGTAGCACAGGCTCTGTAATGTTCTACTTTGTACACTTTCATCAGATCGCTGAAAATTTTCATTGAATCTAAGACCATTTTTTCTCTTTCTTCACCAATTTTTCCGAGGGTGAAAACATCCATCCCTAATCGTAGAGGAATTCGCAGGAGATTTAATTTAATAAATTCAGGCTTTCCGTTTTGAATTTTTACCTCGTTGATTAAAAGTCGGGCTGCATTACTTCCTATGTCTATCGCTGCAATGATCATTCTTGGGGTTTGTATTTTATTGAATTTCAGTAATTTGATTGAAAATGTAATGTTTTTTAAAAGTCGAATTTACAAAAATAATTTCTTTAAGTTATTTAGATGACCTTTAAAACCTCTTTCGGCAGTTATTTTCCTGTTGTTTTTGCTTTTAGGTAATTATAGGTTTCTATTTGTGATCGACATTCTTTTTGGTCATTGCTGATGTACTCGTTGCTCAGTTTCTTATCTAAAATCCTTGCTTTTACATTATCCCTCAACTGAATGTCAAGAATATCTCTCAATTCTTTTTTAAGATTTTTATCGGTGATTTTTGCAGCAGCTTCTATTCTGTAATCCAGGTTTCTGTTCATCCAATCGGCTGAAGAAATATATATATCTTCTGCACCTTTGTTATAGAAATACATTACCCTTGCATGTTCAAGATATTCATCAACAATACTGATCGCTTTTATTTTTTGCTTAAAATCTTTCTGATTGATGGCGCAGTAAATACCTCTCACAATAACTCTTATCACGACACCGGCTTCTGCTGCTTCGTACATTTTCAGAATAAGACCACGATCACTGACTGAGTTGGCTTTGATGATCATTTCGGCTTTACGTCCGGCTTTTGCCTCTTCAATTTCTTTATCAATATGCTGTACAATTTTTTCACGCATAAACTGTGGACAGACCAACAGATGTTTACAGGTCTTTAAAACCGACAAATAATCTTCCTTTGGTTTCTTAAGTACAGTGAAAACTTTATTGATATCTGCCATTACCCCTCTGTCGGAAGTCATGATGAGATGGTCTCCATAGATTCTTGCAGTTTTTTCATTAAAGTTTCCGGTGCTGATAAATCCGTATTGAAGTGTTTTATTATGAACTCTTTTTTTGATCACACAAAGCTTCGCATGAACTTTTTTGTCAGGAATTCCGATTAAAACCGTAATTCCTTCAGGTTCCAGCATTTCTTTCCACTCAAGATTTGATTCTTCGTCAAATCTTGCCTGAAGCTCGAGCATCACCGTGACATCTTTTCCGTTTCTTGCAGCGTAAATCAATGCATTAATGATTTTTGAACTGCTTGCCAAACGATATGCCGTAATCTGAATTGATTTTACATCAGGGTCCATCGCAGCTTCACGCAGAAGATCAATAACAGGAGTATATGTGTGATATGGAAAACTTAATAAAACGTCTTGTTTCAAAATAACATCAGTCACTCTTTCGCCGTGTTCAAAAGCAGGATGTGTGAATGAAGTTCTCTCAATAGGCTTTTTGTAATATTCAAAAACATCCGGGAAATCCATAAAATGCTTGAAGTTATGAATTTTTCCGCCGGGAATGATGCTGTCTTTTTTACTTAAATTTAATTTTCGGATCAGTAACTCAAGCAGAGCTTTATCCATATCTTTATCAAAAACAAAACGGGTAGGTTTACCTTTTCGTCTGTTTTTAAGACCTTTTTCTATTTTTTCTGCGAAATTGGTTCTGATGTCATTATCGATGTCCATTTCTGCATCTTTGGTTACTTTAAATGCATTGGCAGAAAACTCGTCATATCCGAAATAAGAGAAAATATGTGGGAGATTGAAAGTAATAACATCTTCCAAAAGCATAACATTTTTTTCCTCTAAATCTTCTGTAGGTAACAAAACAAATCTTCCCACAAAACGTGAAGGAATCTCAATAATGGCATAATTGCTGTGATACTGCCAGTCTTTTTTTCTCATTGCCACACCCAGATATAAACTTTTATCTCTGTAATAAGGCATTGGTGTATTTTCATGAAGTAGAATAGGGATCACATTAGATTCTACCACTTCATCAAAATATTGTCTTACAAATTCTTTCTGTTTTGCAGTCAGGTTTTTTGCAGTTTTGATGAAAACTTTCTGCTCTGCCATTTCAACCTGAATTTTTTTCCAGGTTTTGTCGAAATCGGCTTGTTGTGTGATGACAATTTCGTTGATTCTCTGAAGAATTTTTGATGGTGGCTGATAAAATGATTCTGCAATCACTTTTTCTTTAAAATCCATTGCGCGTTTCAATCCTGCAACACGCACTCTGAAAAATTCATCTAAATTATTTGAGAAAATCCCGAGAAATCTGATTCTGAGATGCAAAGGAACTTTTTCGTCCATTGCTTCCTGTAAAACTCTTTCATTAAACGCTAACCAGGTAATATCTCTGGGATTAAAATGTACTGACATACGTATTCATAAAATTTATCAAAAATACTAATAAAAACAGTTCTTTTATTTGATTTTAAAGTTAATTCTTAATTAAATTTTTAGTTGAAAAAACGGCATATAAATAGAAAAACAGATTTTATCAAATCCAATGTATTACTTATATATTTTTAAAATTAATTAAAGCTATTAAAACATTCATTGCAGGACAGAATGATAATATTTTTCCTCAAAATTTATGGAAAGATTCTCAAGTCTGTCAATTTGTCATAAAAAATCTAATGGTATAGATATTGAGAAAGTGAGAGTGTAATTAAAACTTAAAAATTAGAAAAATATAAATATTATGAGTAAAATAATCGGAATTGACTTAGGAACAACCAACTCTTGCGTAGCAGTAATGGAAGGAAAAGATCCCGTAGTTATCCCTAACTCGGAAGGTAAAAGAACGACTCCTTCTATCGTAGCATTTACAGAAGATGGTGAAAGAAAGGTTGGAGATCCTGCAAAAAGACAGGCTGTAACCAATCCTACGAAAACAGTATATTCTATCAAAAGATTTATCGGAACACATTTTAAAGATGATTCTGCCGAGATCTCAAGAGTACCTTATAAAGTTGTAAGCGGACCAAACGATACTGTAAAAGTAAAAATCGACGACAGAGAATATACTCCACAGGAGATTTCTGCAATGACTCTTCAGAAAATGAAGAAAACTGCTGAAGATTATCTTGGACAAGAAGTAACAAGAGCGGTAATCACTGTTCCGGCTTATTTTAATGATGCTCAAAGACAGGCTACAAAAGAAGCTGGAGAAATTGCAGGTCTTACAGTAGAAAGAATCATCAATGAGCCTACAGCAGCTGCTTTGGCTTATGGTTTAGATAAATCTCATAAAGATCAGAAAATTGCAGTTTATGACCTTGGAGGTGGTACTTTTGACGTTTCTATCCTTGATTTAGGTGACGGCGTTTTCGAAGTATTATCTACAAATGGTGATACACATTTAGGTGGTGATGACTTTGATGATGTAATTATCAATTGGATGGCAGACGAATTCAAAGCTGAAGAAGGTGTTGACTTAAAATCTGATGCAATTGCATTACAAAGATTGAAAGAAGCAGCTGAAAAAGCAAAAATCGAATTGTCTTCTTCTCCTCAAACTGAAATCAACCTTCCTTATATTACAGCTACAGCTACAGGTCCTAAACATATGGTGAAGACTTTAACTAAAGCTAAATTCGAGCAATTATCTGCAGACTTGGTAAGACGTTCTATGGAGCCTTGTAAAAAAGCGCTTTCTGATGCAGGTCTTTCTATCTCAGATATCGACGAAGTGATCTTGGTAGGTGGTTCTACAAGAATCCCGATCATCCAGGAGGAAGTTGAGAAATTCTTTGGTAAAAAGCCATCGAAAGGTGTTAACCCGGATGAGGTTGTAGCAATTGGTGCGGCGATCCAAGGTGGAGTTTTAACCGGAGATGTGAAAGACGTACTTTTATTAGACGTTACGCCACTTTCTTTAGGTATTGAAACAATGGGTTCTGTTTTCACTAAATTAATTGAAGCAAATACTACAATCCCAACTAAAAAATCTGAAGTATTCTCTACAGCTTCTGACAATCAGCCGGCTGTAAGCATCAGAGTAGGACAGGGTGAAAGACCAATGTTCAACGATAACAAAGAAATCGGTAGATTCGACTTAACGGATATTCCACCAGCACAAAGGGGAGTTCCTCAGATCGAAGTGACTTTCGATATCGATGCGAATGGTATCTTGAGTGTTTCAGCTAAAGATAAAGGAACTGGTAAAGAGCAGTCTATCAAAATTCAAGCTTCTTCTGGTCTTTCTGATGAAGAAATCGAAAGAATGAAAAAAGAAGCTCAGGAAAACTCTGCAGCTGATGCGAAGAGAAAAGAAGAAGTTGAGGTTTTCAACAAAGCTGACGGATTGATCTTCCAGACTGAAAAGCAATTGAAAGAATTCGGTGATAAATTGTCTGCTGACAAAAAAGCAGCGATCGAAACAGCTCACGCAGAATTGAAGACAGCTTACGAAGCTAAAAACGGTGACGATGTAAAAGCTAAAACCGAAGCTCTTGATGCAGCTTGGATGGCAGCTTCGGAAGAAATGTATGCAGCAGGACAACAAGGTCAGGGTGCTGATGCCGGAGCTCAGAATCAAGGAAATGCAGGTGGTGCAGAAGATGTACAGGATGCAGACTTTGAAGAAGTGAAATAAGCAATTACAGGCTGATTAAATATGAAATCCCCGAACGTACGTTCGGGGATTTTTGTGTTTAAAAGCTAACTATCTGTAATTTTCTCTTACGATTTTCAAAAATTTTTAGCTTAAAACATATTAGAAATGATTATTAAGTCCCATTCCTGTATTAAAAAGACATGAGCAGGTAACAGCAGGATAGCAGAAATTGATGATAAGTATACTTTTATAAAATTAAAATATGAGAAATATCATGTCGATTCCAATCTCCCTGTTCTTATATTTTGATTTCATAGAAAATGTATAAATAAATTTTAAATAATCACCCACCACAGAATGAAGAAATCTATAATAACGCTTGGTATCTTACTGAACACTACAGGTTTAGTCTTCGCTCAAGAAGAACAAACTACAGGCAAGGTTAAGGATCAGGATACTATACAACCAAGTCCTAGTAATAAAACTAAAGATATCGAGGAAGTGGTTATCATCGCCTACGGTACACAGAAAAAAGGAGAAGTTACCGGTTCTGTTGGCAGAGTAAATGCCGAAAGTTTTAAAGATCGTCCCATAGCAAGGGTTGATCAGGCATTAACAGGTCAGATTGCGGGTGTTAAAACACGGGCAACGTCGGGAAAACCCGGAGAACCTTTAGAAATCAGAGTGCGTGGTACAGCGTCAATCTCAGCAAGTAATTCACCTCTTTATGTAGTAGATGGAATGGTGGCAGATGATATGGCAAACGTTTCTCCGGACGATGTGCAATCGATTGAAGTTTTAAAGGATGCTGCTTCTACTGCAATGTACGGATCCAGGGGTTCTAACGGTATTGTTATTGTAACGACCAAGAAAGGAGTGTCAGGAAAACCATCATTTTCATTTTCTCAATATTATGGTGTCCAAACGATTGAAAAAAAGTTAGATATTATGACAAGTTCAGAGTGGATTGATTACGCCACTGAATCGATTAATAAAAGATGGGTTGCTCTAGCTCCGGGTAATTCTGCATCAGATAGTTACGCAGTGAGAGCTAATTATTTTAATTTAGCAAATACCACAAATTATAATCTTGCCAATGTCAACTATATGGTTGATCCCAGATGGGGAACCGATCAGGTTGCTTATATTGACTGGCAGGATGCTTTCTATCGTCCGGCTTCTATTCAAAATTATCAGTTGTCGGTAAGAGGAGGAAGCAAGGATGTGAAGTATGCAATTTCGGCTGCGTATTTCGATCAGGAAGGTTTGGCTCTCAATACAGGCTTCAACAGATATAACCTAAGTGCAGTTGTTGATATCAACATTTCGGATAAATGGAAAGCCGGAATTGCTTTGAGACCAAGTTATTCACAAAGTTACGGAGCAGCGGTTGACGGGAAAGACAATGAAGCTCATAAAATGCTCTCTATGGTCCCTGTAGCGGAATTGTCAGCTGGTCTCTACACCAATTTCTGGAAAAATGATCGGTATCGATGGGCGAGTTCTTCGCAAAGTTCGATTGGTGTTTTAGAAAATACTACCAATAATACTAATGAATTCAGGTTATTGTCAAGTCTCTATATGTCCTATGATATTTTACCAAATTTAAATTTTAAAATTTCAGGGGGTGCAACCAATAATTTTAATCTCAATAACAGCTATACCCCTACTTTCAATTTGATCACCAATATTCCGGGGCAGGTAAGTATTGCCAGTCGTAGAACGGTAAATTATAACCGATATTTGGGAGAAGCATTATTAAATTATAAAAAGACTTTCGGAAGCCACAGTGTAGCCGCTCTTGCAGGTTATAGTGCAGAAAATTACAGAACGACAAGTCAATATAATAGAAACAAAGGTTTTCCTAATGATGATTTAAAAACATTTAATTTTACCCAATCTGCATCAGTGCTTAATTCAGAATATACCGCTTCAGAATGGATGTTGGTTTCAATGTTCGGTCGTGTAAATTATGATTATAAAAAGAAGTATATGTTATTTGCAAGTATTCGTAGAGACGGTTCTTCCAGATTTGGCTGGAATAATCTTTGGGGAACATTTGCAGCATTTGGAAGTGCGTGGAAGATAGATGAAGAAGAATTTTTAAAGGATAAAACTTGGCTGAGCAACTTAAAACTGAGATACAGCTGGGGAGAAAACGGAAATAATAACATAGGAGATTACAGAGCTTTCGGTACACTTTCGGGTGGTAACTATTCATTTGGCGGTAATTTATCTAATGGTTTAATACCAAACACAATTGCAAATCCTAATCTGACCTGGGAAAAAACGCAATCTTCAGATTTTGGTTTTGAATTAGGTCTATTCAACAGAATTGATTTCACAGCAGATTATTACATCAAAAAAACCAATGACCTTCTTTTGCAGCAACCAATTCCTTATGCTACAGGTTATAATATCATGTGGAAAAATGTAGGATCGGTTCAGAATACAGGTTTGGAACTAGATTTAAGCACAAAAAATTTAACGGGAGCATTCAAATGGAATACCTCGGCAAATATTGCATTTAATAATAATAAAGTACTGCAGTTGGGTTCTGATAATGCACCAATCTACACAGGTTTTAGTAACACGACAAATATTATCAAAGTAGGAGAAGAGCTCAATTCTTTTTATTTGTATGAAGCGATAGGAGTGCTTTCAACTTCAGATCTTACCAATACAGGTATTGCAAAAACAGTGGGGGCTATTGCAGGAGATGTAAAGTACAAAGATTTCAACGGAGACGGTAAAATTACAGAAGATGACCGCCATATCATCGGAAGTCCTACTCCGGATTATTATTGGGGTTTCACCAATACGTTTTCTTATAAAGGCTTCGATCTTTCTGTATTTTTTCAAGGACAAAAAGGTGGTTACAGCTACGCATTGTTAGGTCGTGCAATTGACCGTCCAGGTATGGGAACCACTACCAACGTAATGGGGAACTGGGCAAATCGTTGGCGTTCTGATGCGGATCCCGGAGACGGAAAGACACCACGTTTGGACGGAACTACAGGAAGTCTTCTCGATACAAGATGGTTGTATGATGCGACTTATATTCAGTTAAAAAATGTGACATTAGGTTATAATTTTGAACAGGAATTAGTCAATAAATTGAAAATTTCTAATCTAAGAGTTTATGTCAGTTTAGAAAATGTCTGGAGAAAAGATCATTATTATGGTGGTTATAACCCGGAATCTGTACAGTCAGACGGTACCGATTATGGAGCATATCCTAATGCAAAAGTATATATGATGGGCTTAAACTTTAACTTTTAAATTAAAAAAAATGAAAATCACTACAATAAATACATCCTTTTTACAATTAAATATGAAGTCGCTTAGTAAAGCATTGATATGCGGAATCATGATGTTGGGAATGGTCAGCTGCGAAGATGATCTGATGCTGGAACCTGAAAACAATATTACCCAAAACTCTTTTTATACTACCGAATTACAAATTCAGCAAGCTTTGTCGGGGGTTTATTCTGCGATGGTGAATGCTTCATCGAGAGGCGGTTATGATGTTAATTTTTATTTATTGGCATCGGAAGTTCGTTCTAATAATTTCAATGCAATTTCACAAAACGGAAACAGAGATTATTACGCAATCAATCGTTTTCAGGACACCTCTTCAACAGATGAGATGGAAATTCTTTGGGAAGACGCTTACCAGCAGATTTCTTATGCGAATATGCTTTTGTCAAGAATAGATGCAGTGCCATTTGCAGATCCTGCAACAAGGGAACAATATCGTTCTGAAGCTCGTTTTCTAAGATCATACGCCTATTTTGAATTGATGAGAAGTTTTGGAAAAGTTCCTTTAATCGATAAACCGGTTATTCCTGAAGAAGCATCCAAGATACCGAGAACAGACTTAGCAACGCTTTATAATTTTATTACTTCAGAAATTGAAGCATCGATAGCAGGTTTGAAAAATGTGTACGACGCCGCAAATAAAGGAAGAATAACGAAATCAGCGGCTCATGCGATGTTGGGGAGAATTTACCTTACGGGTTCGGGTTATCCGCTCAACAACAGTTCGTATGTTGCAAAAGCGAAAGATCATTTGTTTACGGTTATTCAGGGAGAAGGTCAGTTTGTGACATTTGCACCTAATTATGCAGATTTATTTAAAAGTACAAACGATAACAAATTCCATATTTTTGAAATTCAGCATATCAGTGGTGGTTTGTCGCAGGGTTCTTACTTGCCAAGTTATGTGTCGCCAAACTTTGGGAGTGCTGATCCTTACTATAATGCACAAGGCAGTTTATTCAGTTCAGCTGAATTAGGCGTTTCTCAGTCTTTGATTGACACTTATGAAACAGGAGACTTAAGACTTCCATTAACGATCAAAACAAGTTTTATTGGGACAAACGGACAACCTGATCAAGCGAAATTTTTCGTAAAATTTAGAGAAAAAGGAATTGTTTTGACCAACCGTTACGATTGGCCAATCAATTTTCCAATTATACGATATGAAGATGTTCTTTTGATGTATGCGGAGATTTTAAATAGTCAGGGAGCCACCAGTACTGCGGTTCCATATTTAAACAGAATCCGTCAGAGAGCAGGTCTTACTCCGGTTTCTACATCAATCTCGGCTGCAGATTTTACGACAGCACTTCGTAAAGAAAGAAGAGTAGAGTTTGCCGGTGAAGGCGTTTATTGGCATGATTTAGTTCGCTGGAATACAGGAGTTTCTGTTATTAATCAGGCTGCTGCACAACTCAACTATAATTTTACAATTACAACGAATGATTATTTGTATCAAGTCCCTTTATCTCAAATTCAGGTGGCGGGATATGATCAGAATCCTTAAATATCTTTTTTTGAACTTAAATATGAATCCCCGAGCGAAAGCGAGAGGATTTTTGCTCTAGAAATATTGAGCGATCTCAGAATAATTATTGGTAATTAAATAGTAATTACAATGAGAAAACATCAAAAAAATAAACGGATTATTTGTAGAAATAAAACGACAGCGCCCAAACTAAAAGCTTGGGCGCTGTCTATTGCAAAATTTAATTCTTCTTAAACATGATCTCATCCAGCCTGGTCTGGTTAAGATAAATCTGCTGAAACTCGATCGGCATATACTGATACAAAATGTTCCATTGTTGGCTGTCAGTATGTTTTTTTAAACTTCCGAACGATCTGATAAACAGATTTTCAATAATGTGTTTCACGTTGAATGTTCCATTTTTGTAAAGCCATTCCATCATTTTGATGTTCCGGTTGACGATATTGATTTTAGATTCCTGTAAAAGAACTTTCAGATAATCGACAGTCGATTGAATGATTGCAGGAAAATTGTTCTGTGCAGAAAGCTGTGCTATTTCGTTCTGAATTGTTGGATAAAATATTTTCAAATGCTCAATTGCCTGAGTTTCATTAATAGTATCCGCTTCAAAATTCTTCATTGTTAAAATATTTTTTAAACATTCTAAGACTTACTAAAAGTGTACCAAAACCAACGGGAAATTTAAAATAAATTGATTTTGTTTAATTTTAAAATTTAAATTTCAAATTCTTCTGGAATCCTTTATTTACCGATGATTTTGAGCTTTTAAGACAATGTTGTTTTTTGTAAGTGTTTGATTATTAAATCTAATTGTTTGTATTGAATTTTAGAAATATGTAATCAAACATTTAAAATCTGTAATAAAATTGGAAACAGCAATATTTTTTTACTGGCAATTTATAACATAATAGATGTCTCTTCAATAATTAACTCATTAATTTGAAAATGTTAATTAAGAAACAAATAATGGAAAGTAATTTTTTGATTTTAGAAATTTAAAAAAATCAAGTTAGCATTATTTTAATAAAAGGATAATCAGTCTCAAAAAACAATTGAATTTCCAAGGAAATCTGACAGAAATGAAATAAATTTGAAATTAAAGCAAAGCAATCAGCGAAGAAGCATATAAATTCCAACACCAATACCGGCGTAAACAAGTACAGTTATAATGTCGGACAATGGTTTAGAGAAGCGTCTTTCTGTGATAGATTCAGCGTTGATTTGATTTTTATGTAATTTCAGGATTGCTTCAGGTTTATGTACTCGATGCGAAACCAGAGTGTCACCTTCCCATTTGTCAACTATTATTTTATACGATCTGCCATCAACTTTAATTTTATAATTTTTAGTAGGCTGAAGCTCATTTTGGATATTGATAGGAACGAGTTCTTTTTCATTAACCGTTTGCGGTGATTTCTTATTTTGAGTTTCGGTTGCTGTATTGTTGAGTTGAGCCGAAGCAATATTACCATCAACAGCTTTCTTCTTTGATTCCTGAATGTTTTCGGGTGGTAATGTCACGTGCTTTTTACGTTGATAAGTATAGCAACTCGTAACAAAAAATGATAGTATAATGAGATATAGATATTTTTGCATTATTCAAATTTAAGAATTAAACGCATTATTCTGTGTTTTCTTTTGAGGGATTTTGTTTTTCTAGAAAAAATGCCGAAAAACTCAATAAATTAAACGGTGTTGCATTGATGTGTTGAATCTACCTTTTATATCTTTTAGCAAAATCAAATTGTGCATTTTTGTTACCTTTTTATGGAAAAAAATAATTTGTCCTTTTTAAGTCAGAGATTAATATCTTTGCAGTCCACAAAAAATCAAAGATGTTTTCAAAAATTGTAGTACACAGAGTCGGAAATAAAATCAACGGAGAATCTCTTTTACTTTCTCAGGAAGAGCTTGAGCTGGACGAAGGAACCGTAGAAATGCTGGAAAATTATTTTTTAGGATCATTTAAAACTGAAGAAACTTATCAGTTTTATAGTGACTCTTATCTGGTCAATAATCCTGTTTACAGTTCTGTTTCCGAAATTTTTGAAGACAAAGCTAAATTCCTTTGGGAATCTGAAAACCTTGCCAAGCATCTTTTTGAAGCGGCAGAAAACCCGAGAGTTCAAGGAGGTGAGCTATTCGTTGTTTATTTTGAAGACGAAAGAGAAAGCGACGAAAAAGTAGATAAAATCGGAATTTTTAAAACCGAAAAAAGAGAATCTTTCCTTAAAATTTTCCCTAAAAACGAATCATTTGAGATCGATAAAGATCAGGGAATTAGCCTTTCAAAAATCGATAAAGCAGCGTTGATTTACAACAGCAGTAAAGAAAGCGGATATGTACTTTCTGTAGTAGACAACAACAAAAACGGAGATATGTACTACTGGTTTGAAGATTTCCTGAAAGTAAAACAGCGTGACGATGAATATTTTCACACTCAGGAAGCATTGATGGTTTATAAAGACTATATCACCAAGCAGCTTCCGCAGGAGTTTGAGGTTTCAAAGGCAGATCAGGCAGATTTTTTGAATCAGTCTATCAATTTTTTTAAGGAAAAAGAAGAATTTAAGTTAGATGATTTTACAGCTGAGGTTTTGAAAGACGAGCATGTAATTGAAAGTTTTAATAATTATAAAACCGATTACGAGCAGGAAATGCAGATCAATATTGCAGAAGAATTCCCGATCAGTGAGGCGGCGGTAAAAAAAACGCAGAGACATTTTAAAAGTATCATCAAATTAGATAAAAACTTCCATATTTATATCCATGGAGACCGGAAAATGCTTGAGCAGGGTCAGGATGAAAAAGGAAAATACTATATGCTTTACTTCGACAAAGAAGTGTAAAATAGCATAGTAATTTAATGAAAATTCTCTTATTGATTTATTTCTTATTATCCTAAGATTGATGAAATCTTGATAGAAAAAGTATTTAAAGATTGTCAATTACCGCTGCGTAATCTGAAAATAATGTTAAGAAAATATTAAAAAAATATAATTATTATTAATTATTGGTGTAAATTTCATCTCGTATACCACAAAGTAATTTTTAGGAAAAAAAATGATTAACTTTGATATCTTTAAGTGTTATTTATGAATTTTGTTGAATGTCATGAGGAGCCCATCCATATTCCGGGCTACATACAAAGTTTTGGGTATCTGATTGGCATCGATTCAGAATCTCATACCATTACTTTCTTCAGTGAAAATATTACAGATATTTTTAATGTTGAAAATTCTGAAATCTTTTTTAGAAAGAAATTATCAGATTTTCCGGTGCTTTTTCAGAGTGTTATGGCTTCTGATATTTTTGAATCTTTAGAAAATCTTACCAAAAGAGATAACGAAATTTATTTTGATAAAATTTTTATCGGAGAAAAAGAATATCACTTTTCTGTTTTTCGCAGTCAGGATCATATTTTCTTTGAATTTGAAGCAGTTATCAATAATCCTCATAAACGGATAACCAATAAATATGATAACTTCTACATCATTGATAACGAAAAAGAAATCTGGGATCAGCTTTTGGGGACACTTTTCAACATCATCAATTATGACCGGATTATGGTCTATAAATTCATGGAAGACGGTTCAGGTAAAGTGATAGCTGAAAAAACCAATGAAAATATAGAAAGCTATTTAGGTCTGCATTATCCCGAATCTGATATTCCGAGACAGGCACGCGAACTTTATAAAAAGAAAAGAAAAAGAATCTTCAGCAATGTATATTCTGAACCTGTGAAAATTCTCAGCAAAACGATTGACAAAATAGATCTTACTTTTTCATCATCACGTGCAATGTCACCCATTCACGGGCAGTATGTCAAAAATTCCGGAGCATCGTCAAGTTTCAGCATTTCTATTATTATTGATGATCAACTTTGGGGTTTGGTAACCTGTCAGAATTCTGAGCCCAAACATATTGATTTGGAAGACCGTGTACAGGCAGGAATTTTTACCGTTTTGGCATCCAATGCCTATTCATCGTTCAAATCAAAAAAAGAACTCGAATACCGTTTGGATTTAAGTTTAAAAGCTTCTCAGCTGAAATCTGAATTTTTAAAACACAATACTTTATTTGAATCACTTGTCGAAAACAAATCTGCAATCAGAAACCTTCCTGAAGCAGACGGTTTGGCAGTTGTTTCTGAAAATTATATCGTAACAGACGGAATAACTCCGGAACGGGAAACGATTCACAAAATTGTAGATTGGGCTTACCGGAATACGGAAGAAATGATTTTCATCAGCCGCAGTTTTCTTAAAGATTTTGGCGAAGAATTAGGTCTTGACGAAACGGTGGGCGGAATTGTTATTTATTTTGTTGAAAAAAGTAAAAATGAACTGCTAATGTGGTTCAGAAAAGAATTTGACGACCATATCAACTGGGCAGGAAATCCGGAAAAGAAAATCGAAGTGTTTTCTCAAAATGGAGAAGAGAAAAAAATCGTTTCACCAAGAACGTCTTTTGAAGTTTTTACAGAAGACATTAAAGGAAATTCCAGAAGATGGAGCAGCAGAAACGAAATTGCGATACAGGCTGTACGCGATGTGATTTTAGAAACTTCTCACAAGCAATACGTTACAATAAAAAGACTAAATGAACAGCTTAAAAAAGTAAACGAAGAACTGGATAGTTTCTCATACACGATTTCCCATGATTTGGGAACTCCATTGACTGTCATGAAACTGAACGCTCAGATGTTGCTGAAGAGCCTTTCTGAAACTTCAGATAAAAATAAACATAAGATCAGCTCAATTATCGATGAAATCGACAATATGGCTGAAATGATGCACGATGTATTGCAGCTAAGCCGTGCAAAACACAGTGAAATTGAACTTGAAAATATCGAAACTCAGCAAACGATCGAGAAGATTACCGAGAATGCCAAATTGACTTTTGACAGTCCGAACAGTATCGTGATTATCAAAGATTGTCCGAGCGTTCTGGCAGATAAAACTTTGCTGCATCAGGTTTTCCTGAATATCATCAACAACGCCATCAAATATTCGTCTAAACAGGATCAGCCAACCGTACAGATTGAAGGGACAGAAGAAGGTGATCAGGTGATCTACCGAATCACAGACAACGGCATCGGAATTCCCGAAACTGAGAAACACAGAATGTTTAAGATCTTCAACAGAATGGATAATGCCAGAAAATTCAAAGGAAACGGAATCGGCCTTTCTATCGTTCACAGGATTATGAACAGAATCGGCGGAAATGTAGATTACGAAAGCAATAATAACGGAACCTGTTTTATTTTGACGTTCCAAAACCCTAAATTTGTGGAACTTTAAATCTAATCAAACAATGGTATCTGAATATCTAAAACAAAACACAGCTGAGTTTCATGATGCAGCCGAAAAACTATTTAGCTCTGATAAAATTTTCAGCAAAACTTTTACTTTAGAAGATTATAAAAAAATAATCAATACCAATTATCTGATGCTTCTTCACAGTGAAGACAAAATCTTCAGCAGTCTTTCTGAGAAATTCTCTGAAAAACTTCATTTAGATAAAAGAATAAAACTTCCTTTGATAGAAAAAGATCTGGCAAGTTTAGCATTAGAAAACCAAACGACAACTCATACCCTTGAATTTGCGAATGAGCATGAAGCTTTGGGAGCAATGTACGTGATTGAAGGTTCTACTTTGGGGGGAAACGTAATCGCAAAACAGCTTTCAAAAACGGAAGGTTTTGATGATGTGACATTCAATTTTTTCGGGTGTTATCAGGAAAATACAGGACCGATGTGGAAGAACTTCAAAGAGGTTTTGGATACTGAAGTGACTGAAGAAAACTACAATGAAGTATTATCAGGAGCCAAAAAATTATATACATTTTTACTAAACGTTAATTAATTTCCTTAAATAATAATTAAAATTCCCGAAAGATTGCTCAATTTTTCGGGAATTTGTACATTTGGGAGGCAAAAATTAAAAGCTAAACAAAAAATAAATAATTTAAAAAAAGTAACATTATGAAACTATAAAGTTCCATAATACCATTAAAAACAATAAATAAATATATTATGAAAGTAACTGTAGTAGGTGCAGGCGCTGTAGGAGCAAGTTGTGCAGAATACATCGCAATGAAAGACTTCTGTTCGGAAGTAGTTTTAGTAGATATCAAAGAAGGTTTTGCTGAAGGAAAAGCAATGGACTTGATGCAGACTGCATCTCTGAACGGATTTGATACAAAAATTACCGGAACAACAGGAGATTACAGCAAAACAGCAGGTTCCCATGTAGCAGTAATCACTTCCGGAATTCCAAGAAAACCGGGAATGACAAGAGAAGAATTGATCGGTATCAACGCAGGAATCGTAAAAGAAGTTACTGAAAATTTAGTAAAAAATTCTCCTGAAGTCATTATCATTGTGGTTTCCAACCCAATGGATACGATGGCTTATCTGGTACACAAAACTTCAGGTCTTCCTAAGCACAAGATCATCGGAATGGGTGGTGCTTTAGACTCTGCAAGATTCAAATACAGATTGGCAGAAGCTTTGGAAGCTCCAATCTCTGACGTAGACGGAATGGTAATCGCTGCTCACAGTGATACAGGTATGCTGCCTTTATTGAGCAAAGCAACAAGAAACGGAGTTCCTGTAACTGAGTTCCTTGATGATGCAAAACAAAAATATGTAATCGAAGAAACTAAAGTTGGTGGAGCTACATTGACTAAATTGTTGGGTACTTCAGCTTGGTATGCTCCTGGTGCGGCAGTTTCTGTAATGGTTCAGGCAATTGCTTGTGATCAAAAGAAAATGATCCCTTGTTCATTAATGCTAGACGGAGAATATGGCGAAAGCGATATCTGCTTGGGTGTTCCTGCAATCATCGGGAAAAACGGTGTTGAAAGCATCGTCAACATTTCTTTAACTGAAGAAGAGAAAGCTAAATTTGCTGAAGCTGCACAAGCAGTAAGAGAAGTAAATGGTGATTTGAAGTTTTAATTTTTATTAAACTTATCATAAATACGAAGCCTGAAATTTATTTCAGGCTTCGTATTTGATTTTGAATAAATAATTTACGACAGTTTTACAAATCTTTATAACCTCTTTTATAACTACCAACAGGGGGGTAGGTAAGGGGGGAAAGCCCCTTCGGAAGTGGCTGTGACCGGTTGTTCAAATGTTTGTTGGCAGTTGTGAAGTGTCTACAGATATTTATTTAACGGGTTAGAAACACTTTCTCAAGTTGTCGGAGGCAGTTATACCAAGGGCCAGAAGTGGTTTTGAAGTGCCTTGACATACTTATATAACCTCATCTATACACTTTTGTAAATGATTACAGATGGTCGGAGAAGGGGCAAATGGATCTACATCAATAGGGTCGGGCTAAAGCCCGACTACAATTAAAGGTTTCAAATCTGGCTTCAACCAAATTTATTTTAAAAAATAGATCAACTCTTTAAGATTAGAAAAATTCTCGATACGCTTCGCTACTCGAACTGACGGAGTATTAGAGTTAGTTTTGAGAGAAATTACTTTACAACGGTCGCTTCCATTTCTACTTTCAAGGTTTCGAATAGTGTTTTTACTTCTATGACTGTACTTGCCTGCTGAATACCGTGTTGGGTAATCCAGTTTTGCCAGAGGTCAAAGTTTTCGAAAAATGCAGGATGATCTGTCGTGTAAACATTAAGGCGAACAATATTTTTCAGTTCAAAATCTGCCTTTAAGATTACTTTTTCCAGATTTTCAAAGGTCTTGATGATTTGTGTTCTCATATCTGCATCGTTTGAGATTCCATTATCATCGATAGCAGTTTGTCCGGAAACATACAGTGTGCTCTGTACGTTTTTTACTTCTACTGCCTGTACGTAATTTCTTGTGTCCTGCCATTTCCACGGGTTGATGATTCTTTTTTCCATGCTGAATTTATTTAATTAAACAATGAAACAAAGTTCTCACAGTTGCAGAAATTTGTTGTGTGACCTGTGTCACAATTTTATTTTGAATCTGCAAATAAACGGCTCAGAGTTTCTCGGGAAACACCAAGATATGAAGCCAATACTGTTTTAGGGATTCTCTGTAAAAGAGTGGGATATGATTGAAGAAGCTGCTCGTATCGTTCTTTCGCAGTTAATGTAAGTAAAGACAATATTCTTTTTTGATTGGCAATATGTCCGCCGATGGCTTTTTTTAGAAAGAAATGTTCCATTTTAGGAATCTGACTGCAGAGTTTTTCGTAGTCTTTAAATGATAAGCTAAGAACTTTCGTTTCTTCCAGACACTGTAAAAATTGGGTGGCTTTCGATTGCGTGTAAAATGCCATGTAGTCGGTTTCCCACCAGTCCTCCATTGAAAAAGAAATGATGTGCTCTTTGGCTCCCCTATCATTAATAAAGAGTTTCATTAATCCGGAAATAATAAAATAAACATCTTCCACAGTATCATTTTCACGAATAACAAATTCTCTTTTTGAAAATTTTTTAGAATGAAAACAAGATTTGATCAGTTCAAATTCTTCGTCTGCGAGCGGGATGATTTTTTCAATGTGGGTTCTGAGGATATCCATTAAAAAATAAATTAGATAATCATTATATGTGAATGATAAATATAATAAAGTTAGTCTTTTAAGAAAATATCAAATATTTTAAATGCTCATATATAATTCACTTAAAAACAATCTGTCACCAATTCCATATTCGTCATTGCTCCGGCTACATTCCCGGTCATCACGGCATTGGAAACTGCGCGCATCATCGAAGAATTGTCACCACAAACGAAAAGTCCCGGAACATTTGTTTTCTGAAACTGATCTGTCTTGATGTGACCAAAGTCGGTCAATTCACAACCGAGCTTTTCCGGAATATCGGAATGCTGATGAAAAGGAAACGCTCCGTAAACCGCATCAAAATTAATTTCTTTCCCATCCTGAAATACAAGACTTCTTACTATTCCGTTTTCATGCTTCAATTCGGTGATTTCAGTTTCTATAATTTCGATGTTGTTTCGTGTCAGTTTTTCTAATTGATCATCGGTAAAATTGGCTTTTCCTCTTGTGATAATCGTAACGTCATTGGTAAGGTTTTTAACGAGAGAAGAAATATGTAAAGCTTTATCACCGTTTGCAATGATTCCTGTTTTCTTGCCTCTGTATTCGTAACCGTGACAGTACGGACAGTGAATCAAAGAAATTCCCCAAGATTCTTTAAAACCTTTAATATCAGGAATTTCATCTGTAATTCCTGTTGCAGTGATCAGTTTTTTTGAATTAAATTTTTCACCGTTTTCAGTGATAACTTCAAATCCTGAATCTGTCTTTTTGGCTGAAACTGCTATCCCATTATAAAATTCAACTGTTTCATATTCTCTGACCTGATTTTTCGCTAAAGTTGAAATTTCCGAAGGCGAGCTGCCATCCTGAGTCAGAAAATTATGAGAATGCGGTGTCTGTTGGTTACACGGTTTTCCGTTATCAATGACTAAAGTTTTTCTTAAGGATCTTCCTAATGACATTGCGGCAGAAAGTCCTGCATAGCTTCCGCCGATGATGATGATGTCAAATAGTGTATTTTCATTCATAATTTTAGAGTTTTGTTGTTTAGAATTGATGTAATAGCAACTTTATTCTATAAAAGTTTTTGTTGAATTACTTGCCAAAGTTAAACAATTATTTTATTATTGCAATATTGTCGCATTAATAAAATGAAAAGAAGAAGTACCCCTACCAAAGAAGCGGTTTTAACTTTGCTTACCAATACCGGAAAAGCAATGAGCCAGGATGCCATTGAAAAAAAAATCCAACTGAATATAGATCGTGCAACGATTTATCGTGTGCTCAACCGTTTTTGCGAAGACGGAATTCTTCACAGGATTGTGGCAGAAGACGGCAAACAGTATTTTGCAGTCTGCATCAGATGTGATGAAAAAAAACTTGCTGATCATCATTTTCATTTTCGATGTACAGCTTGTCAGACCATAGAATGTCTTCCTGTCCCGGTGCAGTTTTCTTTACCACAAGGTTATCATGTGGAAAGCGTGAATTGTATTTTGACGGGTATTTGTAAGGATTGTGCGTAGTCAAAATTTAATCTGAATACTTGCTTTTATAGAAAAATTATTTTTTTAAATCTTTTTTCCATTCGGAGATAGGTTTGTTAAAGCTGAAAGATTGATATTTTGAAGCAATGCCAATATCAAATCCTGAAACGACAACCATATTTAAAATGTCGTTATCAGATTCGTAGGCATTACTGTTGATAAAAGTTTTTGCAGCTTGTAGAAGTTCCGGATTTTTGATGCTTTGATTCTGTGGTGTTCTGTCAACTGAAATATTTACGGTGTAAATATTGCTTTTATCCCCGTTTGTTAGATAATTTATTGAGACACTTGCACGGGAAATATGATCCTGTTTATTTATTTCCTCATACACAGGAATCAATTTCGAAAGTTTCAAATCACTATTATGCGTATAAAATGATATTCCTAAAGTAACAACAAATATTCCTGCTGTAATGTAAAATGGCAGTTTTTTTATCTTTGGCATCACTGTAATTTTGTCGTCTTTATAGTCTTGAACGACATAAGTTTTTACAGCTAAATCATGAAGAGACTGTCTTGTGGCTTTGTTAAATATGTAAAAAATTATAATACCAAGACCAATCGTGGAAATAACCAATCCCTGAATTACACTTACTGGAGAAAATGTTGATAATCCTTTGATTTTTAAGCCATTTATGAAAAATGGTGTTGTGAGAATCAAAGCTCTAACAAATGATTTTTTTAGATCGATGAAGTCACCATTAATATCGACAACCTTAATATTCAGTATTTTCTTACCAAATGTTTGTCCTTTATATAATTTAGAATTTAAAATTGAGAAGTAAAATAATGAGATGATCCACCCAATTAATTTTGCATTTTCACCAAGGGAAGTAAAGAAATTATAAAAAATTGAACCTAATATAAATCCGAAAATTCCAAGAATAATAGAATCAATAAGTAACGCCCAGATTCTTGCCCAAAATTTTGACAACAATAAATTATTTTCCATGTATTAGCTTTATCAAGTTAAGATTTTTATGAATGTCCGTTTTTGATCATAATGCTAAAATAAGCAGTAATTTTGTCATTCCGTAGGAATCTAAACTACTCAATTTTCAGCGTATTGAGATTCCTAACGGAATGACAAACAGACCGCTAAAAACTAAATTATTACTAATTACGGACATTCATTAAGATTTTTTAAAAGTAATGAATTTCAATCTTAATCTTGTATAATATTTCTTTAAATTATCTAGATAATCAACAGTCATTCCTAATTTTAAAACAAATATTTAAATTGATATCAATTTTTTTCATTCACTTCCGAAGGTGCAATTCCAAACTCCTTCTTAAACACAAAAGAAAAATGCGAAAGATCTTCAAAGCCAAGATCTATATAAATATCTGTTGGTTTTTTGCGTTCCTTTTCCAGCAAAAAATACGCTTCCTGAAGACGTTTATTCATCAGCCATTTTCCGGGAGTGGTGTTGAAAATTGCTTTAAATTCTCTTTTAAAAGTTGATAAACTTCGTCCCGTCATAAAGGCAAAACGTTCTAAACTAATGTTAAATTTAAAATTATGATTCATAAATAATTCCAGATCAATTTTATGCGGAACATTGAAATTGAAGAAAATATCTTTCAGATCTGGATTGTTTTTCAATAAAATCATCAACAATTCTTCACGCTTAATATCCACAAAAGTATCATCCAACTGTTCGGTTCCGTTGTAGTAAGGTTCTAAAGATTGTATGTAATTTTTAATCAATTTATCTTCATTGATAAACAAAAAAGAATCGTCATTATCTGTCGGTTTTACCTGATAAGAATGGCGTTCCAGAAATTTCTTTAAAAACGGTTCATCAAAGGCAATAATTACTTTTTCAAAATCCCCGTCTTCCTTGTATTTTGTATATCGAACGAGATGATTTTTCCTTGCAATACAGTAATCGCCGGGTTTCATCGCATAATGTTTGTAACCGTCGTATGAAATCATTGAGCCTTTTAGCAAAAACAAAAAGAAATGTTCCGGAATAAACTGTTCCGGTGAAATTTCGGGTCCCAGATGACAGGATTGTATGTTGTTGAATTTCATTTTAATATTTTTCTTTTGTCTTAAAGTAAATATAAGGATTCGTTTTAAAATTACCTGTCACACATTTCGTCACTTCGAGTAAGTTTTGAAAAAACTGTATCGAGAAGTTCTCGTGTTTTAGATTCTCGATACAAAATTATTCTTCTAATAATTTTTACTCGAATTGACGAAAAGCACTTATTATTTTCCCATCAAACTATCTGCGCTTGCCAGCAAAGCGTGTTCACGACTTCTTGGAGTCCAGTTTAAGATGGTTTTTGCTTTTTTGTTGGTCATTTCTTTGTAGAATTCTTTGCCAATTGGTTCTAAATTCTGAATGTTGGAAGCGTATTGAGGTCTTTCTTTTTTGAAAAGTTCTGCAACATCATAAAAGCTCATCACACTGTCTGAAGTTGCGATAAAACGTTCTCCATTAGCTTCGGGATGCAGCATCGCTTTGATATGAATGTCCGCAACATCTCTCACATCGACAACACCCATTGTAAAAGGCGGAGTATGATTCATCGTCCCGTTTAGAATCCCTGAAACTGCAATATCCAACGAAGCTGAAGTAATTCCGCCGATGACAGGACCGAAAATCCCTACAGGATTGATGACAGAAAGTTCCAATCCGTTTCCTTCTTTTTCGATAAATTCCCATGCAGATTTTTCAGCTACAGTTTTTGATTTGATGTAAGCCGGAAGTGGAGTATTGGTGTCTGTCCAGTCGTCTTCTGTGAAAATATGATCTTTTGCATCAATGCTATAACCGACTGCAGCAAAAGAAGAGGTCAAAACCACTCTTTTCACTCCCGCATCACTCGATGCCTTCAAAACGCGCAAAGCTCCGTCTCTTGCAGGAATGATGAGTTCGTTTTCATCTTTCGGATCCTGAGCAGGGAAGGGTGATGCAACATGAAGCACATAATCACAGCCTTTTACGGCTTCGTCCCAATTGTTGTCGCTCGTAAGGTCGGCTTCAATAAATGAAAGGTTTGAAAAATTTGTAATTCCGCCTTCTTGCAAAGCTTTTAGAATGGTGCCTTTTTTTGCTAATGAACGAAGCGTAGTTTTCACTTCGTATCCCTGTTGTAATAATTGCAGAACAGTATGAATTCCCAAAAATCCTGTTCCTCCCGTCACCAAAACTGTTTTCTTTGTCTGTACGTTTTCCATTTTGTTTAAATTTTAAAGGACAAAGTTGGGGTTTATTTTGGGTGGGGATTTTGTTGTGGAGTTCAATTTTTGTTTGTTGTGAGGGTCATATTCTAATCTTTACAAATTGCGTAGATTAGGCAGATTTATAACACAAACATCTGTAAAATCCGTTTAATCTGCGAGAAATATAAATTCCAATTAAATATATTGTAGAAAAGCTGACGCAAAAAATACATCAGCTTGTCTATGAAATTTATATATTGAAAACTACCAATAAAATGGCAGTATAATTCTCTCATTATGCATTAAAAGCACCAAATGCACCCTCCGTCCCTGCAAAGAAATTCTGGTACAATAATTCTGTATATCCTACACGAACTTCATAAATATTTTCCTGAAGAGCTTTTACCAAATCATTGGCAACATCTGAAGGCGGAATTCCGTTTTCTTTTCCTCCGATTTCTGCAGAAAAATCTGTATTGACCAATGGTGGCATCAATTCAAAAACCTTAATGTTGCTTTCTTTTGCCAGTTCATATCTTAAAACTTGTGTATAAGAATGCAGTGCCGCTTTTGAATCTGAATAAGTAGGAAGATATGCACCCGGCACCAATCCGACAATCGATGAAACATTGACGATGGCGGCTTCATTGTGTTCTTTTAATAAAGGAAGAAATTTTTCAGTTAACCTGATTGGCGCAAAATAATTGGTTGTAAATTCTGCGAACGCTTTTCCATAGGTGTCAGAATTTTCTGAAAGAGTATAAACAAAAGCACTTCCTGCGTTGTTGATCAGAATATTCAATTCGCCAAAAGTCATTTTTACTTCTTCGTACAATCTGTTGACATCGCTTTCATTCGTTACATCAGCCTGAATGGTGAAAACATTTTCAAGATCTTTTGCTGCTGCATCCAGCTTTTCTTTGTTTCTACCAACGATGATAATTTTGTTCGATGGGCTTAATGATTTTGCGATTGCTAAACCAATTCCTGAACCTCCGCCGGTAATTAAAATTGTGTTGTTTGTAATGTTCATAACGTTTGTTTTTAAAGTTTTATGTTAATTTTTAATATTGTACTATTTGGTACAAAATATAATAAAAAATTTTAGTCGATTAATTTTAAATTAATTTCAATGAGGCTTTTAAGAATTTCCGGAGAACTTTCCATGCGTCTTGTAACGTGAATCCCGTTCCATAAATTGGTGAGATGCCAAGCAAGGATTTCAGGATTTTCTGTGGTTTTGATCTGATTGTTTTTTTGCGCTTTTTTAATAACTTTGGCAAAAAGCTGTTGCAAGTTTCTCATAATTTTGATAGAAATTTTCTTTGTCTGCGCATCTTTTGCAGATAACTGAACGAGAGAATTTCCTAAAAAACAACCTCTCTCTTTTTCGCATTCGGGAGAATTCGCCTGACTTAAGAAAAATTGTTTGATAAATTCAATTCCGTTTTCAGATTTTTCAATTCCTTCCGATAATATTTTATAGAAATTTTCTGAAAACTGTTCGATAGATTTTACATACAATTCCTGTTTTCCACCTTTGAATGCCAGATAAAAACTTCCCTTTCCGATTCCCATTGCATTCAACAATTCATCTGCAGAAGCTGTATCGTAGCCTTTGTTTCTGAAAACTTCAGTCGCTTTTTCAATCGCCTGATTTTCGTCGAATATTTTGGGTCTTCCTGCCATTTTTTATTTTGATGAGACAAAGGTATGCAATTGTACTGGTTGGTACAAAATTAAATTTCAAATATCTTTCATAGTTTTTGTCAATAAAATTTCATGATTATTTAATCAGATCTAAAACTCTTTCAAATTTCGCCAAAGCCAGCAAGCGGTATTCAAGCGGAAGATTTTCTTTTTTTGGAAATGAATATTTCTTTTCATCACTTACCAGTTTTCCTTCTTTCAAAAGTTCAAAATTGTATCGGTTTTTATAAACGTTTTCAAGTAAATTTTTATTCTCGGAATTTACTTTTCTATTTTTCTGAAACCAGTTAAAATTCTGATTTTTTGTTAAAACGTCTCTTGAAGTTTCTGCAGCAGCGGGAATGGTAAAATTCTTATTTAAATTTTGCGTTAACTTTCCGATTACAGAATTAAAATCATCTTTTGCGTTAATGCTTTTAATTTTAATTAAAAATAAACTGTCGGCATCAATTTTTCCACCTGCAACATCGGGATGATGATATTTAATGAAATTCCATGTTTTCATGAAATTATAATATTGATCTTTCTGAGCGAAAAGGTTTTGTTGGAATAAAACTACTGAAAATAATAAGATAAGTTTTTCATTTAATAGCATTTCTTAAAAGTTGTGATGACTGAAAATTTATTTAGTATTATTTTATAACATCGTTTTTTAATAAAATGTAAATTTTCTATTCAATCTTAATAGTTGGTAAACCTTGTTGTTTTTCAAAATTCTCCCAAATATATTCCATGTTTGGATAAAAGGCACCATCTTTTTGCAGATGACTATATTCAAGTGGGATTTTACGGATATCAAAAATTTCCATTCCATTTTCCTTCAATATATCTAAAGCTTTAAAAATTTCCTTATCAATCTTATCACTTGTTGTCCAAGGATAATAATTAATGGCAACTTTTAATTTATCAAATGTAAATGCATAGCGTTTGGTTTTTGATGAAAAAAAACCATCATATTTTTTATTTAATTTTCTTAACTTTTCAACATCAATTTTGTCAATATCATTGTCAAAAAGTTGAGGTTTATAAAAGAGATTAATTTCAATATCTCCAAAAGTGAAATTTCCTTCTGCGTACTTATTCCAATTATAAAAAACACGGACGGTTCTACCTTCAATTGTTTTAATTAAGCCTTCATATTTATCAATAGATTCTTTTTGAAAGCCCCTTTGTCTTAATTGGGTAAAAACTTTTCTGTCAAATATTTTAGAATGAACTTTTTTACCTATGGAAGTACTGATCCAAACCAATATAGATACGAAAGCAGTGAAAATAGATGATAAAATAAAACTAGTCCAAAAATTTTTGCTCGAAATAAAAATGGGAATAAAAGTGATCGTAAAAATGATTATAATCATTATAAAAGTTGCATTTCCATCAATAAAATAGCTTCCGTCTTCTTGTTTTTTTATAATTAAAAGTTTCATTAAATCAGATTAAATATTAATAATTGCAAGGGATTTACAAAGGTTTAAATTTAAATAAAATTTCACATTCCAAGACTTTCAAAACCCTTAAATTTGTGATCACAAAAAAGTTATTCAATGCTTAAGAAAATTACGATTGCTGCAGCTTGTTTTATGTCGGTGATTACAATCAGTGCTCAAAAAAATAAAAAATCTCAAGTAGAAAGACCAAAACTGGTCGTTGGTTTGGTTGTAGACCAAATGCGTTGGGATTATCTTTACCGTTTTTACAGCAAATTTGGAAATGATGGTTTCAAAAGGCTTCTCAATAAGGGATATTCGTTAGATAATGTTCATATCAATTATGTTCCGACGGTTACAGCTTTGGGACATACCTCAATCTATACAGGTTCGGTTCCTGCAATTCACGGTATCGCAGGAAATGACTGGACAGATAAAGAAACAGGTAAAAATGTATACTGTACTACAGACGAAAACGTGCAGCCAGTCGGAACTGCCAATGCAAAAGTGGGAAGCCATTCACCAAAAAATCTATGGTCTACCACGGTAACTGATGAATTGCGATTGGCTACCAACTTTCAGGGAAAGGTGATTGGGGTTTCTCTAAAAGACAGAGCTTCAATTCTTCCTGCCGGTCACACACCAAACGGAGCATTTTGGTTTGATGATTCTTCGGGAAATTTTGTCACGAGTTCTTATTACATGAATGATTTGCCGCAATGGATGAAGTCTTTCAATGCTCAGAATCTTCCGGATCAATTAGTGGCAAATGGATGGAATACTTTACTTCCGATCAATCAGTACACAGAAAGTTCGCCCGACAATTCTTCGTGGGAAGGACTTTTGGGAAGTGCAAAAACACCAACTTTTCCGTACAGCAACTTGCAGGCAGATTATCAGGCTAAAAAAGACAATATTCGTTATACACCTTTCGGGAATACTTTAACATTAAAATTGGCTGAAGCTTCTGTAGAAGGTGAAAATTTGGGTCAGGATAATATCACAGATATTTTGGCGATCAATTTGGCATCAACAGATTATGCAGGACATAAATTTGGTCCGAACTCTATCGAAGTGGAAGATGTTTATTTAAGATTAGATCAGGATCTGGCTCAGTTTTTCCGCTATCTGGATTCAAAAGTCGGGAAAGGTCAATATACTGTTTTTCTTTCTGCCGATCATGGTGGAGCGCATTCTGTTGGCTTTTTGAAGGAGCATAAAATCTCAACAGGATTTTTCGGGGAAGGAATGGAAAAAGATTTAAACGAAAAATTAAAAGATAAATTTGGTGTTGATAAATTAATCAACGGAGTCGATAATTATCAGGTTTATTTCGATAGAAAATTAATCAAAGATAACAAGCTTGAATTAGAAAGTATCAAAGAATTTGCAATTCAGGAGTTGGAGAAAGATCCGACTGTTTTATATGCGGTTTCTACAACAAAAATACAGGAATCTTCAATTCCTGAACCGATTAAGCAAAGAATCATTAACGGAATCAACAGACAGAGAAGTGGTGATATTCAATTAATTTCACACGATTCTATGCTCCCTGCTTACGCTAAAACCGGAACGACACACAGTGTCTGGAATTCTTACGATGCTCATATTCCTTTAATTTTTATGGGGTGGGGAATTAAACACGGCGAGAGCAATAAGCCATATAACATGACTGATATTGCGCCAACAGTTTCTGCATTATTGCACATTCAGTTTCCAAGCGGAAATATAGGAAATCCAATTACTGAAGTTTTAGGTAAATAAGATTTTTT
>Ga0065714_10002208_pt1 | contig 53553 bp, 39 predicted proteins | sample MisRhiReplicate2_FD_59101 | JGI IMG/M metagenome (GOLD analysis project Ga0065714, IMG submission 59101) | Miscanthus rhizosphere microbial communities from Kellogg Biological Station, MSU, sample Rhizosphere Soil Replicate 2: eDNA_1 v2... | ecosystem: Host-associated > Plants > Roots >...
CATTCTTCTTATTAAATCACTAACTATAAACAAGTTACCATAATTTTAACAATTTACTCAATATAATGAGTAAAATTACTCAGTTATATATTCATAGTTAAAAAATGTTAAAGGGGATTCTGCAATTAAACTACATCCAAATGCCGTAGTCTATCTAACCAAACACAAAAGAAACCTTTAATTAAAAAGTTATGAAAATGTTATTTGTTTACTTCTGGCACGTGGTTTGGCTATAAATAATAAACACTAAATGAATTAATATGAAAAGATTATTTTTAATGGCTGCAGTAATGATGGTTTCATTATTCAGCATCCCAGCGAAAGCACAATTAAATGTGAATGTTAACATTGGATCGCAACCACTTTGGGGACCAACAGGTTATGACCATGTAGATTACTATTATCTCCCTGACGTAGAAAGTTATTATTATGTTCCGCAAAAACAATTTGTTTATTTAAACGGAAACGAATGGGTTTTTGCCAATTCTTTACCTTCGAGATACGGAAATTACGATTTATATCATGGATATAAAGTAGTCATTAATTCACCTAAGCCCTATTTGAATTTCAAAAACGATAAGGTAAAATATGCCAAGTACAAAGGAAATAAAGGCCAAGTGGTAATTAGAGATAGCCGCGATCGTAAATATTATGTAGTAAAAGGACATCCTCATGGCATGCCTCCAGGACAGGCTAAAAAGATTTATGGAAAAGGAAATGATGGTAATAACGGAAAAGGGCATGGAAATGGTAAAGGAAAGCATTAGGCTGTACAGATAATATTAATGAATGAAAAGAAAGGAGCTAAGAGCTCCTTTTTTTATATATCTGTTACAATAGAAGTTTTGGCATAGCGTTTGAATTGTTGAAGTACACACAAATAAAATAGATTATTATGAAAAAGTTATTTATCATCTCCGCGATTTTAGGTTTCGTGGCTTTAACATCTAATCAATCTAACGCTCAGGTAAATATTAATGTAAATGTTGGTACTCAACCAGCCTGGGTTCCTGCAGGTTACCAAAATGTTAATTATTATTATCTACCAGAAGTACAATCTTATTATTATGTCCCTCAAAGACAGTTCGTTTATTTAAGTGGTAACCGATGGACAAGGTCAAGATATTTACCAGCTAGGTATAGAGGTTACGATCTACATCACGGCCGTAAAATTGTAATGTACGGAAACAGTCCATATCGTAATTATAACAAACATAGGGTAACCTATGTTAGCCGTAATAACTATTACCGTTCATCATACGGAGGTGGCGACAGGATCAGATATCGCGGCCCAAAAAATCACTACAAACCTCATCATGTAGATCACAGACATCATGATAGAAGAGTAAATTCGAGTTTATTCTCCAGAGGACACCGGGAAAAACATGGTCATGGCAGACATTAAAATAAAAAAAGAGGCTAAAAGCCTCTTTTTTTATGGATATAATTGTTACTAAGATTGCTTCGTCGTTCATCCTTACAATTGGCAGTCTTAAGGAATAAAACTTTCTGCTTTTTCCAAAACAACCTTTAGCCCTGCTGTATTTTTACCGCCTGCTGTAGCATAGAACGGCTGTCCGCCGCCTCCACCTTGGATTTCTTTACCCAATTCGCGAACAATATTTGAAGCATTTAATCCTCTCTTTACCAGGTGATCAGAAAGCATTACCGTTATTCCTGGTTTACCATCAATTTCTGTTGTGAAAACCAGAAACAGGTTATCAACCATGTCTTTTAAAGAAAAAGCCAGGTTTTTAATTGCTTCGGCACTTTGCAGATCAATGTGTTTAGCAATCAGGTTAACGCCATTAATTCCTCTTACATGATGTACAATTTCATGTTTCAAAGTATTTACACGTTCTATTGTCGATTTTTCGATCTCCTTTTTAAGTTTTGCATTTTCATCCAATAAAGCCTGAACAGAAGCTGATAAATCTTTGCTTCCGTTTAATAAAGCTTTTAAATGTCCAAGTTCTTTTCTTTGATCTAAGAAATACTGTTCCGCTTTATCTGCGGTAATGGCTTCTATACGACGCACACCGGCTGCAACTGCACTTTCAGAAATAATCTTGAATGAACCGATCTGCCCTGTAGCCTTTACGTGTGTACCACCGCAAAGCTCTTTCGAAAAATGATCATCAAAAGTGATCATACGAACAAAATCGCCATATTTTTCACCAAACAGAGCCGTTACACCACTTTCAATGGCATCCTGATAAGGAACATTACGTTGTTCTTTTAACTTAATGTTCTGACGGATTTTCTGATTCACAATTACCTCAATCTGTGCTAATTCCTCGTCAGTAACTTTAGCGAAGTGAGAAAAATCAAAACGCAGATAATCTGCATTAACTAACGAACCTTTCTGGTTAACATGTTTGCCTAAAACCTGTTTAAGGGCTGCATGCAATAAGTGTGTGGCAGAGTGGTTATCTTCCGTTAAGATACGTTTATCTTCATCTACAACTGCCCAGAATTTGCCTTCCAGGTTATCGGGTAAGATATCGGTAAAATGAACGGTTAGCCCGTTTTCTTTTTTGGTATCGGTAATATCTACCCAAAACTGTCGACTATGATCTTCTAAACGGCCGGTATCTCCTACCTGACCACCGCTTTCGGCATAAAAAGGCGTTTGACGCAGTACAATTTGAAATTGTTCTTTACCTTTCGCTTTTACTTTACGGTATTTCAAAATTTCTGTTTCGATTTCTAAATCATCATAACCTACAAATTCGCTTTGATCGTCTGTATTTACGATAATCCAATCACCTGTATCAATGGCAGTAGCGGCACGGCTATCGTCTTTTTGTTTTTTCAACGCCTGTTCGTAGCCAACCAAATCAACGCTCCAACCCTTTTCTCGGGCCATTAATTCTGTTAAATCGATCGGGAAACCGAATGTATCCGATAATTCGAAGGCAAAAGCTCCTTCAACCACATCATCAGTGGCCTGGTATTTTTCGAAACGTTGAATTCCTGTTGACAAAGTTCTTAAGAAAGAAACTTCTTCTTCCAGCACTACTTTCTGAACGAAATCCTGTTGCGAAAGCAGTTCATCAAATACCCCTTTAAATTGCTCTGCCAATAAAGGAACCAATTGATTTAAAAATGGCTCTTTAAAGTTTAAAAATGTATAAGCATAACGTACGGCACGGCGTAAAATCCTGCGGATGACATAACCTGCTTTATTATTTGATGGTAACTGACCATCGGCAATAACAAAAGAAATGGCACGGATGTGATCGGCCATTACGCGCATGGCAATATCTGTTTTCTCGTCAGCACCGTATTTAATTCCAGCTTTTTCTGAGATAAACTGAATCATTGGCTGAAAAACATCGGTATCGTAGTTAGAGGTTTTTTCCTGTAAAACACGTACCAAACGTTCAAAACCCATTCCCGTATCAACATGTTTGGCGGGTAAGCTTTGCAATGAACCATTTTTTAAACGGTTAAACTGCATAAATACATTGTTCCAGATTTCAATTACCTGGGGATGATCTGCATTTACAAGGGTAGCGCCATCAACTAAAGCTTTTTCTTCATCTGTACGGCAATCTACATGGATTTCAGAACATGGTCCGCATGGTCCGGTATCACCCATTTCCCAGAAATTGTCTTTTTTATTTCCAGGTAAAATATGGCTTTCATCTACATATTGTTTCCAAAGGTCGTAAGCTTCCTGGTCTTTTTCCAGACCTTCTTTCTCATCGCCTTCGAAATAGGTAACATATAATTTTTCTTTCGGGATTTTGTAAACCTCGGTCAATAACTCCCAACTCCAGGCAATGGCTTCTTTTTTGAAATAATCGCCGAAACTCCAATTACCCAACATTTCGAACATGGTATGGTGATAAGTATCAATCCCCACTTCTTCCAGGTCGTTATGCTTACCCGAAACACGTAAACAGCGTTGGGTATCAGCAACACGAGAATATTTTATGGCGGCCTCCCCTAAAAACAGATCTTTAAATTGGTTCATACCCGCATTGGTAAACATTAAAGTTGGGTCGTTTTTAACCACAATCGGTGCTGAAGGAACAACATGATGTTGTTTCGATTCAAAAAAACTAAGGAATGCCTGTCTAATCTCTTTTGCTGTCATTTCAATATTATTGGAGGGAACAAAATTAAAATTTTATTGCGTTAATAAGGAAAAATCGAGCTACATTTGAATACTTTAATTAAACGATATAAAACACTCATAATCAACTACAAAATATGCCGTATAAAGAAAGAGACATTAATAAAATGTATTATACCATGGGCGAGGTGACTGAAATGTTTAATGTCAACGCATCGCAGATTCGTTTTTACGAGAAAGAATTCGATATCCTCCAACCCAAAAAAAACAAGAAAGGTAACCGTCTTTTCACGCCAGAAGATATTGAAAACCTAAAAATCATTTTCAACCTGGTTGATGAAAAAGGTTTTACATTAAAAGGTGCTAAAGACTATTTGAAGAACAATAAAACAGGAGTTAAAGAGAATCAAAAGATTATTGATTCATTAGAAAAACTGAAAAGTTTTTTAGTAAATCTGGCAGAAGAGCTTTAAGCAAGCTATTTCCTTACATTGTAGATTTTGTTGTATCAGTTCAAGTAATTAAAAAATACATTTTTTGTATTTCCCTAATTATTTACCTATATTAGAATTACTAATACAAAAATCACCCTATTTTTTATTAACCAGTTTAACCCCTGCTTATGAAAATATGGTGTGTATTATTGCCCGTCCCTTTTACCTATTCTTTAGTTCCCAAAAAACATTTGGGTATCGTTTCACCTGCATTAACAAATAATTTACTGCCTCGAGCAAATGGTTGTGGGGAATCCATGTTTCGGAACCGTGATATAATAATCTCATGGTTTACTGATTTTTATAATAAATTTCTAATTGGAAGTGGTTATGTGCTAAAGATCTTAACTGTTGCCTTTGTAATGATTGGGCTTGTGGCAAATGCCCAAACCAACACACAGGAAACAGATATACGCGATATTTTGGAAAGCGTGGCTGAAAACCTCCCCGACGATTACGATATGACCGAGTTGGTTGATGTGTTGGAGAAATATCGTAAACATCCAATTAACCTGAATCGCACTTCGGTAGAAGAATTGAATACTTTGGTATTCCTGTCTCCATTACAGATTGGCAATTTCTTTACCCATTTAAAGGAAAATGGTCCGCTTGCGGATGTGCTTGAATTACAAAGCATTGCTGGCTTTGATATTAAAACGATTCAAATGCTGCTCCCATTCGTGACACTAACCAATATCACTGAATACCAGCAGCTCAGTTTTAGAAACCTCGTGCACGCTGGTGAAAATGACCTGATGATGCGTTTCGCGCAAACTTTACAAGAACAAAAAGGTTATACTGATTTACCAGGCAACAGATATTTAGGCTCGCCAGAGCGATTTCAGATGAGATACCGGTATCAATACAGTTCAATTCTATCGGCAGCCATAACTTTAGATAAAGATGCCGGAGAAAAATTTATCGGTAGTCCTTTCGATTTTTATTCGGGAAATATCGCGCTGTTCAAATTGGGTAAATTAAAAAAATTGGTAGTTGGCGATTATACACAGCAATTTGGCCAGGGTTTAACCTTATGGTCGGGTTTTTCTTTTGGCAAAGGGCCTGATGTAACCAGTGTAGCTAAAAAAGATTTGGGTTTGAGACCCTATAATTCTACCAACGAATATTCGTTTTTTAGAGGCGTTGCCGCAACGATTAATTTATTTAAGAATGTGGACGTTACTCCTTTTATTTCATTCCGCAATCTTGATGCGAGTCAAAAGCTAGATGCTGAAGGAAATTTAGTTCAGTCGACGATTAATCAAACTGGTTTGCATAGAACGCCTACTGAGATTAAGAACAAAGGTGTTTTGGCACAGCGCGTATTTGGTACAACTGTTCAATATAGCAAAAACGAACTTACTGTTGGTACAATTGCTTATCATACAAATTATAAGAGTCGTTTTATTACGCAAACTGCAGCTTACGATCGGTATAGTTTCACAGGAAAATCGTTAACAAATTTGGGTTTATTTTATAATTATACCTATAAAAATATGTACCTCTATGGTGAGGCAGCAAAAGGATTAGGTGGTGGCTTTGCTTATATTAATGGTGTACTCATTAGTTTGTCGTCATCAATTTCTACAGCATTAACCTATCGCAATTATGCTAAAGATTATCATAGTTTCTTTAATCAGGCAGTATCCGAATCGAGCGAAGCCGTAAACGAAAGAGGATTGTACGCGGGCTTAAATGTTAACCCAAATAAACATTGGGCCTTTTCTTTCTATGGTGATTTATTTCGGTTTCCCTGGTTAAAATACCGTGTTGATGAACCTTCAAAGGGTTACGAAGTTTTAGCTCAGGCCATTTACATGCCAAGCAAAACCTTTAAAATTTTAGTTCGGTTTAAATCAGAAAATAAACAACAGAATACTGATCTGGATGTTCCTGTAATTTTTTTAGACGATGTAAAAAGAGAAGGTTACCGGACCGAGGCAAATTGGCAACTGAACAAGAATTGGCATTTTCAAAACCGGGTAGAGGTTTCTCAATATAAAAAAGGAAGTGCAAACAGGGAATTTGGATATCTTATTTATCAGGATATTGACTATTCGCCAATGTTCGCTAAGCTAACCGGCAATGTAAGGTTTGCCTATTTCAATACGCCGAGTTACAACAGTAGAATTTATGCGTATGAAGATGATGTTTTATACAGTTTTGCGTTTGGAATGTATAATGGAAGGGGTTTTAGAACCTACCTCAACCTTAAATATAATGTAGTTAAAAAACTAAATTTTTGGATCCGATATGGGTTATTTGTTTATAAGGACGTACAAACAGTTGGTACTTATCTGGACGAAATTAAGGGCAATAAAAAATCGGAGGTTAAAATTCAACTACGCTATCAATTTTAAACCATGTTTAAGACCGAATATATTTTTGTCAGGATCTTATTTCCTTATATTTTGGGCATCTGTATTTTTTATTGCTTCCCGTTATTAGCCTATATCAAATGGTTGACCTTAACCCTATTTGTTATTTTACTGAGCATTTTATTTTTAAACGTTACTTATAAAAGATTCAATATCTATCGTTACAAAGGTGCAGTTGGGATTTTGATTTACATACTTTTTTTCAACCTTGGCAGTTTGTTTTGCCTGCTTAATAACGAAAGTTTAAACCAAAATTACTTTGCAAAAACTAATTGCAATTATTTAAAAGTTTGGGTTAACAATGAGCCTCAGCAAAATAGCAATATTGTACGTTTTAAAACAAAGGTAGTATCTGGATATCAAAAAAATAAGCAGATCAGCTTATCAGGCCAAATGCTGCTTACTGTAAAATTAGACAGCCTCAAACCCATCCAGCTAAAGTATGGCGACGAAATGATGATCCCGGTTAGCTATACCGAAGTTGAACCGCCATATAATCCTGCAGAATTTGACTTTAAAGCCTGGCTAGGCAGTCAGAATATTTATCATCAGGCATTTATAGATCAGAATCATATTGTTAGCACCAAAAATAATGTTGGTAATCCGATTATAAAGATGGCCCTAAACATAAGAGAAAAGCAAGTAGCAAAATACAGGATCTTAATTAAAAGTGATGAAGCTTTTTCTGTAGCCTCTACCCTTATTTTAGGTTATCGTGCCGATTTAAGTAAAGAAACTCTATCTGCGTATTCTAAAACAGGAACCATACATGCTTTATCGGTATCAGGAGCACATGTAGCTATTATCTATGTTGTTTTAGATTTTATGTTCTTCTTTTTGAATAAGAATCGTGCCTTAAGAATAGTGAAATTACTACTCGTATGTGCTTTGATCTGGGGATATGCTTTGTTATCCGGACTATCGCCTTCAGTCGTTCGCTCAGCTATCATGATCAGTATTTTAATAACGGCAAAGGTTTTATCAAAGAAAACCAATAGTTATAATATTTTGGCCTTTTCAGCATTTTGTCAGCTCATTTACAATCCATTTTTAATTTGGGATGTTGGATTTCAACTTTCTTATCTGGCTGTATTTGGGTTAATTTATCTACAGCCCAAAATCTACAATATTTTTTATGCTGAACATAATTGGATAGATAAATTATGGAGTTTCACATCCATGTCTTTAGCGGCACAAATAGTCACGTTTCCTTTAAGTATTTATTATTTCCATCAATTCCCACTTTACTTTCTCTTAGCCAATCTTTTCATCGCCGTCCCGTTAATGTTAATGATGTATTTAGGGATTATGGTGTTAATCCCATCATTCGGGTTCCTGGCTCCGGTTTTCGAATGGATCATAAATTTTACGAATGCTGCACTAAATTGGATTTCAAATTTGCCATATGCCAGCTTTTCATCAATATGGATTAATCTGCCTGAATTTATATTATTGAGCCTCTCGCTAGGATTGTTTATCTATACATTGACAAAATTTAACAAACAACTTTTGTTCACTTCTTTATTTCTATTTGTTTGTTATCAGCTTTTGATTGTGCGCGATGATCTAAAGGTTTTTCACCAGAGAAAAATCATTTTCTTTTCCCTAAGAAAAAATTATGCAGCTGCATTTATTAATGGAAAAGAAGCTGTTTTAATTTCAGATTTAAATAGTGAAGATAAAAACTATGCCTTCTCTATTCAACCGGCATTAGCCCAATTGCAATTAAAGAAGATATATTTTATTAATTTCAAGAAAGATACTGTTTTAATGCATTTTACATTAAAGAACAACCAGATTACCTTTTTTCAATATAGGATACTCCTGATTGATGAGAATCTGAACAATAAAAAGATAAATGGAGATGCTGCCTTTTCGAGTATCTGGTTAAGTGGAAATACTAAATTTAATTTAGGCAAGATAGATACGGGTATAAAATATAAAACGGCAATAATAGATGCCACCAATAAAGATTATAAAATCCAGATCCTAAAAAAGTATCTAGAGAATAATAATATAGATGTACATGTTTTAAAGAAAAATAAAGCATATTTGGTGCAACTAACCCAATAACATGGAAAATTTGGTTTTATATCAGGTTGCTGAAAGAATAGCAACGATAACGATCAACAGACCCGAAAAGAGAAATGCGTTAAACCCTCAACTTATCGCTGAATTAACTGCTGCATTTATAAAGGCATCAGAAGATGAGCAGGTAAAAGTGGTTATATTGAATGCAAATGGTGATGCATTTAGTGCTGGTGCCGATTTAGCATATCTTCAGCAATTACAGCACAATACATTCGAAGAAAACGTAGCCGATTCCAATCATTTAAAAAAACTATTTACAACCATTTATTATTTACCAAAGGTGGTTATTGCCCAGGTAGAAGGTCATGCCATTGCCGGTGGCTGTGGTTTAGCAACCATATGTGATATTATTTTTGCTACTCCTGAAAGTAATTTTGGTTATACTGAAGTGAAAATTGGTTTTGTGCCCGCTATAGTTTCCTGTTTTTTAAAACAAAAGGTGAGTGAATCCATCGTCAAGGAAATTTTACTGACTGGAAAAACTCTCTCTGCAGAGCAGGCACTAAAATATAATTTGATAAATTTTGTAACAAATTCATCCGATATTCATCAAAAAACAAGAGAATTTGCATTAAGTTTGTGCACGGAGAGTTCAGGTAATTCATTAATGATTACTAAACAACTGATTACCCAAACCGTCAATCCATACTTAGAAAAGAGTTTGGAAATTGCAGTACAGATCAATGCCCGTGTGAGAGAAAGTGAGGATTTCAAAAAAGGGGTTTCTTCGTTTTTGAAAAAAGAAAAAATTAATTGGTAAATAACTTAAACTAAATAAAAACATGTTCAAATCAATCAAAACTAGTGTTGTAGCTTTAATCTTAGTAAGTACTGCTATAATTGCTCACGCACAAAAGAAAATTGCTGAAGGTACTTTGGTATTTGCTGTAACAGCTAATGGTGCAACAACTGACGTTAAAACTAAATTTAATGGTAGCTTAACCAAAATAGAAATTGAAAATGGCCCTGCCATGGTTAGTATTATTTCAAATACAGCAGACAAAACCGGATTATTATTAATTGATGTTCCGGTAGCTCAAAAACAGTTTGCAGTGAAGGTGAGTAAAGCAGAAACAGAAGCGCAAGAAGCTTTATTACCAAAATATTCTGATTATAAAGCAACTGGCGAAAAACAGACAATTGCTGGGGTTAATGCTGAAAAATATACTTATAAAGATGACAAAGGCGGATCGCATGAATTATGGGCAACAAAAGATGTTGATATTGCTGCAATTACCAATGGCGGTTTCTTTAAAGGCTTGGGCGCACTTCCTGTAAAATACTCGGCAGTAATTAATGGCGTGAATTCAGACCTTGTGCTAAAATCTCTTTCTGAAGCCAAAGTAGGTGCAATTAACACCGAAATCCCTACGGGTTACGAAGTAGTAACGATGGAAGAATTGAAAGCAATGCAAGGTGGTGGTGAATAATTAACCAATTCAAGGTAATTTACAGCTTTTTAACTGCAGGCTTTTTATTTAAATTGGCCCTAAAGTTGAAAAGCTTTTTTTATGTCCAAAAATTATATATGATTAAAAGATTATTATTAAGATTATCAATTGCTTGTATAGCATTGTGCGCGCTTATTGATGCAAAAGCTCAAAGTATCAATTGGGCAAAAGATGGTAACTCCTACTATCAGATTGCAAGTGGAGAAATTATTTCAGTTACCCTCCCTAAAAGCGACAAAAAAACAATTATTTCCAAAGCGTTATTAACGCCAGCAGGAAAAGATAATGCCATTGCGGTAAGAAGTTTCCAATTGTCGGATGATGGTACAAAAGCATTGATTTACACCAACAGTAAAAAAGTTTGGCGTTATGATACCCGTGGCGATTATTGGCTGGCTGATTTAACGGCTAACAAGATTACCCAAATCGGGAAAGATAAACCGGCCTCATCTTTAATGTTTGCTAAATTATCGCCCGATGGAAGTAAAATAGCTTATGTAAGCAAACACAATTTATATGTAGAAAATGTTGACGGAACTGGTGCTAAAGCCTTAACTACTGATGGCACAGACCGGGTGATCAATGGTACTTTTGATTGGGTTTATGAAGAGGAATTCGATTGTCGTGATGGTTTTAGGTGGAGCCCTGACGGGAAATCAATTGCTTACTGGCAAATTGATGCAACCAAGATCAAAAACTTTTTGATGATAAACAATACCGATTCAATTTATCCTTATACCATCCCTGTTGAGTATCCAAAAGTTGGCGAAAATCCATCTGTTTGCAAAGTTGGTATAGTTGATGTCGCCACTGCTAAAACAAACTGGTTAAACGTTCCAGGCGATAATATCCAGCATTATATTCCACGCATGCAGTGGGTACCAAATAGTAACAACATTATTTTACAACAGCTTAACCGTGAGCAGAATGAAAGTAAAGTTTTTATCTGCAATGCCAGTAGCGGAGATGCAAAAGCGGTTTATACTGAAAAGGCAAAAGCCTGGATTGATGCTCAGGATGAATGGAAATGGTTAAACGACAATAAAGAATTTACCATCGTATCCGACAAAGACGGTTGGAACCATTTGTACAGAATCAGTATTGATGGAAAAAAAGAAACATTAGTTACAAAAGGTAACTACGATGTAATTGATGTGAAATTGATTGATGTCAAAAACAATACGGTTTATTTCCTTGCATCACCAACAAATGCCACTCAGAAATACCTTTTTAAAACCAAGTTAGATGGAAAAGGAAAATTAGAGCAGGTTACCCCTTCTGTTTTACCAGGTACACATAATTACGATATTTCACCTAATGCTGCTTTTGCCCGCCATACCTATAACAGTTCAATCGTAAGGCCAATCACCGAGTGGATGAACTTTACTACAGGTAATCCATTTACAATGGATGGAAGCATTACTACCCAATTATCAAAACAGGAAGCGGCTAAAAACAAAGTTGAGTTTTTCAAAGTAACCACCGAAGATGGCATTGAAATGGACGGATGGATGAAAAAACCTGATAATTTTAATCCTGCTAAAAAATACCCAGTTGTATTTTATGTTTATGGTGAACCTGCTTCGCCTACAGCAGCAGATACTTATGGCGCCGGAAGAAACTTTTTATATGCTGGCGACATGGCCAAAGATGGTTATATCTATATTTCAATGGATAACAGAGGTGCTCCTGTACCAAAGGGAAGCACTTGGCGTAAAAGCATATACAAAAATATAGGGGTACTCAATATTCGCGACCAGGCCATGGCTACTAAAAAACTATTGGCTACCAACACTTTTATGGATAGAGACCGTGTAGCCGTTTGGGGCTGGAGCGGTGGGGGTTCGTCTACCTTAAACCTGATGTTCCAATATCCTGAAATTTACAAAACAGGTATTGCTATTGCCGCGGTTGGCAACCAGTTAACTTACGATAATGTTTATCAGGAACGTTATATGGGTACACCTTTTCCAAGTAAAGAAGCTTATATAAAGGGCTCTCCTATTACTTATGCCAAAAACTTAAAAGGCAATTTATTGTACATCCATGGTACGGGCGATGACAATGTACACTATCAAAATGCCGAAATGTTGATCAATGAACTGATTAAAAACAGAAAGGTTTTTCAATTGATGAGCTATCCTAACCGCACACACAGTATTTCCGAAGGGGAAGGAACAAGCGAGCATTTATCTTTAACCTACACCAAGTTTTTAAAAGAAAACTGCCCTCCTGGAGCAAGATAGAAAACTTTAAAAAGCAGCTTTCGGGCTGCTTTTTTTATGCGATAAAACTTTGGGTAAGCATAGCGGTTACTATAGCTATCCCGAAACTTAACAAAGTTCCGATCAGTACATATTCGGTTAGTTTCAGATCGTGTTTTTCTTTTAGATCGCCAAACCTGAATATCGATTTTGCCGCAAGTAAAAAACCAACGGCCTCGAAGTGATTGGTAAGTATAAACAGAAAAATCAATGTCCTTTCCAATATCCCAATGTATTTACCTGCATTCTCTAATGATTTTGGACTATCGGGCTGATTGTCCGGGATCCATTTAGCAATGATTACTTTCATTACAATCGATGTAGGCATGGTTAAAAACAAAGCGCCTGAAATTAACACCCAGGCATATGGATCATTTAAAAAAGCAATATCCAGGCTTCCTTTGTAAAAAAGGTGCCACACGGCCACAATCGAGCTAAGGTGCAAAGCCTGATCAGCAAAAAAGAATATACGGGCATTTTTATTGGTCTGAAAGATGGATTTTAACGCATCAATAATCAAATGGATCACACCTATTGTTAATGCCGTTTTCCAAACATCAAAACTTAAAAAAACAACAAAAATCAAAGCAACATGTATCATTACATGCAAATAGAGCTTGGTTGATTTTAATTTTCTTCTTTCCTTATCTTTTACCCAGGCATTTGGCTGCAAAAAGAAATCACCGATTAAATGGGCAATAATAAGCTTGATTAAATAGATATCCATTATTTCAAAATTGTTTGGTTCAATTTTTTACGGTAAAGCCTGTCCATTTCCATTATTTCGGTATAATGTGCGCGTTTTAGCGCTTCGCTTACCGAAGATTGCGTTCTACCTGAAATAGCTGCAAGTTCGCTTTGTAACAGGTTTTCATTTTCGAGTGCAAGCTTTACCATTTCTGCGGCTACTACCCCCCAGCTGTCCATGGCAATTAACGACAGTTTAATTACCACATTAATTTCCTCATCAAAATCAGGATAATCTGTTTTAATGGCTAAATTGGTTTTAGCTTGTTTTAAACTATCAAAAGCTGCCCCTGAGTTAATAAAGGCATCTCCACTTGATTCAGAAAGCTTTTTCCGTTTGTTTTTTACCCCACCAATACCAATGCCCATCCTTACGTCAGCAGGTTTATTTACCCTTATACATGCTTTTAAATAAGCGGCAACCTTAATTGCATTTTCCGGCTCAACTTCAACCTGAAAACTATCCCCACGAAAGATTTCCCACTTACCATTTTGACCTGAAGTTACTTTTAATGCCGTTTTTAAGCTCAACAACCAACTGTCTTTAATCTTTCTCGAACCTACAATATCACCTGTTACAATACAAATCATACTACAATATCGAACTTATTATTCATATTACAAAAATAATATCGGCTAATTAGCCGATATTTCGATTTATCGGGTAATTAGCCGATATTTTAAATTATCGGGTATTTACCCGATATTGATTTAAAACTAATCTATAAATTTATTGTTTAGTAGCTATGGCGTTAATCGAATTTACCAAAAGAGGCATTTACTGTAAGCAGGGCAATTTTTATGTAGACCCCTGGTGGCCTGTAGATTATGCCGTAACCACACATGGACATAGCGATCACGTTCGGTTCGGAAACAAATATTACCTCTGCCATACTTTAACCAAACCCATCATCAAACGCAGGATCAGTGAAGATTTAAACGTAGAAACACTGGAGTATGGAGAAAGCATTACCCGTAATGGTGTAAACATTTCTTTTTCCCCTGCCGGGCACATTATTGGATCGGCGCAGGTACGTCTGGAATATAAAGGCGAAGTTTGTGTGATTTCTGGTGATTATAAAATTGAAGATGACGGCATTACTACACCGTTTGAGCCTGTAAAATGCCATTCTTTTGTTTCAGAAAGTACTTTTGGCTTACCGGTTTACAAATGGCAAAAACAGGAAATTGTATTTAACGGAATAAGGAACTGGGTGGATGATAATATCAATCAACAGAAAACAAGCGTATTGATTGCCTATAGTTTGGGCAAAGCGCAGCGTTTAATTAAAAACCTGGCTGGCGATACCCCTATTTATGTACATAATAGTATTGCCAACCTAAATGAAGTGATTATAGAAGCTGGCGTAAACCTTCCAAAAACCATCAGGATTACTCCCGAAACCACTAAAGATGAATTACAGAAAGGAATTGTAATTGTACCACCTGCGATGCGCGATAGCCGCTGGATCAAGAATTTATTCCATCCGGTTACCGGCATATGTTCTGGCTGGATGCAGGTAAGGGCACACCGCCGCTGGCAAAGTGCCGATGCTGGTTTTGCACTGAGCGATCATGCAGATTGGCCAGCTTTAATGGAAGCCATTACCGCCACAGGTGCCGAAAAAGTATATGTTACTCACGGCTTTACGGCTGCTTTTAGCCGCTTTTTAAATGATGAAGGTATAGAAGCCGCAGAAGTTTTAACCAAGTTTGGCCAGGAAGATGATGAAGAAAACAAGGTTGATTTAGCCGAGCAAAATGAAAATAAATAGCCATGAAACGTTTTGCAAAACTGATCCAACAGCTCGAACTGAGCAATAAAACCAACGATAAAATCGCAGCCCTTGTTGATTATTTTAACTATGCCGACGATAAAGATAAAGTATGGGTAATTGCTTTATTTACGGGTAAAAAACCTAAAAGACCGATTAAATCAGCCCTGCTGAAATATTGGGCGATAGCCATTACCGAAACCCCTGAATGGCTATTTGCAGAAAGCTATGCCAATGTTGGCGATTTAAGTGAAACCATTGCTTTGTTATTGCCACCAGCAGAAAATACATCAGATTTTCAATTGCATACCTGGATAGAAGAGTTGCACGATCTGGAAGGAAAAGATGATGAAACCAAAAAAGATTTCATTTTAAATGCATGGAATCAACTTGAAACCCAGGAACGATTTATTTTCAATAAGTTGATTTCCGGTAATTTCAGGATAGGCGTTTCCAATAAAATGCTGGTAAATGCATTGGCCAAACAAAGCAGTTTAGATAGTGCGCAGATTATGCATAGCATTATGGGCAAATGGAATCCTTATGAAATCACCTTTCATGAATTGATTAATGGCATCCACGTAAATACCGATAACTCCTGGCCTTATCCCTTTTGCCTGGCTTATGCTTTAGAGCAGGAACCTGAAAAACTGGGCGATATTTCGGAATGGCAGGCAGAATGGAAATGGGATGGTATCCGCGGACAGATTGTAAAGCGGAACGGCGAACTTTTTATCTGGAGCCGCGGCGAAGAACTGGTTACAGAACAGTTTCCTGAATTGCATTTTATGATTGATATTTTACCTGATGGAGTGGTTTTAGATGGTGAAATACTGGCTGTGCAGGATAAACAGGTCTTATCATTCAGTACGTTACAACAACGGCTAAACCGAAAAACGATCAATAAAAAACAGCTTGAAGATGCTCCTATAGGCTTTTATGTTTATGATATTTTAGAATATGAAGCCAAAGATTTCAGGGAGGAACCTTTAAGCGTAAGACGAAAGGCACTAGAACAGTTGATAGGTGGTTTAGATGAAAGTCCGGTAATAATATCTCCGGTGCTCGATTGCAGTTCGTGGGAAGAACTAGCTGATTTAAGACAAACTTCGAGATCGATTAATAGTGAAGGGATTATGCTCAAAAAATTAAGTTCTCATTATCACAGCGGAAGAAAACGTGGCGATTGGTGGAAATGGAAAATCAATCCATACACCGTTGATGCAGTAATGATCTACGCCCAAAAAGGAAGTGGCAGAAGGGCTAATTTCTTTACCGATTATACTTTTGCTGTTCGTGATGGGGAAAACCTGGTAACCATTGCAAAAGCCTATTCAGGATTAACAGATAAAGAAATTAAAGAAGTAAACAGTTTTGTAACCCGTAATGCGATTGAGAAATTCGGCCCTGTACGAACAGTAAAACCTGAACTGGTTTTCGAAATTGCTTTTGAAGGAATTGCGGAAAGTAAGCGACATAAAGCAGGTTTAGCTTTACGTTTTCCACGTATATTGCGTTGGCGAAAAGATAAAAAAGCAGATGAAATTAATACTTTGGAAGACTTGAGGCAGTTGCTGCAATCAACTTTGTAAGGTATTTTTAAACCTCGCAGGTTTTAAAACCTGCGAGGTTTTGAGAATACAACCCCATAATTATCATAATCAAAATTCGGTCCGTGGAAACACATACCGAGGAGAAAGTTTTAGTTTAAACAAGTTGCCTGACGATTTTAAACCCGACAGTAGCGATACCCTTTTTTGCTAGACATGATTAACATTACAAGAAGTATCACAAAAAAGGTAAAGCGTATGCCGGGCTGCTGTTACAGAAGAACTACTGTTATTGCTTTCCAAAACTATCAAGAGAAACTAAAACTTAACAATATAAAACCTATAAGGAAATAAATTGCGCATGGACCAAACCAAAACCAAAGGTTATAAAAAGATAAAAGCCTGGTTAAAGGCTAATAAACGCAGGCCTTTTCAATTTCAGGAAGATGCATGGCTATATTATCTTAATGGCTACAGCGGTTTGGTAAATGCACCTACAGGCTTCGGAAAAACATTTTCGTTATTTTTAGCAGTCGTAATCGAAGCTTTAAACGCATCAGAAGCCAGTAACAAAAAAGCGAAAGACCGCTTACAGTTAATCTGGATTACCCCGCTCCGCTCCCTGGCCAAAGATATTGCAAGGGCAATGCGTGAAACTTTATTAGAACTGGAACTGGATTGGCATGTAGGTGTACGCAACGGAGATACCTCGCAGGCAGAAAAAGTACAACAGAAAAAATCGATGCCCGAAATTTTATTGATTACCCCAGAAAGCCTGCACCTGTTGCTGGCGCAAAAGGGCTCTTCAACCCTGTTCCGGAATCTTAAATGCATTGTGGCGGACGAGTGGCATGAGCTTTTGGGCAGTAAACGTGGTGTATTGGTTGAGTTAGCCATTTCGCGGATTAGAGGTTTGCAAAGATTAGAAAAACATCAGTTTTTAAGGATTTGGGGTATTTCGGCAACCATAGGTAATATAGACGAGGCTTTGGATGTATTAGAACCTAATTTGGAGGCTAAACGCATTATTGTTAAAGCAGATTTAGAAAAGAAAATCGTAATTAAATCCATTATACCAGACGATATTGATACACTGCCCTGGGCAGGGCATCTAGGCTTGAAACTGGCCTACAAACTCTTACCGATTATCGAAAAAAGTAAAACGACCTTAATTTTCATCAATACCAGGGGGCAATCGGAAATGTGGTACCAACATTTGCTGAATATAGAACCAGAACTGGCCGGGCGTATTGCCATACACCATGGATCGATAGATTTTGAGCTGCGTAACTGGATTGAAGATGCCCTGCATACCGGACAGCTTAAAGCGGTTATTGCCACTTCCTCGCTGGATTTGGGCGTAGATTTTAAACCGGTTGATACCGTTGTTCAGGTAGGTTCGCCAAAAGGTGTTGCCAGGTTTTTACAAAGGGCTGGCCGATCTGGTCATTCCCCGCATGAGACTTCTAAAATATATTTCCTGCCCACCCATGCCTTAGAATTGGTAGAAGCAGCTGCCATTAAAGAAGCGGCTAAAACCAATAATATAGAAAGCCGCGAGCCATTTATCATGGTATTTGACACCCTGGTACAATACCTGGTAACATTGGCCATAGGTGATGGATTTGACGATAAAATTATTTACGAAGAAGTTAAAAATACCCATGCTTTTAAACTCATTCTTCCCGAAGAATGGAATTGGGTAATGCAGTTCATTACTTCAGGTGGCGATAGTTTAAGCGCTTACACCGAATTTAAAAAGGTAGTAAAGGAAGATGGACTTTGGAAAGTAAAAAGCCGTCAATTGGCCATGCGCCACCGTTTACACATCGGTACCATTGTGAGTGATGCGATGCTGAAGGTTAAATTCATTTCAGGTGGGTACATCGGCATGGTGGAAGAATATTTTGTTACCCGTTTAAAAGCCGGCGATAATTTCCGTTTGGCTGGGAGGGTTTTGGAATTTATCCAGGTAAAAGATATGACGGTTGTGGTAAGAGTAAGCAAGCAAAAAAATGCCATTTCGCCAAGCTGGAATGGCGGACGCCTACCCTTATCATCCAATTTGGGTTCAGTGTTGCGTAAGAAATATAATGAAGCTTTGGATAAAAGCCATCAGGATGAGGAATTGGATTCTGTTTATCCGTTATTTCTACTCCAAGAGAAAAGATCTCATGTACCTAGAAATGATGAATTACTAATTGAGCTGATCAATAATAAAGAAGGTTTTCACTTATTTGCATATCCTTTTGAAGGACGTTTGGTGCATGAGGTTTTGGCGGCGTTGGTTGCTTACCGGTTAAGCAAATTATTACCAATCAGCTTTTCTATTGCCATGAATGATTATGGTTTCGAACTATTAAGCGAAACGGAAATCCCCATGGATGAATCGATTGCCTACGAAGTTTTCTCCCCTAAAAATTTAACGGAAGATATAACATTAAGCATTAACTCAACTGAAATGGCGAGGCGGAAATTTAGGGACATTGCCTGCATTTCAGGATTGGTTTTTCAGGGTTATCCGGGAAAATATGTGGCAAACAAACATCTCCAGTCATCGGCGGGTTTGTTTTTTAATGTTTTTAGTGATTATGACAAACATAATTTACTTTTGCGCCAGGCTTACGATGAGGTTTTTTATCAGCAGCTGGAAGAACCTAGGTTAGCAGCAGCTTTAGAAAGAATTCAGAACGGAGCGATTATCATTACCAATCCAAAAAGTTTTACTCCGCTGTCTTTTCCAATAAAAGTAGACAGTTTAAGGGAGAATATGAGTTCGGAGGAATTGGAACAAAGAATTGCTCGGATGAAAGCAGAATCAGAGAAAATTAAGTAGATAAATGTTCCTGGAGCTGTCTGGATCAAAAAATCCTTCAACAGGAACAGGATGACAATAGCATAAATAGATGACCATTACAAGCCAAGGTGAAGAACTGATTTTAGATAAAGAAAGGGCTTTATTTTTACCCAAGCATCAACTTTTAGCGATAAGCGATTTACATTTGGGCAAATCGGCACATTTCCGTCAGGCTGGCTTGCAGGTACCCGCTACTATTGCACAAACAGACTTACAGCGCCTAAGCCTACTGATTAAAAACTATCATCCAAAAACATTATTAATTAATGGCGATATGTTTCATCATGGCTTAAATACAGATATTGAAGAATTTGCCGAATGGAGAAAACAATACCAAGAACTTAACTTTCTTTTGGTAAAGGGAAATCACGACCGGCTTTCTCATGCGAATTATGCTGCAATGGGCATCGATATACATGAGCCCAGTTTTTGCTTAGGTCCATTTTGCTTTATACATGATGCACCCAATTGTACGGAAGAAGAATTATATCCAATTAGCGGCCATATTCATCCTGGAGTTACTATTGTAGGTAAAGCAAAGCAAAGATTGAAATTTCCCTGTTTTTATTTCGGCAAGGACTACGCCGTAATGCCTGCTTTTAGCTTGTTTACGGGACTTTATAATATTTATCCAAAAACAAGCGAACGTATTTTTGCAATTACACCAAAAAGTGTGGTAGAAGTTTAATATTTAAGCGTACGCATCTATTACCTGCTTCAGTTGAGACGCCTGTAAAACGCCACTTTGCCTCCAAACCTGTATCCCGTTTTTAAAAAGAATTAAGGTTGGAACGCTTTGAACATTGAACGAAGAAGCAGCAGGTTGATTCTTATCGATATCTACTTTAATGATGGAAACTGAATCACCAACTTGCGACTTTAACTGCGCTAAGATCGGTTTCATCATTTTACAGGGGCCACACCACTCTGCAAAAAAATCAACCAACACCGGCTTATCGCCATTAATTAAATCTGAAAACTTAGCCATGACAATTGTTTTTTATTTAGAAACAAAGATTAACTGGATTGGTTTTTATGAGATCTTGCTACTTCTATTGACTCACTCAATATTTTTATTATTAGCTCTGCTTCTTCCTGATTGATCCAATCCACCGCATTAATTTTAGAAGAACCATAATTAAAGTTGATTGATTTTGTGTTGGTTGAGAATAAGTAATTAGGTCTCGTAAAATATCTGGTGCTTTCTATATCTTTATTCAATATCATTAAATCAGTTATTCCTGTTAAATTGATATATCTTGAAGAGGAAATAAAATCAAATTTCTTTTTAATGATGAGTTTGTTGTTTTGGATACTTAAAATAGTCTTACCAAATACTTCCCAAATCCATGTTTTAACAATGAACAACCCTATTGCGGTCCATCCTAAAAGCCAGATACCCAATTAGCTTATGGCCTTTAGATTAGCAAGAATTAAAATAGGAATAAAAAGTTCAACGGCTAGCCAAACCAACAAAAATGGCGAAAAAGCAATAATTAAGAACCAATTTTTAGTCGAGGAAATTATAAATTCCTTTTTATCATTATTCTCAACAAAACTGATTCTTTTCATTAATTATACTAGTTTAAAACTAATAGAATTAAGCACTTACAGGAAGTTCTGCCGCTAAGGCAGTAACCCAATTGTCAAATAGAGCTTTTTCGATTTTAATTACTTCGGCCGCATGATTTTCCCAATCATCAGAAAAGCTAACCAATTGGTTCATCATTTCTTCCAAATGACCTTCTTCTTCGAGGATGATCGATTTTACATTTACCTTGCTTTTGGCTTCATCCAAAACAGCCTGATAAATTGGATACAGCTCATCGGCACGCACTTCAATTGCATAAGTAACAAATAAGTATGCAGCGAACTTTAAATCGTAACCTGACAGATTAAACACAGCTTTTAAATAACGGCAAACCGCTATATCCAAAGCATGTAAATAGTATCTGGTATGGTTTGGAGAAAGCAACTCGGCATTTGTGTAGGTTTTACAAAGTGACTCATCAACCTTCGAAATCTGCTTTTTTAAATAATAGGCATGACGATGTTCTTCTGCAGCATGTTTAAGAATAATCAGGTTTACATTTTCTTTATGTTCAGAAGCTGAAATCTTCCTTGCACCTGCATTTTCCATATAAGATAAGGTATTTAACCATTTGGCATGTAATACACTATCCGAAACTATCGATTTTAAATTTGAAGCTAACATTATTGATTGTTAAACTGGTAAATTGTTGGTATCAAGCCAACAGAAAACTTTTAATTGAAACTGTAAACTGATTAAATCTCTCTGTTCAGGTCCCAGCTTTCTAAATAATCGGCTACCCTGCGTACAAACATACCACCTAATGAACCATCTACTACCCTATGATCGTAAGATAGAGAAAGGAACATCATGTGTCTGATTGCAATCACATCACCATGCTCGGTTTCTAACACCGCTGGTTTCTTTTTAATGGCACCAACAGCCAGAATAGCAACCTGTGGCTGATTGATAATCGGTGTGCCCATTACATTTCCAAAACTTCCTACATTGGTTAGTGTAAAAGTTCCACCTTGTGTTTCGTCTGGCTTTAATTTAGAGTTTCTGGCTCTTGCGGCCAAATCGTTAACTGCTTTTGTTAAACCAACCAAATTTAACTGATCGGCATTTCTGATCACCGGAACAATTAAATTTCCACTTGGCAATGCTGCAGCCATGCCGATATTGATATTGCCTTTTTTGATGATCTGTGTTCCATTAACCGAAACATTGATCATCGGAAAATCTTTTATGGCTTTTGCAACGGCCTCTACAAAAATTGGTGTAAAGGTTATTTTTTCATTTTCGCGTTTCTCGAAACTGTTTTTCACTTTATTGCGCCATAAAACCATATTGGTAACATCGGCTTCTACAAATGAAGTAACATGCGGCGAGGTGGTTTTACTCATTACCATATGATCGGCAATCAGTTTACGCATCCTATCCATTTCTATAATTTCGTCGGCACCATTTACACTGGTTGTAGAGGTTTTATTTGAAGATACGGTTTCAGAAACTGGAGCAGATTTAGGTATTTCTATTTCATTTGCAGGAGGTGCAGGTGGGGTTAATATGACTGTCTTAGTTGCAAAGCTTCCTCCGTTTTTATTGGCAATATAATCCAGTAAATCATCTTTATTTAAGCGGCCATCAGCACCAGAGCCTTTAATAGTATCCAATTCTGCCAAAGGAATATTTTCTTGAGCAGCAATACTTTTCACCAATGGAGAATAAAAACGTTCAGAAGCACTGAAATCAGTTGCTACCACTTTATTATCTGATGGAAGCTGTTCAATACCAGGAATGGTTTCTACTTTTTCTTCCACTTTTGGTGTTTCGACAGCGGAATTATCTCCTCCTGCTGTTTCAATAATGGCAATTACATCACCAACCTGGGCAACTTCATCTGCAGCAAATAACTGTTTTACCAATTTACCGGCAACCGGAGACGGGACTTCAGAATCTACCTTATCAGTAGCAATTTCCAAAATGGTATCATCCAAATCAATAGAATCACCTGGTTGTTTTACCCATTTAATCACCGTTGCTTCTGCAACACTTTCACCCATTTTTGGTAACAATAGTTCGTATTGAGCCATATTAAATTACAGTATTTTATATTGGTAACGCTACAAAAATACAGTTTTTATTCTTGCTAAACTGTTTCTTTAAGGAGATTTAATAACATGGCCAATGCTGATGAAGCAGAACGCTCGATGTTTTGAATCCGTTTGTTACTGAAATTAAACACCTTAGCCACAGTTTTGTGTGTTGAAGAAATTGCAATCCATACGGTACCAACCGGTTTATCTTCTGTTCCACCCCCAGGGCCTGCAATGCCACTAACCGCAATTGCATAATCTGTTTTGAAATGTTTAATTGCACCTTCTGCCATTTCAGTTACAGTTTGCTCACTCACGGCACCAAAAGTGTTTAAAGTATTTTCTTCTACGCCAAGAATAGATTCTTTAAGTTCGTAAGCATATGCTACTGCCCCACCCCAATAAACCGAAGAAGAACCAGCGTGTTGCGTAATTAGATGTGCAATGTATCCACCAGTACAACTTTCTGCTGTCGATAAAGTAAGTCCTTTACTTTTCATCAGGTTCAGAATCGCTTTTTCCAAAGGAATATCTTCATCAGTTACCACAAACTTATTTACTTTTGAAATAATTTGTCTGGCGTAATCCTCAACCTCTTTATGTAATTCTGCTTCATTATCCCCTTTGGCTGACAAACGTAAACGTACTTGCCCTAATTTTGGCAGATAAGCCAATTTGATATGCGCTGTTAAACTATCTTCGATTTCCTCAATCTCTTTGGCCAGAAATGATTCGCCTATATTTGCCGTGAGTATGGTTTTGTGAACAATAAACGGCAACTTAAATCTGCTTGTAATTCTGGGTAGGATTTCATCATCCATCAGGTACATCATCTCGTAAGGCACACCTGGCATTGATACAAAAATGGTGTTGTTTTGTTCAAACCACATGCAGGGCGCAGTACCATTTTTGTTTACAATAACCTCACAGCCATCAGGAACATCAGCTTGTTGAATATTGACATCCAATAACGGGCGTTTGTATTTTTCGAAAATCTGATGAACCATTTCCAATGCAGCTGCATCATTGCGGAAGCCCATATTAAAATACTTTGCCAAAGTTTTTTTGGTAATGTCATCTTTGGTTGGACCAAGGCCGCCGGTGATTAAAACAATATCTGCACGTTTTTCGGCAAGTTCGAGTGCTTCTAAAATATGTTGCTCATCATCAGAAACTGAAGTAATCTGCTTAACGGAAACGCCAATTAAATTTAACTGTTTAGCCATCCAGGCAGAATTGGTATCAACGATTTGGCCAATGAGTATCTCATCACCAATGGTAATAATTTCGGCTAGCATAAATTTATCGGTATGTGCTGTAAAAATTCTGTCTTTTACTCAATTTTAAATCCTGCAATATTGATGCCTTAACTTTTATGGTAACAGAATAACTTTTGTAAGCACCGAATGGCACCCAGTTTACACTCATATCCCAGCAATGTAAATCGCGGTAAATAGCTAAATTCATTGGGGTTAAACCATTATTCTTAAAATCATATCCTGATTGAAAAGTAACTTTCCATTTTGGCGTTAAGTTAACATCTCCATTAAATGTCAATGTGTTCGAAAGATTGGTTGTATTTCCGTCATTTGTATACTGGAAACTATAAGCAAACGAGAAGTTCCAGGGAATGTTAAAATCAACAAATGCATTCGGGTCTCTGCTTATTGCTGCTAGTTGTTCAGACTGTATATCGGTCAATCCTTTTTTGTTGGCTGCGTCTCCTATTTTATCGTTAGCCTCATTCTTCCGTTTTAATGCTTCCGGGTTTAAACTGTAATCAAACGAGAAACCAAAACTGGTTAATCGAGGCAGGAATTTATTCTTTTGGAAAAATAATCGGTCCTCTCTTATTTTAAGGATTTGACCATTAACTGTTGTATCTTTTAAAGCATATGGATCTAATGTTCCGTTGTAGTTTATGCCCAATTTATCGGTAAACTGCGATCGTCCACTAAAACCAATGGTAGATAATTTATATGATGGCGCCAGGAAATTATAGGAACCACTAAAACTCAAACCCTGGATGATTGGAATCTTTTTTGAGCCCGTTCCGGTTGTATCATTTTTATTCCTCACCTTTAGTTCGACCGTATTATCCAAGCCAAAACCAATAGATGCATTAGGACCGCCAAAAGAGCCAGGCTGTGCCATACCATCAAAAATAGAATATTTTAAAGGTTGCCCGCTGGTGTAAATCTGATTTCCATTCTGATCTATGGCAGGTCTAAAAGGTCCAGCACCTGCCTTTGTAAAATCAGGAGAGTAAGAAAAGGAAACATTTGGTGTCATTACATGCCTCAACGCCTGTATTTTTCCCGCTGGGTTAAAATCTCTTCTTCCGTAAATTTTAGTCGACATACTTGTTGACAAACTATAACTACCTGCTCTTTTAAAACCACTAATGGTATCTTCTCTGAAAGAATAAGTATTATCAGCATAACTGGTATATCTTCTATTTACACTCTGGAAATTCCAAACTTCGTTGTAGGTACCCCCTAAGCTAAAGTTAAGATATTTCAAAGCTGTAAACGACATGTTTATAGGAATACTATGCGAAAAACCACTCCTTAAACGTTTCAAACCATCATTCTGAAAAAGCAAACTGTCAAAAGTATCAATCCGGTTCGTTCCTTGCAAGCTGTAACCTACTGTAATTTTTTGATACCACTTTTGCTCTCCAACAGCATTTTTGGGACTGAATGGGTTAAACGTAGGTACGTTGAATGTCATTTCAGGTAACCTAAGCGATATTGCCCTTGTGCTTAAAGTCTGATCACTTGATGCAGCCAAAGAGAAATTCATACCGTTAGAATAAGCCTTGGCATAACTAATACTACTACTTGTTGAGTTGGTGGCAATGGTGTTAATATCGTAAGTTGTACCTGCTGCAGTATTTTTATAGTATCCCTTTCTTCCTGTTGATACCAATCTTACACTGGCACTAAATGTAGTACCAGGATTGGCATTGGCATTTTGGCTATGGCTCCAATTGATACTAAAGTTTTTCGTTGGGTTTTTAAAAGCCTCAGTGCCTTCTAAACCATCTTTAAAACTAGAGTAAGCTAAGTTGATATTACCGTTGTATTTATATCTTTTGGTATAATTACTCAGTATGCTTGTTTCATAAGAACCATTGGTGTAAATAGAACCTAAAAGTTTAGCATCCCAATAATCGTTTAATCCGAGATAATAACCACCGTTTTGCAAGAAAAAACCTCTTGTTGCATCTTCACCTGGTGTAGGAAGGATAACACCTGATGTTCGTTTGTTTGGTTTAGGAAAAAATGCGAAGGGTAGCCCCAGGAAAGTGGGAACATCTTCAATAATCATATAAACTGGTCCCGTAATAATCTGTTTCTCCGTTACAACTCCTTTAGAAATCATTAATCCAAAATGCGGATGTGGAAGATTACAGGTACTGTACATTACATTTTTAATGTGCAGTTCGTCATCTATTTGCTTTTTACTCTGCCCGCCAGAGAAGAAACCTCCTTCCTGTTCAGAAAAAACACCGTACACTTTGGCCCGGGTTGTTTCTGAATTGTAAAAAATAGAATCTGCTATGGCAGTACCTTCGGCACCTGATTTAAAAATTGGTTTACCGGTATATCTACCAGTTTTAGGATCTTTAACGCCGCGGGCAAAAATAGAATTTTGTTTTTTATCATACCTGATGTAACCCGCATCTAGCTCAAAATCACCATATACCACCCTTGCGTTTCCATATAAATACACAATACTTTTATCAGCACTCATTTTTACCGAATCCTCTGCTTTATATTCTACTTTCTGGTCGATACTACTGTTATTTTTACCTGTCTTTTTAGTCGTATCCTTTTTGGTTGTGTCTTGCTTAATGATTTGTTGCAATGAAAAACGGGAAAATGCGTTAGCTTTACCAACAACAAGTGTTAATAAAATGACAGATATTAGTAAAATAGAGCTTTTAAGGAGTTTCAAATTCGTGTCTGAATGTTATTTTTGCACAGATGTTTAATCAAAAACGTTCAAAATTAGTGAAAAATATACCATTGATGTATCTTAAATCCATTTTAACAATTATTATTTATTTAGTCTTATCAAATTCATTTGATAATCAGGCGTTTGCACAGGAATATAAAATTAAAACAATTGTGATCGATGCCGGTCACGGTGGTAAAGATGGTGCAACCCACGGTGTGTATTCGAAGGAAAAAGATGTGGCACTTAAAACCGCATTAAACCTTGGCCGCGCGCTTCAGGATAGTTTAAAAGATATAAAAGTTATTTATACCCGTGAGTCGGATGTATTTATTCCTTTATATGAGCGTATCAATATTGCAAATAATGCAAAAGCTGATTTATTTATTTCTATTCACTTGAATGATATGCCGGTTAGGGTATCAAGGGTGGTAGATTATTATAAAAAAGTAAGAGGCAGAAAAGTACCTGTTTACAGAACGGTTACCTCTAAGAGTACCTCAACTAAGGGAACAGAAACCTTCGTTTCGGGAACTCGCCGTTTAGGTGAGCAGGATGAGGTGATCAAACGTGAAAATGCATCGATGTTTCTGGAAGAGAACTATCAGAAAAACTATGAGGGCTTTATTGCGAACACGCCCGAGAGTGACATCATGTTATCCTTAATGAAACAAACCAATAGAGATAGAAGTTTAAAATTTGCTTCAATGCTTCAGCAAGAATATGTTAACGCGGGCCGTATCAACCGAGGCGTACAAGAGAAAAGCCTTGCCGTTTTGGCACGTGCGGCGATGCCTGCTGTACTAACAGAAATAGGTTTTGTGAGTAATCCGGAAGAAGAGGACTATATGAACTCTCCTGAAGGACAAAATGAAATTGTGAGTGGCATTATTAAAGCGATTAAAAATTATAAACGTATAGCCGAAACATCATTTTAATATCACGCATGCATGAAGATTAAACTTCTGATTACAATACTTTTATTTTCGTTACTGGTTGTTGAAAAAGTACCTGCTCAAGGTTATAAGATCAAAACAATTGTTATTGATCCTGGTCATGGTGGCAGAAAGCCTGGAGCCTCAGGTAGTTTTTCGAAAGAAAAAGATATTTCGTTAAAGGTTGCATTGAAACTAGGCGCATTATTAAACGAGGAAATGCCTGAAATTAAGATAATTTTCACCCGTAAAACAGATATAGATGTTGATTTATACAGACGGGCCGAAATAGCAAACGAAGCTAACGCAGATCTTTTTATATCCGTACATTGTAATTCAATGCCTCCGGGTAATAAACACATTAAAGGTGTAGAGACATTGGTTGCAGGATCGCACCGGTTAAAGGAACAAGATGCAGCTATACGTGAGAATGCCGATATTAAATTAGAAAAGAACTACAAAAGTAAGTACGATGGTTACGATCCAAGTAACCCGAGTAGTTTTATTCTTTTATCGCTTTTAAAAAACACCTTTCGAGACAAAAGCATTAAATTTGCCAAATTAATACAGAACAGTTACATCAAACGAGATGAACGACTTAGCCGTGGTGTTAAAGAGCAGGGTGTTTTGGTATTGCAACGATGTGGTATGCCTGCAGTTTTAACAGAAGTAGGTTTTATCTCGAATACAGAAGAAGAAAAATATATTAATTCGCAAAGTGGACAGAGCGAGATCGCCAATTCTATTTTGGAAGCAATAAAAATATACAAAAAAAATATTGAAGTTAAATAAATGGCATTATAAATGATAGTTATTTTAACTTTGAAAAAAATATAAATCAGATACCAAACAAATAGTGCCGCCTTTATGTATTTATAGGGTTTAGCACAATAAAAAATATTACGCTCTAACAAGTGAAGAAAAAAATACCTCAGCACTTGTAGCCATTAAATAAAACACTCATGAAGATTAAGAACGAAACCAAAGTAGGTATTTTAGCTGCATTTGCCATTGCTTTATTAATAATTGGATATAATTTTTTAAAAGGAAATTCAATTTTCTCAAGTGAAACCACATTATATGCAAAATATACCAGAGTTGACGGTTTAACTGTATCAAAACCTATCCTAATTAATGGTTATCAGATTGGCCGTGTGGCTAAATTGGAACTACAGACAGACGGCAGTATTATTGCTACATTAAGTGTAAACAGCAAGTACGAAATTCCCGAAAACAGTATTGCGCGCTTAGAAGGTACAGATCTTTTGGGTAGCAAAGCTATTGTAATGTCCTTAGGTAACTCTAAAAAAATGGCAGAGGATGGTTTTACCTTAAACGCTAATGTAGAAAAAGGTTTAATGGAGCAGGTACAGCCCGTTCAGAAGAAAGCGGAATTAATCATCGGTAAAATGGACTCTATTTTAAGTAGTGTGAATTCTATCCTGAACCCTAGCTTTCAGAAAAACGTTGATAAAAGCTTTAATAGCATCGCGGGTACATTAGCTTCGTTAGAAACAACCTCGAAGAAAGTTGACGGTTTAGTAGGTTCGGAAAGCGCCCGTATTGAAGCCATCTTTAAAAATGTTGAAGGCATTACTGCTAACTTAAATAATAACAACCAAAAAATAAGTGATATTTTAACCAATATTAATACAGTTACCGATAAGTTTGCTGCTGCTAACTTTAAGCAGACTTTAGATAATGCAAACAATGCTATTGCTGATTTACAAAGCGTAATTTCTGGAATTAAAGATGGAAAAGGAAGTTTAGGGTTATTATTAAACGACGATAAAATGTACCAGAATTTAAATAATGCTTCAAAAAATCTTGATGAATTAATGATCGATTTGAAAGCTAATCCTAAGCGTTATGTACACTTCTCTGTATTTGGTGGGGGCAATAAAAAAGACAAGTAACTAATTTTTATAAATCTGCAGCCTTGCAGTTTAAATAAGGCTACTGAAAAAGCAGATATAAATAATTTATAAAAAGAAAGCGGATGAACAGATCTTAAGATGTTCATCCGCTTTCTTTTTTGCATCGCGTCTTTTTCTTTTTAAACTGATTTTACGTGCTTTTGTGTTAATAAAATAAAACGTTTCGTGCAAGCTAAATTAAGCCCATTTGTAACAACAGTTATTTAGAAATGTCTAAAACTTTTAACGGTCTCAAAATGTTTAATTAAAAAAGAAAAGAACATGGGAATTTTAAGAACAGCAATTATTGGCGCCGCAGTATATGCAGGCGTAAAATATATCACGAAGAAAGATCCAATTACCGGACAATCGATCGTTGACGAATTATTGGACCGTGCACCACAATGGGCCGATAAAGCAAAAGGTTATACAGAAGACCTGAAATCAAGGGTAAGTAACGCCGCTGAAGATTTAGCGAGATGAATACCTGCTAGAAATAAAGAACCTGAAGAAGCTAAATATTTATTTCTCTGATCAAACAAAAAAACGTCCTGGTTTTAAAACCGGGACGTTTTTTATTTGATGTCAATACAATACTCAATATTTACTTTTTCTTATACGATCGTCATGCTGAACTTGTTTTACAAGCAGTAATAGTGTTTTCAATTGCCTTGTAGCTACTTAGTGGTCAGCATCTTTCCTGCAAGATAGACCCTGAAATAATTCAGGATGACGGTCCGGCATTAAAAAGCATCAAACCAAAGTTTGGTGGTTAATAAATCGGCACCCTGATTGCTTACTGCGTTTTTATAATTTTGGCCGTTCAGCGATTGTTCTGTACCCGGGTAAATAAAACGTACCGGAATTTTACCATTCAATACCGTATTAACAGACGCTTTTAATTGCGGATAATCTAATCTTCTCTGCTCGGACCAGGCTTCCAATCCTTGACCAAACAAAGCAATCCATTTTTGCTCACCGATTGATTTCTTATAATTACCAGCATCATATTGTACTGAAGCCTGATTAATATAATCATCAACAACACTTCCACCTATATTGTATTGATCAAATGATGCCCTGATGGCCTGTTTATATACATCAGCTGCATTTTCTGTAATAAAGCCTCTCGCAGCGGCTTCAGCCCTATCAAAAAGTAGTTCGGCATAGCTAAAAATCATAGCAGGTGCTTTTGGTGCTAAAAAATAAGTTCCTGGTTTTGAAGAATTTGCCAAACCTATTGCACTGGCTTCTGAATTTGTTGAGCCATTCGGAATACCTACGTATGTTTGAGGTGTTGAATTATCAGTTTTGCTTGCATAAACCGGTAGTCTTGGATCATTTAGCGAGAAAAGTTTATCTACGATGGTTTTACTGATCCGATAATCATTCCTGGTTTCAAATGATGCTGCTACCGGATTTTGTTGGGGTGATACATCATAATCGAGTTTTGCATTTTCCGAATTGGAAGAAATGTATTGGCCACCTTCAGCCTTTATTTCCTCAATCACCTGTTTGGCTTTAGCCGGATCTTTATCTGCAATGCGCAAAGCGATACGAAGGCGTAATGAATTGGCGAATTTTTTCCAATTTTCGGTATTTCCCTTGTAAATAATATCGCCGGCAATACCATTGCCCGATTTTAAATTTAATGCAGATAATGCTGATTTTAAATCTTCCAAAATACCATAGTAAACATCCTTTTGCTTGTCGTAAACCGGCGTAATAAATTGTTTAATTTTTCCTGCCTGTGTATACGGAATATCGCCATAAGCATCGGTAAGCAATAAAAACGTCCATGATCGCAATACAAGCGCAACTCCTCTATAAACAGAATTACCTTGTGCATCGCCCAGTTCGATAATTTTATTATAACCGGGAATACTTTGCGCATAACCTGTAGACCATAAAGAAGTAAAACTACTGTTCGAATAAATAAAACGGTCTTCTTCGGTATATTGTACTTTGGCCCAGTGCTGTGCAAAAAGCAGGCTCGAGTTCATGTTATTGGTTACTCCCCAATAAGCATCTACCGTAGCTTTAGTTGTTCCGGTAAGTAAATAATCGGGTACCGGAATTTCAGGTGCATTGGGGTTAATGTTCACTTCATCTAGTTCTTTATTACATGATGAAAATGTGAGTGCTAAAATGGCGAGTATATATAGTTTTTTATTTTTCATAATAGGAATATTTAAAATTTAACATTCAGGTTAATGCCGTAACTGCGGGTGCTCGGATTAGACAAACTTTCTAAACCTTGTCCGTTACCAGTATTAAAAGCTACTTCAGGATCGATATCTACTGTATTGCGATGGATAATCCACAGGTTACGGCCAACAAGTGATACCGAAGCGCCTTGTAAGCTCAATGGGCGAAGCCATTTTGCAGGTAAATTATAGCTTAATTTTACTTCGCGAAGCTTAACATAAGAGGCATCAAATATATTGGCTTCATCTATATTTCTGAAGGTTTTGTAATACTGTTGAGCAGGCAATATCTTTTCGTTAAGCTTGCCATCGGCGGTTACGCCATCAAAAATAATCCCGTCATCATAAACTGTTACGCCTGCCGGAGCAGTTCCATTCACCCTCACGGTTCCGTTAGCTTTATCATTGCCTGGATAATAATAAGAAATACCACCATATTCAGCTGCCCTTCCTGGAAGCGTAGAAGCTAACACACCCGTATAGGTTCCTGTAGCATAAGTTCCGTTGTAAATAGAACCTCCAATACTGGCATCAACCAATACACCTAAACTGATTCCTTTATAAGTAAAAGTGTTGTAAACACCACCAATCCAATCTGGTGTATATTTTCCTAACACCTGTTTGGTTGGATTTGTTGATGGTGCTCCCGTAGCGTTAACAATAATATTTCCACTAGCGTCTCTTAAAAAAGCTGTTCCGAACAATGATCCGTAAGGCTGACCTACCGTTGCAATTACCTGGGCTGAGTTTGAAGCCACAACATAATTGGTTAAGAATTTTTCAGCATCTAACTCAATTACCCTGCTCCTGTTTGCTGCGAAATTGAAATCAACATCCCAGGTAAAAGCTTTCTTGATAGGTGTAATACCCAATTGCGCTTCTATTCCTTTATTGTTGATTTTGCCTGCATTAAGCAGTTTAGAACTAAAGCCTGTACTCTGACTTACATCAGCAGCTAAAATTTGATTATAACTATTTGTATTATAAGCGCTTAAATCAACCCTTAACCTTTTATTAAAAAACACAGCTTCAACGCCCAGTTCTGTAGAGGTTGTTGTTTCCGGCTTAAGATCAGGTTTTAAATCAATAGAACCAGTAGTGAGCTGTGGATTACCTGTAAATGGCGCGCCAAATGCGTAAGTATTGATCAGCCGATAAGGGTCAGCGTCTTTACCTACTTTAGACCAGCCTCCACGTATTTTCAAATAGTTAAGTGCTTCGTTCTTAATGTCAAATGCTTCAGTTGCTACAAAACTTCCGTTAACTGATGGATAGAAGTAGGACCTGTTTTGCGCCGGCAAAGTTGAAGACCAATCGTTACGGGCGGTAATGTTGGCAAAAAGATAATTCCTGTAACCAATCTGACCGGATGCATAAACGCTATAAGACTTTAATCTCGATAAATTGTTAGATGATATCAATGGATCGCGTGAATTTTTAAGCGTATAAAGCCCGGCAATGGCCAGTTTTGGTGCGCTCTGATCATTCTGCTCGATGTACTGCCTCCGGATATTACCCCCACCCAGTAATTCCAGGCTAAAATCATCGTTTAACTGTTTGTTAAAGTTTAATGTTGCATCGGTATTATTCTCGCTTACCGTAAAGGCACTTTCGGTGTAAGATCCAAAAGGTGTTCCGTTCGTACCATAAGCGATTCTAACTTTACGCCTATCGTTGTAATAATCCGTACCCGATCTGAAATTGAAATCAAGGCCATCAATAATTTTATAATTAAGGGCTAAGCTTCCAATAATCCGGCTACGGTTTTGCGACACGGTATTTTCGTAAGCTACCCAATACGGATTGCTGTAATAGCTATTATTCCAGTTAAACGTTTTTCCATTTTCATCCAAATAGTTTTTCAGTTGGTTAATATCTACCTGACGGCCAAACCAGGTAAATTGTAACATGGTACTGGTTGATCTTGAACCACCTGTACCAGGTAAATTATCAGAACTAAGTTTACTGTAATTCGCATTAGCCGTCAAAGTCAGTTTTGGTGTTATCTTTAATGATGTATTTAATACAAATGAGTTTTTGCCCTGTCCGGAATTCGGTACTATACCTACTTGTTTCAGGTTATTGTAGGAAATTCGGTAATCATATTTTTCACCAGCATCTGCAACAGATACCCCATTATTTAAGGAATAGCCTGTCTGAAAGAAATCGCGTACGTTATCTGGATGGGCTATAAACGGGACTGCCACTCCTTTTGAAAAAAACTGTGGGATTAATCTTCCATCCAGTTTTGGCCCCCAGCTTTCATCTACCCCATCATTAATGCCTTTGCCAGCGCCATCCACATAGCTAAATTTGCCTTCCGATCCCTGACCGAAAGCATTTTGATACACTGGTAGCGTAAGCAAAGTTTCTAAAACCGCGTTTGAATTGATAGCAATACCTAATCCTTTTTTCGACCTACCGGTTTTGGTTTTTATGAGGATAACTCCTGCTGCAGCCCTCGAGCCATATAATGCGGCCGCATTTGGGCCCTTTAGTACGCTCATCGATTCGATATCCTCTGGATTGATATCTGAAATGGTATTCGCGTAATCCCTGGCACCTGCCGAATTCAACTGTGAGTTATCAACCGGAATCCCATCAACCACAAATAAAGGCTGATTATTTCCTGCAATGGAAGTTTCTCCCCTGATCACCACACGTGATGAACCCATACTCCCCTGGCTATTGGTAACCCTAACTCCAGCTATTTTCCCAGCCAGTGCATTTACCAGGTTAGATTCTTTAGCTTCGGCCAGATCTTGTCCTTTTAATTCCTGAACAGCGTAACCGAGCGATTTTTTCTGCCTCGAAATTCCCAATGCGGTAACTACTACTTCATCCAGCGCATTATCGCTCGATTGAAGAATGACCGAAATCTGGCCAGCATTTTTGTTGATTTTTATTTCCTGAGTTTTGAAGCCAATATATGAAAATACTAAAGTGCCTTGATCAGGCGCACTGATGGAAAAAATACCCTTACCATCAGAAATCGTGGTTTGTTTGGTTTCTTTGATAAATATAGAAACGCCTGGCAGTGTTTCGCCGCCTGCCGACTTTACCGTTCCGGTAATAGTGACATTTTGAGCGAATACCTGCTGCGTGATAAAGAGCAACAAGATGAGTGCTATTGATTTAAAAAGTTTGATCATGTGTATGTTTTAATAATTAGTTAAAAGATAAAATTTGGGCAAAATGATTCCTAACGGTTAACAACCGTGTTTTATTAAAAAAATAAAATGGAATGGCTAGATTAAAAGCGCCTGTTAAAACGGAGTAATTCTAACAGGGCTGGCGCATTCGGAAATACACGCAAGAGTTTACATAAAGTGATTTTAGCTCGTCTGTTTTTTTCATTTGAATGATTTTATTTATGCATAATTTAATTTCAAGAAAGCATTGAGGGCAAAAAAAAAGCACCCCTTAAATCAGAAGTGCTCCATATATCTTTATAGGGATAATGCAAACAACTGACTTAACTACCCCAGATTCATCCGGGATGGAATTAGCACCATTTCTAAAAATTAGATGGTTGCTAAGGTTTCACAGGGCCATTCCCTCCACCTTTCTTGATAAGTATTTTAAAATAACTGGGGCAAAGGTATAACTAATTCCATTTATCCTATAGTTTTTATAGATTTTTATTTAAATATTTTTTCTTTGGTTATTCCGTCCGTATATTTGTCGACTAATTTAGTCGATTAATAATATTCAGATGAACATAAAATCCATATTTACCACCGTACTGGCTATATCAGGCTCTTTGACCTTTGGGCAGCAACAAACAGTATTGGTCAATCGCTCAGAAGCAAAAACCAAAGAAAAAAAAGCAAAAGCTTTTGTCGCACTGGGTAAATGGCGCGGCATAGCGAAAGTAAAGGAAGGATTAGAAATTCCCTTCAATTTTGAAATCAACGAAAAAAGCGGTCAACAAAAATTATATTTCCGCAATGCCGAAGAAAGTTTCGAAGGTGGTTTGGTAAAACAAACGGCCGATTCACTTTTTGTCAAACTGGATCAGTTTGATAATGAACTTGCCTTTGCTATAAATGGCGATCAACTAGCAGGAACTTTAAGAAAACAAGACAAAAACGGCAAACCTTTAATAATTATTGCGGAGCGGAAAAACTACCGTTTTAAAACTGATAAACCTGCCTCAGCAGATTATTCTGGAAGCTACGATGTGATTTTTACATCGCCAAATGGCAAAGAAGAAAAAACAGTAGGTTTATTTAAACAAACAGGAAACAAACTTACGGGAACTTTCCTCCGTGTAACCGGCGATTCGCGCTATCTTGAAGGTATTGTAGAAGGTAATGAATTTCAACTTTCGAGTTTTATTGGTTCCTCTCCTGCTTATTACAAAGGTAATTTTCAGCCCAATGGCACTTTAACTGGCGAAATTTTGGGTGTAAGGGGAAGTCAGCCTTTTACCGGAACCAAAAATAAAGATGCTGCCCTGCCCGATCCCTATAAACTTACTTATCTTAAGGATGGATACAAAACCCTCGATTTCAGTTTCCCTGATGTAAATGGCAAAAAGATTTCGTTGAAAGATGAAAAATACAAAAACAAAGTGGTGATTTTAACCATTACCGGAAGCTGGTGCCCTAACTGCGTAGATGAAGCTACTTTTATTGCACCATGGTATAAAGCCAATAAAAAACGTGGTGTAGAAATTATCGCTTTACATTACGAACGTTCTACTGAGCCCGAATATGCAAAAAAAGTAATAAACCGCTTCCGTGATCGTTTTGGTATTGAATACGATCAGGTATTGGCTGGTACAGCCGATAAGCAGGCAGTATCTGAATCGTTGCCTGCACTTGATTCTTTTTTATCGTTCCCAACCACCATTATCATAGATAAACTGGGAAATGTGGCCCAGATCCATACAGGTTTTAATGGTCCTGCCACTGGTAAATTTTACGATGAATTTGTGAAAGAATTTAATACAGAGATTGATACATTATTGAAGAAATAAGGCATCATAGCTTCATTTCTTAGTTGTCATTCTGAACGCAGTGAAGAATCTTTTAAGATAGATTTATTCCAATAGAGAAGTTTTAGTCCGACTCTCTTTAGCCTGAGATTCTTCACTGCGTTCAGAATGACATTTATTTTTAGACAAGATTAGAAAGATACCTTATTGAATAACCTTCAAAACAAAATCAATAATTATTTTTTTCGGTACCACCACCGTAGTTGTCCGGCTATACCTGGCGATATTGATCCCATAAAAATGACCTTCCCAATCAAAAACAGGTGATCCGCATGCGTTGGCTTTAATGGCGGCATCATGTGAAAAAATGCCACTAAAGCCATCTCTTCGTTCTGATTTCCCGCCCTCAAATTTCTCTGCCGGATGGTTGGACACTGATTGTCCCCTTCCGTTGAGCTTAAAAGTTTTATTCATTTTACCAGATGCATTTGCCCACTCGAAAGTAACCTCGTCACCTGACCAATATTTTAATATTTCAGGTGCAAATTCACTTGCCTTTTTGATGGGTTTCCCATTAATACTGATGAGTTCATCACCAACTTTTATCCCTGCTTTTTCTGCCGGGCTGTCAGCCTTAATCAATGAGAATTGTACCGGACTCGAGTTGTATACCACCATTGCACCTAAATAAGGCTGGCTATTTACTTTTGGTAAGTTAAATAGCTTACTACTTAATACACTATTTATCAATTCACCAGAAGAGTGTATAGTATAAAGAAATTTCCCCATATCAATTTTAACGGTGTCGGTATCAGCAACATTTAAATCAATCCCACCGGTTATTTGCTGTTCAGGAGCGAATAAAACTAAGTCGTTATCCTGATTTTTTCCAATCAACTTAATTGGTACAAAAATTCCGTTAATATCACATCGCACTTCTTCTCCAACCATAGTATTTTTGCTCAGTAAAAACTGTTTTTTAGCGCCAGTTGATGTTTTAACATTTAATAAACAGGCATCAATCTTCTGGCTTTGTCCTTTTATTATGCTGGTAAGAGCAAAACAACTGTTTTTAATCTTTGGCACTCCAAAATCCGGATGTAAAGCCATTTGTCTGCTTTCTTTCAGCAATAACAAAGACAAAGGATCGATTTTCACACTATCGGTCTTTTCAGGAAAAGCCGTGTAGAGCATATCTCTATTTAAGGCTGTCCAATAGCGGCGATAAAGGTCAACAGGAATTTCAAAATTCATGTCCTCTGAAACATCAATGGCACTATGCAAGCCAATTACGCGACCATAATAGTCAAATAAAGGTCCACCAGAATCACCTGGTTCCATTTTGCAGGTTGAACGGATAAAACCATATTCGTTTTTCACATCTGCAATACTGCCCAACCTTAAAGTTGGTAGGGTTTGGTTCAAGCTTTCGGGATAAGAAATACTGATACATGGTTGATTTTTAACCAAACTTGCCGAATAACCCATCTCAGCAAATGGATAGGTACCTTTATCGGTAATCTTCATCATACCTACATCCGGAATGCCTGGGGTTTCTTTGTTTTCTATTTTCCCTAGAGCCATCGCAATACATTCACGTCCATCAGGAAAAAAAACCTTATAATTTTTACCCGGTAAAATAGTATGCGCTGCTGTTAGGATGTAACCATCGGCACTCACTACCACGCCACTAAACTGGGCACTGGTTCTTTGGTGCTGCTGTACGTCGAAGCCCCACATCCGAACACTTGCGGGATATGCTTTTTTTACTGCCTGGGCAATGGTGTACTGAAATTTAGCAACCTGCTTTTTCTGCGCGATGGCATTTAGGTTAAACAGCAACACCAAGGTTATTGTTAATGCCCTGATAAAGTTATTCATTATTATTTATGATTTTTTGCCAATGTAATCCGCTCAGAAATTTCTTCAAGTGCAGCGGCATCGGTTCCGGTGAAACCGGTAAGTTTAAATACAATTTTGCCTGCTTTGTCGATAACGAATTTGGCAGGGATAGCGCTTACGCCATAATCTTCAACCGCAGCATTATGCCCAGCCCCATCTTTCAGATCCATCAGCACCTGAAAATTAAAACCCGATTTTGCGATATAGTTTTTTACATCTTCAAGTGGTGTTTTACCGGTTTCCCAGGTATGGATGAATAAGAACTTTACCAATGGATCATTTTTATAAGCATTAACAGCCAGTTGCATAGCCGGAAAAGATTTTTTGCAGGGCACGCACCATGTCGACCAGAAATCGATCACAATTACCTTTCCTTTTAAGTCATTTAACGATACCACATTCCCGTCAAGGTCTTTCAAGGTAAATTTGGGTGCAGGCACAGCAATCATTTCTTCCAGAAGTTTGTGATGAAGAGAATCTGCTTTATTTGCTGGAGATTGCGCCCAGAGCGAGGTACCGGCCATTAAATTCAACATAGCCAATAGGCAAAGCCTGAGAAAAGGTTTCATATATTTAGGGTAAAAACAGTAAGGTCTTGTTGCAGACTGTACCGTGTTAACAAGTAGCTTAAATGAGTATTTCTAATATTTTCTCTTTCGGTGGATAACATTTGTTTTCATCACATACCTGATAATACAGGCCGCATCTAATCTTAGCGCCGGCTTTTGCCTTGCTATAATCCACCATTATTCTAAAGTTTGCCTTTCCTTCAAAAATAAACATGCCCTCGTTGCCCGGATATGGAATAGCTGCTGTAGTTTTCCATTCATGATCCGCTACAGCGCCTTCAGGAAGTTCCAATCTGGTTTCTGTAACCACAAATGGGTTATCCTTAGAAACATACGCATAAATATGCCAACCTTTTAAAATTTTGGCTTCGATAATCAAACTGTCTTTTTTATTGCCATTACCGGGAATAAATCTTGCAGAAACCGCAACCGGATCGGCAGCGGTAGGCTCGTCATTAACAACCGCTTTCGGCAACTGATAACTTTGCTGTTGACCGGTAGGAAGACCTTTCCCATAGGTATTAACCATGAATTTAAAGCCACCAGATTCGGTATAGAATAGATTATTGCGGTTTAGATTAAGCCAATTTCTCCATTCAGCTACTTTGCTGAATTTTTGAGTAGTGTAACGTTCGAGCAAACGCTGGGCCATTGTTACCTCTTTGTTCGCCTCCAATAAACCTACACATTTATCTAAAAGCGCCACTTTACGATTAGAAATGCCTAGTTTNTGTGCATCACGGTCTAACTGAAGGGTATACACNCCAGANGGATAGAAATACTCGTAATTTTGACGGTAATACTTGTGATAGAGACTGANGTTAGTACCATAAATGGCAAATAAACTATCTCCNGCATAACCTTTTACATAGTCTTCAAAAGATTGAGTATCGTTGGTTACCGGCATTTTCAAGAACATTTCGTTGCCATGGCCAATATCTTCGCCTTTTGCTTTTTTATCCTTTAATTCCTGTTGCATTTTCAGCATACGGAGGTTCCCCTCACGACGTGATACAATAGCCTGATTATAAAGATCTTTGCTTAACCGATAGATCAGTTCATCGATACCGCTACGGGTTTCGATCTGCACTTTTTTAACAATAGGCGTAAGATGATCAAATTTTTTGATGTAACAAATCGTATTTACAAAAACATCTTTTGCCTCATCTGTCATATAATCTGGAGAGCCTGCAAAACCCCACATAAAGTAATTCCCCTGACGACCTAATGCCACTGCTTCGGCATTTTTAAGGCAAACGCCACCTGAAATAGATTCAGCATCAGGCGAATCGTTAAATCCTTCACCATGCGAAACCATACCGATCAGATAAGGCTCTTTAGTGGAGAACCCCTGCTTTACCACCTGCCATCTATCCATTTGCTTTAGTGTTTCTGCACCTTGATGGCCGTTAAAAAAAGAACCAGGAGTTGGCTTTTTTACCATGGTAAGTTTTACTGCATTGGGCGTATTAAAAATGGGATGCCCAGTTTTTATATTTAAGGCTTCATCATCTAAACACTGACAATACCAATCGAACTTTAAACCTAAAGGCAAACCTACGTTTGGCGCCATGGCATGCATTAAAACCATAGGACGGCTAAAATTTGACGGCAGCGCCACCGGCCCGGCGTCCATCAAAGTTACATCAACCCCATCAGACATTTCTACTTTGTAATCGGCTACATCCACCACCTTAACCTCGGTAAAACGCTGTTCCAAAAAGGCTTTAAAATCTGCCATTCTGGTTTTATATATTTTTTCGACCACACTCGGCGTAGTTGAATAATATACTACATTTTTCGGCATTGCTTTATCGGGATTGTAACCCACATACAAAACCTTTAATGTAATTTTCTCCCGATATTTCGCAGTCCCATAAGTGAGCAACGAAACCAGCATCAGGCATACCGTTAGCATCTTTTTCATCATCTATATTTTATCAACCAATAACTAATTGAATATTTCAGCAAGCTTTTTATTCAAAGGTTCACCACGAAGACCATTTCCGATAATTTTGCCCTGAGCATCTACCAGAAAACTGGCGGGTACGGCACGCACACCATATAAACGTCCTACTTCGTTGTTCCAGCCTTTCAGGTCAGATACATGAATCCAATCTAAACCGTCTTTTTCTATCGCTTCTAACCAACGTTCTTTTACATTATCCAATGAAACTGAAATAATTTCGAAGCCTTTATCTTTATAGGTTTGATATTGTTTTACCAGATTAGGATTCTCTGCCCTACATGGACCACACCAGCTTGCCCAAAACTCAACAAGTACCACTTTTCCTTTTAAACTGGCTAATGAAACTGGCTTTCCTACCACATTGTTCTGGGTAAAAAGCGGCGCTACATTTCCAACTGCGGTAATGCCACTTGCAACAATACGCTGCGCCAGTTCTTTGCCCATGTCGGTATCGCGGTACGCTTTGTTTAACGCATTAAAAATAGGCTCAACCTTCCTTACATCTACCTTACTTCCCGCAGCTTCTGAGAGTGCAACCAAAGCGAAGTAAGAATTTGGATGTTCTTTAGCAAATTGAAACTGCTTATCTGTTCTGTTTTGTATATTTTTTCTGAAGCGCAGATCTACTGCTTTCATATAAGCAGTATCTTTTTGCTGTTCAGGTGTTCCCCTGTTAAAATCTATATTTACAGCTTTGGTTAGCGCCATAATGGTACCGCCAATGGCTTTGTTATAGGCATCATATTCCTGATATACCTTTGAGCCCGTAAAAACAGCATTTTCTAAAGAATCTTTCGAGCTAATCGTAACCTGCTCTTTCCCGAAATAAAAGTAAATTACATCACCTGTGTAAACTGCCTTCCCTTTACCACCACCAGTATGATCGAGGGCCATGCGGGCATAGGCATTACCAGAAATATGCCCTGTAAATTTAAAATTTCCGTTAACGAGGGCTACAGAATCTTCGTGACTTACACCATTATCCATGTAATCGATATAAGCCATGGCTGGTGCACCCAGCGAACCTATTTTACCTGTTAAACTAAAATTTGGTGCTTGCGCCCAGGTTAAAACCGGGAATAAAAGAACCAAAATGGCTAATCTTATGATTTTCATTATTATGTTTTTTATAGTTATAATTGCCATGCTTAGACCTTTTAAAGCCTAAGCATGGACTAAGGTTATTTTCTGATTGCGATGTCTACAGGAGCACCTGGAATACCCTCAATCTTATTGATGAATACACCGTTCATTCCTGTAGCAATATTTAGAAAAGAAACGGTTTCTTCTGTTCCTACCATCAATGTTTCTTCGTCTTCGCTAAGTTTTAACATCGAAATCGTTTTTCCACTAAAGCTGGTAGCCAGTTCCCTCAGCTCTTCATTTACAGGGTTATAACGGTAAACTTTACTGCCATTGGCAATATAGATTACTCCATTTTTAGCGCCACTCCATTTAGTATTTTCATTAATTAACTCCTGGCGCACAAATAACCGTTTATGCTGAGGTGTAAAGGTGAATGGCCCGTTAAACTGAACATTGAACTTTAATTCGTAAATCTTACCATCGGTTCCTTTGCAATAAGCAAAACAATCTGCGTTGTTAAGTTGCTCGATATGAACAAGATCCATACCTACATTCAGCGGATCGAAAACATTGGCGGTAACCGAATATTGTGTACCAAAGTAAACGGGGGCACCATACAGATTAATCCGAACAAATTGTTTTCTGTTTCGGTCAAATCCGATAAAATAAGTAGCCGATTGCGTAAAACTCATGACAAAAGATGAAGCCAGTTCATAGTCGCCATCGGCAGGTAAACCAAACATTCCGTAAGTGGCAGCCTGATCCCAGGTACTGGTTGTGCCGCCATAAAATTTACCGTTTACAACGCCCATCATCACTCCTTGCGGATGCGAAATAAATGAACCGACCTCCAAACCATCTGGAGAAGTAAAAAAGTTATCTTTCAAGGTATTAGGATATTTTGGATCTTCCTGCATGGTATTGGGCTCCAATCTAATTCCACCATTTTTCGTAATAATCCAATAGCCCAACAAGGTACCTCCGGTAAAGGCATTTCTGAGCAGGAATAAATTGGTGGGGTTTGGAGGCAAATCTTTCCCCTGCATAGCCCGGTATAAACGGGCCTGTACACTGCCATCTGGTTTTACAAATGAAAACTGTGTGATTCCGTTTTCAACGCTTAATACTGTTGTGCCTTTAGCAAATTCGGTTCCGCCATCTATATAAAACTTATGGAAATATTTCATCCCATTTGCTTTGTTATAAACAGTAAGGCGGGCAGCATATCTTTTAGCCTGCAATCCAAAAATGATCCTCAATGCCGGGCCGTTATATAAAACATCATTTCCTTCAATTACACTAATTCTCCATTGAAGTTCGATATTAGCAGCATCTGCTCCTTCTATTTTTGGTTTGATGATCAAACTATCCCCAACATTTGCGGTATAAACAGAATCGAGGTTAGCCAATTTAGGCTCTACAGGCATATCGATATCGTAATTGCCTAAGTCTTTATGACATGCAGCTAAGGAAACCACGCCAACTATTAATAAGATTAATTTTTTAATATTCATGTTCTTCGAATTAAATAACCTCATTACCATTTTCATCTATAAAATAATATTTACCATTCTGCATGTTTTTTCTCAAAAGCGTTTTTTTAGACGGATTACTTTTGTTGTAGAAATAATAGCTATCGGTATTACCTGCGGTTACTTCTTCTATAACATAACCTTTTGCTGCATTTTTGGCTACCCAATTAAATGGATTATTTAACATAGTAGTTAATAAGCCTATATAATACAGGTTTTTCGGTGCATCAAGTCCGTCTGTAGTAAGGGAAGTCTGTGCGGTTACCAGAATAAACAGTTCGTGTTTGGTTCTCGAGTAAGGCGGTAGTGGCCAGGTATCCCACCAACTTGGTTTTTCCAATTTGGATGAGAATACTACTTTTGCCCTGATCAGATAAGGGTTTTCGATACCCAAATCAGGCGTTCCGGTTAATTTAATCAGTATGGAAACCGATCTGTTTTCAAGTTGCCTGTCCTTATTATAAATAACGACTGGAATATAGCCTATTCCCCTGTTCGGCATAATAGAATATTGCGGTTTCAAAGCTTCATAATGCAGCCCTGGTGTGGCTGTAGAAGAATCAGCATCTACACGTGCACTGAATTTCCGATCTGCGTCTGTTCTGATTCCGGATAAGCGTACTGGCAGCCATACTGTATCCTGAGCCAATGTAGGATTATAGGCAAAGGTTCTTACTATACTGTCTTTATCTCCATTATAAATGTCGAAATAAACATTTGCACTATGATCAAAACGCATCTCTTCTGCTTTCTTGCAAGAAACAAGGCAGATAATTGCGAATATTAATATATATATTTTCATAATTTGCTATTAATAAAATTTCAAATTGTTTTATCTGCCTCCATAAACAACCTCATCATTAGGAAGAGGGAGCACGAAAATGTTATCAGAGGCTGGGATGATTACACCAGTTTGTCCTACAATACCTCTATTAAGCCTTTTATACATGTAGAAAAGTTGGCCTTCTGCCAACCACTCTTTACGTGCATCTTTAAGCAGCTCTTTTAACAAGTCTTCTTCACTATTGATGGTTAAAGGATCACCTATTTGCCTCGCTTCGCGAACTTGTTTAAGGTAATTAACTGCTGCCGTGGGATTATTTGCATAGGAACACTCGGCAGCGATATAATACATCTCACTAAGCCTGATTGCAGGAGCCATTAAATAATGTAAATTTGCATTTGCCTCAGCGCTTAAAGGGTTTCGGCGGTATTTAACAATGTCGTAAGATCTTGACGATTGGTTTGAAGTAGCGGATAACCAGTATTTGTAACGGGAATCACTCGCGCCGGCCGTAGCCTTTTCATAAATATAATCTGCAGCATCCTCAATTAAATAAAAGCCCCTGGTACCACTTTGAAACCAATTGTCTTTTATATTTTTTGCAGCGCCTGGTATATACCACCCAAAAACAAGTTCTTTATAAAGAATACGGTCTTTCTTTGCATCTTCGAAGGCCTCAAAATCACTTTTTGCTGTCCATGGGAATTTTTTTGAGTCGATAACCTCCTTTGCGTTCTGTAAGGCTTTAACTTTATCGTTTTTATAAAGATATACGCGGGCAAGCGTACCACACACTGCATAATAATTTAAGCGGTGTCTTCTGTTCTGTAAAAAAAGACTTGGGTTCCGCTCTTCAGTATTTTTGAGTGTATCGGTAACCAAAGGATAGTTTACAATATAACTGGCACTCCGAATCGGATCTACCATTAACAATTGTTTCGATTGCTCCAGATCTTTAATAATAAGTTCTATCGTTTCTGACACACTGGAAACCGGCGTAATCTCTTTGGTATATTTATTTGCATACGGAATTCCCTTTGCAGTAGCATTTCTCAGATAAGAAGGAGCAAAAAGACGCAACAGATCGAAATGCAAATAGGCTCTCAAGGCAAGCGCCTCTCCTTTAACAATAGCATAATTACTGCCACTAAAAATGTTCTTTTTTGCATCAACGTTTTCCAGAATCAGGTTACAATTTACAATGGCATTGTATAAACCGGCCCATATTTTATCCTTCCGTTTGATAAACTCTCCATGTTTATAATTGTACAATGAGGTTTGTCTGTAATCCTGTCCGTCATCACGCATCGAAAAATTTTGCGCCAATACTTCTGTTGTACCAAATGTAAGTTCTTTACCATACAGATCTGATTCGGTACTGCGGTTATACACACCGTTTATGGCTTCCATAAAACCACTTTCGGTACTGAATAAAATTGGTGCCGCGATTTCTGATTCCGGCTCAACTTCCAGCCATTTCTTGCAGGAACTAAACAATCCTGTTATTACGATGAGGCAGATTAATAATCTAATCTTCATATTTTTATATTTTAAATCCGTTATTAATATAGCTTAGAAAGCTGCTCTGATTGAAAAGGTTAAACTCCTGGTAAATGGGTAATTGATTCCCCTTTCTTCTTTTACTGATGACCAGCGCACCACATCATTTGCCGTTACCTGAAACATGAGGCTCGACATCGACAATTTTGATGCGATTTTTTTGTTCATATCATAAGAAAGGTTAACTGATTGAAGGTTGATCAAATTATCTGGCTGTATAAATCTTGAGCTAACATCCGTTTCACCATTATCTGCTATGTTTTTATAAAAAGATAGGTCGCCAGACTGCTTCCACTTTTCTTCAAATACACGCTTATCAACGTTATATTTTGGATCAGCATTTTCAACACGCTCTACCAATGTCAGGTTATATTTGTCGCCTCCAAAAAAAGTTTGAAACTGTACATATAAGCTAAATCTTTTGTAGTTAACCGTTCCACCAAAGTAGCCGCTTACTTTAGGATTAGGATCTCCAATTACCACATAATCTCTCTTATCGTAGTCGTATGTAAGTGTACCATCTCTTTTAAGGTATAATTCACGTCCGTTTTCTGGATCTATGCCTAACGAACGTACACCATAAATGGCATTAAAAGGTTGTCCTTCGCTAAACCTAAGTAAGGGAATACCCCTGTAACCACCATCTCCAGGTTTTAAAGACTGTAGTTCGTCTGCCCTATCATTATATTTTTTTAACGCGTTGGAGATTCTCACCACTTTGTTTTTATTGGAAACCATACTTGCATTCAGGTTTACCGACCAGTCTTTGCTTCTCACTGCATCTATAGTTAGCCCCAGCTCTGCGCCTTTGTTCTCCATGTCGCCAAGGTTTTCTTTATAAGATAGAAACCCTGTTGATGGCGGCAATGTAATATCGGCCAGAATATCTTTGGTAAACTTCTTATATATTCTCGGCGTAATCATTACTCGATCTTTAAACAACCCGATATCGATACCAATATCCGTCATTCTCGTTTTTTGCCACCCAAGATTATCATTTCCATAACTGTTTACACCAGCACCAATACCCGATGAATACCAGTTTCCAGTATTATACTTATAAATGGTTTTTGATAAATAAGGGTCGAACTCTACCGAACCGGTGAGACCCGTAGAGGCTTTTATTCTAAGTTGACTGATTACACTATTACCCTGCAGAAATTCTTCCTGATGCACATTCCATCCTAATCCGAACGACCAAAAGGGAGCCAGTTTATTGTTTACCCCGAATTTTGAAGAACCGTCAATACGAACAGTTCCATCCATAAGATACCTATTTTTATACGAGTAATTCATCGTAAAGAAAGAACCGAAAAGTCGTGCTTTTTCGAGCCTGCTTTGCGGTTTTCCGTCTTCTGCATAGCCCTTGGCAAATCCTATGCTGGTAAAACGATCATTAGCAAATCCAATAGCCGTAAATTCTTTTTGATCGCGCAGCTCAGTACGGGCATTTACACCTACTAAAGCGTTAAAATAACTGCCGCCGATCTGCTTTAACCAGGTTAACCTAATATTACTATCCCAATAGGTTTCTTTCATCTCCCTGTTCGTGTATTCTCCCTTTTCATCTATTTTATCTGTTGTATACAGGTAATACTTATTTGCCAGTGGCGAGGTGAATATGTCATCAGAATTCGATTTGCTGGTTAAACTCATTTGCGCCCTTAACCGAAGGTTGTTCGCCACCTCTACATCAGCAGAAAGGTTATCAATAATTTCGGTGTATTTCGATTTATTGAAGCTGCTTAAGCCAGCATCAAACAATGGATTAAAAACATATTCTTTCGATCGATCTTGTTTTTCATATATATCAGAAATCCTCATCGTCATGCCATTAGCATCTTGCAACGGGTAATAAGGATTCATACGTACATAATTAGAAAAATCGCCATATGGAGATTCGGTAGCACCTACTTGTGTGATGGATAATTCATTTCTGAACTGAATTTTCTTCACATTATACTGGAAACTCATTCCTCCAGAATATTGATCCCTTTCCGATCCTTTCATTGCTCCTGGTCTGGTTTGGTAACGAAGATTTACATTGTACCGGAATGCTTGTGAACCACCATCCAGATTTACGGCATGCTTATGCCCTATGGTATTACGCAGGGGTTGCGATAGCCAGTAACTGTTAACGCCACCAACAACATTGGCTTTTTTATGGTAATATATTTCATCAAGCTGATCCTGAGAAACCTGTTGTTTCGAAGAATTATATAAGCCTGCCAAAACTTCATAATCTAGTTTTTCAGCTGCATTCAACACTTGATAATCAGTTAGATCTGCAGCCGTAAGATTCAATTCGTAATTATATTCTATTCTTAATTTCCCCTCTAATGGTGTTTTAGTCGTAATTACAATTACACCATTGGCAGCCCGCGAACCATAGATTGCTGTCGCAGCTGCATCTTTTAATGAGGTAACCGATGCTATTCTATTCACATCCAGATCAAATACTTTCTCCACGCTCACCTCATAACCGTCAAGCATAAAAACAGGCATGTTCGCTCTCCCCTGAATATCATCTCTTCTTAACACCTGCCCATCGCCACTTGGCAGTGCAGAAGCTCCTCTAACATTGATGGAGGGAATTCTGTTTGGGTTTGAACCTGCAAGATTATTATCGATCAATTTAAAGGAAGGATCAAATGTGCCTATACTTTGCAGTAAATTCTGTGGATTTACCCTTCTCAACTGATCTCCGGATATCGTAATTGCGTTACCGGTATAATTATCTTTTTTAATCGTTTGATAACCTGTAACCACCACATCATTCATTTGGGTCATTTTAGAGGTGAGCTTAACGTTTAACGTTTTAGTACCTGTAACCTTGGTTTCAAACAAGTCGTACCCCACATAACTGAAGACCAAAATGCTTCCTTCGTCAACATTGACTTTGAATTCACCTTTATCGTTGGTAATGCCTACGCTTGCTCCGTTTTTAATGGAAACATTAACCCCTGGAAGAGTTTCACCTGTAGCTTTATCGGTAACAACACCTTTTACCTCAATTTTTACGGCTACGCCTACTGCAGCCACTGGTAAATTCTCCTTGCGGCTGATTACGATGGTTTTGTTAACGATGTTATAGCTCAGGTTCTGATCTTTTAAAGAAGCATTCAAAGCATCTACCAGTGATGCATTATTAAACTCGACCATAACGTCAGGTTTATCCTGTAGCAATTGACCTTTGTAAAAGAAAAAATAGCCCGTTTGCTTTTTTATCTCCTTAAAAACTTGTTTAAGAGAGGTTTTTCTTCGAGAGAGCGTTACAGTTTGGGAAAAGGAGGCTGCCGAAACATGTAAGGCGCCAACCAGTAGTAAGATTGTAGTCAATTTCATGACCAATAAAATTTTAATCTTTACCCTCCGCATGTCGCACACGGGGTTGTAAAGGGTAGTTAATTTCATACCTTTGTAATGAATGAGGTTAAAAAATAGCAGCTGGGTTTCGAAGCAAGCTGCTTGTCCAAATTTCTACCGGAAGCGTTGCCACGCTTTCGGTTTTTTTTAAAGGTATTTGCTAAATTTCAGGTAGTTTTTTCATCATAAAGTTTAGTTAGTTGGTAATTGGTTGGTTGATTTTTGTGGCTGTTTAAAGAAAAGCCGTTCTTGTCTAATTTCCTGTTACTGTTAGTACTTTGCCTTTAGCATCAATATGAACATGGTTAAGTTCTAATATTTTAAAAACTTCAGCCAGGTTGCTGTTTCTAGGTATTTCTCCTACGTATTTTTCTGATGTAGTTTTGCCCTGATAAACCACGTCCACATCATACCAGCGCGAAATCTGGCGCATAATGCTTTGCAGATCCTCGTTGTCGAAAGAGAAAATATTATTTTTCCAGGCCATTTCTTTATCTAGATCTACCTGCTCATTTAATGATAACCTCTCGCTGTTTACATTGAACTGCGATTGTTCACCCGGGTGCAGATTTACCGATCCTGATTTGGTACTTACTTTTACAGCACCTTCTAAAAGCGTGGTTTTCACAACGGCTTCATCCCTATAGGCATTGATATTGAAATGCGTACCTAAAACTTCAACCGTTTGTGCCTCTGTTTTTATCTTAAAAGGACGGGTACGATCTTTAGAAACTTCAAAATAAGCTTCACCATTTAACTCTACAAGCCTTTCATTCTTTGCAAATGCATATGGATACTTTAAGATTGTGGCTGCATTAAGCCAAACTTTTGTTCCATCGGGCAGGTTTACCTGATATTGCCCCCCGCGTGGCGTGGCAATCATATTCGAACCTGTTACTGTTGCGTTCGGCATCTCTTTAAAGATATATTCGAGCTGACCGTTTTTCGCCTTCCGGATTATGACGCCGCTTTGATTAGCAATCTGACCATTTTTAGCATCATCTAGGTCAACAACAGTTCCATCGGCCAGTGTGAGTAACGCTTTATTTCCACCCGGAAGAATATTTTTTAATTCGGTTTTAGCTGTTAATGGCAAAGTATTATGACCTACCATAAAATAGAGTCCAACACTAAGGCATAAAACTATACTTGCCGCAATAGCAAGCCGTTTTGCCGTGGCCAATTTTAAAGATTTAACTCGAGGACTTAATTGGTTCCAAACTTCTTGTTTACTGGATTCTATGAATGAATGATGTGGTGCTTCTTTTTCAAAAGGTAATTGCAGGTACCAATCCTCAACAATAGCCTTCTCTTCGGGCGTACAGTTACCCGAAATGTATTTATCTAAAAGCTTTTTAGCATTTTTCTCCATTAAAAAGAAGTTTGTTTGGGTTGATTAATGTATATACGGCGAAGGTATGGCCTTGGGGGTATTAGAAAATTATTTTTTTTTCAAATAATTTCAATATAGCTTAATTTAAAGAGAGAACGCTTTATTTAAGTGCAAAAAATGGGGCTTAATGATAAGTTCTAAAGATGAAAGCGAGATAAACAAACACACCCAACCTCGATTTAAGAATTCGAAGCGCTTTTTTAACCTGTGTTTTAACCGTTAACTCAGAAAGTCCTAATTCGAGTGCAATTTGCTTATGAGATTTATTCTCTTTACGACTTAAAACAAATATTTCACGCATTTTTGGAGGCAAGGCATCAATTTCTTGCTCAATTAGTAATGCCATTTGCTTTTCGCGCACCATATAATCAGTCAATACATGATCCTGATCTATATAATCCTGCAAAGAATCAACGTATTTACTTTCTACTTTTTGATGTGCAAATACATCCAGCACACGGTTACGCACAGCGGCATATAAATATGCTGATAAGTTACCGTCAGGTGCTACCTGTAAACGTTTCACCCAAAGCGATTCGAACAACTGGTGTAATACGTCTTTCGCTTCTTCATCATCATTTAAGCGTTTGCTGGCGTGGATGAAAAGTAAGCCATAAAAGCGGTTGTAAATTTCGGTAAAAGCCAGCTCATCACCTTGAGTTAACAAGTATGCCAATTCGCTATCAGAATATGAATTGTAAACACGCATAGAGATAAAACAAAGATAATACAAATACCATCGATTTTATTGGCTTGCGCCAGGGTATATCTTACTTATCTCTTGAAAGCTGTAACTTTTTACATAGAAATAGCGTTTTTTAACTGCAAAAGAAAGAATTTACCAATTCTAGAGGGTTATGTAAACAAAAACAGTCATAAAACAGATAGATGAAGGTGAATATTGGGTCCGGTCTGTGGGATATCGACCGATGGATTAAAAGTTTTTAACCACAGATGCACACAGATCAACACGTATTTGATAGCTGTGTGCATCCTTTTTATCTGTGGTTAAATTATTTCTACTTTTGCCTAAAGGACTTAACTTAATCACATTGTATTAAACCGTACCTACCCGTTCCTTTTCGAAAACAGAAGCAAAATGTTTAAAGGTATCGTTTGCTGCAACAATAGCCTCTTGTTCTTCTTGCTCAGTTTTTGCCTGTGCATTTAAAACAGCTATAAAATTGCCCCACATCATTCCTGTAGCTTCTCCATAACCCGAGAAGAAGGAAACACCTTTGCTTACCCCTCCTTTTTCGAGCATTTTAACAATAATGCTTCCACCCATAATTGAACCTTCCAATACGTATAATGCGCCTAAAGCCTGTACGGCATTTTCAATTTTTGGTACGGTTGTAAATGGAAGATCAGTGATATCTGCACCGAGTTCTAAAATATCAGCTTTAATATAGTCCGAAGTTCTACGCAGCGCATAATCCGGCAGAACGGATGCCGTGATAAAAGGTTTAATCGTTTCTTCGATATGACTGAAATACGCAAAAAAATGTTTCAACAAATCTGCATAGTCCTCATTGCTTCTGATTGCTTTCAGTTTTAAAACAACCTGTTTCTCTAAATTCTGGTGCTCGGCTTTTGTAGCCTCTTTAATATTTGTACTTAACATGTTTTGTAATTTATTGTGTTTGAAATTTAATCTTTATATAAACGGTAGGTTAAACCAGCCAGCAGTACGCGCCCTGGCTGTCCGGGCATTAAGCGGTCGGTATAGTTCAAAATGTTATCTGCCGTAAGTCTGATACTTAAATGCTGTTTCATTAGTTTCTTTTCAAAAGCGGCATTAAACATAAAAAAGCCATTGACAAAGGTGTCGTACCGATCGATAAATTGGTTTCCATTGCGGTCGCCAAAGGGATATTTACCCCTATAATTTACGCGTATGTTTAGGCTGGCATCCCATGGACGGTAATTATAAAAAGCCTTAAAATTAGCCATGTGACGCGATCTGTTTTCTATCCCCCAATAATCAGACGGTTTTGGCGCATATGAGTTTCCGGTTGCAGCATCGTGAATATTCTGGTTATAAGGATAATGCCCGGTTTTAATGCTATCAATTACGCTTAAATCTTTCGCAATGAGGTATTGATAAC
>Ga0065714_10002209_pt1 | contig 53512 bp, 49 predicted proteins | sample MisRhiReplicate2_FD_59101 | JGI IMG/M metagenome (GOLD analysis project Ga0065714, IMG submission 59101) | Miscanthus rhizosphere microbial communities from Kellogg Biological Station, MSU, sample Rhizosphere Soil Replicate 2: eDNA_1 v2... | ecosystem: Host-associated > Plants > Roots >...
AGTGACCATCGAAGACGCCATTGGCGCGGACCAGATCTTCAACACCCTGATGGGTGATGCGGTCGAGCCTCGTCGTGACTTCATCGAGAGCAACGCCCTGGCGGTTTCCAACCTGGACTTCTGATCCAGCTGTAGGTTCACTGAATAGTTGCTCATTTTTACAAATAAATGGTTTTACTGACCCGAAGGTTGGGATGCCATGCCAAAAGAAAGCCCGCTTATAAAGCGGGCTTTTTTTGACCCATAAAAAGGTTGCGTGTACTTGGGGGCATTTGGTACTAGCGATAAAAATATAACTATGCCCGATAAGAACAGCTGAGGCGCTAGGAGAGGAGATTCTTATGCATGGTTTTTTGCAGAAGGAATTCTGAGTTTATTGGGAGTGGAGTTGTTGAGCGCAGTGGACTTATACCTTTTTTCACCAAAAAAACAATATATCAAATGGTTGTTTTTGGCGCGCGAAAAAATATTGTATTCATAAAAAACCGAGTATTTGGAGACTTACTAAGTATAATTATATTATATCTAGCAAACTAAGGATTTGGACTTTCTACATCTTTGAAAAGTCAAAAAAAGTGCTTGGTTTTGGTTGTAAACCATGGATTTTCCTAATGCGCTGGAATACTATTTGGTAACTGCATTTATTGAACAACGGATAGATCTACTAGGGAAATCAAAAGCTTACCGAAACTGACTTAAGTCAAACCTTTGGTTAGGAAGTGGCTAAGAATTGCAGGGTTAAAGCTTAACCGTATAAGCGAGAGGCGCTTGAATTACATTAGCTATAAATGTCAGAGAGGAGAAAATCATGAAAAGCGGGAGGTGTGAAATGTAAAAACGCGACCAAAACCTAGGGGTTTTGACCGCGCCGATTTGAAGCAGAATTGCTGGCTTGAGAACCGCAATTTCAGCTTTTTTTCAGCGCTTGTCAATCCCCTCCCATAATTTCGACTTTATCGAGGGCGCTCGACGGGAAAGTGTTGCCTGTCGATTGTGGACCTTGAGTACCGCTCTGTGCCTGTCTTTTCAGGTGCAGCGACGGTGCACGTCTTTGGAGGTGTGCGATGGCAGTACGTAAGGTAATTACTCGCAGTTCATGTCATTTCAGGGGGTACTTTCCTTCTCTGAAAAACGGACATTCTGTGGCTTGGGAGTCCCAGCTGGAGGGCGGTTTTTTCCGCTTGCTCGAGCTCTCCCCATCCGTTCTTCGCTATGAAGTCCAACCCACTCGGGAAAGGTTTCCCTTAGGCAATGCATTCGTAGATTACGTTCCTGATCTGCGTGTTTTTTTGAAAAACGGTGGAGAGTGGTGGATCGAAATCAAGCCAGCGAAGAAGCTTTTAATCTGTAGCGTTAAGCAAAAGCTGAGCGCAGCCGCGATCCATTTTTCTGTTACCAATCGGAATTTTTCAGTCGTTACGGAAGAGCTGATCTGGCGAGAACCATTGGCGACAAATCTTCAAAAAATTCTGTATCACCGACGCGGTCCATTTCTGTCGTCGTCATATCATGTGGAAGTTTGCTTTCAATTGAATAAACACAAGCCACAGGTTTTTCATGAGGTCGTTTCATTGTTTGGAACTATGGAAGCTTGGCGCCTGTTGGGGCTGTGCATTATCGGTGTCGACCTTGAAGAGCCATTGGTCGAAGAATCAAAGGTCTTTCTTTCAGGAGGACATCGCCATGCAGACATTTTCGCTTAAGGTGAAATTAGTTGTTGTTATCCACGGTACAACGATGTCACTTCAGCGGCGGCTTATCGACAGACGCTTGCTTTTCGTTGATCAACTCGGCGAGCCAACTACGTTAACCGAACGCGAATTTTATCTCGGTTATGAGCGGCGGGAGATCGAAATTTGCGCAGACCAACCTTACCTTGGGGAGGTCCCATTTGTGAGGAACGTAGCCCCGGACCTTACTTGTTTCCCATCTAGGCATAGTAAGGAAGCCTTACGTCGTCGTACGTATTTAGAGGGCGTAATGGAGGGCCAGACAATGCTACCTAATATAGATATTTTGCGAGATAAATTAAAAGAGGTAGCAAAAAAACTAGAAGAGATATGCGTGCCCTCTATTTCTACCATTAGAAGATGGTACTCAAGGTTTATAGGTGGAAACGTTGTAAAATTGGTGCCAAAACACTCCGACAAAGGAAGGCTCAACGTAATCTCTGGTGAGTTAGAAGAAATATTACAAGGTGTCATAGAGGAGGTATACCTTCAGCCCGAACGCCACAGAATATCAAAAGTAGTCGCCGAATATCTAAAACGTCTCGATGAGAAAAACGCTGCGCGTCTTTCCTCTCATCAACTGAAAAAACCGTGCGGTATGACTGTTCGTAGGTACCTTGCCAAGCTCGACCCGTACGAGGTTGATATACATCGTCTAGGTAAGCATGCTGCGAAAAATAAATACCGAATTGCGGGCGAAGTACTCGTAGTTTCCAACATTCTTGATCGATGGGAAATCGACCATACTCTGTTGGATGTGTTGCTGGTGGACGAAGAAACCGGATTATTAATTGGGCGTCCTTATATCACCGTCGTGCTGGATAAGTTTTCCCGCATGATCATGGGCTACCTAATTCATCTATCTGCACCTAACACTGAGACCGTTCTTCGCGTAATCGAACGCTCTATTCGTCCTAAGGCGGAGTTTTTAAAACGCTTTCCTAAGGTACAGAACGAGTGGCAGGCTCATGGACTGCCCGCGCGAGTCGTTCCTGACAACGCGGCCGAATTCCATGCAGACGATTTGATCGCTGGATTCAACGAGCTAGGCATCGAGATTATGTACCCTCGGTCTAGAGGTCCAGAGATGAAAGGTTCGGTCGAGAGATTTTTCCGCACTCAGAACCTTGGATTGATTCATAGCCTGCCTGGAACGACATTTTCCAATATCCAGGAGAAGGGAGATTACAAATCAGAGAAGCATGCGTGCTTCACTTTGACTCAGCTTGAAAGCAGCGTCGTGAAATGGATTGTCGATGGGTACCATCAAACTCCCCACCGAGCTCTTAACAAAAGGACCCCTGCACAAATGTGGGCTTCCGTAGAGGCGGACCGACTGATCAGGCTGCCCGTTGATCCTGATGCGCTTGAATGTATTCTCGCGTGCCGAAGTTCGGTGACGGTGCATCATTACGGCATTGAAGTAGGCGGTCACGGCTACCATTCGCCTGAACTTGCCGAGTTGAGGATGCGGATGACACCGAAGGAAAAAATCAGTGTTCGATATCGTGACGAGCTCGGCCATGTTTGGGTGCACGACCGTTTTAGAAATGTGTTTTTACAGGTGCCTGTAAAAGATAAGCGCATGCTTGGGTTGAGTCGTGAACTATGGAAAGCGGCCGAAAAAGCGCTTCAAGAGAGGGGTAGCAATAATCCTAGCTTCGAACAGGTTCATCAGTGCTATCGCGATTTGGCAGACGATGTCGAAGAGGCGCGCCGTTCTCAGAAATTGCGGAAACGTCGGGCAGTAGCCCGTGCCAAGTTAGATAAGGACGGCTGGAAGGTCCCTGCCGTGAAGGCTCCATTCGCTTCTACAGGAATGGACTGGTTGGACATGCCGTTTACAACCGATATCGCCACACCATTCAAGGTTATTCATCGTCACCCAAGCGGGGGGCATAAAACATGAGTAACCATGAGGAAAATCGAACCCCATTTTCCCTGCGCCATCACTTCATTTTTAGCCCGCAAGCGGAGCGAGCCCTGACCAGACTGATGGAAGTCCATGGAGACACTCGTCGCACAGGTACCAGCAAGGGACTTGTTATACAAGGGCCAAGCGGTGTGGGGAAAAGCACATTGATCAAAGAGTACGTCAGGGAGTTGGAGTCTACAGACCCCCCCCAACTGGGCCATCGCTCTGTGCTCATCGTGGAAATTCCTTCCTCTCCAACCAAAAAGAACTTGGCAACGGCCATGCTGACTGCGATGAGCGATCCCTACGCGGACTCGCGTAGCCACTCTGCAGAAACGAAATTTGCAAGGATTGTTCTACTTTTAAGCAGCCTCGGTGTTGAAGTGGTCGTTTTAGACGAAGCGCAGCATCTCGTGGATTACAAGCGTAACGCTGCGTACGAGGCGGCAGATTGGATCAAGAGCCTGATGAACGAAACCAGCATTACGTTCGTCCTCGTTGGCCTGAAGCGGACTGAAGGCCTGCTTTGGGCGAACGAGCAGTTGCGACGAAGATTCTCTGCCACGGTTGATTACAACCGGTTCATGCTGACGGAAGCCTGTTGGACTCAGTTCGCTACGCTTCTCCGGGGTATTCGTGAGTTGCTGCCGGTGGAGTCCATCAGTTTTTCAAATAAGGAAATGATCCGCCGTTTCTATCTGGCTTCATTCGGTTTGATTGACTATCTGATCAAAGTTCTAGATCGCTCTGTTTGGCTGGTCCAGTATCGAAATTTTGAAGGCATTAACCTTGGGATACTTTCTGAGGCGTTTAAGGACGAAGTATGGAGCGCTGCACCTAATGAGCGTAATCCGTTCAATGATGCATTCGACTTTAAACCTCTAATTAGAGATCGTGAACCCTTCGAAAATTTCGACATAATTGCAGCTTAAGCCTAATCAAAGCCGGTGTTAATCACCGGTTTTGACGATTGAAATGCCTTTCGTTGCAATACGTTCTTAAGGAATCAGTTTGATGTTTGGCCTATTGATAAACCCTGCGCCTATGCACGACGAGAGTTTGGTAGGTTACCTGCATCGCCTGGGTAATTGTAATGCTCTTTGGAATGGTGAGGTTATTAAGTTATTCAAAGAGCTTACAGATGAGCAAGTGTACGAATGGCTGAATGAGAATGTAAGACCCATAAGCTGGCATGAAGTGGTCACAGAAATCCGAGCACCTAAATTTAATAATCAGAAAGTCTGGTCCTTAACTAAGGTAAAGTATTGTCCAAATTGCTTGGCTTCTGGATTTTATTGGCGTGAATTATGGGACCTTACCCTTTATACGACGTGTACAGTCCATAAGGTGGAGCTTCTATATGAATGCCCCGGCTGCCGTGCGAAATCTACCCAGAAAATGCTGGTCACGAAGAGCTGTGATAACTGTGGATATCCAGCTCTTAAAGCATATGCACCAGTCACAGCAGTCGATGAGTCGCAATTCTGGATTTCGGCCGAGCTTGAAAAGCGCCTAAGGCTCGGGATTAATAATAGTTCAGGCGGTGTCGATTCACTAACATATGAGCAGTTCCACTTTTTAGCCGTTCGAATTGGTGTGAGAGCGTTAAGTCGTACATATTTCATGAATATGACAGTTGCATCAGTGGCGTCTAAAAATGTAGTTCCAGAATTAGCCATAGCTGCTGGCCAGATTTTATTGGGATGGCCAAAAGCCTTTCACGATTTGCTCTCCGATTTGATGAGACAGAGGGAGTCAAATCTTACAAAGAAATTAGGTTCTGCTTTTGGGCTAATTTACAATGATGTATATTTATCTTTGACCGACCGATGCTATGATTTTATTCGTAGTGAATTCGAAAGATATGTTGTTCTATATTGGGAAGGCCCGCTGGCTATGAGAAACCGGCGATTAAGTGAATGCACGCTTCTTGCACATCGCTGGCTTCCATACAATAAGGCCGCGCGAAAAGTCGGTCTTCCCGAAAATTTTCTCCGAAGGATGCGGTTGTCTGGCGAGCTTGATGCTCGAGAGTTTACCTATTCCTGCGGCAAAACGGTCGCAGTGGTTGATATCGAGGAGGTCCGTAAGCTTTCTTTCGTTCGACATGAGCCTCTTAACTTAAGGGAAACGTCTCGTTTGCTTTGCCTTAGTAGAAAACGTATCGAACAGTTAATAGATGCAGGGATACTAAAATTCTTTGGAGGCTGCCCGCATGCTGGTGAAAAATGGTTAGTCGACTACAATTCGATAGTTGCTCTCGGGCCTCCAGAATTTTTGATGAATCCCAGCGAAGATTTCATAACAATTTCTCAGATCGCTAAACACTATCTACCTACATCGAGAGGCCTAGCAGAATTAGTCATGGCAATTCAGTCTGGTGAGATACCTGTGTTTTGCAGAGCAGAATCAGAGACTGTAAGTATGGGTAAGTGGCTAGTTAGTCTGAATGAGCTTGTGCAAAAAAAAATCACAATTCGTACGTCGTCGCAAGAAAAAGGAATGTCTGTTACTGACGCGGCGAAGACGCTGGGTGTGAAGGAAGAAGTGGCTTATGCACTTATACGCCTTGGCCGACTTCGCAGCGAAACAGTTCAATGCTCCCGGCGATCAGCACAGGTTGTCAACCTCGAAGCTATACACCATTTTAGGCGAAACTACATTCTCGCCCCAGAAGTTACGCTGGTCCTGGGAGCGCCACGAGTAAACGTGCTACTCAAATTGCGAGAAGGAGGATTTTCCCCCGTGGCTGGCCCTAATCTCTTGAATGCCCGGTGCCGACAATATGTCTGGCGGCGAAGCAAAAAGCTGACAGCTTTTCTTGTCTCAGCAGCAAAGCTTCGCGGTTTGCTTGAGTAATCTTGGCATTGTCGAAGCAGATTTACCTTGGTGCCGATACGCGGCTGACTCAGTCTGATGCTTTATGACGTACTGATCTATTTGGTGCGTGTTTTTTTGCGTTTAAAGGCCGATCAGCATATGCGCAGGATTGCTTCTGCAAATGGTCGTAGGGTTGTAAAGCTCCCACGACCTCCCCGATCTAGATGTGAGCCCCGCATACCGAACGCAATGGGTCCATCACAATCGCACCTCTGTGAATCGCCAATCATCCACGCTTCGCCAGGTATAGCACCGACGAGCTGCGTTACATGCTGGTAGATTTTGAAGGATGGTTTGATAGCTCCGATCTCAAAGCTGTATGCGTAACCGTCCAGACTTGGATACAGCCTTTCGACTGCTGATGCGTACGGTTTAGCAAGATTGGAGCAAACCGCCACTTTTATACCTGCAGACTGTAGAGTTGCCACCGCGGCTATGCCGTCAGGGTAAGCCTGAATATTGGCTAATTCCTCACGGAGTCCCTCCTCGAGCCGGTTCATGACACCGGCTTCAACAGAAATTCGGAAATAATCAGCGGCTTGTCTAAGGTCCATGGGCATGGACAGTAGATCCTCAGCGTCAGTGACTTTGGGTCGTCGGCCTTGTTCGATGCCGATTTTGAGGATTTTACGATAGGGATTTGTCCCAACACCTATTTTTACCAGCGTGCCGAACACATCAAATATGGCTGCCAGAACGGGCATGGAAAGGCACTCATTTCAGGGACTTGATTTTTAGCTGGCGAATGGATTTTCCATCGAAGCGAAGAGCATTTTGCTCAGTTGAGCGGGGTTTTGAGTACACTCCTGCGATTTTCCCTACAGCGGAACCTCAAGGATGAACGCGCTTCGCCCCCTGCTCAGTGTCAGCCTGCTGGCCCTTTCCACTCTCGTGAACGCCGCCCCACCACCTATAGAACAAGCCTCCGCCGATGTCGAGGGCTACATTCGCTGCATTCAGGACACCTACGCCACCAACCGCTGGCAATCAGGAACCATTGCCGCATGTCGGGTGAGCAACCCGGCGGTACGCTCCCTGCGCGAAGGCGACTATGTGTCGGTAACCTTCACCCGCGCCCAAAACGACCTCTATGAGCAGTCACGAAAACAGTGGATCGAATTCGACAAGGCCCTGCGGGTACAGCTTCTGTCCAAGAAGCTTGGCGAGCTATTCCAGTCCGCCAACCCCGTGACCGCCTATTCGTTCCAGCGCGTGGCCAGCGACCTCGACACACGATTTGCCGAACTCAACGAGGCCCCCTTTAGCTGGTATCCGGCGACCAAAGCGCCATATACCACGGTCAACGGCCTATCCCTGGCGTCACTACACAACGCCGAGCTAGCGCAGTTTACGCGCTGCTTGGAAAACGCCACGGCACGTCTGAGTGCATCTAGCATCAGACGGACGACGTTCGATACCAACGTAACGGCCTGCTACGGGGAAACCGCCGCGCTCAACAGCGATGGCAGCAAGGCTTTGTACCAGCCCCAGGACTTCAGTTCAGTGGCCGAGCAAGTCTGGGCGCAGATCGCATCACAGCAAGCCCGCGCCCAGGAAGCAGAGCGCCAGCGCCTAGCCAAGGAAGAGGCCGAGTCATGGCCAAACCGGCTCAAGGTGCTGTTGAAGCAGGCATTCATCTGGGTGCTGGTGATCGGTGGGTTGTTCATTGCGTGGACGGTTGTGCGCAACCTACCGGATACCATCCCGGAACAAGGCGCTGGCCGACGCCGTCGGGAGCGTGATGACGACAATGAGCACGGAGATCGCCAGCCACGTGAGCGCAAGCAAGTGGACAGGAAGCCGGACCTCAACACCTTTACACTGAAGCACCGCAAGATCAGCAAATTGACAACGAAGCACCTGTGCGCCAGTTGTACCCATTGGATGGGTCCACGAACGCCACACCCGGTTAACTCGGAACCTTACGTCAAGTTGGACGCAGTGGGTAAATGCGTGAAAAAGCGCGCCGGCTCCCCTTACGGCATGAAGCGCTACAACGAAGGCTTCCACTGCAAGGATTTTTCGGACATCGGCTATTGAATGGCCACTTCGCCCACAATGTTTTTCATCCGATCATCGTGATGCTTGTTTCTATTTCACGAACGCGCCTAGATGCGAAATACAGCTAGGTCAAGGCTTAGGGCCTGCGGAAACACTGCACCGGGAACTTCAGGGAGAAATGCCCATTGGGTTTGTGCGTCCTTTCTCTTTTTGCATTGGGCAGAAAGTACTCTGTTGGGCACTCCTTGGTCAGATCAGCGCCGATCAAATGGGCGGATGAGAAACGTTTGCTCGAAGCGCAACTTCAAAGCTCAAGTCCTTGGGACTTACCCGGCCCTATCCTTTCGAGCAGCATCGGCAGTACTTCAGCGGCAGCCCCCACAAGCATGAACTCCTTCTGTTCACCCATTGCAACGTCAGCCTTGTTCACATGAATGACCGATGCTCCAGACGCCAACGCAAGGTCCGGAAGGCCCGCGGCAGGCATTACAATTCCAGAGGTGCCCACTGAGATCAGAAGATCGCAATCCTTCACCAGGTGCACTGCAGTCTTCCAAGCCTGAGGCGGCAAATCCTCTCCGTACCAGACCACCGCAGGACGCATTTTGCCGTTACAACGCTGACACCTCGGAGGCTCGATCAGAGCGCCCTCATCCGGCATTGCTGATTGATCTGGCGACACAACCGAAGACCGATGGCAGGCGAAGCACTTGGGTATTGCCAAACTGCCATGCAAATGCACCACATTTAACGAGCCTGCTCGCTCATGGAGGTCGTCGATATTCTGGGTGATAACAGAAACCTGACGTTGTGTGTTAGCCATGCGAGGTACCGCAAGATGTGCTGCATTTGGCTTTGCTTGAGCGACTCGGAGACGCCGCCACAGATACCATCCCCATACCAATGCTGGGTTCTCACGAAACGCCTTGGCCGTCTCTAAATCCCTCGGATCGTGTCCTGCCCAGATTCCAGAAAGCTTTTCGCGGTACGTGGGGATACCGCTATCGGCGGAGATGCCAGCGCCAGTGAAAAAGACCACCTTCTTGGCCTTCTGTAGCACGTCTACAGCTTGCTCTATGACAGTCATGGTACCAATCTTCTCCTACCTTCCCGCTTTGCGTTTCAAGGAGCTGTCGTAGAGCATTATTTGGCTTTAAAGACGTCTGGGGGAAATGTGTTCATTCCAAGGGTAGACCAAGCAACAATGCATGTCCGTCTCGGGGTCCGTTTCCAATGATTTGATGGGCGACCTGATGGGACATGCTTGCGGCTTCATCGAAACAAACCGCATCCTTGCTTGGCTGCTTGGCTGCTTGGCTGCTTGGCTGCTTGGCTGCTTGGCTGCTGTAGGTGGGCAAAGTTATTTGCCAATTCGGCCAAAGTTAATGGCCAAGGGCCCAGCCAACAAACCTCGGTTGACCGAAAGGTCGCCGGGTTTTTTCATTAGAGTGGAATGAATTTTCGCGCTCCAGGTGACGTCGACTTGTACAATCGAGCCCACTTTTTCTGATATGCCCAAGCGCTGTCACCAATCGTCAGGCGCTGGGCATTGTGCTTTTTATAGGAATTGATTTATCCATGGCTGACAAACTGTCACTCGAAACGCTGGAGTCTTGGCTCTGGGAATCTGCGAACATTCTGCGGGGTTCCATCGACTCTTCCGACTTCAAGAACTACATCTTCGGCCTGCTCTTCCTCAAACGTTACAACGACGTTTTCGACGAACGCGTCGCCAGACTGATGAAGGACGAAAACCTGAGCTATGGCGATGCTCAGGAAGAAATTGAGGATAAATGGGGCAAACTTCCTCTCAGTGCCCGCTGGTTCGATCTGATTTCACGCACGGAAAACATTGGCGAAGCCCTAGACAAGGCTTTCGCGACAATCGAGGCCAACAACCCTGAACTACAACATGTATTGACCGCCACGCAGTACGGTGATAAGCGAGTGCTCGCGGATGCCACCTTACAGCGTCTGCTGCGTCACTTTAACCAGTACAAGCTGGGTAATGATGACCTGTACAAGGCTGATATGCTGGGCGATGCCTACGAGTACCTGATCAAGCAGTTTGCCGATGATGCAGGTAAGAAAGGTGGTGAGTTCTACACGCCCAAGGCCGTGGTGCAGTTGGTGGTTGAACTCATCGATCCGCAGCCTGGACACAGCGTGTATGACCCCACCTGCGGCAGTGGCGGGATGTTGGTGGAGAGCGCCCACCACGTATCCGGTTTGCCCAATGGCACCCTAATGGGCAAGCCTAATGTGCTGCTGTACGGGCAGGAAAAGAACCTGGGCACCTGGGCCATAGCTAAGCTCAACCTTTACCTGCACAACATGCATGCAGCCATTGAGCGTGGCGACACCTTGGTCGAACCCAAGCACCTCAACGGTGATTACCTGAAGACCTTTGACCGGGTGATCGCGAATCCTCCATTCTCGGCTAAATCCTGGTGGACTCCGCTGGAGTTGAGCAACGAAAACGAGCAGGAGAACGGCAAGAAGCCCAAAGCGCCTAACTACAAGCAGGTCAGTGATCCTTACGGTCGGCTGGTATATGGCGTCCCGCCACGGGGCTATGCCGACCTCGCTTTCGCCCAGCATATGCTGGCCAGCCTCAAGGCTGATGGTCGCATGGGCATTATCTTGCCGCACGGTGTGCTTTTCCGTAAAGGTGAGGAAGGCAAGATTCGAGAGGGGCTGCTGTTTGGTACGGATGCAGCTAATGGCAACCAGCCTGGCGACTTGATTGAAGCTATTGTCGGCCTGCCCTCGGCCCTGTTCTACAACACTGGCATTCCGGCTTGCGTATTGATACTAAACAAGCAAAAGCCCGCCTCCCTCAAGGGTAAGGTCATCATAATCGATGGCAGCCGTAACTACCTCGAAGGCAAGGCTCAGAACAGCCTGCGTGATGAAGACATCATGCGCATTATCAGTACCCATAAGGCGGCATTCGAACAGCAGGATGAGGACGAGAACTACTGCCGTGTGGTGACGCTGGACGAAATCCGCAGCAAGGACGGTAATCTCAATATTGCTCGCTATATCGACAATGGTGAGACCGAAGAGACCGTTGACGTGGTTACAACCTTGGTGCATCTAGCGGCGCTGGCCGAAGAAGAGGCGCAGATAGATGCTCGACTGAATGGCTATCTTGCTGAGCTGGGGTTGCTGGAGGCCGAGGTATGAGTTTAGTCGGAAAACACAGAGACAAAGTAACTGCTGTCGATTGCGTGCCGGACGACTGGAGATGTGAACAACTGGGAGGCTTCGTAACCCTGCTGACCGGCGCTCCATTCAAGTCTGAGCTTTTCTCAACGAATGGGGGTGTTCCGCTAATTCGCATACGTGATTTGCTGCGAGGCTTCAGCGAAACAGGTTATGTAGGCGATTATGACGACCGCTACCTCGTAAATGCTGGGGATGTATTAGTCGGCATGGACGGCGAATTTCATGTTGTTCGATGGAAAAGCTCACAGGCACTCTTGAATCAGCGAGTTTTAAAGATTTCAGAGAAACCGGGGCATTCAGATGAAGGCTTCCTTTTTTTCTTTGTTGCCAGTGTGATTGGGAAGATTCAGGACGGTATTTCGGCGACAACGGTTAAACACCTGTCTACGAAGGACTTGCAGAACCTCACCGCAGTAATTCCCCCTCTCCCCGAACAGCAAAAAATCGCCGCTATCCTCACGGCTGTGGACGACAAACTGGATGTGATTGCCCGCCAGATTGAAGCCACCCAGGCCCTAAAACAGGGCATGATGCAAACCCTGTTCAGCTTGGGTGTGGGTACGCAAGACGCCAATGGCAGTTGGATACCGCATACCGAGTTCAAGGAGAGTGAACTTGGGGATATTCCGGTGGGGTGGGAGGTTTGTACCCTAGAAAGTGTTGCAACAGTGGAGCGAGGAAAATTTTCTGCGCGGCCGCGTAATGACCCAAAATATTTCGAGAACGGAGATATCCCCTTTGTTCAAACCGGTGATATTGCATCCGTACCTAGATACATAGAGAACGCATCGCAATTTTTGAATGCCGATGGATTAGCGGTCAGCAAGCGTTTTCCGGCAGGAACTATTTTCATCACTATTGCAGCAAACATCGGTGATGTGGCTATCGCCAAAATCCCGATGGCCTGCCCTGACAGCCTTGTCGGGATCAAGGCTCACTCGGATGCGTGCGATAACACTTGGCTCTACTACCAACTGGCGAATAACAAAGACTACTTCGACTCTCAATCAACGCAGAACGCACAAAAGAATATCAACTTGCAGGTGCTAAAGCCGTTCTTGTTTCCATTACCGACCTTGAAAGAGCAGCAGCGTATCGCGGGTGCTCTCACAGCTCTAGATGATAAGCTTGAAGTGCTTGGATCTCGTCAAATCCACTACCAAACGCTTAAACGTGGCCTGATGCAAAAGCTGCTGGTCGGCGAATGGCGGGTCAAACTCGATAACTGATACAGCCAGATCATGGACGAAATGATCCATCTGCCCTCGGATCCTGTACCTAAGTCCCAGCAGTTTGTAATTCGTGAGCAAAACCAAGCCGGTCATAGCCCTACGGTGGTTTGGTATCGAAGTCGTCCCAGGGAAACCACCAAGGAGCAGGAGTAAGCAATGAGCCAGTCACCGGAGAAAATAGGGGTTGAGTTGCCCGCCATCAATTGGCTGATCAGGCTCGGCTACACCCACCTACCCGGTAACCAGGTGCAGGTTGAGCATCGTCACCTGGCGCCGGTACTGGACGATGTATTGCAGACCCGGCTGCTGATCCTCAACCCATGGCTGGCGAGTGCGCCCGGTGGCATTAGCGCGGCGCTGATTGAGCTACGTAAACGCGTCAACGATGAACTGGTGCTCAGTAATAAGGCGTTCTGGGAACAGGTGGTGCATCGCTCGGATATTCAGGTGAAGGATGCCAAAGGTAATCCGCGCAGCGTGCGCTTCTTCGACGCCAGTAACACTGCCAATAACGACTTCCATGTGATCGATCAGTACGTGGGGCGTAACGCTGATGGGGATGTCTTCCGCCCCGATCTGCTGTTGTTTGTAAATGGCTTGCCGTTGGCCATTATCGAATGCAAAGCCAGCCATCACCGTCTGGATGAAGCCCTCGGACAGTTGGATGGTTACCAAAGCACCTTCCCAACCCAGTTTGTATTCAACCAGGTATGCGTTGGGCTCAATCGGCGTGAAGGGCTGTATGGTGCGATCCTTACCAAGCCTGCGTATTACGCTCGTTATCGGTTGCAGGCGCAGGAGACTGCCGCTGTTTCTGCTTTGTTAGGCGATGCTCCAAGTGAGCAGGAAAGCTTGCTGTGGGCATTGTTCGAGCCGAGCCGTTTCCTGCAACTGATCACACATTTTGTGCTGTTCGAAACCCGCGACGGCAAGACCGTGAAGAAGCTACCGCGCTATCAGCAATGGCGGGCCGTGCGCAAGACGGTAGATCGTCTATGTGCGCCCAAACCCACGGGCGGCGTCGTCTGGCATACCCAGGGTAGCGGCAAGTCGCTGACCATGGGCCTGCTTGCGCGCATGCTGCGTGCCGATAGCACGGGTTTGAACAACCCAACTGTGTTGGTACTGACCGACCGCAAAGACCTCGATAAGCAGATATTCGATACCTTCCATGCGGTGGGCATCAATGCCATTCAGGCCGTGTCGGTTGATGGCTTGCTGAAGATGTTGTCGAACGACTACGGCAGTGTGTTTACCAGCACGGTGCAGAAGTTCCAGGAGAATGAGCAACCTGGCGAACAGCCTGCTGTCGCTCCTGACGAGGAAGACGATGCCCTGCAAGCAACCCGGCACAGGCGGATTCGCGAGGAGAAGGACTTCTTCATCGTGCATGAACGCAACGTCCGCCACCAGGAGGTGGATGAGAACGGCGTGCTGGTGAAAGCCAAGTGGGAAGAAATCAGCCGGGAGAAGGTGCACTTCCGGGTGCTGAGCACCAAGCCCAATTTCTATGTGCTGGTCGATGAAGCTCACCGTAGCCAGTACGATTTCCTCGCGGCCTTTATGCGCGCCAGTTTGCCCAACGCCAAGTTCATCGCCTTTACCGGCACGCCGCTGCTGCAAGAGGACAAACACACACTGGGTGAGTTTGGCGGTGGTGAGTACATCGACGAATACCGCCTACATGAAGCGGTGGCGGATGGCGCAACTCTGCCCATCAAATACCAGGATGCCTGGGTAGCGTTGTCTGCTAACACTGAGCTGGATACAGCGTTCAAAGAGCAGTTCGCTAAGCAGACAGAAATCCGGCAGCACGAGCTTAAGCGCGAATTGCTGCGCCGCTGGCGTCAGGCCGGTAACCGTATGGAACAGGTCGCCGAACATCTGGTCGAGCACTTCCTCAGTAACGTAAAGGCCAAGGGCTTGAAGGCCATGCTGGTGTGCGACGGTCGCGATATGGCAGTGGGTTACAAGGATCTGCTAGATGCGATCATGGCCGAGCGAGCGCAAAAAGGGCTGCCAACCTTTGACAGCAAGGTGGTTATTTCCCTGGCCAGCATCACTGCTTCCCGAACCGGGGCGTCTGCTATGGACGAGGCATCAGAGTATGAGGTCGACCTCGACAAGATCCGAAGCATCGAGGAACGGGTCAAGGCCGAAGTGAAAGCCGGAAAGAACCCCGTGGCGATGCCGTCCGAGCAGATTGGCAACTTTGTCAGCAAGCTGTTCCCCCTGCCCTATGGAGAGGAAAGTAGTGGGTTGGATGGTAAACCGCAGGCGAACAACGTTGGGCTGATCATCGTTTCCGACATGCTCCTGACCGGGTGGGATGCCCCGATTGTCGGCACTATGTATCTCGACAAACCGCTCAAGGAACACACCCTGTTGCAGGCTATTGCACGGGTGAACCGTACCCTGACCGGCAAAAATGCCGGTTACATCGTGGATTACCATGGGGTGGTCGAGCACCTAGACCATGCGTTGAAAATTTACGGCGGCGAAGTGAAGCCTTCACAGGTCTGGGAAGGTGTCGAAACCGAACTGCCCAAGCTGCAAGCCACGCTCGACCTCATTCTTAAGCTGCTGCCGAAAAAACATGATCCAGTAGCACAGCGTGAGGGGTACAAGATTGACGCCGAGCGTTTCCTGGATCCTGCCACCAGACTGGACATGGTCGAAGAATTTCTTGATTTGGTGAAGCAGTTCAACCGCTCTGTGGACATCATCCTGCCGGATGTGCGTGGCGTACCCTTCAAGCCCTACTTCACCCTGTTAGGTGAAATACGGCTGATGCTGCGGGACAAGCTGCCAGGTAATACCTACAAGGAGCGCATCACCAAGCTGGAGTCTGTGCTACTTCAGCAGCTGCTCGATGAGTACATTGCCGCCAGTCCGGCAAAGAGCCTGCTGGGCCATGAGGTGTCGATTCTGGATGCCAGCGACATGGCGCGCCTGAAGCAGCTGGCCAGCCCCGGTAGCCGAGCCCTGGTGATGAAAAACCAGTTGAAACACACCATCGTCACTGGCAAGGACAAAGACCCGGCATTCTTCGACAAACTGGCTGAGGAGCTGGAAAAACTGCTGGAAGAGGAAAAGGCGGGTCGCATCACCCAAGCCAAGTTCCTGGAGCAACTGGAATTGTTCAGTCAGCGCATCCAGGACAAAGACAACACGGGTTTTGAAAAGCCTGCGCATTCAGCGGTGTATCACTACCTTGCTGCGCTACTGGCTGAAGACACGGCCAGAGTGGCAACGACCAATTTGTTCGAGGATGTAGAGCTGAGGCGGACGGTCGCCACTGACAACTGGAAAAAAATGCCGGATTTGCACCCGGACATCAGAGACCATCTGCGCGGGTTGTTGATGCCGCTGGCAGGCTGGGAACGTTCGGTGGCGCGTGATCACGCCAAGCGAATCTTGGCTATCTTGCTGAAAAACTAACGCGACGCTGACCATGCCAGTTTTGAATTACGGTCAAACGACTATCGAGTGGCATTTTCAACTCGATACCAGCCTCAAACGGCACTACGTGACCGTAGAGCGGGGGCGTTCCGTTCTGTTGCGTGGGCCGCAAGTGGATGAACTTGAGCAAGAAGCGTTGGTGCTCCGTCGTGCGCACTGGATTCGCGAAAAGCTGGCTCAGGTGAATCTGCCCTTGGCTAATGAGCCCATCGTGACGGGCAGTCGCCTGCGCTATGCCGGACGTACCTATTTCACCGAAGTCAGGCATGCGCCGGATATTCTCAAGCCCCGACTGACCTTTACCGCATCACGCTTTATTGTGGATAACCCTGATAGCGCGAGCATTCACCCCGACGTCTTGATGCCCTTGATGGAGCGTTTCTATCGGGAGCGTGCTCAGGAGAAGCTGATTGTACGTGTTCGCCATTGGCAGCGTGAAACTGGCCTACAAGCATCTGGTGCCCGTATTCGTCACTTTCAAAGTAGGTGGGCCAGCTGTGATGCAAACGACACTCTTGAGTTTCATCCTCGGGTGATGGAGTTGCCAGCCAGCGTTCAGGATTACGTAATCATTCATGAGTTGTGTCATACGGTAGAAAAAAACCATACCAAGGCATTCTGGGCCTTGGTGGCTAGCCACATGCCTGATTGGCAGAAGCAGCATCAGGTACTGGAGCGGGCGGCATTTGGGGATGCAGTGTGATGTTTAGCCGTATCGTGTTTGGATGGATACCGATAACTACACCAATCTAGGGAATGAATGATGAAGCTCTTGCGCGAAGCCAGAACCCTGAAGGCCAAAGCCGTCAGCTCTCTCCGCACAGGGATGCAGGCATTCAATAGCTTCGATGATGACGGGCGTATTACCACGGTATTGCTGCACCTTCAGCATGCCTGCGAGATGCTGTTAAAGGCTGTGTTGTGTTGGTTCAGAATAAAGCCAAGCTATTCGTAACATTACCGGACGCTCTATCTCCTTCGATAAGAGCCTCTGTCTGTGCATCGCTCATCACCGACTGACAACCGAAGAGGTGGGTGTGATGCGCGCGGTCGATAGTTTGCGCGATGCGGCCCAGCACTGGTTCATTCATCGTCGTTTCAGAAGATCTGTTGTACCTCAATACGCGGGCGTTGATTACCGCCTTTGACGCCTACCTTCAGCGAGCCCTGGAAGATGCCTTGATCGAGCATATCCCTGCTCGGGTATTGTCCGTTTCGACTATGCCGCCTGGCGATTTCGAGTTTTTGGTGTATCGGGAGTATCGCTTGGTCAGCGAGTTACTGGAGCCAGGCCGAAGGCATCGTGATGAGGCACGTGCGCGCATTCGCTCCCTGCTCGCGATGGAGTCGATTGCCGTGGAAGAGGTAGAAGTTTCAGAGCGCGACATTGACCGCATTGAAAAGGCCGTGCGTGCAGGACAAGGACTCCACGAAGTCTTTCCTCGCTTGGCGACGGTAGGCACACGGACGGATGGTGAAAGGGTGAACCTGGTCGTTCATTTTACTAAGAAGGAAGGTGCACCTGTTCGGTACATAGGGGGTGATGACCCTGCCAATGCGGCGGCGGTGCGTGAGCTAGATCTTCAGAAAAAGTTCTACCTTGGGGCATCAGAGCTTGCGACGAAGATCGGTTTAACCCAGCCCAAAGCCAAAGTGTTGCGCGTGCACTTGGGGATCGATGAGGATGTTTCCTGCCGTCATGTCTTTGAGTTTGAGTCGACCAAACATCCCTGCTTTTCTGACAATGCGTTCAGGCGAATGCGTGAAGCCCTGGATAACCTGGATATCGAGGAGATTTGGCGGGCGCGTCCGCGATAGGAATAGCTGACTCATAGCTCGACGGTCAGCACCGTGATCCCCACCATTTCGCAGAACCGCCCCACCGCCGTCAGCGAACGCCAATACCTGATCGGTTCGCGCCGCGAGCGCACCGGCAGCCATTTGGCGCCGAGGCGCAGTTCCAGGCGCCAGGCCCCGCCCTCGCGCAGCACACGAACTCCCGCGCCGCCCCGGTTTCCACCAGCGCCTGCAACGTCTCCTGCTCGACGGCTCGTTTCATGTCGATCCCCTGCTCTCGCGTCCAACCAGTACCCAGGGTATTGGTATAGCGCAGTCACGGAGTCCGGCGACCAGGTTGGCCCTTCAGGTTCTCCAGGCTGTGGATAACTGTGGGGGCTGATTGACCATAACGGCCAATTACACGCAGCTCACGGTGCTTGGCCAGTTGGTGGAGGGTATCGGATTTTAGAGAAGTGCATATATGGCCAGTTGATATCATCGTTGTAACTCGATACGATCGCTTAGGATCTGATACCTGAAAATTCACCTCTCTAGGAGTCAATACTATGGCTAAAAGCGCTCACGTTATTGCAACGGATATCGACGGTTTCATGAAGAAGAAAACCCTCAACGTCTGGACATTGCCTTGGGCACAGCTGTATGAGGTTTCCTCCCGGGAGCGAATCAAAGAGGCATTTCAGGATGATCTGCGTGCAGCCTTGAAGGCCCATGCTCTGGAAATTACCTACGGTTCAAATGCCGTGGTGATCCACAGAGATTCCAATTTTGGCCCGCAAAGCTGGGCTTGATTGGCTGGGGCTGATGGCCGTTAAACGGCAGATCGCAAAATCTCTGTGGCTTCTGCCGATAGCTACATCGTCAGATAGCCCGTAAGCGATCCTAGCTCGACGCCGGAGTGGAGCCACGTTCCAAACCGATTAGCCTCTGAAACAAGCATCTACCTACCTGCCTGGAGTTTGGAATCCTCATGGATGACAGCTATGAAATTGGCCATAGATTGATTGTTGTGGTTCCCGATAAAACCGCAGAAGCAATGCGCGAAGCGCAGACGGCACCAACAGCTTCTGAAGAAAGCTTCGTAGCAAAAATCGCGAAAACCGTATTCTCTGTTTACACGGGACCCTTCGCTCTCGCTCTCGGCAAACAAGCCATAGACTTGATAAAAACGATCATGGAGGCGATGGATAAAGGTGCTGATCTCACAACCCTAAGTAATTCCGAAACTAAGAAGCTGAAACTCATATTCCCGCCAGGGCATCCTCGAGAAAATGTTGTTTATGCCCAGCACCCTGCAAATCCTTCGGTGTACTACACCGCGAGCTCGTTTCACCGTCAGGCGTTTGAACATAAATTCGCCGAAGTCGTAACGCTCCTATCGAGCCTAGGAGCGAATGAAATCAAGGTTGAGCATGTCATCGGCTGGGATCAGGACTTTTCAGCTGGCCTCGGCATCACAGTCCCATCTCAAGATTCTGGTTCGTTAGGTGCCGGCAAAAAGGGTGCTGAGAGCTCTGCGGTTCTATTTGATGCAAAACTGGAAGGGCATGACACCCCGTCAATTCCGGAGAACCTCACTTGGTACCCGCATGAAGCGCTTTGGCAAGCTGTTGCTACTGCTCGTGTAAACAATGGGCTGAAAAACTTCAATCTTTCACTCACGTATTCTGATGATTACGGTTTGAATGCCGGATTTAAGGCCACCATTAAGGGGACAGGGCTGGACCTAGGAGGCAAATTCGAAGAGCACCAATCTACCGTCTGGAAAATCACCGGGACTTTTGGTCCTGCGAGCTTTTAGGTAGACGTCGGTATTGATGGAGGTCGAAGTTTGATTCACTGATTTAGACGGTGAAGACGCGTGGCTCACGCGTGCGTCGACGGCGTCAGCAACTGCGCTTCGATTTGAAACGACTCCTCCACCGACAGGCCGTTCATGATGTTTTCGATAATGGCTTCGCGCAGAGCGCGAATGCCGCTCGGGTAAACATTCGCCGGGTCGTGGTAGTGGGCGGCCATCAGCTGTTTCGCTTGCTCACGGGGGGCGCGACGAAGGGGCGTGACCGCTTTTTCACTGTGCTGGCCGTACAGGTCAAACGCCTGATCGGCTGTGGACCAATTGAAAGCAAAGCAGCGTTGTTGTTCGGCTGGGCAATCGTGCTGCCACATGGCACTGCCGGGGTACTGATCCCCGGCGCTGACGATGATCAAGGTCAAACGCGGCAGGTCGCGCTCCGCCACAAAATCGTAGATCACCCAGAGAATTCGTCCCATCCGCACCGGAATCAGGTTGGTCACCCGTTGATCATCCGGGTAACGGGCTTGAGCGCGCTCGATCAACTGGCCGTAGGTCAGGATCTGCCGGGCGGTGGCGAGTTCAATGAGCAGCGGATACAGCAGTCGGGCGAGTTGGACATCCAGCAATGTACGGGCCATGGCGCATTCCTTTGAGGGTGTTGAGTGAGGCAGCACGGTTCATCCGCGCTTTAGCGTGAGCGGGTCACCGTGCCGGGAGCAAATGGGCTTATTCCAGGGCCAGTTCAATGGTGACTTTACCATTGGAGGTCTCAAGCTTTACGATAGTGCAAGCGTTGAGGCCGATACCTAATAGGGCCTCCAGTCCCTCTTTGACGCAGGTTTGCACCGCCAATGGGGTCACGGCGCGCAAGGCATCGGCGGCGTTGCCTGCGGGCCGGACGGCAGCCCCCGCCGGTGCAGTGATGAGGGTCTGGGCAAAGTTCACCAGGGCTTGAACGCGTGAGGCTTGGCCCGAGTTGTTTTCACGCCAGCGGCGTACGCCTTGTTCCGTTACGCTGGCGGCGTCGCCGATCTTTTTGTAGGAGAGGTGGGTGTGGGTTTTGATGCTCTCCACCAAGGCGGCGGTGCCATGGATCAGGTCACCCTCGGTGGTGAGTTGGTTTAGAGCGGCTTGGATGGTGTCGACCATGGGGGCTGTCCTGTTGGGTAAACGGTTGATATGGTCTGCACGGTACGTGAGCCGTTTGTGACTGTCAACGGCTGTTTGCCAACACTTTGGTTTACACCTGTACAGTGTTCACCCTCTGATGCACGAAGTCGCATCGGGCGCTGGCGCGGGATCTTAGAACTCGACCGCTACCCCCGTTGCGCTTTTTGATGCGGAACAGTGGATTCGAACCGCGCTGCGCATAATCGGAGGATCGGTTAAATGGTGGAACGCTATGACCGGGCACAGCTGCTGGAGGAGGTTTGGTCGGAGCCGGTGCAGGCGGTCGCGCCGCGCTACGGCCTGTCCGATGTGGGGCTGAAAAAGCTCTGCTCACGCCTGCAAATCCCCACACCGCCGCGTGGTCATTGGGCCAAGGTCAAGGCGGGTAAGCGCGTGCTCCCGCGCCCGAAGCTGCGGGAATACACCGGCATTCCCGCTTATCTGTATCGCCCTGCCGGGCCACCCACTCGTCAGACCCAGACGGTTGAAGGTGTGGATAGCCGGCTTCAGCAGGTGCTGACTTTTGAACAGCAGCCGGAAAACCAGATTGTGGTACCGGAGCGCATCAAGGTGTGGCATCCCGTGGTTGCGACAGCTCGCGAGGCATTAGGGCGACCGATCATCGATCAGCGCGGCATGCCGCAGACGCGCGGCAATGGGCTGAATATTGCAGTCTCTCCCGCATTACAAACTCGCGCACTAAAGGTGGCGGACACGCTGCTAAAAGCCTTGGAGAAACGTGGGTATATCGTTCAGCAAGGGAAACACCAAGTCGAGGTCGTGATGTTTGGCGATGCGCTGCGGTTGCGTCTTTATGAACCGTCCTTGCGTTCGGATTACGTGCCATCGGCCACGCAATTAGCTGAAAAAGGCAAGGGTGAATGGAGCTACTGGCCGAAATGGCAATTCACGCCTTCCGGACGACTTCAGGTGATGGCCGACGATGGTTATGGCGGCAAAATCACCGATTCGAATCGTCACTCGGTGGAGCAACAGCTCCACAAACTCATTGGTCTGATGGCCACCAGGGCGGTCGGGTTTCTGGTTCGCAATGAACGTCAGGCGATTGAAGACGCCGAGCGTCAGCTTGTTCGCGACATTGCGCTGGAGCGAAAACGTCGACAAGACGCGGAAAAGCAACGGCTGGCGAAGCTTGAAATCGATGCGCAGAACTGGCGGCGTGCGCAAGCCATTCGTGAGTATCTCAATGCACTGGAACAAAGCGCCGAACAGCAAAAACTTTCTACGGAGCAACTCGAACTGCTCCGTTGGGGACACGCAAAAGCGGACTGGCTTGATCCCCTCAAACCGGGTGTGGTGGACGTGTTAGACGAAGAGGTTGTGATTCCTCGATAGCTGCCGCGACGATGAGCGTTTTATCAGTGGGCAACGACTCGATCACAGCGTGCAGTGCCCTCAGCCCCCTATTGTCTTTAACTAAGCTCGACTTCGACAGAGCTTCTTACCACATTGAGTGGCGGTAGGCTGTTGCCATGCCTAAGGAAGTACAAATTGATCGCCAATGTCTCGTACCAAAACAAACGTCCAGTTTGCATATGGTCCGCCTCAGGTTCTGATAACGGAAAAAACGCGATCATCATTTTTTCGGTTTTTCCTTTCGGCCAGCGCCAAGCCGCCGAATGCCCATCGTAACGGTCGTCCCAAAATATGCCGGCTGATGATGCAAATTGATTCATGCGGGCCTTAAAGTTTTTTGTCTGCCCGATGTATTGAACCTTCTGTTCATCCGGTGTGGGAATTGTGCCGGTGGGTGCCCAGGCAACACAGTAAATACCTGCCGCATTTCTGATGCTGGCCAGGCTCGGATTTACCGCGTGTGATCGTCCCCCTCGGCCAGGCCAAAAACATTCTTCGACGTCTGTCCAGGGGAACCAGCGGTTCTCGTGTGGGATGAGGTCAAATCGCTCAGAAGGCATGCCGGGGCTTCCACAAGTCATTAGTATTGATTTTGGTGGTTGGGTGTCGAGGTTCACTCGCAGCAATTTTTTGTACGGAGCTATCGATAGGCCACTATAGTACGCGAGCGGTGTATGGTGCCGCATGAACAGTGGCGGCCACTTGCCGTACAACTCAGCCAGGAAGGCTGGGAGCCAAGGAAACTAGGTGATTGAGTCCGTTGATGATTGCTGATATTGAGAGATTTCTGAGATCGAACCCAGGCACGATGGCAAAAGAAATCGCTCGCCATCTCGGTGCGCAGAAGTCTGTAGTGAACCCTATCCTCTACGGACAACGTGAGATTTTTATTCAGGATGAAAAGAGCTGCTGGTCCTTGGTGAATTCTGAAAAGCTGACAATTGCTCTCAAATCGGGAACTTGGGTCGGAAGTGTGTCCTTCGAAGAGGCATTGGCGATCAGCGGTTCACCATTGGATCTCAATTGTTCGATGGTCGAATTTGTTGTACCCACGGGCTGCAAAATCATGATTGATGCAGCCGCACGTATCTTGGCGTTGTGCAATCAGTTGGTGTTACTGAAGAAATCGGTATCGATTGATTTCAGCGCCTGCAAAGCAACGCTGACCTATTTTAATCGTCTCGGATTCTTTGATCATTTGGATGGTCAGGTCGACGTGCTCCCAAACAGACCCAAGTGGTCCGCTGCAAAAGCACACCACGGCAATAATGATGGTGTGGTTGAACTGGCGTCGATTGACCATCGATCACCCGATGAAACCATCCCTAAACGTCTGAAAAACAGCCTTGTCAGCTGTGCAGGTGAGCGTTACTCGCAATCCGCATTCACCGTAATTTCTGAGCTATTTGGCAATGTGCGGGATCATGCGCAGTCTCAGATCGCTGGCTTCGCCGCGCTCCAGCACTATCCAAAGGGCGGAAAAATCCAGACGGTGATATCCGACAGTGGCGTTGGTATCGTGGGTAGTCTTCAGCCGGTACTGGCGGAAAAATACCCTGCTATTTTTGAGAAGCTCGACTTTTCTAAGCCCGAAGCGGGGCCCGAGCTGGTGTTACAAGTGTTCCGGCAGGGACAGATTTCCAGCTCAAGTGATGATGGTCGCGGCTTAGGTCTCAAGCGCAGCGGCGAGGTCGCAGCAAATTACAACGCGACCATCTCAATCCGACAAAGGAATTTCGAACTGACGATGGTTTATGCGCAAGGCAAGGTTACGAGTGACTACCGTGTGGGCATACCAACATTGCACGGAACTCACATTTGCTTTGAATTCTTGATTGACAGCTAGGTGACTCTGGTTAAACTGAAAAAATGAATCAGAAATCTTATATCGTCAATCTCGGTGATCTCACTGAGGATGACCATCCCTTTGGCAACGTCCAAGGGAAAGCCACCTTTCGAAAACTCCTCGATGTCGTTGAGGCCCATCCTCAGTACGCCGTTTTTGGGATCTCGCTCGCCGACATAGAGGCAACGGACGCATCCTTTCCAAGAGAAAGTGTGGTTGCTGTCGCCAAGCACTTTAAAGGGGAACGTGGGTTTTTTTTAAAAGATATAAAAAACCGGGATCTCCTTGATAACTGGAGCTATGCGGCTCACGCAAAAGACCAGCCTCTGACCGTTTGGGTCGGGGACAATTTCGAGGTCATCGGTCCCGAGATCAGCTCGTCGGCGAAAGAGCTTTTAGATTGCGTACTTTCCAAACGCTCCGTCACCGCGGCTAAGGTGGCTGAAACACTCGAAATTTCGGTACCTAATGCCAGCACCAAGTTAAAAAAGCTGCTGGATCAGGGGTACATTCTCAGAGCAGAGGAAGCCGCGGAGTCAGGTGGTATCGAGTACGTGTACTACGCCATAGGTGAATCTGCTTAAACAGCTTTACAGATCCAGATTCTAGGCGTAGTCTTCTCTACAAGCCAGGGGATTTCCTTAATACCTGGTTAAACTCGATAAATTAATCAGATTGGTGATCGACATGGCTACAAACCCACCAGCAGGTGATGGGCATCGCAATGGCGCTGTTCGGGATCGCTCTCAAACTCAGACCCCTTCGGGGCACTGGGTGAAAAGAGATACAGAAACCGGCCAGTTTATGGACGTAAAAACCTCGGACAAAACGCCGTTCAAGGGCGTCCGCAAAGAGAAATAAGGAGAACTGAAAAATGAGTGCAAAATTTGAGATTTTCCTGGGCTCCAATCGACAGTACTACTTTCGCCTCAAGGCACCGAATGGCGAAAAAATTCTCGCCAGTGAGGGATACACGACTAAAGCCAACTGCCAGAACGGCATCCAGTCGGTCAAAATCCACTCCCCTTATGACGTCAACTACAAAAAAGCAACCTCCACTAACTGGCAGTACTATTTCACCTTGCACGCGAGTAATGGTCAGGTGATTGGGACTAGCGAAACGTACACCTCGGCTCAGTCGCGTGACGGAGGAATCACAGCTGTTAAAACCTATGCGCCCACAGCTCCGGTAGTCGACCTTACCTGAGTGAGCTGATTGTTGATTGCGGCCCCCGTTGTGCGGGGGCCTCAAAAGACCTCGTTGTTAGATAAAACACAGGGGCACACACTTCTAAATGCCTTCTACTATTTTTGCGCAGGCGAATTTGGCGGTGCCTGCTTTCACCTTCACTGGTTTAGATTGCCACGGCCTTAGTGGGAGTAAGATAGCTTATGCATCTGTTAAATGACGGACGTGCCGCTTTTCTTGAGTTTCTCAGGAATCTCACGCCTCAAGCTGTGATACTTTCAATAGCTATTGTTTCTGGCATGAAGCTAGATTTTACTCGGATTAATTTGGCAAACATTGGGCCAACGCTTATTTTTTGGTTGTTAATTGCCATCTGGGGAATGGCGGCCTGGGCCAATAATTCTTTGTTTTTAGAAAAGTCGCTTATCTCGGTCAGGCCAATCAGTCGCGCATCGAGGTTGTTTTCTCTCCAGGGTCTGACGGGAATACGCCTTACAGGTGCTAACCTAGCTTATTCCTGGAGAAATAAGCGCATCATATTTATAGAGCTTGTTGTGCTGATGGTGATTGTTGAGTTTGGCCTTGTTGTTGTAGCTGTCTCAGCAATATTTAGTGCATCATCAATACTTGGTATGAAGTAAGTCGAGGCGGGTGTAAAGTTTTCGGTTAGCTTGTTCGTTGGAACTTAACTTCTTGTGACGTAGGCCGTTAATTTATGGCGGGCAGACCTGAACACCTATCTACTCTTGCTCGAAGTATGAGTAAGAAGTAGTTGAATACTTCGGCCAGCAATACGGTCGTTCGTAATTCAGTTCTCGGCTAGCAGCGATACTTATTGGGTAAGTAATTGCCCGCTCTAGTTTTTATCTGGCGGTTATAAGGAAGAGTATGTCTTCGAAATTTTCACTACCCTATATCGCAGGTATCGCCTCGCTTGTATTCCTATGTCTCTATCTGTTGCTCGGATTTAGCCTAATTAAAGGCGATGATATTTTTGCAGGTCATGCTGTCTGTGGGACGGGGCCGCAGTCGGCAAACTTTTACAGCTCTGACTTTATTTCTTTGTCTTTAAAAAACGATGTCGCCGGGAAAGCTAAGATTTCCGGGAATGTAAACGTGTCTAAAGCGACTTATGATGCTTTGGGACTTCGGGACCATCCATTAAAGCTTAGACTTGAGCCATTACAACTTAATTATAGTTCTATCTCTCCGTTTTTCGAAGAAATTGAACTTGGGGCTTGGTCGCTTAACTTTGACGGGCCGCATCATAATGCATATATTGATCTGAAACCAAAGGTCATCAGTCTATCTGGTGAACCCAGCAATTTCCCATTCGAAAACTACCGCTACGGCTATAAACCCGTTCTCTATTTTGAAACCGCTCAGGGGGCTAAAGACCTAGCATTTAAGTATGCATTTACCGTTATTCAGCTCTCATCTTTTTTTGTTCCATCAGTTGCGCAGTCTACAGAAGATTATATGGATTATTCGAAGTCCTCACTCATCACATCTGATGATAAGCGCACCTATGCGCCCGATGAATGTGCAATCAGAATTGAGCGCAGCTTCTCGTTCCAGTTCATGGTGGTGTTGCTTACGCTATTTTTATTCTTCCCAGTAATCTACTCGCTATTTCGGACTGATAAGCAACCCGCCGTTGACGTCATAGCGACTGTTGTTAGTGTCGCCGCTATTCGAATGTTTCTTATTGGACCTGTAGAGGATTTTCAGTTCTATAAAATTGACTTTGTATTTGGATTGGCAATAGTACTATCCGCCACAATGCCACTCATATTAAGTTTATGGCAGGGAAAGGTGGCACCGAAAAACGGTTCATGAGCGGCTATTTTGTGAGTCCACTAGGTTGTTCTCATTTTTTTGTGATTCCCTCGCCTGGCACTCACAGAAAAGGAGATTTTTACCAGCGTTTGCTGGGCTGTTGGCGCTGATGCGTTATTGACCCAGATTGCCGGAGTTCATTGATCCACCCGAATACTCCAAACGATAGCCTTGTGCGGGATTTAAGTGGCCGCATCTGGGTCAGTCAAAATCAGCAGCCTGGGTCAATAACGCATCAGCGCCAACACACAAGTTCAATCATCAGCATAAAGAGTAACTGCGCGGCGTAGTGTTTCTCGCACATGCTCACGAATCACTAGAGGTCCGAGCACCTCGATCTCGTCCGCATTGCTAAGCAGAAAGAGCCTCAGGCCTTGAGTATCGCGCAGGGTGCAATTCAGATCCCATTTCCCGTCAATCGATTGCACCATGGTCTGGCCATCCGCCAGCGGATTTTCCGTGAGCCGGTTGTGCAAGTTGGCGCCCAGCCGAAGCCTAAGCTCAACCGGCTCATCGCTATGAATGGTCATGAGGTGTTTTTGTGCTTCGAGCGAATTGACGTCAAAGTCCTCGGGCTCAGGGATCTCCCAGCCGCTTTCGCCAACCGCCACCACTCGATGGAGCATGAGTGCGCACTGTTTTTTCGGACCATTGCTGCTGTACTTACCGCGCCTTGCGCCAGGCTCGGGTGCACAGCCTTCTGGCCACTCTTCTGTCAGAACATAGGCAGACAGGTAGATGTTCGAATCCTGATAGGAGAGCGCCAGGGGTTTGAGGTGATAGACACACTCGACGCCCTCGGCATCCCGAGGCAGGTATGTGACCTTCAACGGCTCATTGTACCGAAGAGCGTCTTGAATCCTGGCCACATGAGCGGGATCGGATCGTCCGGGTTTCAGCACTGTGAAACGTGTGCCTGTGATGATGCGCTTGGCCCACTCCAGCTTTCGGTGAGAACCCTTGCTCATGATGCCATGAACGTATTTACGCAGTTTCCCCAGCATTTGGGGTGGCGCCTGAAGGCCAAAACGAGCCGCATGGTCGATGATGGCCGATACCGTCATGGCCTCCGTAGGCAAGAGCGTCAAATCAAGGCCAGGCCCTGCCCACTCCCAGAAGTTGGCTCGCAGGTCCGAGTCCAGCTTGACCAGCCTGACATCCCCGATGCGTTCCAATGCCTCAAGATCCCGTTGCGTATTTCTGGGAATGTGGCTCTCAAGCGCTAACTCGGCGCAGAGACGCTCATGCAGAACGTTGGTCGACTGCGCCTCCTTGTATTCACACAAAATCTTGCGCAGGCAATCTCGGCGATCAAACAAATCCACTTTATTTTCCACAGTCATCCTATTGCGGACACGATCTGTCCCTATCTGATGTTTTGATGCTCTGGCTGGCAGGCAATCTCGCTAACCGTAGTGCCAGCCCACAGGAGTATTCATGAATCGCCAAACCTACCTCGCTCGTCCACAAGTGTCTCAGTTCATTGGCTGGCTCGCGGCAGAACTCGATTCTGAATCGCGTTTCACACACGAGTATGTTGATCGTCGTTCGGGCGTGCAATGGTCGTGCAATAGCTTGTTCGATGCCTTCACCCGCTACCGCTGGAATCATCCGGGAAACTCGCGACTGGCGTTCAATCCCGGTAACTGCTCCACGAGCAATGGCCTTGCCCTTGCGGCACTGCGTAAGGATCTCGAAAACATCAAAGGAAATGACTGTCGCGCTGTCGATGCTTCGCTTGACGTAATGAGCTGGGGTGGCGTGAGTGCGGGTAACGCGAGCTGGCTCAAGGCGAACAAGGAAGGACTGGCGGATCTGCTGAAAACAGTACAGACAGCAATGGATGCCGGCGATGTACTGGCTCCAGTTCTGCGCTCGAAGCAACTGCGTTTCAACTCTGGAATGACCAAGGTTTATTCGCTGCTGTGCAAAAACTTCGTCATATATGACAGCCGCGTCGCCGCAGCGCTCGGCTGGCTTGTAGTGAAATACTGCCAATCTCAGGGGATCCTGAAAGTGCCGGAGGCGTTGTGCTTCCCTTGGGCGGCCGCGAAAGAAGCGCCCAACGCAACTGCACCTAAATGCCGCAATCCAGGTACCGGCAATCTCCACTTCAAAGGGCTGCGCTCGGGCGCTCATCACGCACTCTGGAATCTGCGCGCCAACTGGGTATTGAGCGCGGTATTGGCGCACCCGGCCGCGAAAACCAGCCCTTTCCATTCGGTCGCCTCCCCCCACGATCCGCTGCGCGCCCTCGAAGCAGCGCTGTTCATGATCGGCTATGACCTCGGCCTTCAGCGAGTAGCTGTGGCCGCTTGACGTCGGGAAGTTGTGCCCTCGTTCCATGGACGAGGGTCACCACTGAATCCTTGAGGTGAACGATGAAACGCTTGAATCCGATGCAGACCCTAATAGTTGACCTTGCCGCGAACGGCATGCGCGCCATCGACCTGAAACACGCCGTAGTCCGTAACTATCCGCAACTGGAGGAGGCGCAATACCAATCGGCGCTCTTGGGCCTGCAGGAACTCGAATGCCTGGTGGGCGAAGAAGTGGAGGGAGAGTGGTTTTTCAAAACCCTGGATAAGACCCACCCTGATTATCAGCCCCTCGAATACAGCGCCGAGTTTGCCGAAAAAATCATCGCTGCGTCCTGCGGGGAGTTTGTAGAAATCGACGTAGACGATTTTCTTGCTCAACTGGACGTCATGATCGCCCAGGCAAAAGGCACTGATTCGGACTCGTCGGACTGAATACCTCAGCGACATTTTTCAGCACGTGCAACGTACTTCCAGAGGGGCAATGATGAGTATCAAAGGAGACTACGTATCGGTTGAAACAGATGAGTTCGAGGGATTGACCACCATTGAGCACTTGCGCCATTGCCGCCATCGCGGGGGTGCGAATGAACTCACGTTGTCCTGGCGTCGCAATATTCGCCAGACGTCGGACCGCATGATTCTTGATCTTGAAATAAAGACGTCGTGCTCCGGCGGCTGGCTGCCTTCGCAACTGGTCGTACTGGCGGATGACCAGCGAATCGAACTGAACTATTTCCCCAACAAGGTCTGCGATTACCGCCGTGGAGACCTGTATGAAATCGGCTTATTTTTTTTGGACCCCGCGCCTTGTCAGTTGCGCACGCTGTGTGACGCAGCGTCGCTGAAACTCAAGCTGTACTCGACCGAAAGAAATGAACACATGCTGCTACCCGAGCAGTTTTGCATTCAGCTACAGCTGCAAGCCCGGCAGTTCTACAACAATGCGTTCGATCAGACCCAATACACGGACGCGGTTACCGGAGTTGCTCCACACACGGAGGATGATTCGTTCGCCGCGCACATCACCCGCCGCGAGAAACGTTATCGGTCGTTGTGCCGCCAGCGGCTGATTTGGGGCATGGTGTGGCTCGGTATCTTTGGAGGGTTGTGCCTGATCCCGGTGTTCTCGAAAGTGAGCCTATCGAGCAGCGCATCCGATCTGGCCATCATTCTCGCGCTGCTGAGCTCATTGAGCTGGATTGCACCGCATGTACAAATTTTCTGGATTGAACAGCAAAAAAACAAAGAATGCCCACGCTGCCATCATCGTGCGATAAAGCTCATCGACTACCGGGAAAATGTTTATCAGGTGCGATCCGTGGAGCAGATTGTGAATGATCGACTGACGGGCGAGAAGAAATCGCGGCAAGTGACAGTCACGGATCATGAGGTGACACAGGATTTCGCGTGCATGGATTGTCGGCATAAATGGACGCGAAGCCACATATCTCGGGGCTTCTAGGTTAAAAATCAGCAGGGAGCATAAACGTGTCTGATATGCAGATTACATTTGGCATGCAACTCGATGGCCAGCGGCCGATACGGCCTGGCAATCCGTGGTTTGCCGTAACGTTAATCGTATAGCCATGGCTTCAGCTCTTTCAGATTGGCGACCACAATCTGCTGCGCCTCCGGATTAGGGTTCAGATTTTTCGGATCAATCTGAAAGCGCTGTAACACGTACTTCACCAGCGCTCTGCGGCTCGGGACCACCAATTGACCCTCGGTCATACCGAAGTCGACCTCAATTATCGCCCGCTGCGCTTTATCCAGACGTTCGTCAGGCTTGATGATTACCGGCACTTCGGTGTTCCAGACATCATCTCCGGCAATGCCGTTCTCGGTGACGTCACCCCATAAATCGGGTACACCTCGTAGCCTGCTTAACACGAAGTCGCGGTACTCTCGATTTTTCTCGCAGTAGGCGCGTACATGCCAGCGCATGCCGGTATAGACCAATGTATGCGGCGCGATGGTGCGTCCTTCCGGCTCCGGGCTATTTAGCGAGACATAGCCGATATCCAGCCGGAGATGGTCGCGGCAAGCCTTGAGCAACGGCCGCAAAACTTCAGCTTTGATCGAGCGATCCGGTACTTCGAGCACCTTGGTATGGGCATAGGCCAGGGCCAGGCCTTCAACGTGCGGCGCGCGCGCATTGTTTTGATACAGAAGGTGCAAGTAGGCACTGGCACTGTCGTCAATGAACAGCGGTTTGAACGTCTTGCTCGGCACATAGCCTTTCAGCTGTTTGTCATATGTAAGGTTTTTAGGCGCATGTTCGGTGATGTAGGTGTTGATGTCTTTCGATGCCTGCTGCCGGCTGATGCCGAAGCTCTGCATCAGGTGTCCCGTGGTCAGCCGGCCTTCCCACCAGGTCACCGTCTCGATCAAACGATAGCGAAGTGCCAGATCCCAGCGCACCTGCTCGATGGATTGCTTGCGTTTCATGTCTCCTCCATGTGTTCGTTTTGTTTACCTGTATAAGTCTACATTATAGATCTGTCGTAAATCACGACATATCCTGTTGCTGTCTTCGAGGATTGCTCGAACACGTGAAGGAAACAGGATATGACTGGATTGGACGTGGTTACGACAGGTGCGATGGTGCTGCTCGTGTTGATCTTGACGTTATTGTCGCTTCAGTTTTTGAAGTTGCGTGATGTCTGGGAACTGATGATCAATTGCCGGGCCACGATGCGCTGGGCGCGTATTCAGGAGTTGGAAAATCGTGAGCTGCGCTCAGAGTTGCGGGCAGAAAAAGCCCGGGTCGAACAACTCCAAGGGGCGCAGAAGGCATCGGAGCCAACAGCGTGAAAAGTAAATGCGTATTGATGTTTTCTGGAGGATGGCGATGCCGATCAAACCTCACCCGTTGACCTTTATTTGTGATGATTGTGGCTGGAAAAAGACGGTTGCCCCACGCAGTGACGCGTTGAGACCGGGCGAATGGTTTGCTCGGTGTCCCGCATGTGGCAGCGAGGCGTTAACGCTGCGTCGAGCAGATGCTCTGGCCGGTGCGCTGGCCGAATGGCTTGCACGGCTACGCAGATTTTGAATAGTCACATATGTCAAATTGATGTCGTAATGATATCGTGTCCCCGCCAGAAGCAGGCGCACTCAAGAAGTGACAAATGCAGCCGATATTGAGCCTGTTGCGAGCCCGTCCATGCGTAGGGCGCTTTCGCACAATTTGATCGCACATGGACGAGCCTCTTGCCGCGATCTACCCCATGTTAGTTTTCAAAGTCGTGCATCCGTTGCGGGAGCGCACCCGGTTTAGCGCTTTTACCTGTTGCTCTGCTGTTGAATCATGCCCACCGGAAAATGGAAGCCCGAGCCATGAACATGCGTTACACCTCTATCGTCAAGATCCCGAAAGCGCCGGTACCTTTCCTGTCCATCGATGTAGCGCGTATCAGCACAGGGGAGGACGCCTGGTATCCATTGGTCCTTCAGTTTTCCCGACAATGGGCGCTCGCCCATCCCGAGCAGAAACCTGCAACCCTGTGGTCGCTGACCACCTCAAGTGAACGCTTTGACGGGCGTCATGGCATCTATCTGGCGACCAGCACCAAGCTGTCAGAAGATTTTTTGACTCGTTTGGGGCGTCATCTGCGTGATGAGTTGGGCCAGGTGCTCACGGTTGGCAAAGAGGCAGTGATTGCCAGGGATCAAGACTGGCAACCGTCGTTCCATTTTGAAGACGACAACGTTTGGACATCGAACGATCTGAGCAATTGGGCTGAGCGAAAGCAGCCAGCGCTTGAGCGTCCACCTGTGGGCGAAAATCGGACTGCCGCTAGCTGGCGAGTGGAGGCAAAAGCACTGTCTGAGCAACAGCTCAATACGCGCCAGTTCAAGGAAGCATTGAATTCGGGTGATGTCGGTGATCTTGAGCAGTACTTAAGCGAGCACCGGGCAATCATTGATTTGGCGCAAGCCTACGAAGAGGGCAATACACCCTTGCACCTGGCTGCCGAGGCCGGGGACGTAGAGGCGTGCTGGCAATTGCTCCGCTACGTGGCACCCGACATCAGGAACCACAATGGGCAAACCCCGCTGATTCAGCTCTGCATGTCCAGGCGTTTCAAGCCTCAAGCCGATGTCTTCAAACTATTGGCTTCAACGGTCAATGACATCGACAAATGGTCAATGACTGCGTTGATGCACGCGGCAGACGGGCAGATGATCAGAACCCGCGTCGGCAACCTGCGCCTGGTCAAACTGCTGGTCGAAAACGGTGCTGATCTGCAACTGCTCGATCTCAAGGGCAGAACCGCTTTGGGCCGGGCGACAACACTTAATCTCAGAGCAAAACCAGATGCCAACATCGAGGTCGTCGAGTGGCTTCGGACCAAGACCTACGAGCAGGCCGTGGACCGCTACTTCCGTGCGAACTACGACCATCATTTCGACACCAAGGGCGCGCTCAATATCAGCAAACGCTGAGCACTGAAGATTTCCTCAGGGATTGGGAACATTTAATGAATGCCAAATACGATCCAACTTCCGTTTCGCTGAAAAATGTTGCATCGGTGGTCAACGACCTGCCACGCATCGATTGGGATGCGCCCAATTTCGCCGAGCTGGTTCGCCTGCCCAAGGTTCCAGACCAACAGATCAAATACCGCCTGCTGCACATCAGCGAAATCGGTGAGGGTAAGCCTGAGGCGTATCGGCAGGCGATGACCAATGTTATCTCATGCCTCAACAGCACCTCATGCGCCAGCGTGTACATCCTTTCCGGTCGTCCGGAAGGCGTTGACCTGTATCTGGGGGTCGCGACCTGCGCATCGGATGTCGATATCCCCGATGCTGCGAAAATGCTGCGAGCAACCTTCGAAGGTAACTTTCTGGGTGCCCGTCTGGAGGACGTCAGGGCTGATGATGAGCAGCTCCAGCATCTGTACCGCGACAGTCGCCACCTGGGGATGATCACGGGTGTGCCCTCGTTCAATGGCAGTGATCGTGCAGCGGAAGAAGATTTTCAGGGGGTCGAGCGCTTGGCCAACAGCCTAGTTGGCGAGACCTGGCAATTGACCATCTACGCTGAACCCGGCTCGGACGATGAGGTTCGCGCCACTCTGGACAGCGTCTACAACCTTTCGACAATGCTATCGGCGCATATCAAGCAGTCGGTGCAACAGTCCGAGAACAGTGGCTGGCAGCACACCCAGACCACCGGCACTTCGACCAATGAATCCAACAGTACGTCCAAATCGACGAATAGTGGAACGTCGATGGGCGCCTCAAAAAACACCGGCAGTGAGGGCAGTAGTCACAGTAGATCGACCCAGAATGGCACCAACAAGTCAGTTACCAGAGGCAACGATCATTCAACGTCCACGGGTACCAGTGATTCCCAGGCCCAAGGGAACAGTGGCGGCCAGAGCCTGGCGATGACCCGTGAACGCACCGACAAGCGAGCGGAAGAGTTGCAAAAACACCTGAGTGAAACCTTGATCGAGCGTTTCCTGCAGGGGCGCAGCAAGGGCATGTATCGCACCGCTATTTATGTCAGTGCCGAAACCCGCAGCACGTTCGAACGTTTGTCCCGCGGGTTGATTTCGACCTTTCAGGGCAACAACTCCAGTGTCACCCCCCTGCGGGTTCACAAGCTGCAATCGGGCACCACCTTCAACCTCGCGGAGCTATTGCAATTGCGCCGCTTGAAGAATAAAGGAATTTCCGCCGACAACTGCGTCGCCCACAGTGCTCCCGTGCTGGCGAGTGGTGAATTGCTCGGAGCGACCTGGTTGAACATTGAAGAGCTGGCGCTGGTGGCCGGTTTGCCGAGCCTCGAGCTGCCGGGGCTGAAGATCCGCAAGAATGTGGATTTTGCCCTCAATACCGGCACAGATGCCTCCAGCACCGATGCCACCTTGAAGATCGGAAAGATTATCCAGCATGGTCGATTGTTACAGTACAAACCGGTCAGCCTGCCACTCAAGGAGTTGTCCAAACACGTCTTTGTGACAGGTGTAACGGGTGCGGGGAAAACCACCACATGCATGAACCTGTTGCTGGAGTCCCGGTTGCCATTCATGGTGATCGAGCCGGCCAAGACCGAATACCGCGCCCTTCATGGTCGCGGTGTTGAAGTCGACTATTACACCCTGGGCCGTGAAGACCTGACGCCGTTTCGACTCAACCCGTTCGAACTGGTGTCCAGCCGGCAGAATCTGGCCAGCCATATCTCAGTACTTAACGCCACGCTGGCGGCGGTATTCCCGATGGAAGCCGCGATGCCCTCGATTGTCGAAGAATCAATTATCGAGGCTTACAAGGCCAAAGGCTGGGACATCCACAGCACCCAGAACTTCCTGCTCGATGATCCCTGGAAGTCGGGTAGCGATGCCTGGCCCACCTTCAGCGACATGATCGCCCAACTGGACAAAGTCATTACGTCCAAGCAAATGGGCCGTGAGTTCGAAGAGAAATACCGTGGATCACTGGTCGCGCGCCTGACGAGCCTGACATTGGGCGTCAAGGGACGCATGCTCAACTCACGCTATTCGATGAACTTCGACCAATTGCTCGATCGCCGTGTGGTGATCGAAATGGAAGAAATCAAGGACGAGAAGGATAAGGCCCTGCTGATGGGCTTGATCATCAATCGCCTGGCCGAATGCATGAAGCAGCGGCATAGAATCCAGCCCGACTTCCAGCATCTGACCTTGATTGAAGAAGCCCACCGATTGCTGTCGCGACCGGAGCCCGGCGATGCCGAATCGAAAAAGATGGGCGTCGAGATGTTCGCCAACCTGCTCGCCGAAGTTCGTAAGTATGGCGAAGGCTTGATCATTGCCGATCAGATTCCCAACAAATTGATCGCCGACGTGATCAAGAACACCAACACCAAAATCGTCCATCGCCTGTTCGCCGCCGACGACAGGAAAATCATTGGTGACGCCATTGGCCTGAGCGAGGAGCAGCAGGCATTTCTGCCGCTGCTGAAGCCGGGTGAAACCATTGTTTATTGCGGCGGCTGGCACGGTGCGGTGCGGGTTCAAATTGAACAGATCGCGCAAACAGATGCAGCGGAAATTCCCGAGGAAATGATCAAGCAACGCGGTCGACTCCAGCTCTGGGAGCAACGAGAAAAGCTGTTGCCGCGATTGGCCGCTGATCCTCTGCTGGTTCAGCCGGAGCAGCTGTCGCAGATGCTGGAAAAAGGCTGCTTGTTGCTCAACATGTTCCTGGTGCTCAACCGTTTGCACGTCCAGCCGGACAGTTCCAGGTCGTTACACGTACGCATCGCCCAACGCTTTGGCAATGAGTCACGGGCGTTGAGTGACGGGCTCGGGCTGACATCTGCGCAGGTGTTCGGGCTGCTGGTCAAAGTCTTCGAGGATTGCGCGAGCATTCCTGGCTGGTACGAGGAGGATTGGGCGCACATGCGTCCGCTGCTGGATAACGCATTCAACGCGTTAGGGAACTCGCTGGATGCCTTTGAAGTTGCCTGCGCACAACGGCCGATGAAACGGCTGGAATCCCTTCAAACTTTCGACTCAATCTAGGAATCTGAACCATGGTTTTCGCTTTCATCCCAGCACTGGTTAGTGTCGTCGCCAGCGTAGTCGCCGCCGTAACTCCGGTCATTGTAGCCATCGGTCCAGCTGTGGCCTCGTTCTGCACCACCGTCCTGCCGAAGGTCGTGCCGGTACTGATCGGCGGCCTGGAGAAGCTCAGCACGTTCGTCAGTGTGGTTCAGGCCGTACTGCAGATCATGCAGATTTTCCGTCCTGACGATAAGCTCAACGACATTGGTGACCGTGCCATTCAAGCGGCACGTCAGGACATCAAACCGGAGAATTACGACAGTTTCGAAGAGTACATGGAAGAAATCCGTGCCTTTGAACTCGACCCGGTTGAAAGTGGCAAAATCACCGATACCGAAAAGTTTGCCGCCGGCCTGGCGGTTGGTGCGCAAGGCCTGGACGAAAAATTCAATGTGCGTGAAGGCACCATGGCCAACCTCTGGCCGCTGGTGGCGAAGAATCCGGAATACTTCAACAGTGAGCGTTTGACCGCATTGCTAAACTCGACCACGGACGTCATCAGCCTGCTCAAGTACTTCGAAGGCAACCTGGCACCGGCCGCGGCGGCGGAGACAGAAGGCAAAATCGTCGCGGCTGAAAAAGTCATGGCACCGGAAAAAACCGAGGCCGCCATCCACTCGGAACTGGATGCCGCGATCGAACACTTCAAAAAGCCTGAGTCCGTCTGATAACTGCCATGCCCCACGCACCGGTTTCGTTGTGTGGTGGCCATTGATTGGGACCGCTTCGTGTCTACTGAAAAATACGCTTTAGTGCTGATAGGCGACCGTATTGCCTGTTTCGAATCAACCACAATCGATCAATCGTGGGAAGCCACGTTGATCAGTGGTGATCAGTGGATGTCCTTGAACAGCCATTCCGCGTACACCGCAGGTTCCATGCTCAAACAGTTGAGCGAGCGCCGCAACCTGACATCGCAACTGGCGCAAATGCATATCACGCTGGTCTATGAGCAGGCCGCAGCCAAGCACCTATCTGACGTTTCGCGAACGCTCAGCGAACTGCAATGTCAGCGCTGGGAAGTGCTACGTTATGAGTCGCTGGCAGAGCGCATCACGCTGCGGGCCGGAGAACAGCTACGGCCTCATGATGGGGCTTGGTTGGCTGAACATTTATTGGCGACGCTTGCTGTACCGCCGACGGTCGGGGAGGCACCTTCCAGCCCGGCACTCATTGCTGAAGTCACATCAGGATTGCCGGACGTCGATTTGCTGCAGTTGTACCTGCCGCTCTTGTTTCAGCATTTCTGGTCTAGTGTCAGCCCGCAGGATCTGTCGTTCATGTCGGGTTCGCTGCACATTCCGGACGTTGAGTCGCCCTTCCCTGAACCCTCGCCAGAAGCCATCGCCGTGTTGCGTCGACGTTTCCTCAAGCTGCCGATCGCGCAACGCAAAACGGTGTTGGGATTTGCTCATGAGCTGACCTACAAACTGAAGGTGCGCCAGCAGTTGCGCGACCTCTTGGAGGCAGTTTGATGGAAGAGCCATTTACGCAAGGAATGCAGGAGCCAGGGCTGCGTGCTGAACTGATCAAGTTGCTGAAGGAAGACCCCGAAGTTCGCCGGTCAGTGCTGGATATCGTTGCCGCGCCAGCTTCAGAGTCAATCGTTGAGCCCGTGCCCGCGCTAGAGATTGCACCCGTACCAGCGTTCGAAGTTGTTGCTCCGCTACCAGCCCAAGAGTGCCCGCATGATCCATTGCGCGACCAATTGAGTGCTCAGTTGAACTTGCTGGCAACGCTCTGTGCTGATGAGGGCCTCAGCAGCTTCTGGCTGGTTCAGAGCGAGAACGAGGGCCTGCAACTGGCACGTCTGTTGGCCACCGCAGCACAGTGGGAGCGTTTGCTTGAGTTATGGGATGTGCTGGCCGAGCGCTGCAAAACCGCATCAAGCCCGGCCAGTGCCGCCGAACTGGAGGTTCTTGATGGATGCCTGCAGATCCACAATCTGATCTGGTGTGATCGTCAGGCGCAGTTATGCACCGTGGTGGTTGGCGCTGAATACGACTATCGCTTGCACAATCGTACGACGCTGCGAGGCGAGGTCATCGCGGCGCAGTGGTTGCCTGGTCTGGCCAATGCCGGTGGTGAGCTCCAGCGTTTGCCGCTGGTCGCGGCCGAATAGAGCCGTATGCCCCTGTATTGATGGCCGATAAAAAACAGAGTCGCACCAGACCCATGATCAAGACTCAGACTTTGTTGTTGGTCACTGCGCGGCGTAACTTGATCGGGTTGTTGAAACAAGTCAAAAAATTAAAGGAAAGCCGTATGTCCGGGATTATTCCACCTTTTGTGCGTAACGCATTTGTGGCGAATCTGCGCATCAAGTGCGCGTCTGTAATTGCCGCTTCGCGGTTCTGGCTGGTGGGATATCCCGAAGAATCTGCAATGATGCTGTATGACACCCAAAGCCGATTGATGTGGGATTACGACTGCGAAACCTGGCACGACTGTACGGTGCTCGAGGCTCAAGAGTCCGTCGAAGAAAAGAAGATTTTGCGCACGTATCCATGGCGCCTACCAACGCATGCCGAGTTGGAGGCGTTCGCCGCCGCCGACGACAACCCCCTTCGCGAAGGCTCTTCAAAGGAGCTGAAACGAACCGACTGCTGGATCGCACAAGAGGGCATGGTCGGTGTTGAAAGTGATTGGTTCGATCCTAGCGGCAGTGGCTGCCTGATCGCATGCAGTGATCAGGTGAGGTATTTCGATACCCAGGAATTCGTGACCCATGCCATCCAGCGTGGCTGGAGCATGAAGTCACTCGACGTCGATCGCGAAGAGGATCCGTTAAAAATCATGAATACGCCTGCACCAGACCTCGCCACCCTCTACCGCGATGTTGACTACCGCATCTGCCGCTTGCCCAAACTCAGTGATGCTCAATTCACTGACCCTAACCTGGGTTTGTGGGAGTTCTGCGGTGAAGAGCCAACAGTGCTGAGCGAAGCCAAGCTGCGCGCACGCGACCCAGTGTCAGATATCAAGGATTGGAACATTGCCATCGACTTTGGCACCAGCAGCAGCGTGGTGGCTTACGACGACAATGGCCGCTACAAACTTTTGCGTATTGGCGCCAAGGACCAGTGGGAAAAGGAGCAGCCCGAGCACTACGAAAACCCGACGGTGCTGGAGTTCATAGATTTGCAGCGCAGCCTGGAAACCTGGAACTCGGAAGCCTATCGCCCCAACCTTGACTGGGACAATGTACGTTGCTCTCACGAAGCATTGCAAAGCCTGCGCACAAATAGTGGCGATCCTAAAGTGGTCGCCAGCATCCTGTCCAAAATCAAGCATTGGGCCTTGCGCCATGGTTCAGACAACCTCACCCGCATCACCGACCGTGCCAACGGTTACGAGTACCCACTACAGGTGTTGACCAAGCGTGATGTGGTCAAAGGCAAAGCCTTGACTGTCAGCCCGAATGACCCGCTCGACCCGATCGAGCTATATGCCTGGTACCTTGGGATGGCAATCAACTGGCGTAGTCGCGGACTGTTCTTGCGCTACTACATGACATTCCCCGTTGCCTACACCAAGGATCTCAAAGAAACGATCCTGATGTCGTTCCGCAGGGGGTTGCAACGCAGCCTGCCGCCGCAGTTGCTCGAGAGTGAGGCGTTCAAGGACTTTTGCGTCGAAGAGCTGGCCAACGAACCAGCAGCCTACGCGGCAGCCGCACTGCCACGATTGGGCATCGAACCCACCGAAGAGGGCATCTCCTACGGCGTATTCGATTTTGGTGGCGGCACTACCGATTTTGATTTTGGTCGTTACCGCTTGCCCACCGCCGACGAAGAGGACGAAGGCTGGGAGGAGGTTTTCGAGCATTACGGCAACGCCGGAGATGCATACCTGGGCGGAGAAAACCTGCTCGAAAACATGGCCTACCTGGTATTTCGCCATAACCTAGAAGTTTGCCGCACCAAACGTATTAGCTTCGTCCGTCCGCTGGATGCCGAGGATTTTCCGGGTTCGGAAATGTTCCTGCTCGACAGTCAGAGTGCCTCGACCAACAGCGTGATGTTGATGTCGAGACTACGCCCATTGTGGGAAAAGGGCGCTCTGCCTGAAAAAGACGGTGTAGTGAGGCTGAAAATGCTTAACCGCGATGGTGAAAAGGTCGATATCGAACTGGCCGTCCCGGTGGACAAAGTCTTGAGCTACCTTAATGACCGCATTGGTCTTGGCATTCAGAACTTCTTCAGCGCCATGAGCAAAGCCTTTACCGGTTACCGGGTTGAGTGCGTGCACGTGTTGCTGGCGGGGAACAGCAGTCGCTCGGCAATTGTTAAGACACTGTTTGAATCGGTGGCTGGCGGCGCGAAAATGCAGACGACTTCTGGCAAGCAGGACAGCGCACCTGCAGCTAATGGCGCGATTGGGGGATTGGCGGCCGCCATGCTCCAGGCCTGGGGGGCTGAAAAAGATAGACTCGGGAAAGGTGAGGTAGAGGGCTTGGTAACGGTGAGTCCACCGGGCGAATCCACCCAAGCGATCATCGTCCATCAACCGCTGGTCTCCAACCCGGACGTACCCTACAGCCCCAATGGTAAAACCGGTGTCGCCATCGGCCTGCTACGCCTGGCGCCCGGCAGCGCGGTCAAAGTTATCTCTAACATCAGCCGCGCCACTGAAGAAGCGCCATTCGCCCACTACGTCGGTCGCGTACAACGAAGAAAATTCGTCGCCGGGCTGCAACAAGGCGATGCCTTCGAGACCTGGAAAGAGCTTGGCGTCCCCCGCGACCGCGTATTCAATTTGTACCATTCGCAATCACCAAGAGCCCATACGGGAGAAATGGAGGAAGGCGAAACCGGTTTGCACAAACATCGCCTCAGCATCGTCGGTGATCACCATGGCCACCGGGTATTCGCCAAAGCAGTTGGCCCACATCAGGTGCAAGTGTGTACGGCTAGCTCGCTGGACGCATTACAGGCGGGGGATTGCAGTGTAATTGGGATGCTTGATTTGACGATGAATTAGCAGTATGTAAGGGGTGGCCGAGTGCCGTGGTAGCCGCATCAATTTAAGAGGGAGCTGGTGTCCGGTTTTGCAGGGGCAAGTCCTTGGCCTCTCTGCTGCCCTGGGTTTTTCTCTAGGTTGGGAACAACGCCCACTCTGGAACTGATTTTGGCAGCGGCAACTACAGAGCTTGAGAGGCTCAAAGCCGCATCATCCGCCACAGCCTCGCCGGATCGGAAGGCCTAGAGCTGATCTATCAGCCGCTTGCAATTTGATCTAGAACGGGCTGCCGGCGTTGTATTGGTGACCCATGTCCCCTGCTCCAAAGCTGAGCTACGCTCTCCTCTCCATGGAGGAATCACAATGCCTAACTCAGACCTGTTGCCTTCACTGCTGTTCAAGATCAATGAAAATCAGCTCGCACTGGAAGCCGCCATCATGGAACTTTCAAATTGGGTAGAGAAACGCGGATCAGCTGATGTGGCGGACAATATTCGCGGCGCGCTTGCTGCGATAGACCGAAATGAAGAGTTCATCAATATGACGCTCGCGGTGATGATGACACCAGATTGATTTCGCCAGAAGCGGACAGCGTTTACGTATACCCCCGACGGCTCCTGCTCGCGATTGAGGTTTCAGTTATGAGTTTCCAAACCGGCAATCAACGTTGGATGCCTTTTTCCAAGCCATAGCTTGGGAGGTCAAGCAGGGTCGGAGTCAGCAGTGCTGGTTCTGAATGGTTGAGGTGGAAAGCTGTGACAGACGCCAAGCTGCTGGCGAAATTACAAGCTGAGAACGCTAGGTTAATTGCCTTGCTTGACGCTCATGGAGTTGATTGGCGCCTGCCTGAGCCAGTAAGGATTCAGGTCGCTCAAATCGAGCCTTCGCAGCAACTTAACACTGACGGCAAGGTTGCTCTATTCAGAAGCCTGTTTCGTGGTAGGGCCGACGTTTATCCCATCCGTTGGGAAAGTAAGGCAGGCAAGTCAGGATACGCACCTGCCTGTGCTAACGAATGGCGACCTGGGGTTTGTGAGAAGCCGCGAATCAAATGTGGCGATTGCGGCAATCGTTCATTGTTGCCGCTGACCGATGAGGTGATTTTTCGTCACTTGGCAGGAGACGTGGTGGTTGGCATCTATCCTTTGCTTCCTGATGACACCTGTTACTTTCTTGCCGTCGACTTCGATGAGGCTGAATGGCGTGATGATGCCCGAGCTTTTGTTCAGTCGTGTCATGAGCTAAATATCCCAGTGGCATTGGAGATTTCGCGTTCAGGCAATGGTGCTCATGCGTGGATTTTTTTCGACCGTAATGTGCCTGCTTACGATGCACGCCGCCTAGGTGCCGCGATCATCAGTCATGCCTGTGAGCGTACTCGCCAATTGGCACTCAGCTCCTATGATCGACTGTTTCCAAACCAGGACTATATGCCCAAGGGTGGCTTTGGGAACCTTATTGCACTGCCTTTGCAAAAGCGTGCCAGGGCTAAAAATAACAGCATTTTTGTAGATGACTCACTGGAACCTCATTCCGATCAATGGGCTTTTCTGGCCTCCATTCAGCGAATGAGCCCTGGGGATATTGAGCCGGCCATTATCCGGGCGATGGGTAACCGTGACCCCGTAGGCGTCGCGTATGTCGAGGACGAGGGGGACGCAGAACCTTGGAAAGATTGTGATTCGAGATCGCGTAAATTGATTTGCCCGTTACCTGCGTCTCTCAGTATCACGCTGGCCAACCTTGTGTACTTCGAAAAATCGGAATTACCGCAGCCCTTGGCAAACCAGCTTGTCCGACTCGCGGCATTTCAAAACCCTGAGTTTTATAAGGCTCAGGCCATGCGGCTATCGGTCTGGAACAAACCTAGGGTCATTGGCTGCGCGCAAAACTTCCCTAAACACATCGCGTTACCACGTGGCTGTTTGGATGCTGCGCTGGAGCTTCTGGCGGGAAATGGAATCACCGCTGAATTCCAAGATGAGCGCTTTGCAGGCGACCCCATCGACGTGAGTTTTCTCGGCACTTTGCGTTCTGATCAGGAAGTTGCGGTCAGCGCGATGCTTAGTCATGACGTCGGCATCCTGTGTGCCCCGACCGCATTTGGTAAAACCGTGAGTGCCGCTGCGTTGATAGCGAAGCGCAGTGTTAACACGTTGGTGCTTGTGCATAGGACTGAGCTGCTACGGCAGTGGCAAGAACGTTTGCAGGCATTTCTAGGCGTCGGCAATGGCGTCGTGGGAACCATTGGTGGCGGAAAAGCAAAACCTACGGGGGTTATCGATATCGCTGTGATGCAGTCTTTATCGCGGAAAGGTGAAGTTAGCGATAAGGTAAAAAACTATGGCCAGATCATCGTTGATGAGTGCCATCACGTATCAGCGATTTCGTTCGAGGCGTTATTGAAAAGCGCTGCCGCACGGTATGTGGTGGGACTTACGGCGACTCCGGTACGCCGTGATGGGCAACAACCTATCATCTTTATGCAGTGCGGACCGATCCGACACTCTGCTGCCCGACCGGCAAGCGCCCCTCACGATCTGTCTGTGGTACCCCGATTACTTTCCAAACCTATTGTCGTCCCCGACGGCTCAGGGATTCAGGACGTGTTTCGACACCTAGCCGACGATATCGAGCGTACAACCAAAATTGTGTCCGAGGTTGAGCTAGCCTTTAGCCAAGGTAGGAAGATCCTGGTACTGACTGAGCGTACTGAACATGTGGACGTTCTCGAGGCGAAATTGCAGGGGCGCGTGCAAAACCTTTTTACACTTCATGGTCGCGTGCCCAAAAAACAACGAATCGCTCGCATGCACGAGCTTGACTCGCTTCCAGCTGATGCTCCACGTGTGCTTGTAGCAACTGGAAAGCTAGTTGGTGAAGGCTTCGATCATCCAGCTTTGGACACTTTGGTGTTGGCAATGCCCATTTCATGGAAGGGTATTCTTCAGCAATACGCAGGCCGATTGCATCGAACCCATGCTGATAAAGCCGACGTGCGAGTGATCGACTTCGTTGACGCGGGAAATGCTGCGTTGCTTCGGATGTGGGATAAGCGCCAGGCGGGGTACAAAGCGATGGGTTACCGAATGGCTGACTCTCTCGCCACTATGGACCTGCTCTAATACGGTCCTTTCGAATTCCGATTTTCCGTAAAAACAGCTGTGAAACAGTTAAACGCGATCCGTTTCTGAAAAGTTGACGAAGCACTGATGGACTCCGGTGCAGGAGTGAACCTGATACCTGCCAATTGAACTGGAAAGGTTATGGCAAAAGCTCAGCAAGATAAGCTCCCAAAAAAAAGAGGCAGACCTCGTCTAGAGAGGCTCCACGCTCGATACGAGATACAGATCACAAGCTGGGATTTCAGCTGGTCGTTTTACCTATCGGGGCCTACAGACCGGTGGCAAGGGAGGAGCCATTTTAAAGAGATGGCGACCTTGACTTTGATGGGCCGTGTTATTGAGCCAGAGGGATTTAAATATCCAGAAGCCCTCCTGCGCCTAGTGGCAGATTCATGGCTGGATACCTTAGTCGAGCAACCGGCGGCGATCGGCTCGATCTACATCAATGACAAACAATTCACGGGATACGTGCCAATCCCCAGCAATCAAATGCCAGTGTTGGTGAGCTCGGCGAATCGATTGTTATTTGTTGAACTCAATGGAACGCCATTGCGGTATCGCAAGGCGTTGATCAACGAGCTCCACTTGAATACAGCATCGGACTAATTTTTCACACGCTACGCCGCTCCACCAAATCCAAGCCGATCCTCCGTGATGCCGATTTAGGATTGCATGGGCACTTATTTTTTGGCGGGGCACCGGCATGCGCGCTCCACCCCTGAATTTCGTTTCCTTTCCTTCTATATCCACAATGACCCTTGGCGGGCGCTCAGAGTCGATCAGAAAAAATCATCCTGTGGGAGCGCTAGCTTCCTGCAGTATTTTCGCGACGAAAGTGGGGGCGTCATCAGCGAGGTTGTAATAACACTCGCGACCTTGGTCCGTTAGAGTTACTACGGCACAGAAAAGTGAGAGAAAAGGTTGCGATTCATTGGTGCCGCCTATATCGGTTATAAGGATACAACCATCAGGCAAGGCTGCAGCCGCCACTTCAAAACTCAACTCAGCGGGCCGAGCTTTCAGGCGCAAAGTCTCAGCGATGTCGTAGCCACTCGATGACTCGAGTGGCATAAGGACGTCATCTTGGATTAACGCCACTGGACCCGGCCAAGAAAGGAGAACTTGCCATATCTTCGACGTCGAAATATTTTCTGGTAACTGGCTCAACATGGACGACGTGGCATCTACAACCAGCAGTGGAACAATCGGGGACACGGCGGCTGGGAGGATCTGGCGAATATGCTCCTGGAGTTGGGTGAGCCCCGTCTCACCGGGACGCACATCACCAAATGCTTCACATCTATCGACCAGCGAGGCCTTCGATGCCATTTTGGTTTTGTGCGCTAGGCGTTCCACTGCCTGGCGCATTCCGATTGGCATTGAGCCATAGTTCGCAATGGCTACCAATGCGGTTAGATGTACTGCTGCGTAATCATATAGCACCTTTGCGAAATTACTCCTTGAGCCAGCTCTGTACTGCTTGGCCTCCAGCACGTACCTAACTTCACCGGTGGATGTCGAGCGAATCAGGTAGTCGGGTTGGACAGACGAAATGCGGCTTTTTCCCTGAAGTTGGACATCCAGCGGTGCAGGTGTCCTTAGCTCTGCCACTAGCTCGAGCTCTTCACTCCCGGATGAGAGCGTGGCCACGATAGTCTCTTTGAATGAGAATCGGAGACTCCCAAAAACAGTATTGAGGCGAAAGGACGTAGAGGGTGCGGCGGCACGTTCAACCGCCGTAATTTGCCAAACGGAATACAGCTGATGCCTGAAGCGCCAAACCGGCAACGCCAAAAGCTCTTCTAGGAGTGGCCGCGGCGTATTTAACTCCTGTATAGAAACCCTCTCTGATACTAGCGAAACGACTTTCTGTGCAAGAGTTTCTCGAGTGTTCGCTTCACGCGGAGCTAGGTCGTATAACAGCCAAACCGCATTCAATAGGGATTGTGTCATTCGGTCGTGTAGCGCCGCGACAGTTCGCTTTGGGGACCATTCTTCAATTGGGTCTCTTTTTCGTGTGTTAAGTGCTGGGTCCTGAGGGTGACGATGGTAAGCAAAGTACACATCCTCCCATGACCAATAATCGACTGCCCGCTTGCGCAGCATCACGATAATTGTTGTTAGAGAGTTAACTGCTGCAGCCAGCGGATCTCCAGGCTTCCAGAGTGGCAAAGGTAAAGAATCGTTAAACGGCCAATAATTATGATCCCGACCGTTTTGGTCTAAAGTGTAGCCAAAACCATTGGCGCGCATTCACCGCTGATGGCGGGTTGTTGGAAAAATAGGCAACTCCATCTAATCTGGCAATTTCTGTTACTTGCCGCAGATTGCTCACGCGGATGCCATGCGACGAGGCGAGTTCTACGACGATCAATCGCCATAGTTCGTAAAGTTCGATGTCGCTTGAGGATACGGATTGGATACTGGCTAATAGTGCCTGCTGCAGTTCCTGAGCTCTCTTGAAGTGATTGACATCGAACTGCAATTTTTCATTGCTAGGCCCAAAATCAAACTCAATCAGTAGAAGCGAATTACTGGTATGGACACCATGACGCTCGAACATCTGCATAATGTCTGAGAGCATTGTGCTCCAAGGCTGCAGCGCGGATAGAAGCGCCACCAAGAGCTTGGTAGGCGATACTTCTGTAAGCTGTGGATAAAAGGGTTTCGTCGGGTCGAGACAGAGTTCTTCAGTTAGGTCGAGAATCAGTCTCTTGTCATATGTTTCTGGTTGTAGCCCACCTTGCTCCAGCAGAGTCTTCCACAGCTCCCCTGACGTACGAATAATGTTTTTGTTCGAGTTCATCTTTGCCAGTTGCCTCTCTTCTTTCTACTAGGCGAGATTAGTTGACCACTACAGCAGGCACTCTAGTCTCCACTCTCATCCGTAGGTAGCGTAGCTTTGAACTTGGCAGATCCATGTCCTTGATGGGCTTTTAATGGCTGTTCACAGAGATGAATAATGTCCCCAGAATCTGGGTCGGTTACTTTTTCCATGTAGCGGTCATTATCTTTATCTATCAATCTTTCTTTTTCCACATATTTACCAAGCTTCGTGCTGAACTGTTGGCCAGTTTGCAGATGCATTCGAAGGCGCTTCTTCTTGGGGCGGCTCGGCTGAGTAGCCTTGATGTCCAGCCACTCAGTGACTGTAAATGGGATTGTATCCACTATCCCGATGTGTAAGGTTTTTCGCATTGAACCGCAGTCAGGACACGTTTTTCGATCTGGCTCGCTTGGCTTCTGGTCTAACTCGATGCCACATTCGCTGCATCGCATGCTTTCTGTAAAATCGGACATGGCACTGCTCTCAATTAACATGAACTTGCTAGGATCCTACGAAGAACCGCTACTGGCCGATTCTGTTGAAAAAGTCGGCCTAGGTTTTACAGCCGTCCACTACAACCCGAAACTCTGGCTTGGGCGTCAGCGCATGTAAATACGCGGTAATGGCTGCGATCGACTTTTTCGGGAATCTAACGATATCTAGCAAAATTCGCTAGACATCGCTAGACATCGCTAGACATCGCTAGATTTAGCTAGATCTTTCTATATTTGGTTGGCATTGGTTTACAGTGCAAAAAACAGGTTTACGAGGTGTTCGATGAGGATTCTCGCGGACAAGGCGAGACGGCTGAGGGAGCTGCACACTAGGCTTTGCTTTTGATTGTTTTTTGATCAACTCATAACAGTCATGCATCTTGACGCGCGTAGGGTTTTATCCACAGAGGTTTCCACCATTTCGGTGGATAACTAGATATCAAAACTTCGCAACCATTGACGCCCGTAACTGCGCAGTAATCAACAGCCTTTGTGATGGGCCAGCAGTACGATCCCGGTTAGAACAATGCCGGCCCCCAGCATTTCAAACCATCGTAGTTGCTGGTCTAGAACCATCCAGCCCACAAGGAGCGGCGCGACGGGTTCCAGATTCATCGCCGGGGCGTTCCTCGCTATGTCCAACCAACGGCGATAACGCACCCCACCCCATCATCAACGGGGAGCCGGATAAAGCTAGCAAAACCCTACTGGGTTCCCTCCCTCGCTGCCTCCGCCTCCGTACAGGTATTTACTGGATCAACGACTCCAAGATTGTCCCGGTGCTGTGTGCAGGCATGTCGAGACCACGAGAACTACGAGATGGCCCTAGGCCGAACCTAACCCTGCTACCGCGGTTTTTTTATTTAGCCCCTCGATGCAGTTGGCATGAATGCGGTTAACTGTCCGCTGCATATAGTCCGCAAGGAACGCCCTACGATGTCCGTCGAAATTACGTCTGTTGTCGGTTCCAAAGAGACCGGGAAAAAGCTCCAGCAGCTCATAGTTCAGTGCCAGTCGTTTGCTTGGGCCAGTGCATGGATCACGCCGAATAAAGCGTTTGAGGCTGCGATTAAAGCCAAGGCGAAGCTTGAGAGCCTTGTCATCGGCACTCACATGTACATCACTGATCCACTCTGCCTACAGATGTGCGTCGACATCCCCCAGGCCAAGGTTCTGCTGCCCGACTCCGGGCCTCTGTTTCACCCCAAGCTTTACGCCTTCCGGCATGAGAAGAAGGTCACCGTCTACGTGGGCAGCGCCAACTGCACCAATGCTGGCTTGAACAGGAACATTGAGGCCGGCGTCTTCCTCAGCGGTGACCATCTCGACCCCAACCTCCAATCGTTCTTCACCTTCATCAAACAGCAGGCGGCCCGAGCCCTGGACATAAACGATCCACTCATTGAGTCCTATACGGCCAACAAAAAGCTCAACCAGGACGCACTTGATGACCTCGACAATTTCACGTGGGTCAAAAGGCCCAGACACACAGCCTCCTCCTCACTCCACAGTGATCTCAATGGGACGGAGTGGGAGCAGTTTGTTCAGCTGGTGAAGGAGGACAATGCCAAGGACATGCGACTTGAGCTCCTTGCCAAGGCGAGGCAACTCTTCGCAAGCGGCCGCACCTTTCAGGAGTTCACCGTCACGGAGCAACAGTGCGTAACAGGACTTCTGCAGCCTACCGAGCTCAATGGCCTAGACTGGGGATACTTTGGCCAGATGAGCGCACACGGCAGCTTCAATAGAGTGCTCAGAGAACACGCCCCTCTCCTGTCTCAAGCCCTCGATAAGATCCCGCTAGTGGGCCCTGTCAAACGCCGGCACTACGAGGCATTCGTCAAAGTTTTTCAGCGTATCCCTACGGCTAGGGCCACATGGATTGGCTTTGGTACCCGACTGCTGGCGATTAAAAGACCGGACTACTTCGTCTGTATCTGCAATCCCAATAAGCGGCAACTGGCCGATGTGTTCGCAACGTCCTTTTCGACGTTCAACCTGGATAACTACTGGGATCGCGTCGTGGCGCCGATGCAGCTGATGCCCTGGTGGCAGGAAGAAATACCCAGCGAGGGGTTCGAGCAGCAACTTTGGATGGGTAGAGCAGCGATGCTAGATGCCATTTGCTACGATCCTGCGATGCGCTAGAGCCCGCGGGTTGCCGCGAGTGACTGGCATAATAAGTTTCCAACTAAAGTTATCGAGCCTACGGCCATGGTGCTATTCAATACCCCCGAGTTTTATATCCAAAAAATTTATGATGCTGTGAACTGCTTCCATGACAATGATATCCAAGGTGTTGGCACGCACGTTTTTGGATTTTTCAGTGGCCGAGAATATTCTGGGGGGCAAGTAGACGTTTCTCCACATCACGCCCAGATGATATTTCAAGAACCCATCTTTAGTTATTTTCGGGCTGAGCCAGAAGTTTTTGTAAAATGGGTAGCGGTATTATATTCGTATTTCCGTAGCCTAGGTGCGATACCAGAGGTGGCACGCGATGCATGGCACAGTGCTACTGCAATCATTTACTTGGCTAGGGTTGAGAATGAATCTGTAATTGTTGAAGCAATGTGCCAACTAGTAGCATGGGACTACTTTTATGGGCGAGAGCACTACCCAGATTATTTAGAGCGCTTGAAGAAAACTCACTTGGAACACAGGCATGCCAAGAGACTCAGAGAGCTATTTCTATGCACTGCATCTAACGTGGGGCAGCCTGATTTTCTTCCATCCATTAAACGAACTTATAAAAATCGCCGGCACTTTACTGGTGCAAATGCTGCCTCAGCCTTAATAAATTACTACTGCCACATTAAATCAGAACATGGCGTCCTAAGTGAATTAAAGCGTTACTTGGCCGGTCCTCAAATGCGCGAAACAATTCGAAAAGGGCATTGTGACTTCCTGAAGCCTCTACTGGGACAGCTTTATGATGACAATAATTATGATGCCCTGTTTTCTTTAGTGTCCTCGTTTAAAAACGTGGCTGGACTAGGTGTTTCTCGCGTAGGGCATGGTTACTTGCTTCCAAACGGTCAAAAACTGACGGTTTTGTCAAGATCAGGCAAGATCGTGTTTGAAGAGCAGGGTAACTACGAACGTTACAGCACTCTAATAAACGCTTGCAATCGGGCAACCAACACATATGTAACCCTTCTTGGTACATTCGACAACGACGCAGTGCTCATCGATACTGATCGAGGCGGAGCCCCGCCCGTTGATGATGACTTGAGTGAACTTAGAGAGGCTGTAATTGCACACTTTGGTCTAAATGACCTTTTGTATGGAGAATTCCACTCTCTCACGATTCTCCCGTCTCATACTTTTCCTCTTCAATCAGCTTTATTCAGTCTCGGGAAGAATGCTCCACTTATATCTGTCAGCCACCAAGAAGTACTGGATGATCCGGACGATAAACGTTTCGTTTTCTTCCTTTCAACCAATACACACACCTATACGTTAGAGCATGACTTTATTATTGAAGAATTTGGCGATGAGGCAGAAATTTATGTAGATCCTCAGGAAGACTTCTTTGTCGATATTCTTGCATCGGAGCAACACGACGTAATTTATATTTCGGCGCATGGCGAGTACAACCACTGGGGCAAGGCTATTGAAGATGAAATCTTCTTCAATGAAGGGTCAACGATCACCGTCGGAAAGCTATGGTTATGTCGACATAGCAAAAATACAAATCGGAACATAATTTTGAACATTTGCGACGGGGCGGCAACGGAAATAAGTTGCAATCCTTACTCAAGGGGGATTGCTGCCGCATTAGCTGCTGGCAATCAAACCATCATATCTCATATGTGGCCAGTTAACCCGATTTATGCTGCATGCTTCGGCATGTTGGCAATATACTTTTCTCGGCGAAACACACCCATAAGTGTTGCCAGGATGATTTACGAGGCATTAGACCAAGAGAATAACTCAATAATTAACTACTCTAAACGTTTGGCAGAGTCCTTCGTTAACCTAGAAAGGTGCCTCAAAGATAAAGATTTTGATATGCGCCAGTTCAAAAACTTGGGGAGTATCTCAGTATACTCGTGAGAGGCAGTCAGCACGCAGGGGCTGCGGGGATTCAGCTCCTTGCGGGCGGGATAGGATACCTAACCTATTCAGGGGGAACGGTAGCCAGATTGTTGATCTTTGCGTTAGCTCAAGACTTAATGTAATCCAAAAAACTATAGTTTCGTGGGGGTATGGTGTTGACGCCGACGCCGAATTGACCCACGTGCCGAGGCAAGACTGATCCATCTCCAAACCTGCACAAATCCAGCACAGACAATGATTCGCGAGGAGTCAGACTGGGTCAGTAAAATCTCGGCAACTGGGTCAATTCGGCGTCGGCGCCAACAAGCGAGGGTAACTACGAGTATCTGGAGGTTGACCCAGCGATTGCGCACAACCCTGCTTGACAGAACCAGCCTAGCAGGCGCCACGCGCTTCTCGCAGCATCACTTGCCGCGCCCCTGTTCCACGTGGAACCAATTATTGTGTGAAACATGTAGGTTTTTCTCATTTATTCAGTGAATCCCGGCCAGTGGACTCACCAAATAAATGATTCTCTACCAGCGTTTGCTGGAGGTCCTGAAGCAATTATTTTGTGACCCTACACCAGCGCACCTGCCAACGAAAAAGGCCAACGCTCAAGCGTTGGCCTTTTTTATTACCTGCAATTCCCTGAGATCACTTCCCTCTTCAGCCTTTTCCGAAACCTGAAATCCAACAAATCGCAGGCATAA
>Ga0065714_10064483_pt1 | contig 53492 bp, 51 predicted proteins | sample MisRhiReplicate2_FD_59101 | JGI IMG/M metagenome (GOLD analysis project Ga0065714, IMG submission 59101) | Miscanthus rhizosphere microbial communities from Kellogg Biological Station, MSU, sample Rhizosphere Soil Replicate 2: eDNA_1 v2... | ecosystem: Host-associated > Plants > Roots >...
CCAGGAAGCCATAAAAGAACCTCTGCGTTATATTGTAGTCAGAGCATCATTTTGTTTTGCGGGCATAAAAATTCTTTTGCATTAGGCTTCATTGAGGACTTGTTTGCCGTTACAATTGCCATCATCTTATAAAAAAGTTTAGTTCCAACCAAAAATATAATAAGGTTCAATAAGGAAGCTCATCAATCTTATGTGCTAAACTATATTTTTAGTTGCTGCGAATAAGAACCATATTTGAAATATGTGGTAATTATAATGAATTATTATTGCGAATATGATTAAATTGCATAATAATAACCATTATTCTAATATTATGAATCAAACACTAAAATGTCCAAACTGCAATTCAGAAATTATCTTTAATGCACAGGCCTTAATTGCAGGCGCCTCTTTTGAATGTTCTACTTGCAAATCGAAGATAAAATTGTCCTCCTCAAGCACAAACGACATGAAAAAAGCTTATGACAAGTTTACCGAGCTTAAAAAAAAACTTGATAAAAAATAATGAGAGGTGGAGATATTAATACGATGCTTATTGATAGTACTAGAAAGTGTATATATCTTAACTGGTTATGGACAAAATCTACAGACTCAAATAACCTTAAATGCTTTTATGGATTACATAGGTTTGTAGGCAACCCTTAAAAAGTAGATATAATTATTATGATAATGCCAAAAAACAAAAAATGAGAATATTTTTTATATGTGTAATTTTACTTTTTACCTAAAGCGTAAAATAATCAAATCAAAAAATTATTTCTCTTTATAAAGAAAACTGAAGAATGGCTTATCAAAATATTTATGACTAATGCACTGCACGATTAGAATATTTAAATTTCTTTAGGTATAATACTTTAAAGATGTTAGAGAAAACTTCCAGTGAGAAAGATTTTTTAATTATCAATTATAATATTCCAGTACCATATAGCACGAAAACAATTTGAGTATCTGAAACAGGTAAATCAGAATATTTTAGCAATAAAAGTATGGTCTAATTGGTATGTAAACACATTGGAATGTTATTGCAAGAATTAATGAAAATATATAATTAAAGAATTGTATACAATAAAATCACTTGCTCCTTTGCGAAATTATCGTGAATAACCCCGTATTTATGAGGTTACTTATTATATGCAGTTGTTTTCTTATTTAAGTTTATGATAAACCATACGTTATAAAATAAAACTGACTTTGAATCGTCAGCAAGAAATGTGTTGCTTTTTCTTTAAGGTTGAAAGAAAAACGATTTACTTATATTTGCCTCGCAAAGCAAATTCAAATGTTCAAAAAAATAATCATTGTATTTATCCTTAGCTTTTATACGGTTTTTTGTTCGGCTCAACAGGTTAGGCCCTCAAAATCATCTGAAATTTACCGTGAAATCAAAACACTTAAACACCTACCTAAAGTTTTATACCTTGCGGCTCATCCTGATGATGAAAATACAGGATTGCTCTCTTGGTTAATCAACGATCAAAATGTAGAAACGGGTTATTTGTCTTTAACCAGAGGTGATGGTGGTCAGAATTTATTAGGTATAGAACAAGGTGCTGCATTGGGTTTAATCAGAACGCATGAGCTTTTAGAGGCAAGAAAATTAGACGGTGCCCAACAGTTTTTTACCCGCGCGATTGATTTCGGGTTTTCTAAAAATACGACCGATACCTTTAAACAATGGGATGAAGATAGCATTATAGCTGATGTAGTTTGGGTCATCCGTAAATTCCGTCCTGATGTTATCATTTGTCGTTTTCCTCCTAATGCTGCGGCAGGTCACGGACAACATGCGGCTTCGGCTGTGGTTGCGGAAAAAGCTTTCAAGCTTGCAGGAGATAAGACTGCTCTCCCAAATCAACTAAAATATGTTAATACATGGCAACCAAAACGCGTATTATGGAATACTTTCCGCTTTGGTGGGGTCGATACGACAGCTGAAAATCAACTGAAAGTTACCGTTGGGCAATATGATGCGCAACTGGGAATGGGCTATGGAGAATTGGCTGGATTAAGCAGAAGTTTACATAAAAGCCAGGGTGCAGGAACACAGTCTGTAGCCGGGATCAGAACTGAATATTTTGCCCGCGTTCTTGGCGAGCCTGCAAAAGCGACACTTTTTGATGGAGTAGTTAAAAGCTGGACCGCAAAAGGAAACGCTGATATTGACCAATCATTAGATAAAATTATTTCAGCTTTCAATTTCAATAATCCAGACCTTAGCTTACCCGCTTTGCTTGTTTTGCGAAAAAAGGTGATGGCGCTACAAGATTCAGACCTTAAAAAGGATAAAATTACAGCACTCGATCATATCATTTTAAGCTGCGCAGGCTTCATGGGCGAGGTCGTTACCAATCAGGCTGAAGCTGTTGCCGGAGATAACTACAATTTCAGGTTAAATCTGATTTCAAGAGCTGAAAATTCTGTCGTTTTGGAAAATATAAAATGGTTAAGTAAGTTAGAAAGTTTCGAAAGAAAACTATCAAAAGATTCTTTAATTACCATTGAACAAAAAATTCAGATTCCTGCAGATGCAACACTCACAGAACCTTACTGGTTGGCAAAATCTCCCACGAACGCAGCAACTTTCTCTGTTCCGAATGATACTTTAATCGGTTTACCTGAGGCGGAATCACCACTGAATGTTTTGCTTGGTTTAAAAATCGGTTCGGAAAAATTTCAGGTTAAGCTTCCTTTATCTTTCAAGAAATTAGACCCTGTGCGTGGTGATGTGGTCGAAGCTCTGCGTATTGTTCCTGCGTTGGAACTGAAATTTACACAACCGCTTTATCTGGTCAAAGAAAATGAAGATTTACACTTGAGTTTAAATTTTAAGGTTAATTCTAACAAACAATTCAACAATGGTAAAGTAAATCTGATGTATAACGGAGAACGATTAGGCGGCGCTGATTTAAATTCGATCAATGGGAAAGATTTTACCGTCGATTACGTTATTCCAAAAACTAAGCTCGCCGCAATAAAATCAAATCAGTTACAATTGGATGCCAATTTTGTTGCAGATGGAGTAACTTATAATAAAAAACAAATATTAATTCAGTATCCGCATTTGCCCTCCTTACAATATTTTGTACCTGCAACTGTCACCGTAATGAAAGGCGATGTTCAGGCAAAGGTTAAAAAAGTGGGTTATATACAAGGAGCAGGTGATTTCATTCCTGAGTTTCTAAGAATTGCAGGTGTTCAGGTTGATGTGTTGAAGGACGAAGATTTTTATGGCAACACGGATGAATCTGCTGGAAACGGTAGCCAAAACAAGTTACCACAATATGATGCCATCGTATTGGGCGTTCGTGCCAATAACACGGAAAAGAAGTTGGGTCGCTGGATGCCTTATTTATGGTCTTATGTAAAAGGCGGAGGTAATTTGGTGATGCAGTATAACACCAACCAAGATACAACAATTAACCAATTGGGGATGTACAATTTCAATATTGCCAATAAGCGGGTTACCGAAGAAAATGCTGCGGTTACGTTTTTAAATCCAAATCATAAATTACTGAATTTCCCAAACAAAATTACTGTAGATGATTTTACAGGTTGGGTACAGGAACGTGGCGCCTATTTCCCTGCTCAATGGGACGCGGCGTATGAACCGCTTTTTGAAATGCACGATACAGGTGAAGAGCCACTGCAGGGATCAACGTTATATGCCAAATACGGGAAGGGTAATTTTATTTATACACCGTTGGCATTTTTCAGACAGTTGCCTGCGGGAAATGTTGGTGCGGCAAGATTATTTTTAAACTTTTTATCTGCACAGAAAAACTAATGAATAATCAACTTAAAAATTGGAATACCTGGTACATATTATTAGCAGCTGCATTAGTATTGCAGATCGTATTTTATTATTTGTTTACTAAATTCTGGGCATGAGTACTATAGATTGGACAGTTCTTATTGTTACACTTGTTGCAGTGGTGGTTTACGGCGTATTGATCGGTCGTGGCCAAAAAAACAACGAATCATACCTGAAAGCAGATAACAAAATGCCCTGGTACATTGTACTTATAGGTATTATGGCTACGCAGGCAAGTGCCATTACATTTCTTTCAGCACCGGGTCAGGCGTATACAGACGGTATGCGCTTCGTTCAGTATTACTTTGGTTTGCCGTTGGCGATGATTGTTATCTGTATCACTTTCATTCCGATTTTTCAGCGCTTAAATGTGTACACGGCTTATGAATATTTAGAAAACCGTTTCGATAAAAAAACAAGGGTACTCACTTCACTGCTTTTTCTTTTTTCCAGAGGCTTATCCACAGGAATCAGCATTTATGCTCCGAGTATCATCTTATCAAGTGTCCTAAACTGGGATATTTATCTGACTAATGTTTTAACGGGTGGCATTTTATTGATTTACACCTATATTGGCGGAGCAAAAGCGATCGCTCACACCCAAAAATTACAGTTTCTCATTATTCTGGGAACCATGGCTTTTGCAGGGTATCTGCTTATTCAAAATATGCCGAATGGAATTGGTTTTAACGATGCACTTTATCTGGCGGGGAAATCAGGAAAGCTCAATGTAATCACCACAGAATTCGACTGGAAAGATAAATACAATATTTGGAGCGGGCTCATTGGAGGTTTTTTTCTGGCCCTTTCTTACTTTGGTACAGATCAGAGTCAGGTCGGGAGGTATATTACTGCGAAAGACAATACCAATGCAAAAATGGGCTTGCTGTTGAACGGATTGGTTAAAATTCCGATGCAGTTTTCTATTCTTCTGATTGGTGCTTTGCTTTTCGCTTTCTTTTCTCTAAAACCGGCTCCTATTTATTTTAATGAACGCTCTTATCAACATTTAAAGGAAACAAAACCTGAACAAGCTGCGGTTTTTGAAAAAGAGCATCAGGATTTACAATTAAAATTTAATGCAGAATCGAAAGAAATTTTAAAGCTGAAAGAAACTCAATCTCCTCAACTTAAAAAAACAATTCAGGATTTTAAAGATACACAAACCCAGGTAAAAGCCCTTCACGGAAGGGTAGAAGAAGCGATCAATAATTCAAACTACAACGCGGAGAAAACAGATACGAATTATATTTTTCTGTATTTCGTGAAAAATACCTTGCCTGTAGGGATGATCGGTTTACTGTTTGCCGTCATTTTTCTGGCCAGCTGGGGTTCAATTTCCGCAGCACTGAATTCCCTTGCTGCTTGTTCATTAAAAGATGTTCACTTGATATTCAGTAAAGAAATTCCTGATGAGAAAACCGAATTGAAGTATAGCCGCCTGCACACTTTAGCCTGGGGCATTTTCTCCATCGGTGTAGCCATGTTTGCCACTCAAATGGGTTCCCTTATTGAAGCGGTTAATGTATTAGGTTCTCTTTTCTACGGCCCGATATTGGGAATTTTTCTTGTCGCATTTTACTATAAGAAAATCACTGGCTCAAATGTATTTATTTCTGCAATTTTATCAGAAATTGCGGTTATTGCCGTTTATAATTTTGATATCGTTTCTTTCCTTTGGCTTAACGTCATTGGGGCAGCGGCAGTCATTATTTTTTCGGCAATTGGGTTACTGTTTTATAAGCAGAAAGCAGTAACTTCGTAACACATATATACATAAATACATTCAATAAAAATATTATGAAAACAATGATTAAAACTGTTGCTGTAGTTTTTGCTACAATGACGATTTCAGTAAATGCATTCGCACAGGAAGCTAAAAAACCTGCGAGCCCTCCGGCTACTGCAACGGGGAAAATTAAAGATGCAACCATCACAATTGCCTATAGCAGTCCTTCTGTTAAAGGGCGTACCATCTGGGGTGGTCTGGAAGCTTATGATAAAGTTTGGCGTGCGGGTGCCAATGAGGCAACTACTTTCACAACGGATAAAGACATTACCGTTCAGGGTAAAAAGCTTCCTGCAGGTAAATATAGCTTTTTCTTAATCCCTAAACAAAGCGGAACCTGGGCTGCGATTTTTAACAAAGAGTCAAAACAATGGGGTGCTTATAAGTACGAAGAAGCAAAAGATGCTTTACGTGTTGATGTAAAAACAAAAGCTTTACCAACAACACAGGAAACTTTAGTGTATAAAATAAACAGTAACGGATTCACAATGGATTGGGATAAAATCTCAGTTCCTGTAGAGATAAAATAAATGTAAATATGAGAAATAAAAATCCCGTTAATGCAGGATTTTTATTTAAAAATTTGATCGTGTATTAAAGATGACTATTTGTAAATTTTTAGTGATATAAACAGCATTTCATAATTACTACTTTTAGATACTTTAAAATACAATGTGTTACTGATGTTTTATTCTAATCAAAAAGGTTTATGTTCAAAACTTCATTGTATGGTTTTGATAGTCTGCAAAAGAGCAAAATAAAATGTTACTGGCACTGGTAAAGGCTCCGCCTGATCTTATAATGTCCAATCTGAATCAAACAATGGTACAGTATAATCAAAAGAGATCTGGTGTAAGCATTTTCAATGGAACAAGCCATTGAAAATGCTTTTTTTGGTTTCATAGCATGAATTCTTATTCGAGATTGATGTTTTTGAAATAATCATCATTTATCTACAAGGTATGATATATGATCGTGCATCAGCTGGTAAACTCTTGTATCTTTAAAATGACTTCATCTATATCAAATGGTTTTGAAATAAAAGCATCGGCATTACACGCATTCGTAACATTATCAGCCTTAGCATGTGCGCTTATGATAATGACTGGAAGTGCTGCGGTCTCAGAATCCGATTTTAATTGATTGCAGATATCAGTTCCTGATCCGTCAGGAAGCATCACATCTAAGATAAAAAGGTCGGGGACACTTGATTTATCTCTGTTGTTAAATGCAGCAACATTCGAGAACGAGCGGACATCATAATTTTCAAATGACAGGAGCAACTGAAGTGCATCTCTGATGCCTGTCTCATCTTCTACAATAAAAATACTTTTCATAATACGCTTCGTTTCAAAAATGAAGCCAATGTTAGTGGAACTTATTATAAAAACAGAAAGAATTGCGTCTACATCCGTGTCTGCTGCTTCTCTTATAACCTTTTATCTTCAGTCATCTGTAGTATAATTGTTTTTTTTTCATGCCGCTGTATCACGAACCTGTTATTTTATTATTTGGAGACCAATCAACTCAATCTTAAGCATGATAAAAGAGCTTCATTGTATTATTGTAACAGAGATATTGATAAATAAACTAATTAAATTGTTTGGAATTGATAGTCAAAATAAAGGCTATTATGATTTAGAAAAAAAATTGATATAGAAACAGATTATACTAAAGAATAAAATTCTAAGGATGTTAGTATTCAATTCGGACAGGGAATAATAATGCTGGACAGTGCTTATTATTAATCTTAAAGATATAAAATTTGCAATATATGGTTCGGAACTTAGTGAAGCATCTAAACTGGAATAGTCGAACCTTATTGATTAGAAAAATTATTTGTTTGATTATCAGTGTTTTAATAAGTCATGAATGAGAATTTTGTTTTGTAACTTGTTGACTATGAGTATAATAAAATAATGGCGTCAACTGTCTTTAGTTGGCGCCATTTTCCTTTGTACTCATAATCGTAGAAATATCGAAACATTTGGTAGAAAATTTGGAAAGAATCATAGAAATAAATATTTCTGGCATATGAAACATGATAGGTTTTCCTCAATTCATTTACTGGTAGTTACGTAAAGGAGGCTGTTTCAAAAAATAATACCTGTCTCTACTATCTGACAAATTTTGTCGTTTAGCAGATTTTCAGAGAATGATTTTAGTTTTAGAGACAGCCTTTTTTACTCTGATATGTTTAGACCGTAGTATTTATCATTATTTTTTTTAATTAATTACAGTAAGACACCCGCGGATTGGTACTATCTCCGCATCTAAACTGATATTTAAATTGTAGATATTTCGGTGTGGGATTATCCGTGACCTCAAGCGGAGCCATCGACTGTCCATTATAAGAAGGCATGGTGACCTGTACAGCAGAACCATTGCCCAAAGCCACATTTTTAGCATTGCTGTTTCCATTAAAACTATAATCCATCATGGCATCCAAAAGACGGTACACACCGTAATAGTCCAATGCATCGAAAGCTGTTCGGGAACTTGGCATTACGTGATCTGTCACATAATTGTATCCATTTACACTAGATGATTTAATATAAATAAAATCTTTTTCAGCATTAGAAATATTGATATTTTTAAAGATATCGATTGCCATCCTGTGATCGTTAACATCATCTTCATCATAGACCTGGGTGATCATTTTGGTATTGGAAGGAAAACTCTGCAATTGCTGTTGCGTGGTCAATGGACTGTTCCAGTTGAACGAATACCAGGGAGCCATAGTGAAAAGAAAACGTCCGTTTTGTCCCCAGCCTTTCTCTGTAAATGCTTTATAGGAAAGATCGATACTTGCCCCACCTCCAAAAGAATGTCCCATAAAACCTACTTTCAGAGTGTCAATAATGTTGGGATAATCTGCAGCGGCCTTCGTGAAGCCTTCCCAAAGGGTCTGGTAACGGTGATCAACACTGACATCAATAGTGCGGTAAGGAACAAACACCGCCACATAACCTTTCTTTGCAATAAAGTTATACAGCTCTATATTGTATTCTTTTTCCTCACCCCCAAACGGATGCGAGAAGAATATAGTAGGTCGAGGAGAAGTAATGCCTTTAGGATAGAAAATTGAAACCTGTGTTCCTGCGTACTGTGGATTACTGAAGTCAATTTCTGCCACCTCATAGCTTCCGTCTGCACCATATCCTGACACAGGTCTTTGTATAGGTCCATCAAGGCTGGTGTCAAGTTTTGACTGGAGAGGAGAAGCTGCTTCGTCAGTATCGTTAGTGTATTGAGAACATGCAGAAATCGTAATAACTATAATAATTAGCGATAGGTTTAATAGTGTTTTCATTTTCTTTTGTTTTTAATATTTTGAATCATCTCATCTTTAATTTCCTGATATTTTTTATATTGATCTGCATCCAGAATTTGGCTCAGGGCATTGGATTTTTCTTTCTGTAAAGCTTTCAGTTTTTTGAATTTGGAGATTTTACTTTCGTTACTTTGCAAAATTGGGTCATTCTTTCGGGCATACTGAAGATCAAGAGCAGAGACCTGCTCAATTTGTTTGGCATTTAACGCTAACTGACTTGTCATCCATGCCGTCATCATCTTTGCACGTTGTTCGGGAGTACTGTCCTGTAACTTTTTTGTCTGTGCTGTTACATTTGCAAATGTCATACATAGAAATGCCGCAACAAAAAGTAGACATTGTTTTTTTTGTTTTAAAATCATCTTGAAAATTTTAATTTTAATAAAACAAATGTAGCAAGACTGCTTATTTCCTTTAAGATAAAAAAGGGTGAACCTGCTAAATTCAGGGATGAAATTCATTATTGATCCATCCACTTTCTAAAATGCATGGCCTTTGCTTTGCTGACAAGGATCTGTTCCTGAGGTAAAGGATGTATTTTGACAAGTAGCCTCCCATTGAAAAAATATTCTACGGCTTCTACAGCGTTTTTATTGATAATAAATTGGCGATTAGCCCTGAAAAAAACGGCAGGATCCAATTCATGTTCAAGTTGTTCCAGTGTGAATTCCATTATATATCGCCTGCCATCTGCTGTATGCGCATATACTATTTCATTTGAAGTATGGAACCAATTGATCTTAGTCGCCTCCACAGGAATAAGCCTGCCACAGTAATGGATCAGAAAGGATTTTTTAAATTGTTTTGTCGTATTCTGGAGTTCCTGCAGCAGAGACCGTGTTTTAGTGTGTTCAATTTTGATATCAGCCGCAATAAGGGTATTGTATTTAAGTAAAGTCCGCTTTATTTCTTCCGTGTCAAAAGGTTTTAGAACGTAATCAATGCCGTTGTTACGGAAAGCCTCGATAGCATAATCATTATATGCTGTAACAAAAATAACAGGTTTTATAATGTTTACCTGTCTGAAAATCTCAAACGATAATCCATCGGAAAGCCTTATGTCTGAAAATATCAGGTCATAATCTTTATTATTTAAAATAAACCAATCCATTGCTTGTGTTATACTTTGTAAAGTCTTCACGATTTGGATTTCCGGGTTGATTTCTCTCAGTATATATTCCAGGTTTCTTGCGGTAGCAGCTTCGTCCTCGATAATTACAATGTCTAATTGTTTTTTCATAATATTGGAAGCTTTACGATGAAATATTCTGTCGTTTGATGGATCTCTATCTCATGACAGGTTTGCAATTTGTATCTTTCATTCAGGTTGATAAGGCCAAGTCCGGTGCTTTCTGCTTCACCGATGTTGGGCTGCAGATTATTCTTGACAATAAGCCATCTATCTTCCCCATAAATCTCTACAGTTAAAGGATAAGAATCTGTACCTCTATTATGTTTAACAGCATTTTCCACCAAGGGTTGCAGTGATAAAGGAAGAATTTGGCCGCCTATAAAATCTTCGCTAATATTGATATGAATCTGAAAGGCACTTTCCAGCCGCATTTTTACAAGCTGGATATAGGATTTCAAATGCTCAAGCTCTTTTTCCAGAGTTACCAGATTGTTGCCTGAACGAACCAATGTATATCTGAAGATTTTGGAAAGATGGAGGATATAGTTTTGGGCCATACCTGGATCTTCCCTGACTATAGCAGAAAGGCTGCTTAGGGTATTGAACAGAAAATGAGGGTTAAGCTGTTCCTGAAGTAATTGAAGCTGTGTCTTTAGGTAGGCGGAATTGAGCTGCTCGTTGATCAGGTCTTTGTTTTTGCTTTCACGCATCAGAAGAATTAGACGGATGACTACAGCGATCATAATACTGCTGAGCAAAAACCGGGCAAAATATCCTCTGATCCTACCTCCCGGAAGTTGAAAAGTTCCAAAAAGCAAAGAATGGGTCATGCTTCCCAGTATAATAGCTGCCACAACCACCAAGGTATTGAATATGTATAGTTTCCAGTATTGTTTGTTTTCTCTAAGCACGCTCAGAAGTTTACCGTCAGAAAGATTCAGATACAGTAATAAGATACAGAATATCATATTATTTAAAAACTGAAAACCATATTCCCAAATATTGAATTGCCAGTAACGGGCGATAATCCCATCACTGTTAAGAGCCATCAGTTTTGCAGAATTGACCATCAGCGTAATCAAAAATGCACTGTAAAGATATATTTTTCTCTCATTCTTATTCATTAGTACAAAGAAAGCAAAATATTAAAATCAATGATATAATAAATAGCTGAAGCGGCAAAAGTACGTGGTGAAATGATCGGTTTAGAGTGCATAACATTGGCTAAAGTATTTTGTAACTTCTCCAAATACTTAATTTATACAGTGACTTTTGTTAGTCGAATAGCAATTGCAGCTTCAATGGTACAAGTAACTATGTATAGCATTATCGACTCTAAACTCCTTTGCAGAGTGGTTTTTTACAATAATAAAACTTAATGTTTGGAAATTGCACTCAGGAACTTTATTTCTTCAAAAACTATCTAAAAGTCCTTACAAATATGTTTAATTTTTTTCGACGATTGTGATCTGTAGTGGCTCAAGGTTTCGTATCAATAATCAGTGTGTAAATTTACTTTATTTTAGATTTTCCAGGCTTAATTGCCATATCCTTTACAAGCTGGGTAGGAGAGTTGCAGTCACAATTGCTGAATCCGACAAGATAAATGTCTCTTTGAGGAATATAAACCGCCATGGACTTGAATCCGAAAATACTTCCGCCATGTTCACGTGGAGGGATGCCATTGATGTCCTTCAAATTTATGTAAATTTGTATATAGTTACCATAATAAAAACTGTCTAACTAATGTATGTGTTTCATGGGAAAGGTTCTATGTTCATCCTTACCATTTCTCAATCCTGAGATTTCTGCCTCCAAAGAATCTCTGCCGATCTTCTGGTAGGAAATTACCTGCGGAAAATCATGGAATCTGTTCTCAAAGATCAATCGGGTGGATGAGACTGAAATAGCTTCGAACCGGACAGGAGATCCTCCATTCTGATCTTTAACGGTAGGGATATAGAAAAGCCTGCCTCTTTCCTCAAATATGCGAATGGTTTCAAGGATGAGGGTATCGCTGCCTTTAATGGAATAGCTTCGACCGCTAAGTTCATTTTTTCCGGACTTCTTCCAAGACTCGTAAACAATACCTCTGCTCGTTCTGTTTTCCCACCTGCCGGCAAGCCATTGTGCTTTTCTGATATAGTTGGAAGGTACAGTGCTACAGCTGTAACATACCCAAATAAAAACCATCATTTTTAAGAATATCTGTTTGCTCATGATGTCATTTTACTGCAAAGGTGCATTATTCCTTAGATTCAAAAATTGTATAAATGCGACAATATTATTTTGTTCCGTAAAACAATGTACTCAATGTAAGATGCTTTCCGTAAAACTCTTTAGGGCTGACACCGACAAGTTCTCTGAAATCCCTGATAAAATGCGCCTGATCGTAGTAATTATTCGCATGAGCCATGAAGGTAAAGCTCGAATATTCTTTGGTTAACATCATTTTAAGCGTTCCCTGAAAACGAATGATCTTTGAAAGTTTTTTGGGACTCATCCCTATGGCGCTATGAAATTTTCTTTCCAGTTGCCTCATGCTTATCCGTAATTCGTGAGAAAGAGCTTTAATCGGAATTTGTCCGTTAGCAGTTATAATCATTTCTACTGTGGATCGTACGATTTGATCGGCCGTTTCAGAACGGGCCAGCCTCTCTAAAAGGAATCTTTCAACCCGCTCGATTCTGTTGCTGACATTATGGATACTAAGCATCTCATTTTCAAAATGCTTTCCATCAGCTCCGAAAATACTTTCCAATGGAATACCTGTGTTTTCCATTTTTTTGATGGGAAATGTAGAAAAATGCGTAAACCCGTGGGGACGGAACCTGACGGAAAAGATTTCAGTGCTTCCGGAAGGCTCGATCTCAAGCGGTCGGGAGAGCTGGCCCATGACAAAACATCTCGGCTGCAGAAAACTGCTACCGCATTCGTTATATTGAAGGTACAGACCTCCGTAATGGATGATCATTTCCATACAGCCATCCGGGACAATAGATTGTCTCTGAGGTTGATCACCCGCAGCATCTTGCAATGTCCAGTAGCATTTAACCAGCATCGACAGATCCTCAGAAGGTTCAAACATTCGGTAATCCATTATATTTTTTTATAAAATTAGCTACTTTCGAGCTTACGAACAAGATTTAATGGAAAGTCTCAGATTGATATATTATTTCAGGCAAACATATATTTTAATGTACCAGATCAAAATATGAAATAGTAAATGCCTATGATCAATCTTGTTTATGTGTACTTAATAGTGAAACTCATAATTTAGATAAAGATGCTAACTGGTACAATTAAGTATATAATCACCAAAATTACTTATAAGTGGATGCCTTACGCCAATACTTTAACGCCGATAATTGATGCGCTGAAAGAATGGGGATAAAACACCGGGAAGAGATTTTGAAGCAGTAATATCCTGATTAAGTATATTCGTGTTAGAGTAATAACTTTTATGCAGGTGTGATCATAAATAATTTGGTCCTTAACCACTTAAATGGCTTTATGAACGAGACATAGCCAATTTAGTAATTTTTCAATAAAAGGATCTACCAATTTTTGATATGTGGAGCAATAAGTAAAATAGTAGGTACAGCAACAACGTACGCCAATTCCCAGGACTTTATCCAGATTTTTAAGAAATTGGGCTTAAATCCAATGTTCACTAGGATTACAGTAAAAGATAGATATGATGCCTGTTGTTGCTATTCCCATTATCAATGCAAATGCTATTTTCTTTTTTATTTTTGCTTTAGGCTATGCCGGATCAATATTATTTCTGACTCGCAAGATTTTTTTTGATCTTCATCATAATACTGGCAGGTACAAAATTCGGAAGTTTGGAGTTGAACCAATTTTGAAGACCAACTACTTTTTTTCCGTGTCCTTCGAGCAAATGTTTAACTCCATATTCTGCAACAATTTCCGGATGCATTGGTTTTGTCTTATGCAGGTTTGTCGTTTGCATCTCACTGGTAGTAAACGCAGTATCTACCGTGCCTGGATGTAAAGAGAGAACGGTAACACCTGTGCCTTCCAACTCGGCATCAAGTGTTTCGCTAAAAGCCAAAACAAAAGCCTTAGTTGCAGAATAAACAGAAAAATATGGCATTGGTAAAAATGAGACTACTGAGCCTATGTTCATAATTCTCCCAGATCTGCGTTTGACCATATCTTGTGCAAAAAGTTTGGTCAATACGACTAAACTGGAAATATTCAGGTGAATCATGTCCAACTCTTCATCCAACGAAGTTTCTGTAAAATGACCATAGTTGCCTACACCTGCATTGTTGACCAGATGGGTCACTAATAAGTTTTCATCCTTAATCTTTTTGTGCAAATCTCTAGCAACATTTGGATCAGAGAGGTCTGCAACATAATAGTGAATAAGTACGCCATATTTTTTTGTTAAAGCTGTCTGCATCTGTTTCAATTTGCTTTCTGTACGGGCAACCAATATCAGGTTGTGCGCTTTTTCTGCTAATTGATGTGCCATTTCGTAACCAATTCCGGATGATGCTCCGGTAATTAAAATATATTCTTTCATTTTTTATAAATTTTTAGGTTAATTAATAAATTATATCTTCTCATCTAGTTGCGGAGGTATCAACTTGTACATGACTGGTGTAACAATTCTTGATAATATCGTAGAGCTTATCAATCCTCCGATTAATACAATTGCCAATGGTGCAATTAAGGGATTAGGGTTCAGTGCGATTGGAAGTAGTCCACAAATTGCAGTGATTGAGGTTAATACAACCGGAAGGAAACGTGTTTCACCAGCAATATGGATGGCTTCATCAATACTGTGACCTTCAAGCCTAAGCTGATTCGTAAAGTCAACCAAAAGCAGTGAGTTTTTAACCTGAATTCCTGATAAGCCTATAAATCCGATGATGGATACCAATGACATAGGATTTCCGGTAAGAAGTAACAAAACAACACCCCCTAAAATTCCCAATGGAATAATAGATAATACAATGATGATCCCTTTAAACGTTTTGAACTGTAACAGTAAAACGGCTATGAAAAGAAAAGCACTGAGTATAATGACCGAAAGAAAATTCCCTCCCAATGCATCACCTTCTGATTCTGCTTCGCCTGATAGCTTGTAGGAATATCCTGCCGGAAGTTTTAGCTTGTCGAGTTCAGGAACGATATCTTTCAATATGTCATTTGCCAGAACGCCATCTTTTGTAAGTGAGGTCACTTTTGCAAAACGCGATTTGTTGAAATGATTGATTGCCGTTGGAGATTTCTCAAAACTGATTGAAGCAATTTGGTCAATCTGAACCGGGATGCCTTGGATATTGTTGACATATAAATTTTTAAGTGCATTTAAGTTCGAAAACTTTTCTCTTGGAAGCGTTATTACAACATTCCTGGAATCGCCCCGATCGTCAATATAATCTCCCACGTTCAATCCCGCGACCGCCATACGGATTACTTTATCAACGTCGCTTGTCATAACCCCTAAGGTTCGTGCCTTTTCTTTATCAATTTTTATTTTAACATCAGATTTATACGCATTAAGTTCATTATTGATATAGAATGTTCCCGGATGCTTTCTTAACAGCTCTTCAACTTTGAATGATAGTGAACGTAGCGTATCCTGATTTTCTCCGAATATTCTTACCACGATATTCGCTTCTATGGGTGTCCCTTGTTCAAAATCTTTTATTTCAATTCTGGCATCTGGAAAATCTGCGAATTTTGTACGCAATTTTCTGATGAGATCCGTTTTTGAGCCCGGGCTTGCTTCATCATCCATCTGTACGAAGATCTGTGCAAAATCAGGTTTGATATCCTGTTGGTGAACATTATAATAGATCTGAGGATTTCCTTTTCCAACGTTTGAGGTAAAATAAACAATTTCACTCTCTTTTTTTAATTCTTTTTCTATCAGTTTTGTCACGCGGTCACTTTCAGGAATGTCGGCCTGCAGAGGCATTTTGATATTGACCAAAAACATCGGTTTTTCTGAAGTAGGAAAGAGCTTGAATCCGGCTAGCGGAAATAGCATAAATGCTGCAATACTCAGTACAATAGATATTCCGATGGTCGCTTTTGGCCATTTCAATGCCACAGGCATAATGCGCTTATACGATGCGCTTAGAAATTTTTGCAGATGTTTAAGAAAGAAATTCCCTTCCGCATGGGTGTGGGTCTTCAATATTTTACTTCCTAAAAAAGGCACTAAGGTCAACGCCACAATCATAGATGCCAAAACACTTGTCATGACGGCCATAGGAAGGCTTCGGATGAACTCTCCTGCAATATCAGGCAGGAATGCCAGTGGAAGAAATGCAATCACCAAGGTAGCTGTACAGCCAACAACTGCGATACCGATCTGTTTGGTTCCTTTCAAGATGGCATCTTTTCTTGAGTGTCCCTCTCTCAGCCACCGTTCTATATTTTCTACCACTACGATACTGTCATCAACTAATAGTCCCAATGCAACCACCAATCCTACAATACTCAGCTGATTGAGGGAATATCCCAAAAGATTCATCGTAATCAGTCCCAGAGCAAGAGAAAGTGGTATTGAAATCATTACAATGATGGATGCTCTGAAACCTAGTGGCAGTAATGTGATTACCACTAAAAGTATGGCCAAGCCAAAGTCAAAACCCAGATGTCCCAGACGTTGGGATACCATAGCTGCCTGATCAAAATTCTTGACCATTTTGATGTTTTCCGGTAGTGTCTTGTTGAATTTTTCTAAAATAGGTTCATATTCCTCTTTCGCATTCGTGATGTTTACATTATCTTTCATTCCGGCAGTTACCAGAATACAGCGATTACCATTAAGGCGGGTAATATGATTAACTGTTCCGTCTTTATAGGTGACATTGGCTACATCTTTAAGATAAATTATTTTACCACCGGCATTGTAAATTACCGTGTTGGCAACATCTTCTACATTTTTGAACTTACCGCTGGTCTTGACATTAAAAACCTTGCTGTCAAGATTGATGCTTCCTCCAGGAATATCGGCTGCCTCGCTTTGAATACTTCCCATGACAAGATTCAAGGGTATTTTCAACTGAGCTAATTTGTCAAGTTGCAGATCAATCCTTATTTCCTGCTCCGGGATCCCTGCATACTTTACTTCACGGAGATTGGTGATCTTTTCAAGCTGAGTCTTTAATTGATCTGCCTTATCTCTCAATGCTTTTCCTGATACGGTGTTTGAAACTAAAGCGACCTGAAGTATTTTAACATCAGAAGAGGATATTTTTTCAGTTTTAATCAGATAAATGTCCTTAGGAAGTTCACTGCTCTTTAGTGCATTAATCTCCGTTGAGATTTCCTGATACTTATTATCGACATCGACACCGTATTTGAATTTGATTTGTATTGCAGCGACACCATCTTCAACTGTGGTCAGAATTTTATCAATATTTTCCAATCCATAGATCTTGTTTTCGATTGGTTTTACGACCTGCTCTTCCATATCTTTAGGGCTGGTGCCGGGATAAATGACCGTTACCAGATATTGAGGAGGATGTGTAGTGGGGTCTTCTGATCTCGGCATTGTGAAAAGCGTCAAAATGCCTACCACAGCCACCAGAACGAATATGATCAGCGTAAACTGATAATTTTTAACGGAGAAATTGGTAATCTTCATAATTACTGAATGATTTTAATAATAGATTGTTCGTTGAGGTAGGCACTGTTGGAAATGACGATCTGATCAATTCCGAAGGGTTTTTCTTTGAGGTAAACCTTCTTGTTATCAAACTTTAAAATATGTACAGCGATTTTCTTCACTCTGTTTTTGCCGTTTGGAGCAAAGATGAACCCTTGCTCTCCATCTGCTTCCACCAAAGCATTATAAGGAATAACCACTGATTTTTCGATCTGGTCTGTTTTGATCTCGGCTTTTCCAAACATACCAACTGCGGGAATTACCTGGTCAAGTTTTAATTTCAATTCTATCTGAAATGACCCAATCTCTCGGTCAGCTGCCTGTAATTTTCTAAAAACTGTAGCTTCAAATTTGTGATCAGGATAGCCATCTAACGTAACTTTAGCTGATTGTCCGACTTTAATCGCTGCCCATTCTCTGTCTGTCACACCTACTTTTAATAAATAGCTGTTGCTTTTTTGAGTGGAATTGGTCAGAAAGACAGGCATTCCTCCACTTACTATTTCTCCTTCATTCGCTATCTTTTTTGCAACAAATCCATCAGAAACAGCATAGATTTTAGCATAACGCTCGTTAAATGCAGTCGTTTGCCTTGATTTTTGGGCAACTTCTAATGAAGTTCTTGTATTCTGTAATTGTTCCAGAGAGAATACGCTATCTTTGTAAAGATTATTGGCTCTGTTAAAATCACGCTGTGCTTTAGCAACATTCAGGTCTGCCTGAGCAACTCCTGCTGCGATTTCGGTAGTGTTCAATATCGCAAGAAGTTGTCCTTTTCTAAAAAACTGTCCTTCATCTACATATATTTTGCTGATCACCCCTCCGATTTTAAACGAATAGTTAGCTTGATCTTCGGTGCTGATTAGTCCTGTTGCTACGACGGAATTGGAAACATCTTCTGATGATAATGATGAAACTTTTACCGAGATGATATCCTGTCCGGACATTGTATTTTTTTTAGTTTTTTTTTCACTGCAGGACAATACGAGTAGTGTAAGAGCAATGAATGTTGATTGAATTTTTTTCATAATAGATTATTGTATGTTAAAGCTGGCATTTGCTCTTTCAATAGCTGTGTAAGCAATCCAAGTGTCAAATAGGGTAATGTTTGATTTTATTTGTGCGTCGATCCATTGATTTTGTGCATCTAGAAGTTCGATATAGATCGTTATTCCTTCTTTGTATAGTTTAGACATATCACTGTAGTAGGTCTGGCTTGTTTTCAGTTGTGATTGCGCAGCTCTGTATTGTGCTATTGCGCTTTCCATATTGGCCTGTCTAACTTTCAGTTCGGTTAAAAGCTGTTGTTGCACATAATCTGTTTGGGATGTTATGGCTTGTTGTTCAGCTATTGACTGTTTGATGCGGTATGTGTTTTTTCCAAAAGCGAAAAGATTCCATTCCAGGGAAATTCCAAATAAATAGTATCTTGTTTTCTGATTAAATTTCCAGTCAAAAGCTTGGGAACCCAGATCCAGGCTGGCTCCGATCTTCGGAATAAGATAAGACTTGCCAAGTCCTGTCAGATCGTTATTGATGTCCTTGGAAATTTTGAGCTTAGATAATTCCTCACGATTGCTGATATTGTCATTTGGCAGCTGGGCTTCTTCCGGCAAAGTTGTGATGTCATCAATTACAATGCTTTCTGTCAATGGCCGATTCAAAAGGAAATTAAAATAAAACTGAGCAGATTCCTCTGTCTTTTGAGATGCAATAATAGAGGCATTGATTTTCGAAACTTCATTTTGACTTCTGATAACTGCTGTTCGATTGATTTTTCCATTCTCAAACAATTTTTTATTTACTCTTTCCCCCTCGGTAACAAGTGTTAGATATGATTGGTAGATCTTTGTCGCATTGGTAGCTTTAAGATAATTATAATAAGCTGTTTTTATCTCTTTTACCAGCTCTCTTTTGTAAAGAAGAATTTCTGTTTTTTGTAAATCGATCTGTTTTGACTTAATCTTTCTGTTATATCCAAGCTCAGCATTTAAAATAGGCTGGCTAATGCGGAATTTTGCATCATAAAAGTTATCGGGATTCAGTAAAATACTTTGATTTTGAAGTTGAGGGAAAGAGCTGCTTCCTGTTAACTGATTCAAAGTAGAGTAGACCCCATTAAGAAGATCACCTGTCGGAAAGTCGATCGTTCTCCCTCCGTCTGCCTTTGTATAAGTTGTAGAAAAAGCAATGTTGGGTAAGAACATACTTTTAGCTTCTCGCAGAGCATAGACATTTTTTTCAAGAATAAAAGACTGTTGTTTGATGCTTTGATTGGATTCAATGCCCTGTTGAATATAATTGTCAAGTGTACTTTGGGCATGAGTCAATTCTGCTGGAGAAAATAAAAAAATACTCAGGCAACAGAATAATAGTTTTTTTTGATTTTTATTAATCATTGTATTAAATTTAAACAGTGTTCAATTATTGGATAAAAAAAGGATTATCCTTTTTCGAGAAGTGAAACAAAGCAATCATAACCCTTTTGCATTAGTTCCTCATTTGTTTTATTTTCGAAACTAACGGTACGGTCCTTACAGAAAAGAGCACATATACCATGGACAGACGACAGGATCATAAAGGTCAAATACTCGATATCCATATCTTTAAATCGTCCCTCATTCTGACATTCTTTGATGATCCCGGACAGATGATTGATCGCTTCTTTTGCAATTTGGAAACCTCCTTGTTCAGTCGAATTTGATGTTGATTCCTCAACAAGAAACATCAGGTTGTAATAATCTTTATTATCCTGAGCAAATTTAATAAATACCCTTCCTACAGCTTTCAGTCTTTCAAAGGGTTGTGCCACACTATCTAATATTTTCATCTGAGAAAGCAGCAAACGAAAGCCTTCCTTATGAAGTTCGTGAAAAATCTCACTTTTATCCTTGAAGTGGAAATAGATCGTACCTGCACTATAATCGATTTCACTCGCAATATTTCGCATGCTGGTGCTTTCATAGCCCTTTTGAAGAAATATCTTTCTTGCAGCATCTAAAATACGTTTTCGCATTTCAAGTTTTTCTTTATTCTTTCTGTCTGTGATACTCATTCGATAATGAAATTAAATGTATTGAGTTCCTGAAATTAATATTTTATGAGATCAATTCCAAAACCGGAATGATGATTATACTAAATAGTAATTACTTTGCAAATATACTGAACGGTGTTCAATTAAAAAAAATATTTTCTTATTTTTTAAAAAATTATAGAGTAGAATCATAAATGTCCTGATATGACAAGGACATTTATGATTATTCTACCCACTACTATTTCTCAAGGATCATCGTCACGCCCTGACCTCTTGCAGCGCATATGGAAATAAGACCTTTTCCACTTCCTTTTTCACTTAACAGCTTAGCGAGTGTTGCAATAATTCTACCACCCGTTGCTGCAAACGGATGTGCTGCTGCAAGGCTACTTCCTTTTACATTAAGTTTATTTCTGTCGATTGTTCCTAAGGCCTGATCTAAGCCAAACTCCTTTGAAAGTTGATCAATTTCCCAGATTTTGAGTGTTGCTAATACTTGTGCAGCGAAAGCTTCGTGTATTTCATAATAATCAAACTCGTCTAATTTAATGTTTGCTCTTTTTAGCATTCGGTCAGCGGCAACTACAGGAGCTAATAATAAATTATGTTGGTTTTTTACATATTCAATTCCTGCAATTTCAGCTTGTGTTATATAGGCGAGGATTGGTAGATTGTTTTTTAAAGCCCAATCTTCACTTGCCAGCAATACTGCTGAGGCACCATCAGTGAAAGGAGTAGAATTTCCCGCAGTCAGTGTGCCGTTCTGTTTATCGAATGCAGGTCGTAACTTGGATAACTTTTCAAAAGTGGTATCCCTTCTCAAATTGTTATCGACGGATATTCCCAGATAAGGGGTGATCATGTCCATATAAAATCCTTCGTCATACGCATTAGCCATATTTACATGGCTCAATAATGCAAGATGATCCTGATCTTCTCTCGAGATCCCATAATATTTTGCGGTGATCTCTGTGTGTTCTCCCATAACCAAACCTGTTTCAGGCTCTTTTCCTTTATAAGGAATTGGAATGAAATCTTTTATTTTTGCTTTCGATAATTGTTTCAATTTACCAAATGTAGACTTTTCACCATTCGCTTTGAGTAAGATTTTCCTCAACCGTGCATTGGTTTCAAAAGGAATGTTACTCATTGCTTCCACACCGCATGCAATACCACTTTCTATTTGTCCGAGTGCAATTTTATTGGCAATATAGATGGCTGATTCGATTCCTGTATCACAAGCCTGTTGAATATCACAACCGGGCGTGGCAGGATCAAGAGAGGTTTTCATTACTGATTCCCGAACAAGATTACTTTCTGAAATATGTTTAATGACAGAGCCTCCTGCCACTTCACCCAGTCTTTTATTGTGTAGATTGTATTTGTCTATCAGCCCACTTAAAGTGGCAACTAATAGATCCTGATTAGTAGCGTTGGCAAAAACTCCGTTGTGTCTTACGAAAGGTGTTCTGTTATAACCTACAATGGCAACTTTTTTTACTGACATAATACTTAATTTAAATATTGATTGCAGACTGTCCTGAAGCCAACATATAGGCTTCTTTCAAAACTTCCGAATAGGTTGGGTGGGCATACGAGATCATAAACATATCGCTGTCTGTTACTTCATATTCTAATCCTATCACGGCTTGAGCAATGAGATCTGCAGCTCGTGGGCCAATAATGTGCACTCCAAGCACTTCACCATACTTTGGTTCAGACAATACTTTTGCAAAACCGTCTTTCTCCATTGCTGCTCTGGCTCTCGCACTTGCTGAAAAGGGGAATTTACCTTTTCTGTACTCGATTCCTTTTGCTATTAATTCTTCTTCCGTATAACCTACAGATGCTACTTCAGGCCATGTATAGACTACGCCAGGAATTCTGTTATAATGAATGTGTGGCTTTTGTCCATCAATAATCTCTGCAACAAAAACACCTTCTTCCTCAGCTTTATGAGCCAACATTGGTCCTGCAACCACATCTCCTATAGCATAAATTGATGGAACGGTGGTTTGGAGATTTTCATTTGTTTTTATTCTCCCTTTGTCATCAAGCTGTATAGTTGTATTTTCCAATCCCAAACCTTCAGTATAAGGTCTTCGACCTACAGCCATTAAAATATATTCAGCTTCTAAACTAAATTCTTTTTGATTTTCATCTCTATAATAAACAACAGCTTTGTCCCCTAAGTTTTCTACACCATAAACACTTTTGCTAAGTTGAATATCGATTCCCTGTTTCTTTAAAATTTTTCTCAAACTTGCACCCAACTCAAGATCCATTGTAGAGATGAGTTCCTTTGCATATTCTATGATGGTAACCTTCGTACCTATGCGATTATAAATGGAAGCCATTTCTACTCCAATAACTCCGCCTCCGATGATGATCATACTTTTTGGCTTGTCATTTAAAGTTAAAGCTTCTGTTGATGTAATGATTCTTTTCTTATCAATTTTAATATTGGGTAGAGTCGCAGGTTTTGAGCCTGTAGCGATGATAAAGTGTTTAGACTTGATTTCTGTAGATTTGTTATCAGGACTTTTTACGGTGATTTCCGAATTGTTCTTAAATTGTGCAGTCCCCTCAAATACAGTAATTTTATTTTTATCCATTAAAAAGTTCAGTCCTTTAGTATTTTGAGTAACCACCTCATTTTTTCTTGCAATAAACTGCTGAAAATTTAGCTTTACTTCTTCCAATTCAATACCGTGTTTATCAAAAGTTTCTATTGCCTGATGGTAATGTTCTGAGCTGTCCAGCAAAGCTTTGGTAGGAATGCATCCTACGTTAGTACATGTTCCGCCTAAGGTCGGATATTTTTCTACAATTGCCGTTTTATAGCCTAACTGAGCACATCGTATTGCTGCGACGTATCCACCAGGTCCCGATCCAATTACAGTGATATCAAAAGTTTCCATATTGATTTTATTTTTAGTTCATTAAATTTTCAATAACAATGGCAGTTGCGCCTCCACCTCCGTTGCAGATAGCTGCTACGCCATATTTACCTTTTTCCTGCTGAAGTACAGAGACCAAAGTACAAATTATTCTTGCTCCTGAAGCACCCAATGGATGTCCCAACGCCACAGCGCCACCATAGACATTGATTTTTTGAGGATCTAATCCTAATTCAATCTGGTTTGCCAGTGCAACAGCTGCATACGCTTCATTAATTTCAAAAAAGTCGATATCCTCCAACTGAAGATTTGCTCTTTTTAAAGCTTTTGGGATGGCAATCGATGGGGCAGTGGTAAACCATTCCGGAGCTTGCGCTGCATCTGCATATCCGATGACTTTTGCTAGTGGTTTAAGATTATATTGCTCAACGGCTTCTTTTGATGCCAATAATATAGCTGCTGCACCATCATTCAGATTACTTGCGTTTGCAGCGGTGATTGTGCCGCCTTCAACAAAAGAAGGTTTTAATTTTGAAACTTTTTCGGGAATTATTTTGTAGATATCTTCATCCTCAGTAATAACCGTTTCTCCTTGTTTTTGTTTTAATGTAAAAGGAATTATTTCATTTTTAAATTTTCCTTCTTTTGTAGCTTTTGCAGCTTTTTCATAAGATTTCAAGGCATATTCATCCTGCTGTTCTCGGGTTAACTTATATTTTTCTACGCAGAGTTCAGCAGCATTTCCCATGTGGAAATCATTGTAGACATCCGTTAATCCGTCTTTAAGCAGACCGTCAATCAATATTTCATTACCCAGTTTGTTGATCTTTCTTTTATTGGTGTAATGCGGTACGTTGCTCATACTTTCCATTCCTCCGGTGATGACCATGTTTTCCAGTCCCAGCTGAATTTGCTGAGCTCCAAGAATGGTTGCTTTCATACCTGCTGCACAAACCTTATTAACGGTTGTGCAATCTGTCTCGTCAGGAATTCCTGCAAATTTTGATGCTTGTCTTGCAGGGGATTGCCCTAGATTTGCAGACAATACATTTCCCATGTAAACACTTTCAATATTTTTGAGATCAATGTTGGCATTTTCAATTGCTCCTTTAATAGCTGCTGCCCCAAGATCTGTTGCTGAAACTTCAGCAAAATTTCCCAAAAATCCGCCAATGGGAGTTCGTTTAGCGGCTATTATAAATACTTCTTTCATTTTATAGAATTAAATTTAAATTTCACGGAAAACAACAGTTGAGTTATGTCCGCCGAAGCCAAAAGCATTACTCATGGCTGTTTTAATTGTTTTTTGTACCGGCTCATTCATGACGATCTGAATTCCTTCAGGAATATTTTTATCAAGGTTTTCGATGTTGATCGTTGGCGGAATCAAATTTTCGTTAATAGATTTAATAGCGAGAATAGCTTCGATTGCTCCCGCAGCTCCCAATAAATGACCGGTCATTGATTTTGATGAACTAACCCATAAGTTGTTGGAACCTTTAAAAGTTTTATGAACAGCATTGAGCTCTGCAATATCTCCTACAGGTGTGGAAGTTGCGTGTAAGTTCAAATAGTCTAAGTCAGAAGGATTAAGTTTTGCCTCTTCTAATGCCAATTTCATTGCTTTCGAGGCACCCAATCCTTCCGGATGTGGTGAAGTCATGTGGTACGCATCTGCGGTCATAGAAGCGCCAACCAACTCTGCATAAATTTTAGCACCTCTTTTCTTTGCATGTTCATATTCTTCTAAAATAAGTGCACCAGCACCTTCTCCCATAACAAAACCATCACGATCCCTGTCAAATGGACGGCTCGCTGTGAGTGGATCCTGATTTCGAATCGACATCGCTTTCATTGAAGAAAAACCTCCAATAGAGGCAGCAGTGATAGGAGCTTCTGAACCACCGGTAACAAATATTTTTGCCTTTCCCAAACGGATATAGTTAAAGGAATCCATAATGGCCGTGTTGGATGTAGCACAAGCTGATACGGTTGTATAATTAATGCCCTGCAAACCAAATTTCATTGATATCATTCCGGAAGCCATATTGACAATGAGTTTTGGAACAAAAAATGGACTGAATCTCGGAATGTAATCCCCCTTTACATAGTTTTCGACTTCGCTTTCAAACGTTTCCATACCCCCTTGTCCAACTCCCCAGATGACACCAATGTCAAAAGGATCAAGTTTTGATATTTCCAAACCAGAATCATGCAATGCCTGTGAAGTACTATACAAAGCATATTGCGTAAACAAATCACTTCTTTTAATTTCGTTACGGTCAAGATATTTTTGAGGGTCAAAATCTTTAATTTCACATGCAATCTGTGTTCGGAATTTAGAGGCATCAAACCGCGTAATTTTGTTTGCGCTGCTATGTCCATTGATGGCATTGTTCCAAAAAGAAGTAATATCATTTCCCAAAGGATTGACTGTACCTAAACCTGTTATTACAACTCTTTTCATTAGTATTTTTTTATTTCTGTTTTAAATAGATTGGAAGTACCCTTTGCAATTAATCTACTTTTGTCGCTGTTCCAGATTTCGCATTCGGCATTAATGAATTGTTTTCCTTTTTTAATAATAGTTGTTTTTGCAACGATACTTTCGTCTCCGGTTATAGAAGAAAAATAATCGATGACATTATTTATTGTTGTATAAAAATTTGCCTCATTCAGTGAAAACATTGTTGTACCGATGATATCGTCAATAATGGCAGCTGTAACTCCTCCATGTAAATTGCCTACAGGATTCAGCCATTCAGGACGAATCGCATATTGGAATTCCAGCTTTCCTTGCTCAGCAGCAACGATTATCGGATTCAGCCAGCGCATAAAAGGCGAAGGCGATTCTGTGAATTCTTTTCCTATAGAGGATTGGATTTTTTCTAGAGATGTCATATATTTTTATTTACTGATTACTTAAATATACCGATCGGTATTTGTATGGTTAAAAAATTTTATTTTACGATTTCCTCATCAATGATTTTCTTAATTCTATCCAGCATTAAATGAAGATCTGCGGGATCATCTGAAATTTTTGCGAGCAGAATCCCCCCTTCAATCATCATAATGAATGACTTGGAGTATTCAACAACACTGATGTCATTTTTAAAAAATCCTTTAGTTCTGCCTTCATCTATTATCGCAGAAATATTGTCTTCCCAATTTTCAAAAGTTGATCTTACTAAAACTTTCATTGCCGGCATGACATCGTCTGATTCTGTTGCTGAGTTAAGATATGGGCATCCACCATTATCAAAAACATATTTCCAATTATTTCGGTAAAAATCAAGGAATGCTATTAGCTTTTCATATGCATTGTCTTTTTTGGAGATCCATGCTTCGGTTTTTTTTGAAAGTTCCTTGGTATTATACTTAAAGACGGCAAGTCCGACCTCTTCTTTATTTAAAAAATTCCCATAGATACTGCCTTTAGTTAAGCCTGTAGCATTTGTAATATCTGACAAAGAGGTACCTGCATAACCTTTTTTATTAAAGATAGAAGCTGTTTTTTCAATAATGAATTGTCGCGTTTGTTCTGCCTTGGTCATTTTTCTAATAATTGTATAACAAAGATATGAAATAATACCGAAGGGTATATTTTTATTTTCGAGAATGCCAAAGTTCTACATCGTAAGTCCTTATGAAACAATAAAACTAGAAAGTGGGAAATGATTATAAAATCAACAATATTTATAGATAAATGGCACCAACTGTCTTTAGTTGGTGCCATCTTTCGTTTGTACCCAGGACCGGGATCGAACCGGTACTCCTAAGAACTGGTGTTTGAGACCAGCGCGTCTACCAATTCCGCCACCTGGGCTGGTGTTACAGTATGCTGTAAATCGGTGTGCAAATATAGAAACTTTTTTTTATGTTCAAAAACTTTTTGCAAACTTTTCTTTAAAAAATAATCTCCAAACCATCGTAGGCTAGATGCATTCCGTCGGGAAGTAACTTATCTTCAATATCATGCAGCCCAAAATGATGACTGATATGCGTTAAAAATAATTTTTTAGGTTTTAACTCTTCGTGAAGTTTTATAACATCTGCCAATACAAAATGGGCAGGATGCGGATCAAATTTACGGATGCAGTTCAAAATAAGAACATCCAGATTGTGCAATTTCTCCTTTTCCGTCTCAGAAATAAAACCGGCATCTGTGATGTAGGCTAAGTTTTTTAATTTATATCCAAATACCATTATTTTGTAATGAATAACCTCAATTGGAGTAATTTCAAGATCTAAAACTTCAAAAGATTTATTTTCAATCGTATGCAGATCAAATGCAGGAGCTCCGGGATATCTTTCATCAACAAAAGCATAAGAAAAACGGTTTTTAACTTCATTTCCCACTCTTTCACTGCTATAAAGAGGCATGTTTTTTCCGCTTTTAAAAATTAATGGACGCATATCGTCAAGACCAATAACGTGATCGTTGTGTTCATGAGTTAAAAGCGCAATATCAACATGATTTTCCTGATTGATCAGCATTTGTTGTCTGAAATCGGGACCGCAATCGATGAGGATTTTTTTGTTTTCATCGGTTGTTACCATTGCAGAAGCCCTGAAACGCTTATCTTTCGGATTTTTCGAGGTGCATACCTCGCAAGTGCAGCCAATAACGGGAACGCCCTGAGAAGTTCCGGTTCCTAAAAATTTCAACTTCATTTGTTTTGAGGTTGGTTTAATTTTGGTAAATTTACGAAAAATTTAATGTCCTAATGTATCAGAAACTAACTCCTAAACAAAAAGCATTAACAATTAATCTAGATCCTACTATTTATGGTACTTTCGCAGAAATTGGAGCAGGACAGGAAACTGTACGACACTTTTTTAGAGCAGGGGGAGCTTCCGGTACAATTGCTAAGGCGATGTCGGCTTATGACAAAGATTTTAGTGATGCCATCTACGGAAAAGAGGTTAAAAACAGATATGTAACCCAAAACAGACTTCGAAAGATGCTTCGCTATGAAGTGGCATTGATCGAAGAAAGAATTTCCAGAGAGAACAGCCCAAACAGAAAGTTTTTTTCTTATGCAAATACGGTAACCACCATCAATTTTGACAAAACCGTAAAAGGTCACGGCTGGGTAGGAATCCGTTTTCAGGTAAAAGAAAATGAAGATTATAATGAAGTGGTAATTCACGTAAAATTTAAAGAGAATGATGCTACTTTACAACAGGAAACTCTAGGTAATTTAGGTGTAAATCTTATTTTTGGTGCGTTTACGTATTTTGATAATCCGAGAAGATTGATTGAATCTCTGTACGACGATGTTGCTACAGATAATCTTGAGATTGATATGATCGATTTCAGTGGTCCCGCTTTCGCTTATGTTGACAACAGACTGATGTCTCTGCAATTGGTGAAGAATAATATGACCGATGCTGTAATCTTCAATTCTCAGGGAAATAATATGCTTCCTGCGGATGTTTTGTATAAAAAGAATATTTTCGCTGTCAGAGGAAGTTTCAGACCGGTAACAAGAGTAAATATTGATATGCTCCGAAACGGAATGGAAATGTTCCTAAAAGACGCAATCTGTACTCAGGAAGAAACTGAAGTTTTATTCGAAATTACCATCTCAAACCTCCGTGCAGATGGGGATATTGATGAAAGGGATTTCCTTGATAGGGTAGACGTTCTTGGTAAATTAGGATATACGGTAATCATTTCAAACTTCTCGGAATACTATAGATTGATCGACTATTTTTCTCATTATACGAATGGTGACATTGGTGTTGCGATGGGGGTAAATAATATGTTGATGGTATTTGACGAGAAGTATTATAAAGATTTATCAGGTGGAATTCTTGAAGCATTCGGTAAATTTTTCCGAAACGGAATGAGAGTGTATCTTTATCCTTACAAAGATCCTGAAACTCACGAATTGTTAAATTCAGATAACCTTAAAGTAGAAGAAAGTCTGAAAGAATTATATAAATATTTCAAACTCAACAACCGTATTGTAGATATTAAAAACTACGATCCTGACTTTTTGGAAATTTATTCGAGAGAAATACTGAGAAAAATAGCCTGCAACGTAAGCGGTTGGGAAAACCAGGTGCCGGAAGGTGTTGCCGAAATGATAAAAGAAAGAGGAATGTTCGGTTACAAACAGGAACTTTCTCTAAAACAATTTTCTTAAAACAAATTTAAAATGTCTGAATTAAAAAAAAGACTTTCGTCTATTCTTGAAAGTCCAAAACATAATACTGAGGAGAAACTTGAAAAAGTATGCCATTTATTGGATCAGGAAATTTCGTATTTCAATTGGACGGGTTTTTATTTCAAAAACGGAGATAAAGATGAGTTGAAATTAGGTCCTTACGTTGGTGCAGAAACTGATCACATCATTATTCCTTATGGGAAAGGAATTTGCGGGCAGGTTGCAGTTTCAAACGAAACGTTCATCGTTCCTGATGTTCATTTGCAGGATAATTATTTGAGCTGTTCAATTGATACAAAGGCTGAAATTGTAGTTCCGATTTTCAAAAACGGTAAAAATATTGGTCAGATCGATATTGATTCTCATACCATTGATCCTTTCACAAAAGAAGATTTAGAATTGCTGGAGTGGCTTTGTAATGAAGTTTCAAAGATTTTGTAATTCTTAAAATACATAAAATTATAAACTCCGATTTTTTGTCGGAGTTTTTTATTTGAAATTTTAGCAAATATAATTAACCGCAAAGTTTGTCATTCCGTAGGAATCTCAACAGCGTAGAAAAAGTTCAAACATTTAGATTCCTACGGAATGACAAAGTGTATGTTTAATTAAGTATTAAAATCAGCAATCAATTCTTTAAAATAATTCTCACACTTCGCAATATGCGTTCCGTACCACGAGAAAGCTTCACCATCAACAATCATTATTTTTTTATCAGGATAAAATTCTTTCAATTCGGAAATATGTTTTTCTTTAAAAGGAAATGGCTCCGAAGAAAGCATAATCACATCTGCTTCATCCAAATCTTCAACCTGAATTTCAGGATAACGGGTTTGGTTTTTAAATATATTTTCAAAACCGATTTCCGATAAAATATTGTGAATAAAAGTATCTGAACCTATTGTCATATAAGGATTCTTCCAAATCAGATAGGCAGCTTTTATTTTTCTGTCAATTTTTGCCCCGTTAAGAATTTCGTAAATTTTAAGATTAAAAATCTGTGCTTTTTCTTCTTTATTAAACAGTAAGCCTAAGTTTTTAACTAAATAATAATTGTCTTCAATCGTTTCCGTGTTATAAACAACTACTTTGAAATCTTTCATTAAAGTTTCTACCTGATCTTTTACGTTTTCCTCTTTGTTTGCTAAAATCAAGTCGGGTTCTAAAGCCTTTATTTTTTCAATATTAAGGTTTTTTGTACCACCAATAATTTCTACATTTTTTATCTTTTCAGCGGGATGAATACAGAATTTTGTTCTTCCAATGATCTCATTATCAGTTAATCCAAGATCAAATAAAGCTTCAGTAATTGAAGGTACCAAAGAAATGACTCTCATAAAATTTTAGACTTTGTCTAAAATTACAAAAGTTTTCCGGTTAAGAAAAGTCCGGCAATCGTAAAGTAAATAATTAAACCGGTAACATCCACCAATGTCGCCACAAATGGGGCAGAAGAAGTAGCCGGATCGAGGTTGAATTTTTTTAGGATAAACGGTACCATAGAACCGGATAAAGTTCCCCAAAGTACGATCATAGAAAGTGACATTCCTGCGCTGAGAGCAATGAAAAACCAATAGTCACCATAATTAAACCAACCCATTTTATGCCATATCATGATTCTGAAAAACCCGATTACTCCTAAAAATGTTCCCAAAATAAGACCTGTAACCAATTCTTTTTTCATGACAACCCACCAGTCTTTGATGGTGATTTCCTGAAGTGCCATTGCACGGATAATCAAAGTCGCAGCTTGCGAACCGGAATTTCCGCCACTTGATATAATTAATGGGATAAAAAGTGCCAAAACAACGGCTTTTTCAATTTCATTCTCATAATATCCCATTACCGAAGCTGTAATCAACTGCAAAAAGAATAAAACAATCAGCCAAAGACCTCTTTTTTTGATCATTTCAAACCAATGGGTCTGAATATAAGGATCATCCAAAGCTTCAACACCCCCGAATTTCTGAATATCTTCGGTGTTTTGGGATTCAATCTGATCTAAAATATCATCAATGGTAACAATTCCTACCAAAACTCCTGCATCTGTGATAATCGGAAGTGCTGTACGGTCATATTTTTCAAAATAGGTTACTGCATCTTCTTTTGACGTTGTGGTTTTAATAGCAACAAACTGATTGTCGGTAAGATCGGAAACTAAAGTATCTTCTTCAACCAATAGTAAACTTCCAAGTGCCAAATCATCAATAAGGCGGTTTCTCTCATCAACTACATACAGATGATTGATGGTTTCCACCCTTTTTCCGACTTTTTTGATCTGCTGAAGACATCTTTTTACCGTCCATTCTTTTCTGATCTGGATGTAATAAGGTGTCATAAGACGGGCAATAGAATCAGAATCGTAACCTAAAAGTTTTAAAGCAATTCTTCTTTCCTGTGGATTAAGGTGATTGATAGAATATTTAATCAACTCATCCGGAAAATCTTCAAAAAGTGCAGTTCTGTCATCCGGAGTCATGGCATTCAGAATCTCTGAAACTTCGTCACTACCGATACTTCTGATGGTTTCTTCCTGAAAATCCGGGTCTAAATGGGAGAAAACATCGGCTTTGTATTCTTTCGGAACTTTCAGAAAAGCCAACAATCGTTCATCAGCGGGAAGTTCGCTAAGTCGTTCGGCAATATCGGCTGGGTTGAAGATGAGTTCGTCTGTATAATTCAAAACCTGAATTTTTTTGGATATGCAAAAATAATTCAAATTTTCAACAAAAGAGAACGATAACGTAAATTTAAGGATTTATTAAAGGTTAAAAACCGGCTTCAGAAGAGGGTTTTTGTTTTCTCAATTCTTTAAGGATACTTTTCATCGCACCATTGGTTCCTATTTTAATTGAGTTTTCTGCAGATCCCAAAAGGCGCATATTTTTACGATATGTGTCATAATCTGATGATGCAATGAGATTTCCTTCAGCATCAAAAAGTTTTAAACTTACAACCACCTGATTTGAGAACACATATTTTCCCAAGCCTACTTTGAAATACTTTACTTTAGGAACGATCACGAAGTCTGCATCGTTGTTTTTGCTGTATTCATGAATGGTTTTAGAATCAATGCTGTCGTAGGAAACCTGAACTTCTGATCTCAGCATTTTATTTTTTCTGAACGCGCTTACATTATCTGAAACTGCACTGAAAAATGCATAATTTGTAGGTTCTTTTATTTCATCCAAATCAGGTTGTACCTCGGGATTAAAGTATAAGATCTTCTTGATTTTGTCATGAGTATTTACTTTCTGTGCTTTTACAGAAGAAATGCTGGCAATAAAGACAGTGGGAATCAGTATGTAGAGTAAAAAATTTTTCATCTTCTTGTCAATGCAAAATTACTGCCTTTTAATGGGATGGCATAATTTTATTAAGAAATTTTTAACATATTTTTCTATCAAATTTAATACACAGTATCAATAATGTTTTGTTGTATTAGAAAATAGTCGTACTTTTGCAGCCGTTACATAATAATCATTAAACAATATTGGAATGTACTTAACAACAGAAAAAAAAGCAGAAATTTTCGCAAAACATGGAAAATCTGCACAAGACACGGGGAGCGCTGAAGGACAGGTAGCTCTTTTCACTTACAGAATCAACCACTTATCTCAGCATTTGAAGGCTAATCGTCATGATTTCAACACTGAGAGATCTTTGGTTAAATTAGTAGGTAAAAGAAAAAGCTTATTAGACTATCTTAAGAAAAAAGATATTACAAGATACAGAGCAATTATTGCTGAACTTGGTTTAAGAAAATAATCTATCCGATTTCCAAAAATAAAAGCAACTTCGAAAGAGGTTGCTTTTTTTTGTGAGGCGAAAATGAAATTGGCAATAAATGTTTACGCAATCTTTATTTATTTTGATAAAAGAATAGTTAAATTTGCGCTTTTCACATTTTAAATAAAAGATTTGAAATACTTTTACTCATGTTTTTTTCTGTTTGTATCTACTCTTTTCTTTTCTCAGGATTTAGATACGATTCCCAAATCAAATTTACGGGCAACAGCAAGTCTGCAGATCGGGAAATTTTTAGGAACCAATGATTATCTGAAAACTCTTAACCACAGACAATTTATTGGCGCTACTGCAGAACTGACCGTGCAAACCGACGGGAGCAAAGAATGGCATAAAAGATTTGGTTATCCTTATTATGGTGGTGGGATTTTAGCATTAGACTTTCTGAAAAACAGTGATATGGGATATCCTTTTGCGGTTTACGGTACATTTGGAGGGGCAATTAAAGAAACAAATACCCATTCCTGGAATTATGAAACGAGTGCAGGTTTTGCATTTGGCTGGGAACCATTTAATCTGGAAAAGGGATATTTGAATGAAACTTCAGGGTCATCGGTCAGTATTTACATCAATTTAGGAGCGAGTTACAAATATTACTTAGGTAAAAATTTTGATTTGGGATTAGGTCTTAATTTCAATCACTTTTCAAATGGTGCTTTAAAACATCCTAATAAAGGAATGAATACTTTTTCTCCCAAATTATCTCTTACATATCACTTTGATAAAAGATTGATTCACGCAAAAGATTCTCTGTCGTCATTTGATAAATATTCAACTTTAGACATCAATGTTTTCGGCGGTGTGCGGCATTCGATATTTTTGGGTAAAGATGATGGTTTTGAATATTCTGATGTTAATTTAACCGAAAAATTTAAAGGTAAATATTATCAGAATTGGGGCGTCGAAACTGTTTATCACAGACAGGTTACATACAAATCTTCTTTAGGATTAGGAGTAGGCCTTTTGTATGATGAAGATTATAACAACAGATTTTATCAGGATGAAAGTGGGGCAATTCAAACTGAAAAGAGATTTAAACATGACAATCTTTTACTTAATCTTTTCCCTTCTTATCGTCTTACGATTTCAAGATTTGCTGTTCAGCTGCAGCCGGGATTTTATTTGTTTAAAAAGTCTGTTGATCGACGTTATGATAAAACTATTTTTTATCAGCGAGTTGGTTTTCAGTATACCATTGGAAAAAACTTGTTAGTCGGAATCGCATTGAAATCTTTCAAATTTCACAAAGCTGATTATATTGAATGGAGACTTGGATACAGGATTTTTAATAAGAAAAATTTATAATTTAGGTAAAATTAATATGAATATTTCTTCTTATCAACTTTAAATCTTGTATTTAAAACAAAAGCCTTAAATTTGCAAACGAAATTTAGACGAAATATCAATAATTAAAGCGCTCAATACGGAGTGCAACACAAAACAATTTATGAGTATACCTCAAGCAATTACAGAGACGATCATTCTTGCAGACGGCAGAGAGATCACAATTGAAACAGGAAAATTAGCGAAACAAGCTGATGGTTCTGTAGTCGTAAAAATCGGCGGAACAATGCTTTTAGCAACTGTTGTAGCCAGCAAAGAAGCAAAAGATGGTGTAGATTTCTTACCATTGACAGTAGATTACAGAGAAAAATTCTACGCAGGTGGAAAAATTCCTGGAAACTTTTTCAGAAGAGAAGCGAGACCATCAGATCAGGAAATCCTGACGATGCGTTTGGTAGACAGAGTTCTAAGACCATTATTCCCGGAAGATTTCCATGCGGAAGTTCAGGTAATGATTTCATTAATTTCTTATGATGGACAGTCAATTCCTGACGATTTAGCAGGTCTTGCAGCTTCGGCAGCGATTGCAATCACCGATATTCCTTTCAACGGACCGATGTCTGAAGTAAGAGTAGTAAGAATTGACGGGAAATTAGCTGTAAATCCTAATTATGAAGATCTTAAATTGGCTGACCTGGACATCATGGTGGGTGCAACTAAAGATTCTATCGTAATGGTGGAAGGCGAGATGAAAGAAATCACAGAAGCAGAAATGCTTGAAGCGATTACTTTTGCTCACGAAGAAATCAAAAAACAAGTTGAAGCTCAGGAAAGATTAGCTGAAAAAGTAGGAAAATCATTCCCAAAAAGAGAATACAGCCACGAAAATCACGATGAAGCCATCCGTGAGAAAGTGTGGAAAGAAACATATGATAAAGTATATGAAGTAGCGAAATCGCCTTCAGGAAAAGAAGAAAGAGGAGAGAAATTCAAAGCTGTTTTGGCTGAATTTTTAGCTCAATATGTAGAGCATCCTGAAGAACTGGAGAGAGTAACGCCTTTCGCAAAAGTATATTACCACGATGTGGAAAAAGAAGCGATGCGTCAGATGATTTTGAATGATAAAATCCGTCTTGATGGTCGTGATCCTCAAACGATTCGTCCGATCTGGAGCGAAATCGATTATTTACCGGGAGCTCACGGTTCTGCAATTTTCACAAGAGGTGAAACTCAATCTCTGACAGCTGTAACTTTAGGTTCGGTAAAAGATGCTAACATGGTAGACAGTGTAATGGTAAATTACGACGAAAGATTCTTCTTACATTATAACTTCCCGCCGTTCTCAACAGGTGAAGCAAGACCTTTGAGAGGAACTTCAAGAAGAGAAGTTGGTCACGGAAATTTAGCTCAGAGAGCTTTGGCAAATATGATCCCGGAAGAAAATCCTTATACGATCCGTATCGTTTCTGATATTTTGGAATCTAACGGTTCATCTTCTATGGCAACTGTTTGTGCAGGAACTTTAGCGTTGATGGATGCGGGTGTTCAAATCAAAAAACCAGTTTCAGGAATTGCAATGGGATTGGTAACTGATATTAAAACAGGAAAGTTTACGGTACTTTCTGACATCTTAGGTGATGAAGATCACCTGGGAGATATGGATTTTAAAGTAACCGGAACTGCAGACGGAATCACCGCTTGCCAAATGGACATCAAAATCCAGGGATTGTCGATGGATATCATGGAAAAAGCGCTTCTACAAGCTAGAGACGGTAGATTACATATTTTAGATAAAATTACTGAGACCATCGCTGTTCCAAGAGAAGACGTGAAACCACACGCTCCGAAAATGGTTATGCTTGAGATCTCTAAAGATTTCATCGGTGCTGTTATCGGACCTGGTGGAAAAATCATTCAGCAGTTACAGAAAGATACAGATACGGTGATCGCCATTGAAGAAGTTGGTGAAATCGGAAGAATTGAAATTTCTGGTGTTAACAGAGAAAAGATCAACGCAGCAATTGCAAGAATCAACGAAATTACTTTTGTACCGGTGGTAGGCGAAGTTTACCAAGGTAAGGTGGTAAAAGTAATGGATTTTGGAGCTTTTGTAGCGATTGCAAAAGGTACTGAAGGTCTTCTTCATATTTCTGAAATCGAATGGGCTCGTTTAGACAAAGTCCCTTATAATGAGGGTGACGAAGTTGAGGTGAAATTCATGGGTTATGATGACCGTAAAAAAATGAAACTTTCAAGAAAAGTTCTATTGCCAAGACCAGAAAGACCGGCTCCAAAACCAAGAAATGAAGGAAACGTAAATCCTGAAGGTCGGGACCAACCGGGAGAACACAAACCTTTGAACGAAGCTTAAGAAATCATTCTTAATCATATAAAAATCCCTCGAATTTTTTCGGGGGATTTTTATTTTAATTAATATTCATATTTTGAGTGGGTTTCTAAAATTTATTCTACTTTTAACTTAAAATTAATTCAATAATTAACAGGTTTCAAACCTAATATCTAAATTCTAATATCTAACTTCTTTTTCTAAGCTATGAAAAAACTTTTTATCCTTTCACTAATCGCTTTATCAGCTTTTGGTTTTGCTCAAACCGTCAATGATGTTCCATTGAAAGATATTGATGTAGATTACGTTCAGATCATTGGAACAGGCCGTTCGCTGAGTACGAAAGTGAATATGGAAATCGATTTTGGACAGGAAACAAAATCCATCTCATTTAAAAACGGAACCAACATCAAAGATGAAAGAGGGCGTAATGTGAAGTTCAATTCTATGATGGATGCTCTTAATTTTATGTCTGCAAATGGCTATTCATTTCAGTTTGCCTATACAACCAATAATGAAAAAGATGAAGCTGTATATTATATTCTAAAAAAGAAAGACAGGTAATCAATCAATAACATCCATTTTAAGTTAATTTAAAGCGGGTTTTTGTTTAAAGAAATAATCTGACATTCAATTATTTAAATAATAGTCTTCAAAATCCATGGAATTGTCGTATATTTGTATTATAATTAAGAAGAAGGTTTCTGCTTTTCTTAAACTATTAAAGTTTAGAATACTCTTTATCCCTCAGTTTTCTTTATTCTGACTGCCGTTTTCACTTTTATTTTTCTAAAATGAATATTGTGTCGGCAAAACGAATCACCAATACTGACAAACAATTCAGAACACTTTTTTATTTTTTCAGGAAGCGAAATGATTGAGATAATCACAACAACTTCCCGGTAACGATCGTAAATCCTAAAAAATTTATTATCTGAATGAAGCGGAGTCATTAGAAGAATTTCAACAGAAATCTTTTTATGATGGTAAACAATACCCTTTGATGAAATATTAAAAAAATCATCAATATTTAAATTCAAGAATAACAATTAATATACAATAATATATGGCGGATTCTTTCTCAAAAAAAGAAAACTTTAAGAAAAAATTACAGAAGCAAAAGGAAAAAGCGATACGTCGCGAAGACCGAAAAAACAGCAATGACAAAGGAAAAAGTCTTGATGATATGATCATGTATGTAGATGCAAACGGTCAGTTGACAAGTACACCTCCCGATAACTCTAATGCAGAGGCTATCAATTTGGATAACATTCAGTTGGGTGCAGCTCCGATCCAGGAGGAAGATCCAATCAAGTCTGGTATCGTTACATTTTTCAGCGATAAAGGATACGGATTTATCACAGAAGATAATTCTAAAGAAAACGTATTCTTCCACAGTAATAACTGTGTGGATATCATCAAAAAAGGAAACAAAGTATCTTTCGAAAAAGAAAGATCACCAAAAGGTTTTTCTGCGATCAATATCAAAATCATCAGATAGTTTTTTTAAACTATATATAAAACAAAACCGTCTCAGTAATGAGACGGTTTTTTATTTTAAGAATAGAGATTTTCTCTGATTTCCACTAAGATTTTGGTCGTTTTTCCAAGATCCGGAAAATCGGGAAGTGTTGAGACTGAATGATAATATTCAATCGACTGAATCAATTCTTCAGCTTTCTTCATGACGGCATCATACGACCAGTTTCCAGCTTTGATGTCCAATAATTCATCACGGTTTTCTACACGGATATTTAAAGAATTGGTTTTAAAAATTTGCTCGCAAGACTGCAAGAGACGAATCGTGTGCATCATGTTTTTGCTGTCGTAGTTTTGTCCGTGGTTTTGGTTGACGTTGTAGCGGTCTTCGTTTCTTTCCGAAACCCATTTCCAATATTCACGGTAATCTTTGCAATAGGTAGAGTAGGCATCGAGATTACAGAACATGAAAGCTACAGATTGTTCATCTTTCGGAATTGATGATAAAGAAACCTGATTGGCTTCTTCGTTCTGGATGATTCCTTTATAGTGTAAATCTCCCGATTCATTGTAGAAAACTGCAAACATTCCTTTAGTATTATCGATGTTGACCAATCCGCATTTTTCCTGAGTTTTTCCGTTTTTCAAAAGCCATTTTTTCAGTGGAAGAGAACCATTGTTTTCTAAAATATAGCAGAAATCAAGAATTGATTTTCTTTCCTTTTCAATAGGATTTAAAATCTTTTTATTGAGTCCTTTTGCTTTTTTGATCTGCGAAATAGCATAACCCGCAAAGGTATCTTTGCATAATTTGGAAAGGAAATATTCAGGTTTCAACAGATCCATCAACGGATTTTTATGTTGAATACAGTCTTCCGGACTTACCAGAATTTCCAGAATATTCGGATTGTTTTTCTGTAATAATTCTACAAATCTTCCAATCTCATAATAAGAAATATCATTCGTCTCATTAGAAATCTGCGGAATATAATTTAAGCCGAAAAAATCTTCTTTTGGTAAGAAATATACTCCCCGAATGTCTGTGTCTGAGTTTTCTGTTTCGAGGCCGAAGGAGCGGCTGCCGGAGATGGATTCTAGGAGGATGAGGTCTTTATTTTTTAGGTCTTGGATAGTCATTGAGTCGTTCAACAGAGTTAAATATAAGAAAATCTTTATTCCTTTTTTCTTTGAAAAGTTTTTCGTTATTGAAACCTAATCCAGTCTCATATAATTTATCAAAAATATTTGCAGATCTTGGATTGGGTATAAAAGTGTAATTTTTATTTTCATTTATTTTGAATTTCGGATTATTTATTAGTGTAGCCCAAATTTCTAATTCATCGTTAGATGTAATTCTGCCTTGTAAAAGTTCTCTTTTCTTTAATAAATTAATAAAAGTTCCAATACCTATTTTTAACCTACTTAATGATAACATAAGGACTTCGAAATCATCAATTGATATTGATAGTGGAAAGCCGTCATCATCTTCATTTTTATTTAATAATTCAGGAGTATTTATTTGAGGCTCTCGATATCTATCCATTGTTATTATAATAGAAAAAACATTATGGAATTTATTAGTATTGATTTTTATTAAATTATTTTGAGCATCTAAAATTTCCAATTTATCTTCAAAGAAAAATTGATCTTTAATTCTCCAAGATTGATCGTAACCTTCTTGAATTGATTTCTTAAACTTTTTTACATATCTTCTAAAAACTTCAACAGTATTAGGATAGCCACTAAATTCCATTTCTTTTACTGCTTTATTTTCAATTATTAAAGCAAGTTTTCCTTTAGCCAAACAAAGAATATCTTGCCCCTTATCATTTGATTTATATTCATTATAAATTTTAGCATCATTTTTAAAGTATTTATTTAAAATATTTTCGGTTTTGTTCTGTAACCAAATACCTCTTCTCTTTTCATAATTATTTTTGTTGTTAGAATTTAGAACAGTACTTTCAAGAAAGTCAAAGACTGAATTAATCAGAGTTTTTCTTTCAATAATTAATATTTTTCCATTCTTTAATTTAAATAAAGGTTTTTGAAGTAATGGATTTTTTTGAGTGTAGTGTAAATATTGAGATTCATCTCTCGATATCAAAAAAATATTAAGAAATGAATCAATTTTATTTTGATCATACGAATCATAAAGGTCTTTTATATCAACTGAATATCTTTCACGTTTATTTGTTAAGATTTGAATTGCGATTTCTACATTTTCAGATTGCTTATATTTAATATTATCTATATTATATCCATTATCTTTAAAATTGTGGAATAATTTTTTAACATCCCTATCTGCTTTCATTAAATCTAATAGTAAATTAAATTTCTTATGAAACAAGCTATCTAATATATTATAAATATTTATGAAATCAGAAGTTAGTAATCCAGAATATTCTTGCAACATTGGATCAGAAGGAGTAAATAATAAATTAATTCTTTCAATAATCTGTTCCTCATAATTAAAATCTCCTGTGTCATATATATTGTTAAAGATAGGCATGGCAATTTTGTAATACTCATCAAACTCTGTGGGACTAAATTCAGAATTTTTGTTCTTTAAAAGTTCATCATAATATCCAGCTCTAACTGTTATTGTTTGAGAGACGATTTTTAACCATTCTTCTTGTGTCGGAATATCTTTTATCACAACTTCTTTACTAGAAGATAAATTTAAAGCAGCCATATACATTAGCTGTCTATAAGGAGAATCTAGCATTTGAAATGGATAAATATTCATTCTTGGTGGTTCAATTTGAAATATTAACTCCATAATATTTATAAGTAAACTTTCTGAATCATATATAGATAATAAATTTTTTAAAACTTTACTATCTCTTTCTATATTAAAATCTTTGGGAAAATCAATCATATTATTATATTTATTGAAATTTTGTTAAAAGTACCTAATTCATTTGTTTGTAGAATTATTTTCTATGCTTTAATTTTTTACACAACTTTCCACAATCACCTCCAAACACTTTTCCGCATCACAAGAATATAAACCCGAACACCAAGCAGGATTCGCTTCAATCAAAGCCCAGCCTTTTCCTTTGATAATTCCAAAATCTAAAACAATTGCTTTTGGAAGCGTTTCAGAATAGTGCTGAATGAAATCTTTAAAAAATTCAAACATATAATGTTGTTCAGTTTCAGAAAGTGGATTCGTGTCAAAAGCATTGTTGCGCCAATAAGAAGAGTACGTTTTTATTTCATTATTTAAAACAAAACAACGTACTTCAAGTTCCCATTTCACAACTTCTGATGTAAAAACCATGCTGTCCAAATCTAAAGTGTCAAAACCTTTGATATCAGTGACTTTATCAAAAACTCCGGCTTTAAAACTTTTAAAATCAGAACATTTAATGAAAATATTTTCTTCATTAATAAAGTTACATCACCCCGAAATTCTTCAGGAACGTTCCATTTGGCGTTGAAACGATTCAATTCGTAAGGTGAACTGATGGACGCTTTTTTCAGATTATTGCTGTCTTCCGTGTACATGGGAGACAGGGCGACTATATTTTTCATGTAATTGTTTTTTATTCTAATGTATCAATATTTCTCTAAAAACTCTCTCCATTTCATTTTTATCTGAATTTCCTCCTTTCAAGTTCTTCGCTCTTTCTTCGTTATCCTTCACCATTTTCTCCAAAAATCCAAAAAGTTCCCAATCATTCGGATGATAATAAGATTCTCCTTTTGTGGCTTTTAAGGCAACAAGATTTTCTATTTTGGTTCTCGTAAAATCATCGACCAAAACCAGCAATTCACTGAACAAAACGGGTGGAACAGTTCCTTTTTCTAATATCCATTTTCCGGTCAAAGCCGTTCGCAGGCAGTAGAAATAACTTTTCAGTTTTACTTCATCGGTTCTGCAGGCTTCGAGATATTTCTTGCTCATGCTCAGATAATGGTAAGAAACCGCTATCGGAGAAAAACAGGAATCTGCCAAAGGTTTAAAAAGTTCATAAAACTTTTCATTTTTTACATAAACGATAGGAGAGTAGAACCAACTCAACAAAGCGGCATTTGATTTCAGCAAAAGATGAAAAGTCTTTCTCAAATCCCATCCGGAACCGTCGAGATCGTCTTCGGTCATGAATTCTATGGTTTCATCTTTGTCCCAAGGCGAAAGATACCAATCTTTTTCGTGTCGATAGATGAATCGTATGTCATAATCGCTGTCAGGAGACGCAAAACCCCAGGCTCGGCTTCCCGATTCTACGGCAAGAAGTATTTCTATGTTTCTTTTTTCCTCTATTTCTTTTAATTTATCTAATATTTTTGGTGTCATTGTTTTTGCTTTTTTAATTAGAATTTATGCTTCAAGTCTGTCATTCCGTAGGAATCTCAACATCGCAAATAACTTTGCAGAGATTCCTACGGAATGACAAACTGTGTGAAGATTTTTAAAATAAGATCTTTATCAAAAAACCTATGCTTTTCTAAACTTCTTCTTTTTCTTCCAAGGCGCATTCTTCTGCACATCTCCCGCCATAATACATCCGTAAGGCATCACTTCATCCAATACTTCACAAAGTCCGTATTCTTCAATCTGTGTTCTCACGTTTTTGGCGCTTTTATAAGCCGTTGGTAGTTCAGAAATATCAATTTCATTGGAGAAAAAACGGATATCTAATCCTTTGGTTTCTTCTTCGAAAACTTCTTCAATGGTTTTATGAGCCAAAGATTTTTTATGCTGCGTTCTGCTGAAATTTCTTCCTGCTCCATGTGGTGCAAAACCTAAGTTTCTCTCATTGGTTTTTCCCTGAACAATCAAAACGGGTTCTGACATATTTAACGGAATCAATCTTGGTCCCGTAATATCCGGCATAAATTTATCGTCAAGCGGAGTCGCTCCTTTTGCATGATAAAACAAATCTCCATCCTTGAAAACAAAATTATGTTCATTCCAATATCTGTTTTGTTTTTCGATATTCATTTTGTTTAAAATGGCATCGTGAATTGAAGTATGGTTTTCTTTTGTCCATGTTCTTATTAACTGCAAAGCTTCCCAGTAGGATTTTCCTTCCTCAGTTTCGTAAGGGATCCATGCGTTTTCTCTCAACGTTTCAGGAGAAATTTCCTGTCTGAATCTGTTTGCGACTTTCATTCCTTTATCGTACAAAGCAGCTCCAGGAGCTCTTGATCCGTGGTGAGTTACCAACATTGTATTTCCTGTATTTTTAGAAATTCCGACAAACAGGAAATGGTTTCCGTCACCCTGAGTTCCCATATGAGAACGGGCAATGCTGATCAGTTTTTCGTCATTCAGAAACCAGTTTCCTCTGAAAGCATCCATCAATTCCTGAGACATTTCCATTTGCTCACCTCTCGGTCTTCCTCCATATCCAAAATGGGTGATTGAATGAGCGGCATCCAAAACTTCTTTAGGATCAGTTTTTCCAAAGTCTGTCAGCATGACCGAACAACAAATATCTGCGCTATGAAATCCCGGGTGAATCGCATTTTTCGCCACAACCACTCCGCCAACAGGAATCTGACCTTCAGGACCTGTCGGACAGGCATCGGGCATGATCGCACCTGCAATCAAAGTTGGAGTTTTCATCAAAACTTTCATCGTGTTGATGACTTTTTCTACGTTGTCGTTTTCACTTTCATGTTCAGCTCTGATGTTGATGATGAAATCTTTTGGATTTTCATGAAGCGGAATTAAATCCGGTTGTCTGAACTGTTCTAAATATGCAGTGATCTGGTTTTCGTCTAAATTATTTTCGTTGATATGCGCAATTGCTTCTTTGAACCATTTTGCTGATCTGTATCCTAATTCGATTAAGTTGTTTCCGTTAAATTCCATTTTATTTCGTTTTGATAATGCAAAGTAATTCTCTTAATGCGCAATAATTTTGCGTAGATAAAATTATTTTAATTATTTTTGATAAATTAAAATCAAAAATATGCTATTTGAACAATTAGAAAATTCTCAGGATCAGGAACCGATTCAATTCAAAAATGTAATCGCATACATCGATGAACATTACAATTTCACGCCGACAAAATTCAAAAACGGGAATATGGTAAATGAAGTCGATCAAAATAATGGTTCGTGCAAAGTTTTCAGTTTTGCAAAATTGAATAGCTTATCTAAAGAAGATACTTTAAATCTTTTTGGAGAATTCTACACAGAAGATGTTTTACAAAACCCGGAAGGAACAGACCATCAAAATATCAGAAACTTTATGGAATTCGGTTGGGAAGGAATTTCTTTCGAAGGTGACGCTTTGGCTAAAAAGTAAATTTATTTATTCATGTAGTTTGTCATTCCAGAGGAATCTCAACAATTTTTTTATAATTAATTGCTTAGATTCCTCTGGAATGACAAAGTGACTGTTCATTTTTAACCACCGCGTTAAAAAATCGAAGATTTTTCGCCACTCCTCAAAAGGAGGGGAATTTCACCGTCTTATATTAAATTCAATCTCAATCTCAACCTCAATTTCAGTTTTAATCTTAACCTTAACCCCATTCCATGTCATCCAACAAAAATGCTCTTATCCGCTATAAAACTTTAGACAAATGTCTGAAGAATAAGTACAAACAATATACTTTGGAAGATTTAATCGACGAATGTTCCGAAGCGTTGTTTGAATTTGAAGGCAAAGAATCGTTTGTCAGCAAACGAACCGTGCAGCTTGATCTGCAGAATATGCGCAGTGAAAAATTCGGGTACGAAGCTCCGATTGAGGTCTACGAAAGGAAATATTATCGTTACAGCGATCCGGATTACAGCATTCATCAAATTTCGGTCAATGAAAGTGATCTGAAAGCGATGAATAATGCAGTCCAGATTTTAAAGCAGTTCAAAGATTTTTCGATGTTCAAAGATATGAACGGGGTCATTCAGAAACTGGAAGATTCCATTCATGCGACCAATCAGAAGTCGATTATTCATTTAGATAAAAACGAACAGCTAAAAGGTCTGGAACATATTGATATTTTGTATGAAAGTGTTTTGAATAAGAAAGTTTTGAGAATTACTTATAAAAGTTTTAAAGCAAAAGAGGAAAATATTTTGACGGTGCATCCGCAATTATTAAAAGAATATAACAACCGATGGTTTTTGATTTGTTGGCACAAAAACGCAATTTACAATCTCGCTTTAGACCGAATTGAAAACATTGAAGTAGACGAAAAAGTAGAGTACATAGATAAAGATTTTGATGCAGACCGATATTTTGGTGAAGTAATCGGAGCAACAGTTTCTGAAACACAGCGTCCACAGAATGTGATTTTTATGGTTAATTTTAAGCATGCTCCTTATGTGAAAACAAAACCATTTCATCATTCTCAGGAAGTGATCAAAGAAGATGAAACCGGTACAACTTTTAAAATTTGTGTACAGCTTAATTTTGAATTAGAAAGAATGATTTTGGGAATGGGTGAGTTTCTGACTGTTTTAGCACCCAGAAAACTAAGGCAAAGAATTGCGAAAAGCATAAAGATTGCCAATGCAAATTATCAGGAACAATCTGATATGTAAATTATTTAAGTAAAATTTATGGCGCAGAAATTGTAATTATCAAGAAAAATAAATATTATGAGATCAAGAATATTAAAAGCGGTACTTGCAATGGTGGTTCCCATTGTCATTGAATATGTTATCAAGAAATTTACAGAAAAGAAAGAAGAAGTGAAGGATCCGAATAGACAGATTCCTTCGCCACACTAATAATTAACCAATTATACCTTTAGCCTTACAAAAAAATTGTAAGGCTTTTTTATACGAAATCATATATGCCGTTTTTCCAGCCGAGAACTTTTGACGAATCGGCATTGAGCCAGTTTTTGAGAATGGTCGCATAGACTTTTCTGAAATCTTCGGTGTAAATCAAATCTCCTTCGTTGAGGTTTTGCAAATCGGGTAGAGCGTTGAGAATTCCTTTCTTTTTTAATCCTCCACTGATAAAAAACATCTGATTTGCTGTTCCGTGATCGGTTCCTTTGCTTGCATTTTGGGCGACACGACGACCAAATTCTGAAAAAGTCATGAGTAAAATATCATTAAATAATCCGTTGGCTTTCATGTCTGCGACAAAAGATTTTACCGCATCATTGATTTCTCCAAACAATTTTTGCTGTCTTTCATTTTGATTGACATGCGTATCGAAACTTCCTATTGAAAGATAGTAAACCTGAGTGTTGATGTCAGATTTAATTAATGAAGCAACGGTTTTAAAGTCTTTTCCCAATTTAGAATTCGGGTATTCCTGTGTTGATTTTTTCGCCTTACTTTTTTCGAAAATATAATCTGCGTTGTTGATTGTTGAGCCTAACGTTTTATATAAATATGAAACTGTTTCGTCATCGTGATGATGGTCGTGATCGTAGAGTGATTTAAAATATTTCTCCTGACTTGTCTGATACAGCTTTTTTGGATCTTTAAAGGCAAAAGCTTTGTTGTTTTCACCTTTTAAAGCCAAACTCAACATATCATCAACTTCCAGAGCCTGTGTAGGATGTTCACACTTATAACATTCTTCATCCAAAAATCTTCCGAGCCATCCGGTTTCCAGAAATTCGTCGCTTTTGCTTGCGGAATGCCAAATATCCATACTTCTGAAATGCGATTTGTCTGGATTTGGATACCCAACATTATTCATCAGAGAAAGTTCTCCACTATCAAATAATTCTTTAAAATAAGACAGGGTAGGGTTGATTCCTGTTTCGTCATTTAAAGCCAAAGAATCATTGATGGCAATATTATTTCTTTCTTTAAAATAAATATCATTTTTTGTAGGAATGATCGTGTTTAAACCGTCATTTCCACCGGTAAACTGAAGTACGATCAGGATTTTCTGATTCGGATTCAGTGCATTATCCAAAGTCATTGACTGCAGAAAATTCGGAACAAACAATGAAGCCGTTGCCAATGAACTTATTTTTAAAAAGTCTCTTCTTTTGATAATCATGAGATTAGGTTTTAGGTTAAAGATATTAGGTTGTAGTTTTTAGGCGATTGTTTAAGCTTAAACCTAAAAGTTGCTACTTTCTACCTGATAATTACATTAACTGATATTCCGGTGTTGACATTAAGTTGATGATATTCATTTTCACGCTTTGATCAGAAAACTGATTCACGGTATTCATATCTAAAGAGTCTGGGTTTACGAGCAGATAATCTTCAGCTTTTTTATTGGTTAAAGCTTTGTCTACTTTGTTCCAGTCTATGATGATATTGGGATTTTTAAAACTCTTATTTAAAGCTTCCCGGGATTTCATACCCATATCCATATCGTCATCTTCTTTTGCAGAATATTCCATCGGTCTTAAACCTGACCATATTTGCGGAATCTGAAGTCTCAACATTAAAGTCGAGCTGTCAATCCATGATTTTCCGTTTGGCCAGCCCGCAACGTTTGGAGGATACAGCAACATTTGTCCTAAAAGCTTCTGATAAACTGAAATGTTTTCAGGATTTTGAATTTGCATCGGTAACATTCTCATCATTCCGGCAAAAAGTTCTGTAGGAGATTTTATTTTGTTTCCGATATTTTTTTTGTCATAAAACCATGAACTTGAAAAGATCTCATTCATTAGTTTTTTAATATCGTAACCTGACTGATAAAGATTTTCGCTGAGATTTTTAATGATTTTTAAATCAGGTTTTTCATTGACGAAGAAAGTGTAAATCTTTGTCGTAATGAATTCTGCTGTAGCTTTTTGTTCCAAAATAATATTTAAAACATCATCACCTGTGAAATTTCCGGTTTTACCGAGAAAATTTTTTGTTCCTTCGTCATGCTGTTTTTTTCGTTCAAGAAAATTACCTTCTTTATCGTAACCCCATCCTGTAAAAGCTCTTGCCGCTTCACGGATGTCTTTTTCTGTGTAATTTCCTCTTCCCATCGTAAAAAGTTCCATGACTTCTCTTGCGAAATTTTCGTTGGGATGATCTTTTTTATTCTGTTGATTGTTCAGAAAGCTGAGCATTGCCGGAGAACGGCTTACCTCAAAAAGCAAATCTTTAAAATTACCTAAAGATTTCTCCCGGATAACATTCAAAAGCTGTTTATTGAATTTCGGATTGTTGATTCTTGTCGCAAAATGTCCGTGCCAGAAAAAAGCCATTTTTTCTCTTAACTGTTCATTACTTGTAGTGAACTTTTTGAGAAAATTGAGATTGAGCTCATTGTTCTGCTTTTGATTCACCTTTTGGATTTCTCTTTTCTGTTCGGCAGTGGCTTTGGGATCATTATATTCAATGGGTTCAATGTCGGGAGTTTCATAGACAATGGGAGAAAAGTTCTCTTCATTGAAAACTTCCTTCAAGATGGTCTTGATGTTTTTATCTTTCAGGTTATCTACCTGCTCAATTCCCGGTCCGAAACCGGCACGCCAAAGAAGATGTTTGTTATTGATAAATGAAGCAACCATAGTCCTGATTTTGTTTTTTGATGATTAAATGAAGAAGAGGTTAAAGCATGTAGACAATTATTAATAATTATTTATTGTTTGCCTCATGTAAAGTTAAACAACTATTTAAATATTTGGAAATTTAATCTGTTGATTTTCATTATTTTATGAAATGCTTAAGGTTTAATGTTAAGATTTGTGAATTATTTTGGCATGATTTTTACATCTTCCACTTCAGTAAAATTTTAAAATCAGAGTTATGAAAATGTTTAAACAAACCATATTAGCAGCTGGAATTTTAACAGCAGGTTTAGTAAGTGCGCAAAGTGCTCAGATGAACAATATGATTAAAGTTGGTGCAACAGCGGGTATTGCTGTTCCTTCGGATAACCTTTCTGCTGCAGTAGGTGTGGATGTAGCGTACCAGAATTTGATCACTCCGGGATTTGGTTTAGGTATTGCGACGGGGTATACTCATTATTTTGGAAAAGATAACAACGGATATGATAATAATGATGTGGGTGTAGTTCCTGTAGCGGCACTGTTCAGAATTTATCCAAAACAGACAGGTTTCTATTTTGGAGCTGACCTTGGTTACGGATTTTTAGTAGGTGATGACAAAGTAGCATCAAACTCTACAGCAGACAGACCAGATGGAGGTTTTTATTTGAAACCTGAAATAGGATATCACAACAGAGACTGGAATTTCTTTTTGCAATATCAGAAAGTATTCTCAGGAAGTAACGGTGATGTAGCAGGTCAGGACTACAATGTGGGAAGCATCGGAGCAGGATTCTCTTACAATATTCCTTTAGGAAAATAATTTATAGCTATATAATTAATTATAAACCAAACCTTTTCTAGTTTTTGAAAAGGTTTTCTTTTACCTAGCGAGAATTACCAAAACAATTATTATATTTGATAAAATTTGCGATTATGAACTTAAATCCAAAATTTCCACTTTTTTTACCGGGAGTAAAAAACAGCAATAACGATAATGTTTCAATCATTGGTGCAAACCTTCGTGAAGATATTACCACGGTCGCTTATTATATCTCTGGGAATGGTGGAATTGAAACTAAAATTCAAAAAAATTATCCTACAAAAGAATATACTTCTTTTACTGACATTCTCAAACAGTTTGTACAGGAAGAGCAGTTAGAGAATGTTAAACGTCTTGGTATTTCAGTTCCTGGACCGGTTTTGAACGGGAAAAGTAACCCTGCAAGATTAGGTTGGAGCTTTGATGTCGAAGAGTATAAAAGCGCATTTGGTTTTGAAGATGTATGCATGCTGAATGATCAGGAAGCTTCTGCATATGGGATTGCTCTTCTTGAAGACAGTGATCTTGATGCAATTTACAGCAGCGGTCATTTAGAGAAAGGAAATGTTGCGATCTTAGCTCCGGGAAATGGACTAGGTGAAGCAGGATATTTCTTCGACGGAAAATATCTGAGACCTTTTGCTACAGAAGGAGGTCACTCAGAATTTTCTCCCAGAACCAATGTTGAAGTAGAGTTTTACCAGTTTTTAAATAACATCTACGGAATTGTAAGTTGGGAAAATGTACTTTCTAAAACGGGATTATTTAATATCTACAGATTTCTGAGAGATGTTAAAAGACATCCGGAACCGGAATGGCTTTCAGACAAACTCAACAACGGAGACGGAAATTTTACGGAAGAAATTTTCAGAGCTGCAGTTGAAGATGATGTAATGATCTGCAAGATTGCTTTGGATACTTTCCTGGAATTTTTGGCAAGAGAAGCTAACAACCTTACGCTGAAATTAAAAGCAACAGGCGGTTTGTTAATTGCCGGTGATATTCCACAGGTTATCAGACAGTACATTGATAAAGACAAATTCTACGAGAAATTCAAGATCAGTGATAAGATGGAAGATATGTTGAAGAACATTCCGATTTATCTCATCAATACAGACAGTACGAGTATTAATGGTGCTGCACTTTACACCGCTTATTATAAAGATTAAAAAATAGAACTCCGAAGAAATTCGGAGTTTTTTTATGGGTGATTTTAGTCATAAAAAATATTTATGATAATTGATCTACATCAACGCTAACTAACGATCAAGATAATTACATTTGCAGAAATAAATAATTAAATAATTTTATTCATGAAAAAAATATTCTTGTTAGCGGTTTTAGCCGGCGGTTTGGCTTTCGGACAGTCAAAAAAAGTAGTAACATCTGATGTTCACTGGTGGGGTTACAAAGTTGCTAAAACTGAATCTAGTTCTCACGACGGTACTGTAAAAGTAAAATCAGGGAATATGATTATGAAAGGGAATGAGCTTGTAGGAGGTGATTTTGTTTTAGATATGAATTCTATCAACGCTACAGATCTTTCAGGAGAATACCAGGGGAAACTTAATGGTCACCTTAAAAACGGAGATTTCTTTGAAGTTGAAAAATTCCCGACAGCAAGTTTCAAAATTACTTCTGTAAAGAAAAACAGCGACAGGGTTTACAATAAATTGGTTACAGGAAATCTTACCGTTAAAGGAAAAACAAGCCCTGTCTCTTTCCCGGCAAAAGTTAATTATGCAAATGGAGTGGTGAGTTTAGAGTCAAATAAATTCTCTTTCGACAGACAAAAATTTGATGTCGCTTACAAATCTTCAATGAAAGATGTTTTTGTGAAAGATGATATCGATATGGTTGTAAAAGTGACTGCGAAATAATTTAATCAAAAAAATATTATTAAAAGTGTAGAAGTTCTACACTTTTTTTTATTTTTGTTGAATTGTAAATAAAAAAGAATGAAAAGATTATTATTGTTTGTGATGATGTGTGCGAGCATATCATTTGTATTTGCTCAAAAAAAGGGAGATAAAATTTCAAAAGTGATCACTTCTGAGATCAAATGGTGGGGACACAAAGTTGTAAAAACTAAAGCTTCCTCTCATTACGGTAGCTTAAAACTGAAAAGCGGAAAGTTTAATTTTGATAAAACAGTTTTTGTAGACGGTGAGTTCGTGATTGATATGAGAAGTTTGGTAGTAGCTGATCTTTCAGGTGACGATCAGGTAAAATTGACGAATGAATTGAAAGGAACCAATTTCTTCGAAGTTAAAAAATTCCCTACTGCAAAATTCCATTTGAAAAAGATTATTCCTTTGGCGAACAGCGAGTATAATTCTACGATCGTTGGAGACATTACCATCAAAGGAATCAGAAAAACGATTTCGTTCCCTGCAAATGCTCATATTACGCAGTTTACCGTAGAAATTGAGTCTTCGGTATTCTCATTAAACAGAAAAGACTTCAGAATTTTCTATCAGAATTCTTTGAAAGATTATTTCATCAAAGACGAGATGGATATTCAGTTTAAAGTTTCTACTCAGAAAGTTGACAACGAAAGACCTTTGTAAGGTTAATATTTTCATAAATTATCATGCACAACTTTTTTTAAGTTGTGCATTTTTTTATTTTAGTGACACGAAAAGAATCATCGTTACTAATTAGTCAAGAATCCCTTGAGAACTTTGCTGAGTGGAACGCTTTTGCAAACGAAAACTATGCAGGAAAAATTAAAAAAATTCTTAGCGAACTTTGCATTTAAAATAAAAACAAATAAAATACAAAGATGAAAATATATGTAGTAAGCGGTTTAGGTGCAGATTTTAAAGTTTTAGAGAAACTAAAATTTCCCGAGCATCATGAAATTGTCTTTATTGACTGGATGATTCCCCAAAAAGATGAGAGTTTTGTAGAATATGTAAAAAGAATGGCAGAAAAGATTGATGATTCTGATCCGTTTTATCTTTTGGGATATTCTTTTGGTGGAATTATAGTGCAGGAGCTTAATCTGCTGAAACCTGCAGAAAAAGTGGTGATTTTAGGAAGTATTAAATCTGATAAAGAAAAATCAAGATTGATAAAAGCAGGTGAGATCACAAAAATTCCCAAGATGATGCCCATAAGTTTTTTCAGTGATAAAACCACTATATTTTATTCTGTGGTAAGAAAAATGTTTGATCCGAAGAACCCACGAATTACCCAGTATTTCAGAGTTCGTGATCCGTATTATTTAAAATGGTCTGTAGAAAGAATTTCAGAATGGAAATTTGAAGAAAACCCAAATGTAATTCAGATTTTAGGTGACCGTGATATTGTTTTTCCCATAAAAAATTCCAAACCAAATTATATTATTAAAGGCGGAACTCATCTTTTTCCTGCAACAAAGTATAAAGAAGTCTCAACCTTGCTAAATGAAATTTTTATTTAAATTTAAAATTAACCCTAATTTAATTGGGGTTAATTTATTTTAATGCTATTTTATTAAAATTTATATTTAATTTTGTAGGGGTTAAAAATAAAAATATGAAAGT
>Ga0065714_10064484_pt1 | contig 52741 bp, 33 predicted proteins | sample MisRhiReplicate2_FD_59101 | JGI IMG/M metagenome (GOLD analysis project Ga0065714, IMG submission 59101) | Miscanthus rhizosphere microbial communities from Kellogg Biological Station, MSU, sample Rhizosphere Soil Replicate 2: eDNA_1 v2... | ecosystem: Host-associated > Plants > Roots >...
CCGGATCCTACAGGGCACGAGGTTTTAGCCGAATTTGATCTGGTATCGGCCAATAGCGGGGGCAGTTTAGTTGCGGCAGCTATGGCCGAAAACCTGAAACTTTCTGAAATAGAAAAAATATTTGACGATGAAAAACTCCGCAGCAAAGTTTTTTCGAGGCTGAGTTTTTTTGAGAAAAGTTTACTGGCAAGTGTGGCCAGGATCTTTAAGATCGGAGCCAAATATGCAACCAAGCGAAAACACACCGCTTTAAAGGAAATTTTGCCCGGAATTGCAAAGATCGATATGACTGATATTCCAGCGCATGTTGCTGTAAACGGGGCAATTAAAACCCAGTTTCTGATTGTTGGTTACGATTATTACCGCAATAGGGCCGAGCTGTTCAGGTCTGACTGCGATAGTATGGCCTCAACTTCGGTTATTGAGCGGAAGCTTAAAAACTTGCCTCCACAGGAGGCAACACCGTCGGATTGTATGGTGAGTCTGGTTGATGCCGTCCATGCCTCCAGTACCGCGCCGGTTAACTATTTTAATGAGCCAGCTACTTTTAAGGTGAATAATAAACCCAAATATTATTGGGATGGAGGGGTTACGGGTAATAATAATCCGGTTTTAGTTGCTGTTACCGAGGCCATTTGTAACAGGGCGCAGTACGGGATCGAGAACGTTCAGGTACTTTCAATCGGTACGGGAACAGTTTTGCAACTGCAATACGATGAGGAAATCCCGGTAAGATATGATGAGCTGAAGACCAAACAAGAAGCACCTGGTCTGATCAGGGATATTCAGAAAATGGGAACGAGTATTTTAAACGACCCGCCCGATACTGCTGCTTTTGTGGCTTATATGATCCTGAACCCCGATATGCCTGCCAAACCGATAGATTTTATCCGCATGAACCCGGCGTTGAGACCGATGTTGCTTGATGATGCCGCGGGCAAACACTGGGATCTGCCAGCGGGGATAAATAAAGAAGAGTATGTGAAGCTAAACACGATGGATATGGATGCGGTGGAAGACGAAGAAATTTTATTGATCAAAAAACTATGTGATAACTGGTTAAACGCAGGAGGTGTTCCAAATCAATCCATCCGAAGTAATTCTAGTCTCGACTGCCTTATCGGTCATGCAGATTTCGAGGCGGCAAAGACCGATTTTAAGAACTGGTTTACAAAACCAACTAATTTGCTTTAAACTAAGCTAAAATTTTATCTTTGCACGCACATTATTAAAGTGTTTGTACAATGACGAATTTTGTTGAAGAGTTAAGATGGCGTGGCATGCTGCATGATATTATGCCGAATACTGAGGAAAAGTTAAACGAAGGTATGACTTCCGGTTATATCGGTTTCGACCCGACTGCAGATTCGTTGCATGTTGGGCACTTAACGCAGATCATGACACTGATTCATTTTCAAAATGCTGGTCACAAGCCGTTTGCTCTGGTTGGTGGTGCTACGGGTATGGTGGGCGACCCATCAGGGAAATCTGATGAACGTAACCTTCAGACGCCTGAAATGATTGAGCACAACCTGAAAGGGATGAAAAAGCAACTGGCCAAATTCTTAAAATTTGAAGACGGCGGAAATGGCGCAGTAATGGTTAACAATGCCGATTGGTTTAAGGATATGAACCTTTTTACCTTTATCAGGGATGTAGGTAAACATATTACCGTAAACTACATGATGGCCAAGGATAGCGTTAAAAGACGTTTAGAGGGCGATTCTGGTTTATCTTTTACCGAGTTCTGCTACCAGTTGATTCAGGGTTACGATTTCTATCATTTATGGAAAAATGAAAACTGTTTGGTGCAGATGGGCGGATCAGATCAATGGGGCAATATTGTTACCGGTACCGAGCTGATCAGGAGAAAAGATGCGGGTACAGCTTATGCCATCACAACACAATTGATTAAAAAGGCAGATGGAACCAAATTCGGTAAAACCGAGAGTGGTGCGGTTTGGTTAGATCCTGAGAAAACTTCTCCATATAAATTCTACCAGTTTTGGTTAAATGCATCAGATGATGATGTTAAAAAATGGATTCGCATTTTTACTTTAAAGAATAAAGAAGAGATTGAGGCTTTGGAAAAGGAACATGATGCCGCACCGCATTTGCGTATCCTTCAGAAAGCTTTAGCTGAAGATATCACTATAAAAACCCACTCGGAGGAAGCCTTGGAAACGGCTATTAAAACATCTGAGTTTTTATTTGGTAACGGATCATTGGAGTTTTTAAAAGGCTTATCTGATAAAGAGGTATTGGATATATTTGATGGTATACCACAATATAAAATCTTAATTGAAGAACTTGGCGCTGGAATTGATGCAGCAAGCTTACTTGCCGAAAAATCAGCTATATTTCCTTCAAAAGGAGAGGCGAAGAAAACCATTCAGGGAGGAGGGGTTTCGGTAAACAAAGAGAAGGTAGCTGAAATGGCTCAGATCTTTACTGCAGATCATTTAATAAACGACAAATTCATCGTCGTTCAAAAAGGAAAGAAAAACTATTTCCTTTTGATCGCTGAATAATTTTCAAGCCCAATGAAATTAAAGGTAAAAGATTTATTCATTGGGCTCGAATTTAAAATTGAACAGGAAGTTGAAATCCCAGAAGAACTTTTATTATAAAAGACATGATTTACTTTCTTCGAAAAAGACTCTTTTTTAAAAAATGACAAGATCTTTTGTTAGATCTCTATTGCTGAATTTGCTCCTGGGCTGGCAGGCGATCATTTTCATCTTTCTTTCGGTTAAACCGCCATTTTTTTCATTTCATAAACTATTTTACTTCAAAGCAAAACACTTTGAAAAGGGTTCTTAAAGTGGTTTTTTGCTTTATAGTTTTCCACTTCTGCTTTAGTTAATAAACATGATTCAAGCGATTTTTTTAACTCGTCATTGTTCATTTCCTGGCCAATAAACACAAGCTCATTTTTACGGTCTCCAAAATCATGATCCCAATCTGCATCAATTTCAGCTCTGTTCTCCTGGTAGTCCTGGTATTGTTCACGTTCATGTTGTGGCATGCTTGCCCACCAAACCCCTGCCAGATCGATGCGTAAAGAACCACCAGCCTGCGAGAAATTAACAGCCTGTTCGGGCATGGAAGCTAAATAGAAAATACCTTTCGAGCGGATAATGTTCTGTGGAAATTCTTTATTGATGTAATGCCATAATCTTTCAGGATGAAAAGGTTTTTTGGAGCGGAATACGGTCGAACTTATCCCATATTCTTCAGTTTCGGGTTGGTGGATTTCTTCCAGCTCTTTTTTCCATCCGGCGCCATCCGATGCCGATTCAAAATCGAATAAACCTGTATTTAAGATTAAGGCTGGATTTATTTCTCCAAAAAGTGTCTGATAAATTTTAGCTGTAGGGTTAAGTTTTGCAATTAACGCCTTAAGTACTTTAAGATCGGTATTGCTTACAAGATCTGTTTTGTTCAATAAAATTACGTTGGCAAATTCAATCTGGTCCGTAAGTAGATTTACAATAGTACGTTTATCCGCTACGTTATCAACCATGTTACGGTCGGCAAGTTTATCTGCCGAGCCAAAATCTTTATAAAAGTTATAAGCATCTACAACAGTCACCATTGTATCTAACCGGCTAAATTTGCTCAGATCAATACCAGAGGCTTCATCAACAAAAGAAAATGTTTGCGCAACCGGGATGGGTTCAGATATCCCGGTGCTTTCTATAAGCAGGTAGTCGAATCGGTTTTCCTTTGCCAGTTTTTCCACTTCAATCATCAGGTCTTCACGTAAGGTACAGCAGATGCATCCATTGCTCATCTCCACCAGCTTTTCATCAGTTTTAGATAAACAATGCTGATTTTTGACCATAGCAGCATCTATGTTTACCTCACTCATGTCGTTTACAATAACCGCCACTTTTAAATCTTGCTTATTCTTTAATATGGCGTTGAGCAGTGTGGTCTTGCCACTGCCTAAAAAACCGCTTAATACGGTTACTGGTAATTTCTTCATCATTTTAATGCAATTGTGTTGCAAATATAGTGTTCATTGTTTTAAATGCAACTAAATTGCTTTTACTTTTGTGTACTAAATTTTTTTAATCATTTGACGACGCCTTTACATATGGGATATTCTTGCCGTAATACGCGCCTTCCGTGATTAAGAATGATAATTTCTTATTTATCATTCTTAATATTACTTTCAGCAAATTAACCAATCTTTACACCTGGCCATTTGCAGCTGTGAATACCAGCGCTTACCCAAACGTAAGGTCATATACGGAAAGGTTAATGAATGATCGAATAATTTTGGGATTGTTGATATGACTTTTATGTTTTTTTGACGTATAAAGGCACTTTTTATGCCACTTAAACAAACTGGGTATAAATTTAAACAATTGTGGTATCCTTAAAATTGTAGTTGTCTTAGCTTCGAATATTCAATACGGGTAAAACCATTACCTTTCCGTTCGAACATGATGCTGAAGTAAGTACGTCCAAATACTTACCCCAAGTGCGCTTAACGCTGATCTCAAATCTCAGTGAGATGCCAAGGGCAGATTGTTCAATCAGGAGAGGCTAAAATTGGTTTTATTGTAAGGAGCTAACCAAATAAATATGAACCAAAGTGAACAAACGCTCATGGAAGCACCCGGTTAAATCTAAATCGATCTCATACCGATACAGGTGAATTCGTTAAACGGTATCGAATACTAATTCTAACCAAAATAAACCAAAATTTATGACCAAAAACTACTACTATTTCTACAAAGAGGGATTAATCCACTCTTCGCTACCTGAAACAGTTGAAAAATCTGTTTTGATAACCCTAATTTATTAGGCCTGGCATACAATTATCCAATTCTATTTCTCTTTAAATGATTTTAAATAATGGAAAAAATAACCAATATGGGTAATGATGCGTGCTCCAGATATAAGGGGGCAAAGCACTTATTACTCGTGATGTATTTAATACTAATTACTTCCGCTCTGTTTATTAATACAGCTGCTGCCCAACAACGGCGAAGGATAACCGGGACGGTAGTTGATGAACAAAAGCAGATGCTAATAGGAGTCACTATCACTGTAAAAGGCACTAATTCCAAAGTACAAACTGGTACGAATGGAGAATTTGCCATAGAGATACCCGCAGACAGGCAAATACTTATCGTTGCATATGTAGGTATGAAGACGCAGGAGGTGAGTGTTGCGGGCAAAAACACGATAAGCATAACAATGAAATCTAATTCCGATCAATTGGGTGATGTAGTGATTGTAGGATACGGCGTTCAGAAGAAACAAAGCGTGGTTGGTGCAATTTCTCAAACGACCAGCGAAGTGTTGGAAAGAACAGGTGGTGTATCTAGTTTAGGTGCCGCATTAACTGGAAATTTGCCGGGTGTGATTACCACCGCCAGTACCGGAATGCCGGGAGATGAAGATCCTCAGATTCTTATTCGGGGGCGTAGCACCTGGAACAATGCCAGTCCGCTTATTTTAGTAGATGGAGTTGAGCGATCGATAAATAATATAGATATCAGTTCCGTAGCTTCAGTATCTGTACTTAAAGATGCCTCAGCCACTGCGGTATTTGGGGTAAAAGGAGCAAACGGAGTAATCTTAATCACGACTAAAAGAGGGCGCGAGGGGAAGGCAGAAATCAGGGCAGCTGCTAATACAGTAGTTAAATCTGCATCTAAATTGCCTGGTAAGCTCGACTCGTATGATATGTTCCAGGCACGTAACCGAACAATAGAATATGAAGTGGCACTCGCTCCGGGCGCCTGGAGTTCCTATCTTCCCGAAGCGGTGATGCAAAAATACCGGTCGCCAGCCAATCTTGAAGAAGCCGAGCGTTACCCCAATGTAGATTGGGTAAATACTTTGTTCAGGGATAATGCAATGTCTTATAATGCCAATCTTAACATCAGCGGTGGAACACCATTCGTAAAATATTTTTCTTCTGTTGATTACCTTGACGAAGGTGACTTGTTTAGAAGGTTTAGTAACGATCGTGGCTATAGCGGTGGCTACAGTTTCAAAAGATTGAATGTAAGAAGCAACTTAGATTTTCAAATAACGCCATCAACGGTATTCAGAACAAATATCTCAGGTTCACGAGGCGTATCTGAGCGCCCATGGATTGATGTTAACCCTTACAACACCTGGACTGCTGCTTATTCTGCAGCGCCAAATCTCTATCTTCCTGTTTATTCTGATGGTACATGGGGATATTACAAACCCAATGAACAACAAAGTTTAAACTCTGTGCGAATTTTATCTACCAGTGGTCTGCAAACGACCACAACTTCCCGTATTACCACAGATTTTACCTTAGATCAAAGCTTAAATTCTCTTGTTAAAGGATTGAGCTTGAAAGGAACATTATCTATCGATAATACTTTTATCGAAGCTGGCCGCGGAATCGATGACCGTAATAACGGAACATTGAGTAAATACATTGATCCTGAAACAGGAGTGGTAAGTTATTCACAAACTAAGGATGCGGCAACAGAGCTGGAATGGAGAGAAAGTGTAAGATGGGCAAGTCGTGCAGGTGATGTTAACGATGGTGCAACTTACCGCCGGATGTTTTCTCAAATGCAAATCAATTATGCCCGAACCATTGCTCAAAAGCATAATTTAACGGCTATGGGGCTCTGGAGCAGAGATAATACCGCTACCGGAAGTATTATTCCTTCTTACCGTGAAGACTGGGTTTTTCGTACCACTTATAATTATGCAGGTAAATACAGTTTCGAATATAATGGAGCTTATAATGGTTCTGAGCGATTTGCACCCGCCTATCGTTTTGATTTCTTTTCTTCTGGAGGACTTGGATGGATGATCTCTGAAGAAAAATTCATGAAACCGATCAAGTTCATCAATTCATTGAAATTACGTGGATCGTATGGTGGAATTGGTGATGATGGTGGTTCTCCTAGGTTTGCCTTCTTAACGAACTGGGCATTTGGAGGCAATACGCCACTGGGTACTACTGGTGAAGCTGCAGAGAATAGTCCTTACAACTGGTATAGGGAAACTTCGGTAGGTAATCCAAACGTGCGTTGGGAAAAGGTTGTAAAGAAGAATATTGCGCTTGATTTTGGATTTTTTGGAAACATGATCTCTGGAAGTGTAGATTTCTTCCAGGACGACAGGAGTGATATCCTTACCAGCAATCGTGCTGTTCCAAGTTACTATGGTGCCACTCCACCTACATTTAACGTTGGGAAAGTGAAATCAAGAGGATTCGAAATAGATCTACGTTTTAATAAGAAAATCAACAATAACCTTACATTATGGAGCAACATTAATTATACTCATGCCAAGAACAAAGTTACCTATGCTGATGTTGCCGGATTGTTACCGTTATACGCTAAGCCTATTGATAAACAGATTGGACAGGCTTATTCTTATGTGAGCGCTGGTTATTACAATACCTGGGATCAGCTTTATGGAAGTACTATGCACAATGCCAATGACCAATTAAAAATCCCAGGAAACTATCATCTGGTAGATTACAATGCAGATGGGGTAATTGATGCGAATGATAACATTCCTTATGGCTATTCTGGAGCTCCTGAAAACACTTATAATGCGACTATAGGTTTTGAATGGAAAGGATTTAGTGCATTTGCTCAGTTTTACGGTGTGAACAATGTTACCCGTCAGGTTGTATTCGGAACATTTTCCGGAAAAAATACAGTTGCATACGATGAAGGAAGCTATTGGTCAAAAGACAATACAAATCCTGATGGTCCGATGCCACGTTGGGAAACAACGCCAGCAGGTTTTTACACTGCAGACAGGTACTTCTATGATGCTTCTTATCTGCGTTTAAAAAATGCTGAGATTGCTTATACGTTTAGACAGGACTGGGTTAAAAAAGCTGGAATCTCAAGTATACGTATATTCCTAAACGGAAACAATTTATACGTGTGGACTAAGATGCCGGATGACCGTGAAGCAAATTATCAAAGCGCGGGCGGACAGGGTTGGGCATCTCAGGGTGCATACCCAACTGTAAAACGCTATAATTTAGGAGCTAATTTCATCTTTTAAACATGATCGTTATGAAAAAATATATAAAACGCCTATTATTAATAGGAATGATTTGGGCGGGAACCGGCATGGTATCTTGTAAAAAATATTTAGACAGAGATCCTGAAGCAACTGTGACGGCAGAATCTGCCTTTAAAGACTTTCGTAGTTTTCAGGGTTTTACCGAAGAGCTCTATAACTGTATTCCAGATTTTACCAATCGTTATTGGACAAACAGTTTCAACTGGGGTGAAGATGAAATTCAGTCTACCGTACAAAATTTCCACTTTGTTAATAAAATCGATAATGGTGATTTCTGGGGATGGCAGCGTGAGTTTGATGGATGGGGAGCAGGGTTTTTAGACAATGCCAATGCCAGTACAAATAACGATCGTTTTACCAAGGGCCTTTATCCGTTAGCCTGGTACGGCATTCGCAAAGCGAATTTAGGTCTCGAGAACCTAAACCTGATGGTAAACGCAACTGATGAAGAACGTAATCTGATCAGAGGTCAACTGCTGTTCTTTAGAGGCTGGTTCCACTTCCAGCTCATTCAATATTTTGGAGGGCTTCCTTACATTGACAAGGTATTGCCAGCCGATGAAGAATTGAGATTGCCCAGGCTAAAGTATCAGGAATGTGCCGCAAAGGCAGCGCTGGATTTAAGAGCCGCCGCCGACCTTTTGCCAATCAATTGGGATAATACAACAGCCGGGATCCAAACCTTGGGTAAAAATCAGTTGCGCATCAATAAAATCATGGCATTGGGTTATTTAGGTAAAAACTACCTGTGGGCTGCTAGTCCATTAATGAACTTAGAATCTACTGGTAGCAAAACCTATAATATAGAACTGAGTAAAAAAGCGGCTGCTGCATTTGCCGAGTTATTAAAACTAACAGAAAGTGGGGCTACTCCTTATAAGTTATTGCCTTTTGCACAATACAGCACCAATTTTTACACAACCGGTCAAAATTTCTTGATCCCGGGAGGTACTGAAGCCATATTTAGAGGCCCATACTGGGGCGCACATGGTTCAACCTATGGTACTGCAAAACAATATACACCAGCAATTGTTGGTGCCGATGCACTGGTATTTGCGCCTACCGCAAATTATGTTAATTACTATGGAATGAAAAATGGCTTGCCCATTTCAAACTCTGCCCAGGCTGATCCTAGCGGCTCAGGATATGATCCGCAATTTCCCTGGCGTGATCGCGATCCCAGGTTCTATAATGACATTATATACGATGGGGTTAAAGTGGTTCAGGGAACATTAGCTGCAAATATGGAACCACACCGATATGCAAACCTGTATACAAACGGAAGTTACAGAGATGAACGGTCCGGTAGCCGTACCGGGTATATGATGTTCAAATTTGTGCCCAGAACTGCCAATAACTTTGATCAGGGCTGGAATTATGGACTGAACCTGAATATTAAGGTCTCCTATATGCGTTTGGCCGATATCTACCTGATGTACGCAGAATCGGTTGCAGCAGGGTACGACTCGCCGGGCGCAACCGCAGAAGGATTTAGCAAAACTGCCGTAGATGCCATTAACGTAATTCGGGATCGTGCTGGTGTTGGACACGTTGCCACACAGTTCTTAGCATCTACAACAGAATTTATGAAAGAAGTAAGACGCGAACGCGCTGTTGAACTTGCCTTTGAAGGACATCGGTTTAATGACCTTCGTCGCTGGCATCTGCTCGCCGAAGTACCTTATACTTTAAAAACAGCTGCAGAATTTGATCGTGCTGCTCCTTTAAATACCACAACCGATACCAAATTAAACAAGGTTGTAAACTATCGCGAGCGGTTAATATTACAACGCCCATTTAATGAAAAGCATTATTGGTTGCCACTTAAGAGAGCAGATGTAAATATGTATAAGGAGTTTGCGCAAAACCCCGGATGGTAAGGTAGTTCATGATCACAAATAATTAAAGACAAGAATGATGAAATTTTTAAGAAATGCATTGGCGCTGTGTGTCTTTTTTACACTGTTTGTTGGTGTAATCAAAGGTCAGGACGCCGTTAAGATACCTATAAAAGCTGTTGTTCGAGATATTAATGGAAATCCGGTAAAAGGGGCATCCATAACTATTGAAGGAAACGACGTGCTCACCATAGCAAACCAGGCAGGTGAATTCTCTTTATCAGTAAATGAGAACAGCACATTTTCGGTAAGTGCTAAAGGTTATAAAACCTCACTGGTAATCGCATCAGCCAACCTAAAGCAAATTACCTTAACTAAAGAGGATAGACTGATAAATGTGGGTTTTAAAAATGCCGCCGAAAGTAATCTTCCTGCCGGTGTTTCAAGTGTTAACCTGGCACAGCTCTTTGAGAAAAACTTTATAACCTATGGACTGGACGGGATAGAAGCTTTTGCTCCAGGCTTTAATGGCAATAACCTTTGGGGTATGAACACCTCGTTAATATTGGTTGACGGAGTTCCGAGGGATGTGAATAGTGTTACACCAAATGAAATTGAGGAGATCACTTTTCTCAAGAGCGCTTCGGCTGTTGCACTATATGGCAGCCGCGGTGCAAAAGGGGTAATTTTGATCACCACAAAGAGAGGTACACCCACTAAGCAAAAAATAAACGTTCGTTCCAACATCGGAATAAATACGCCAAAAAGTTTTGCTCAATATCTGGGCTCTTCAGAGTACATGACTTTGTATAATGAGGCTTTATCAAATGATGGTTTGGCGGCGGCTTATACTCCGGAAACTATTTATAATCATTCAGGTGTTAACCCTTATCGTTATCCAAGTGTAGATTACTACTCTTCAGAATACCTCAAAAATAGTTTTTCACGCTATGATGGCGTGGCGGAAATTTCGGGAGGGAGTGACCGTGCCCGTTATTATACCAACGTTGGGTTCGTATCTACAGGTTCGCTGCTTAATTTCGGCGAAGCAAAAGAAAATAACACGGCAGAACGCTTTAACATCCGTGGAAATGTTGATATGCAGCTCACTAGGGCGCTAAAGGCCCGCGTAGACGCAAGTGCCGTGTTTTCAAGCAGTGGCGGAGTAAATACAAACTACTGGGCTAACGCTGCAACACTGCGCCCTCATTTATTTACACCGTTAATCCCAATTAACTTATTGGAACAGAGCGACGAGGTGAGCAAAGCGATGATTAAAAACGCCACAATTATTGATGGGCAATACATCCTTGGTGGTACCCAATTAGATCAAACCAATCCCTTTGCGGCCATTTATGCTGGCGGTAATAATAAATTTGTACAACGCCAGTTTCAGTTTACCACTGGTATTGATGCTGATTTGAAAGGAATTTTGAATGGACTTACCTTTAGTACCACTATGGGAGTCGATTACCTGAACAGCTACAATCAGGGTTATAGAAACGGATATGCAACTTACCAGCCCAATTGGACAACCTACTCTGGCACAACTCTAATCGGAAGTTTAACACGCTGGGGAGAGGATGCTAAAACCGGAGTTCAGAACATTGCAGATAGTTATTATAGACAAACTATTTCGTTATCCGGCCAATTTAACTACAATACTACGGTCCATAATAATCATCATATCTCTGCAGTATTGCTGGCTGCGGCATATCGTCAATCGCAATCTGAAATCTACCAGCCAACAACAAATTCTAATTTAGGATTGCAGTTAAATTATGATTTTAGCCATAAGTATTTTGCCGAAATTACCGGAGCTGTAGTACGCTCGCCAAAAATGCCGCCAGGAAACAGGATTGCACTTTCTCCTGCAGCTTCTATTGGATGGCATCTTAGCGAAGAGCCATTTTTGAAAAAAGTCTCATTCATTAACGACTTAACACTAACTGCATCAGCAGGTGTTTTAAATACCGATCTTGATTTTGATGAGTATTTTGCCTATGAGAGTATTTATACAGCCACAGGCGGTAACTGGTATGGCTGGAACGATGGTACAGGTACACAGTCTACAGATTCTCGCCGTGGTTCCAACATGGACTTAACTTTCGCTAAAAGGAAAGAAATCAGCATTGGAATAAAAGGTGGAATGTTCAAAAATCAACTTAATTTCGGAGCAAATGTTTTCAGAAATAACATTACCGGAATTATCGGTCAGATTAATGTGCTTTATCCAAACTATTTCTCTACCGGATTTCCGAGTTCTTCTTTTGTTCCTTACAGTAATTATAATAGCGATCAACGTACCGGTTTGGATTTTTATTTAAATTTCAACAAGCGCATTGGTGCTGTCGACTGGACATTGGGAGTTTCAGGAACGTATTATACGACCAAAGCAACTAAACGTGCCGATTTGTTAACCTACGAAAATAGCTATCAGTACCGTGCCGGCAAACCACTTGACGCGATCTGGGGATTAAAAAGCAATGGTTTTTACATGGATGCCAGTGAAGTGGCAGCGGCAGATGGAATTAATAGTGCAAAACCTGCATTTGGCTCGGCATTAGCCCCGGGCGATATCAAGTATATAGATCAGAACGGCGATAAAATTATCGATGATAAAGATCAGGTATATCTTGGTCGCGGTGGATGGTTCGGTGCTCCTTTTACAGCAGGATTGAACTTAACTGCTAAATGGAAAAATCTTACCCTGTTTGTTTTGGGTACGGGCCGCTTCGGTGCGAGTGCCATGAAAACCGATAACTATTTTTGGGTTAACGGAAGTGATAAGTATTCGGCCGTGGTGCGCGACAGATGGACGCCTCAAACAAAAAATACGGCAACCTTTCCGCGACTTACCACTTTAAATGGTGATAATAATTTCAGAGCATCTGATTTCTGGTTGTACAGCACAGATCGGTTTGATTTATCTAAAGTTCAAATCTCCTATACAGTTTCCGATAAATTGTTCAAAAGTAAAGTATTGAAAGAACTGGGACTGTATGTGGCAGGATTTAATCTTTTAACAATAGCGAAAGAAAGAGAAATACTGGAACTGAATCTAGGAGGTGCCCCACAAACAAGGTTATATAACCTGGGTGTAAAGGCAATGTTTTAATTGAATATTAGATTAGAAAAGATGAACAGAATATTAATACGATTTGTAGTTGTCGTTGTGATGCTCTCGGGCTGTAAAAAGTTTACTGACCCCGCTCCACAAAATAATGGAGATTTTGAGAACATCTATACTGAACCCGCACTTGCCCATGGGTTATTGCTAAATGGTTACACAAGGCTGCCATCAAATGGCTGGTCTTTTAACGATGTAGCTACAGATGATGCGGTAAGTAATGATATCAATAATAATTTTAGGAGAATTGCTACCGGGCAATGGTCGGCTGCAGTTAATCCATTAGATCAATGGACCAATGCCAGAGCAGGTATCCAGTATGTCAACTTATTTTTGGCAGAGACAGACAAGGTGCTTTGGGATTCTAAAGACCCGGTGTTGAGTAGAATGTTTAACGACAGGCAAAAAGGTGAAGCATATGCTTTAAGAGCCTACTTAATGTCGTATATGCTACAGGCGCATGCCGGAAAAGTAGGAGGTAATTTATATGGTTTCCCTATTTTACTCGAACCCGAAACACCGGCTTCTAACTTTAACCAGCCAAGGGCCACATTTGATGCCTGCATTAAACAGATTTATAGTGATTTGGATAAAGCTGAACAATTGCTTCCCTTAGATTATGCTGATATCAATAGCACCAGTCAGATCCCAGCAAAATATGCTGGAGTTAATGTAGAAACCTATAACCGGGTTTTCGGTAAGTTTTTTAATCAGCGAATGACTGGTCGTATTTCTAAAGCCATTCGGGCCAGAGTAGCATTAATGGCTGCAAGTCCGGCTTTTAGCACAGGTAGCTCTACTACATGGGCCGATGCCGCCAGCTACGCAGCACAGGTACTTACACTTAATAACTGGTTAGCTAACTTAGATCCTAATGGTGTTACCTGGTATGATAATAAAGCAGAAATTGATGCATTGGCTTCTGGCGCTAGTCCCAGAGAAGTGCTTTGGCGCACAAATGTTGGATCAAACAGTGATTTAGAAGCGGCTAATTATCCACCAACCTTATCCGGACAGGGCCGCATAAATCCAACTCAAAATCTGGTTAATGCCTTTCCGATGCAAAACGGTTATCCAATTGCCAGTACGCCACAGAGCGGATATAATCCTGCTGCTCCATTTACGGGTAGAGATCCGCGTTTAGCGAAATTTATAGTATTTAATGGAAATACGATCGGGCCAACAAACAAGGTAATTAATACCACTACAGATGTGGCAACCAATGATGATGGGCTGAATAGAAAAGAAGTTTCTACACGCACCGGTTACTACATGAAAAAATTGTTGAGGCAGGATGTTAGCCGTACACCAACCGTAAATAATCAGAAGCACTACAGACCACATATTCGCTATACGGAAATCTTCCTGATCTATGCAGAGGCAGCAAATGAGGCATGGGGTCCTACAGCAAATGGTGGCAATCCCTATTCTGCTTATGATATCATTAAAGCTATTCGCGCCAGGGCCGGGGTTGGAACTACAAATGGTGATGCTTACCTCGAATCAATTAAAACAGATAAAGATGCCATGCGAACATTGATCAGGAATGAACGTAGGTTAGAATTGGCTTTTGAAGGATTTCGTTTCTGGGATCTTCGCAGATGGAATGCTACATTAACCGAGCCGGTAAAAGGGGTAAGTATCTCCCAAGGTACTTATCAGGAAATCAATGTCGAGGCAAGAAACTATCAGGAGTATATGAGATTTGGACCAATTCCTTACAGTGAAACACTAAAGTACAGTGCTTTACAACAGAACACAGGGTGGTAATATTCAATCGCTATAAAAAATAACATCATGAAAAATAAAATATATATTCTACTTGCGCTTGTCTTGGCATTAAGCGCCTGCAAAAACGAAGAATGGGCATTTCCAGATAACGATGTACAAACCGTATATTTTGCCTACCAGGGGCCTATTCGGACCATCACTATGGGCGAAGATATTTTTGACACTTCATTGGATAACCAGCATAGATTTCAGATTATGGGTACAGTTGGTGGAGTTTACTCAAATAAAGAAGATATTACCATTGGCATCAGTGTGGATAACGCGCTCACTCAGGGATTGTCTTTTCCGTCGCCCTACAGCGGTATTGTAAGACCCATGCCAGCTAATTATTATACACTTGCAACTAACAAAATTGTCATCCCGAAAGGAAGTTTGGTAGGAGGAGTGGATGTGCAGTTAACCGATGCTTTTTTCGCAGACCCATTGGCTGTGAATACCACTTATGTGATCCCTTTAACAATGACCAGCGCTGATCAGAACAAAACGATCTTGCCCGAAAAAAAATATACCTTATATGCTGTAAAATATATCAATACATGGCAGGGTTTCTATCTCCGCAGAGGAAAGGATGTGATTACCGGAAAAAACGGCAATACCTCACTTAATCAATCAGTAGTTCGCCACATGAAGTATGTGGAGAATGATGAAATCAACAAGTTAAACACACGTTCACTAACCCAGACAGAGTTCCCTGTCACTTTTAAAGTAACGGGGGGAACCAGTATCAACCGAACTTTACTGCTCAATTTTGATAACAATGGCAACTGTACAATTTCGGCTGGCGACGCTAGTTTTACGGCAAGTGGCAGCGGGAAATTTGTTAAAAGGGGGGAGAAAAACAGCTGGGGCAACCAGGATCGCGATGCCCTTTATCTAAATTATCAGATAGACTTAAATGATAGAACTGTGAATAGCTTAGATACTTTGGTAATGCGCGACCGTGGCGTGAAGGCCGAAACATTTACACCGGTCAAATAATTAATATTTAATCAAACAATTGAGAAAATGAAACGATTATACAAAATAGCATTCGGCCTGGCGGGGGCAGTGTTGCTTGCTTCCTGCCACAAATACGAGGCACTCGATTTTCAGGTGGCTAAACCCACAAGTTTCGCGGCCCAAGAGACAATTGATGCCTATCAGCCATTAAAAACTTATATTGATAGGACCGCAAATCCTAAATTTAAATTTGGTGCCGGAGCCAGTCTGCAACCCTATCTCTCCAAAGGTGTAATTTACAGGCTCATCAACAGTAATTTTGATGAAATTACTCTAGGTTACGAAATGAAACATGGTGCCGTTGTACAGGCTGACGGAAGTTTGGCCTTAACCAATGTGAAAAACCTGCTGGAAACAGCATCTAAAGCCGGCATCACTGTGTTTGGGCATACACTGGCTTGGCATGCCAATCAAAATGCAACATATTTAAAAGGGCTAATTGCCCCGGTGGTAACCCCTTCAAGTAGTGGTCCAACCTGGGACCTGGTAATTGGAGCCGATTTTGAAACTGACAATGCCTCAGTTTATCAATCCAATACCAATGCTGTTGCCTCTTTTACTGCAGCTGGCGAAGGCTTTAACGGTACAGGACGGGCTTTGAAAATTAGTAACTCGGCGGTACGAACCAACGATTATGATGCGCAATTATTTCTTAAGTTTCCGGCGGTGGCAGTAGGAGAGAAATATGAGCTTAAAATGAATGTGCGTTCTGATGTAGCTGCATCTTACCCCACACAGGCTCATACTACGCCTGGTGCCTACAAATTCTATGATTTTTTTGGCACAATTTCTTCAACACCAACCTGGACAACCTATACCAAAGAAATTACCGTTACTGCAGACATTGCAACAAGCGGTGCTTTGGCTTTTAATCTAGGTAAAACAGCAACAAATTTTTATTTCGATAATATCACGCTTAAAAAATACAATCCGCTTGGTGGTACTACAATTGTAGAAAAAACTGCCGAGCAGAAAAAGGCTATTTTAACCGCTGCATTAGAAACCTGGATTAAAGGTATAGTTACCGCTTCAAAAGATTATGTTAAAGCCTGGGATGTGGTAAACGAGCCAATGGATGATGCAAAGCCAACTGAGCTTAAAACTGCTGCGGGTAGAACTTCCATTGCTGCTGATGAATTTTTTTGGCAAGATTACTTGGGTAAGGATTATGCGCTAAAGGCATTTCAGTTGGCCAGGCAGTATGGTAATGCAACTGATATCCATTTTATTAATGATTATAACCTGGAATATAGCATCGATAAATGCAAAGGATTAATTGATTACGTAAAGTATTTAGAAGACAAAGGCGCAAAAATAGATGGTATTGGTACACAAATGCATATTGTAGCTACTTCTGATAAAGCTAAGATTGAAGAAATGTTCAAACTATTGGCCGCGACCGGTAAACTTATCAAAATATCGGAATTGGATATGGGCTTTACTGGAAATATAAAAACTGCACAGGTAACAGCCGAGCAATACGCCGCTCAATCAGAAATGTATAAATATGTAATCAAGAAATATTTTGAGCTTATTCCGGCCGCTCAGCGATATGGAATTACCATATGGGCACCTCAGGACAGCCCTGCCAGCTCAAGTTGGAGAGCGGGGGAGCCAATAGGCTTGTGGACAGAAGGTTTTGTGAGAAAACCAGCCTATGCCGGCACAGCCGAAGGCTTGAAGAATAAATAAAAAAAATATGCTCTTAAAAGCCAGAGACTTCGGTTAATGTTGTTTCTGGCTTTTTTTATTAGAAAATTACCAATAAGGTTTGCCCAAAGATCTGCTTCTAATTTATGCTATCGCTTCAGTAACTATAAATTATCACCTTATTTACCCATTGCCTTTTAATACCCCTGATTATAAAAATCAAGATAGTAGTGCAATCGATTGTTTTTTTCGAAAGTAAGTGATATATTCGGTCAGGAATTACTCAGCTATTTGCTTTGCATGAGTATACATTCTTAAAAGAATAACCAAATATTAATACTTCAATGATGTATTGCTGTAATAAAACCAAACGAGGGATTGGCAAGCACCCATATTTTTTCGGAAATTATATATTATCATATTTCATAAGTATGATCGTAAAAACTTATCTTCCGCTTTATACTTTTCTCTTTACTATTTTATTCAGCAACCTGAGCGCAATTCTTACAAACCTTAAAAGGTTTATTATGAAGCCGGCAGTTCCATTCGAGACTTGATAAATAGTTTAAGACGGAACTGTTATCTATATTTAAGCACAAACCAAATACAAACTATAGTGTACCAACGTCAATTAAGCGGGCCTGCACAAATACAATCACAATCCAGATCGCTAAAGCGTGAATCTATTGTTATGATGTTAAAACGAATATCGAGTATCGGCGCAATGTCACTTCTAATGATGTTGTTATTGAGCTATACTATTGTAAGAGGACAAAATAATCCCAACTTCATTACCCTTAATACTAAAAATGGTCTTTCTTCAAATACTGTAAATACTATACTTCAAGATCATAATGGCCTTGTGTGGTTTGGCACCAGCGATGGACTGAATAAGTTCGATGGTACCAATTTTACTGTTTATACCACTAAAAGCGGGGATAGCGCTAGCATTCCGTCTAATAACATTTCTGCTCTTTTAGAAGACCGGAGCGGAAGACTCTGGGTAGGTACAAACGGAGCTGGCTTAGCTTATTACGATGCTAAGCAAAATACATTTAAATCATTTGTAGGTGAGGGCATCCCGAATCGTAACACCCCCTTCAATGTATTAACACTCTACGAAGATAAAAGCGGAAATATATGGGTGGGTACCTTTGGTGGATACCGGGTTATCAATCCAAAAACGCTTAAGGTAAAAAACGTGGGAATAAATGCCTTGATGGGCAATGGTTCTAGTGTACTTTCTTTTCTTCAAGCTAACGATAACAAGCTATGGATTGGCACCAATGTTGGGCTTTTGGCTCTTAACTTAACCACTGGTACCACTGAGAAATTTATCCATCATCCCAATGACCCTTCAAGCCTCACTGATAATCTCATCAAAACTATTGTGAAGGACGAAAAGGGACGAATATTTTTTGGTACCAACAATGGCCTCAATATGTTGCTGGATGACGAAAAGCATTTCAAATCCTTTTTGCAGTCGGGTGATAAGCTATTTTCAAACGACATTATTTATGCTGTCAGATTGGAAAAGGGAGGTAAATTGTGGCTAGGGACCGAAGACGGAGTGACTATTTTTGATACCGCCACTGAGGTTTTCTCAAATATTCGTCCCAACAAACGCGAATCCTTCGGCCTTAGCCATAAGTCGGTTAGAAGCATCTGTATGGCTGATAATGGCATTATCTGGCTAGGCACCTATCAAGGTGGCGTTAGTAAGTTCGATCCAAATTTGGCACTGTTTAACCTAAAGCATAGCAGCCCGTTTGATCCCAAAGGACTTTCATCACCCATTGTTACCTCCTTTGCCGAATTCTCAAAAAGAAAAATATTTGTGGGCACGGATGGCGGAGGATTACACTTTTTCGATCGTGATCAAGGCGTGTTCGAGCATATTGACATGAAGAGCAAAATTGATTTTTCCAGAAATCCATTGGCTATACTTACCTTAATGCTTGATTCGAAAGGCATGCTTTGGGTGGGGACGTACCAACATGGCTTATTTGCCTATAATTCCAAAACTAAAACGTACAAACAATACCTGGCCGGCCCATTGGCGACAGATCTTAGCCAAAATGAAATTTTTGCTATTAAGGAAGACAGTAAGGGTTTAATATGGATTGGTACAAACGGAACTGGTGTTAATGTATTTGATTATAAAACGAATTCATTTACGCAATCTGGCACTCAGTCCCTGCCACCTATGCAACTCCCGAGCAATGGTTTCATACGGGCAATTGTAGAAGATCATTATGGCGATATGTGGCTATCATCCAGTGGAACGGGAATAGCTGTGTTTCAGCGTAGTAATGGGAAATATAAAGTATATCGAAAAGCAAATAGCGGACTTTCCAATGATGTAGTATTAAGCTTGTTATGCGATAGTAAGGGGAATATATGGGCCGGAACTGATGGTGCCGGGCTCGATCTTTTCAACCGCCGTACCGAAAAATTTACCAATTTTAACGAAACAAACGGATTGTCTAACGCTATTGTTTACAAAATATTGGAGGGTAAAGACGGATTGATTTGGCTCAGCACCGACAATGGCATTAGTTGTCTTAATCCTGAAACAAAAAAAATAAAAAACTTCGGGCGTCCCAATGGGGTGCAAGACAGTCCTTTTATATTGGGTTCTGGAATAAGCACTTCAGATGGCGAGTTTTATTTTGGCGGGCAAGACGGTTTCAACTATTTTAATCCGCTCGAATTGCCCACCAACACTGTGGTTCCGAATGTGCTGCTTACAGAACTAAAGGTCTCCAATACCGTTGTGGTCCCTGGCGAAAATTCACCTATTCAGGAGCAAATTGGTTTCGCAAAAGACATTAAACTGAGTTACGGACAGAATTTCTCAATTAGTTATGTAGCGCTTAATTACACAGCGCCACAGCAAAACCATTATTCATATCGCCTGGTGGGCCTGGATGATGGTTGGAACGAGGTTGGCAAGGAAAAGACAGCATATTACACGAATTTAGATCCTGGAGATTATATTTTTCAGGTAAGGGCAAGTAACAACGACGGAGTTTGGAGTAATAAAATTACTTCAATTTCTGTTCATATACAGCCACCCATATGGAGAACTACCTACGCTTATATTTTTTATGCGGTTTTAACCGGTACAATCCTATTTGCCATTCGGCGAAGGGGAATTCAGCGCATTAAACAGCAACTTGCCATTGAACAAGCCCAGATCAATGCTGAACAAAGGATACTACAGCAGCGAAAGGATGCCGAACGTGCCCATGCATTAGATATACAAAAGATCAAATTCCTTACTAATCTAAGTCATGAGTTTAGAACACCAATTTCGTTGATTTTGGCACCTGCTGATAAGTTGCTTGCTGTTAAACAGGAATCTTCTGTAGCCGGCCAGGTAAAGATGATCCGTAGAAATGCCCGAAGACTGTTAAATCTGGTAAATCAACTGCTCGATTTTAGAAAAATGGAAGAACAGGAACTGAAGTTGAACCTGAACGAGGCCGATCTTATCACTTTCATCAGTGAAGCCGCAGAAGCATTCCAGGATCTTTCCGAGCGCAAGAAAATTTCACTTCGTATCAACAGCGATATCAAAAGTCTGAAAACGCATTTTGATCAGGATAAAATTGAAAGAATTATATTTAACCTGCTTTCTAACGCATTTAAATTTACAAAAGAAGGTGGTGAAGTATCTCTTAACATGTTCATCAGAGCTGCTGTCGATCAGACTAACCCTGTATTTTGTATTGAGGTTTCGGATACCGGGATAGGGATTGCACATCAAAGTAAAGATAGGGTGTTCAATCGTTTTTTTATGGATAACAATGTAACCGAGATCTTAAATCAAGGAAGTGGAATAGGATTATCGATTGTAAAGGAGTTTGTAGAACTGCACGGCGGACAGATTACCGTGGAAAGCGAACTTGGAAAAGGAACTACGTTTTTGGTTTCGCTGCCGGTTGATGTGGCGAATAAAGATAATAATCAAGAAATTGAAGATGCAGAATACAGTTTAACGAACGATAAAACGGATGAAGCTGCTGCAGAACCGGTAACTGCCGAGAGTAAGATGGCCACGATCCTGCTGGTAGAAGATAATGAAGAATTTAGATTTTATCTGAAAGATAGCTTACAGCCATTTTATCAGATTATAGAGGCGACAAATGGAAAAGAGGGTTGGCAAAAAACACTTTCCGGACATCCAAAATTAGTTGTTACCGATGTCAGTATGCCCGAAATGAATGGTATTGAGCTTAGTCAGAAAATAAAGGCAGACAAAAGAACAAGTCATATCCCGGTTATTCTGCTTACCGCAATTAGCGGAGAGGAAGACCAGATTAAAGGTTTAAAATCCGGAGCCAACGATTACCTTACCAAGCCTTTTAATTTTGATATTCTGCATGCTAAGATTGATAATTTATTGTCCTTTAATCGCTCCGTTAAAAATGCGTATTCTAAACAAGTGCAGGTACAGGCTAAAGAAATCGAAATTGAGTCTGGGGAAGTTAAATTGTTAAATAAAATTGTTCAATACATTGATGAAAAACTCAATAATCCGGAACTTTCAGTAGAAGAATTGAGCAGGCATGTGGGGATGAGCAGGGGTTCTCTTTATCATAAACTACTTGAAATTACTGGTCTGACGCCAATCGAATACATTAGATCTGTAAAACTGGAAAGGGCCGTGGAGTTGCTGGAGAAAAGTGATTATAACGTCGCACAAATTGCGTACATGACCGGTTTTGGTACACCAAGCTATTTTTCTAAGCTTTTTAAAAATCAGTTTAATATGCTTCCCTCCGAATATATTAATGCAAAACGAAAAGATAAACGCGAGAAGCTTTAAAAATATCTCTAATTACATTTGCTATCTATAAAAATAAATATCTTGAGCTTTCTTAAATAAATGGCTCATGGAGCTAAGAGCCTGTTTAAAAATTAAATAAAATTAATTGGTATGTCAGTCTGAGCGTAGTTGAAGACCACTTCAATACATTAATAAAAAAAATCCATTACGCTAACAGGCTCTAAAAAAACGGTGCCTTGGTAATTTACGAGTACACTTGGTTAATTCGCTTGTTTTCTATAACCGGATTGATTCAATTAAAAACATTCGTCACATAGATTTGAACAAAGCAGTTCATTGATCTGTATATTTGTGAATAGCTTTGAATACCGAATATAAACGCAGTGCAAATTGAAAGCAGACTAACCTGTATGAAGAATCTTAAATTATTTACATTATCGCTCTTTTTTGTGTTAATTACAGTTGTTGTTAATGCGCAAAAAGCTACAAATCCGATCATTTTTGCCGATGTACCCGATCTTTCGATGATCAGAGTAGGGAAAGTGTATTACATGAGCAGCACCACAATGCATATGAATCCAGGTGTGCCAATCATGAAATCAACCGATTTGGTAAACTGGAAAATTGTAAGTTACGCTTACGATACCCTCGGAAATGCTGATGAATTGACTTTATCTAATGGAAAGTGGGATTACGGACGGGGATCCTGGGCAAGTAGTCTTCGTTTTCATAAAGGCATTTATTATGTAAGCACTTTTTCTGGTACTACCGGCAAAACGTACATCTACAGTACAAAAGATATCGAAAAAGGCCCATGGAAGCAAGTATCGTTTAAACCTTCATTGCACGACCACTCCCTGTTTTTTGAGGAGGATGGAAAAACCTATATGGTATACGGAACTGGAAAAATTACCTTAGTAGAGCTAAAGGAAGATTTATCTGGAATAAAACCCAATACGAAACCTGTAACGATCATTGAAAACGCAAGTCTTCCGGCAGGTACGGGTGCTGGATTACCAGCTGAGGGTTCACAGCTGTTTAAAATTAATGGTAAGTATTATCTTTTCAACATCACCTGGCCACGAAATGGGATGCGTACGGTTGTTGTACACCGTTCCGACAAACTCACAGGGCCATATGAAGGGCAGGTAGCGTTTAAAGATCAGGGCGTTGCACAAGGTGGTTTAATTAATACACCAGAGGGGAAATGGTTTTCTTATCTTTTTAGAGATTTTGGATCCGTTGGGCGCATTCCATATCTAGTTCCGGTTAACTGGGAAGATGGGTGGCCGGTACTGGGCATTAACGGTAAAGTTCCGGAAACCCTGGAACTTCCGGTTAACAAAAGCTTAATTCCGGGCATTGTAGCATCAGATGAATTTACCCGCAAAAAGGGCGACCCCGCGCTTCCACTGGTATGGCAATGGAACCACAATCCAGACGATGCATTTTGGTCGCTAGCTAAACGCCCGGGATTTTTACGGATTACCACTTCAAGATTGGACACGAATATTCTTCTCGCCCGCAATACATTAACCCAGCGCACCATCGGACCGGTATCAACCGGAACCACTTTAATTGATGTTTCCGGTATGAAGGCTGGAGACCAAGCAGGACTGATGCTGTTGCAGCGCAAATTTGGTTGGGTTGGTGTAAAACATATAGGATCAAAGAAAACAGTGGTAGCGGTGAGTGCCCAAAATGGTACTGTAAGTGGTGAAGATGTTCCTGCTGGGCAGCAAATCATTTATCTCAAAGCGAGATGCGATTTTGAGAACCGAACAGATAAAGGTTATTTTTTTTACAGCTTTGATGGCAAAACCTGGAAATCTATAGGGGAGCCACTACAAATGTCGTATACGCTTCCCCATTTTATAGGGTACCGTTTTGGACTGTTTAATTACGCAACTGAAAATGCTGGTGGGTATGTTGACTTTGATTATTTTAGAATTGAAGCAAAATAGAATAGTTTCGCGCCTGATCTTATTCTGTCAGTTTAGCTAAATCATCAGCTTTTTGGATGACCTGCTCCGCAACAATACATTAATAAATTGCACCTTTTAAATAGATTCATTAAGCTATTTAATTTTTCTCAGTTAGTGTTTGCATTAAGCAAGCATTTAGCTTTCTCTAAAATGGAATGTGGGTATCCAGCTGTGAACGGCTTCATGATTGCCCTCGTAAACAAATGTCCATGAGTGACCGCCAATTGCGTAAGCTAATACGCAGGTCTAGTCTTAAATCTTATTATTTCTTAATGTCGTATTGAGCGGTCTGGTCGCAACCGCTTAATACAGATACTGGTAATTTCTTTATCATTTTAATGCAATTATGTTGCAAATATAATGTCGATTGTTTTAAATGCAACCAAATTGCTTTTATATTTGTGCACTAAATTTATTTGAATGAAACTACGGAGCTACAAAATTAACCTCGACCGTGTAGGTATTACAGCCTCAACGCTTTGTGCCATACATTGCGCTGCATTGCCATTTATAATTACTGTTTTACCCATGTGGGGAATGGGTTTCCTGGCTGATGAAGCGGTTGAAATTACAATGATTGCAGTTTCATTGATTATAGGTATCTGGAGTTTAAGTTCGGCATACCGCAAACAGCATCGCCGCATCATACCAATTCTGGCACTTATTGTGGGATTTGCCTGCATTGCATTGGGACATTTTTCGGGTATTGAACCATTGGAACCAATCCTGATCCCGATTGGTGGCTTTACTATTGCTGCGGCTCACTATATCAATTTAAAAATGCTTAAATCCTGTCCATTGGATCATCAATAGCCAATTATGTTAATGAACCATAAAATCTTATTTATTCCTGCATTGCTGTTTATTATGATGTTAAACCCTGCCTGTAAACATAGTACAAACGATGGAATAGAAATTTACAGGCGTTATGCCATCAAAAATCTTAACCTCAAAAAAGTGCAGAAGACGGTACACCATGATTAAGATCAGTTCGTTAGCCCACGTTTATGAAAAGGGGAGAAGATTAAAATTTCCTTGCTGGGAAATTGCCGACATGGAGCAATGGCTTTTGTTAGGTGCATCCGGCAGTGGCAAGAGTACCCTTCTAAATATTATTTCTGGTCTTTTAAAGCCACTCCATGGTGAAGTTTTAATTAACGGAACTGATTTGTATACTATGTCTGCAAGAGAGCGGGACCGGTTCAGGGGGCAGCATATTGGCATCATTTTTCAAAGGCCACATCTTATACGGTCTCTCGACGTGCTCGACAACTTAGAGCTTGCCGCGGTAATGGCGGGTTTGCCAATAGATCATGAACGAAATCTTTCGCTTTTGGCAGATTTGGGTATTGCTGAACTGGCTAAAAATTATCCTGATGAATTAAGTCAAGGGCAGTTGCAAAGGGTTTCGGTGGCACGTGCATTGGTAAACAGGCCCGATCTGCTGATTGCAGATGAACCTACTTCCAGCTTAGATGATGAAAATGCCAATCAGGTAATTCAGATGCTGACTAGCCAGGCTAAAGATAATGGTGCTGCACTGATTATTGCCACGCACGATGGGCGGGTTCAAGACCACATTACTAAAACCTATCTACTCTAATGAATCTCTTTAAAATCAGTAGCAAGAACCTCATCAGGAATAAGCTCACAACAATTTTGAATATCATTTTAGTTGCCTTTGGTGTGGGCATCCTATCTATTCTTTTTCTGGCTTCCACACAGATTAACAATAAACTGGAAAAAAATGCGAAGGATATAGACCTGGTTGTGGGAGCAAAAGGAAGTCCATTACAATTGATACTAAGCAGCATTTACCATATCGATTACCCAACAGGAAATATTCCTGCCAAAGACGCCTACAAATTGATGCACAACCCGATGGTTAAAAGGGCCGTTCCATTGGCATTGGGCGATAATTATAATGGTTACCGGATTGTTGGTACTGATAGTACTTTCTCCAATCTTTATGGTTTATCTACTGAAAAGGGTAGTTTTTGGCATAAAGATTTAGAAGTAACCCTTGGTAGTACTGTTGCCATAACATCGGGGCTGAAGATTGGCGATTCTTTTTTCGGCGCACATGGTTTAACCGGTAACGGCGATGTTCATAAACAACATGCTTACCAGGTAAAAGGGATTTTAAAATCACAAGGCAATATAACCGATAATCTGATTCTTACCAATATTGGGAGTGTCTACAAAATGCACGAAGAGAAGCATGCTGAGGGCCATAGCCACTCCGCGGCAGAAGAAGCCAAAGAAATTAATGATAAGCAAATTACAGCCTTACTGATTCAGTATAAGTCGCCAATGTCGGTTATCCTTTTTCCGCGGATGGTTAACCAGAGTACAAACATGCAGGCTGCATCTCCGGCGATGGAAAGTGCAAGGCTCTTCTCGCTTATCGGTGTTGGAATAGACACCCTGCAATGGTTTGCCATATTTATCATGGGAATTGCAGCCCTGAGTATTTTTATCAGCCTTTATAATGCGATGAAAGAACGGAAATACGACCTGGCTATTATGCGTTGTCTTGGCGCATCAAAATCAAAGCTATTTTTCCTGGTCATGTTTGAAGGGGTTTTGGTTACGTTTACCGGTGCCTGTTTAGGATTAGTGATCGGACATGCAGCTCTAGAGTTAATCGGGGGCTACCAGGCATCCTCGCAGGCAAAATTAACCGGGCTTACTGCAGTTCCACAAGAGACCTATTTAATCTTGATCGGTCTGGTTATAGGTACTTTAGCTTCGCTCATCCCTGCTATGCAGATTTACAAAGTTGATATTGCTGCAACATTAACGAAAGACTGTTAGGTGATGAAGAAATTGGTTTTTTTAGTTTTCTTATGTTTAGGTTTCCAGGTATTGGCTGCGCAGGTTAAGGTACATACCGACATGCGCACGCCAACTTGGAATTTAATTGGGTTGAGGTACGATGCCGAAATTGAACCCCGCAAATGGGGAAGCATTTTTCCGTCAGCATTAAAGGCATTAAACAATAAGATAATTGAACTGCCTGGTTACATTATCCCAACAAAGGTAGGGGCGAAATTTAGCGAATTTATGCTCTCTATTGTACCCATTGCCTCTTGTCCTTACTGTAGCTCAGGCGATATTCCATCAATGGTACAGGTGAAGATGTTAAAAGCTATACCCATTACAGAAAAACCCATCAAGCTCAGGGGCGTCTTCATGATCAACGATTCTGGCGACGATAGAAGCGAATTTTTTCTTTTAAATGCAAAACAGCTATAATCTCATTCGATCATGAAAAAATGCTTTTTAGTACTTTTGGTTTTAATTTCCATTACTGCATCAGCCCAGGTATCTGTTCATACCGAGATGCGAACTGCCACCTGGAACCTGATCGGTTTAAAATATGATAAGCAGGTAAAGCCTTTGGTTTGGCAGGCTGTTTTTCCACCCGCATTAAAGGCCATCCATAATAAAGAAATTGAACTTCCGGGGTATATTATTCCTACAAAAGTTGGCAACAGCTTCAGCGAATTTATGTTTTCTATCGTACCTGTTGCCTCCTGCCCATATTGCGGTACAGGCGATATCCCTTCGATGATAGAAGTGAAGACTTTGAAACCCATTAACTGGACAGAAGTGCCCATTATTCTTCGAGGGAAATTTATAATCAACGATTCTGGCGATAGCCGGTCTACCTTTTTTCTTTTAGATGCTGTAAAACGATGAGACATTTATATGCTGTTTGTATTCTATTTTTGGTGTGTACAGCCGCTGCACAAACGCAAAAACACAATCCAAAAGATCAGTTGCGATCTTTAAACTGGGATGTAATTGGATCAGTTAAGTTTGAATTAACCGAAAAGAACGAGCTCCTGCCTCTTTTTACAGAATCGATCAAGCGTTTTGAAAATAGGGAATTTGATCTCACTGGCTACCTCATCCCGATAAAAAGCGGACAGAAACAGCAGAAGTTCTTATTGGCAACTTTACCCATAAACCAATGTTTTTTTTGTGGACAAAACGGCATTCCGGTAATGATTATGATCGAGATGGAAAGTGCCACAGTTTACAGCGAAAAACCGATCCATGTGAAAGGGATTTTGAAACTGGAGCAGAAGGATGCGAGTTATGCACCGCCAATAAGCATCAAAAATGCCCGACTCATTAATTAATTGCTTATTTTTGTATTGCTATGGAAGATAATACTGCACGTTTCGAAAAACTTTTGGTTAAAAACGGACTAAAAAGAACTGCCCCACGTTTACAGGTGCTGGAGATTTTGAGTGGAAGGGATTCTGCAACATCTCAGCCTTACTTGGAGCAGGTGATGGGAAAAGACGCAGATCGTGTTACTTTATACCGCGTTTTGCAGGCTTTTGAAGAGAAAGGGATTATCCATAAAGTTTTAGATCAACAGGGAACCGCCAATTATGCCATTTGTTCGGATGGTTGCAGTGCGCATGAGCATCATGATGAACATGTGCATTTTAACTGCGACAACTGCCATAAAATTTATTGTTTGGATACTGTTAAAATTCCGGCATTAAAAGTTCCGGCAGGGTTTAAAGTAGATCGCCTTAATCTGATTGCTACGGGTTTATGCGCCAGTTGCTCGGATAAGGTCAATTAAGAATTATTGTACCAAAAGATTACATCCCCTGATATCGGCATTATCAAACCGGCCAAGTACTTCAAAACTTTGATCAGGATTTATTCTGCCGAGATCCTGTGTGGCAATAAATGAGCAGGAATTGATATTGGCCAGATCGATTACATTGATGCCGCCTGTTCTACCATTTTTCATTAAACTCAAAGGATCATTGGTGTCGCGAATCAAAACCTGCATCCAGCCTGGACAGTTGAAAATACCTTCGCCCAAAGAATAAGCCTGAGATAGTAGCTCGGTCATTCCATATTCACTATGGATCGCTTTTACGCCAAATCCTTTAGTTAACTGTTCATGGAGCTCCTCGCGCACCATTTCTTTACGTTTTCCTTTCATTCCTCCGGTTTCCATTACAATGAGTTCAGGAAAATCGATATCGAAATTTTCAATGAAATCAAGCAGGGCATAGGTAACACCGATTAAAACGGTTTTCTGTTTTTTTGATTTAAGATCCAGGAGGGTTTTTAGCAATTCATCGTGGTTGTATAAAAAGTAGCCACTTTGCGGATGTGCACTTTTTTCGATCAGATCGTTTACCATGTAAATTAGTGATGAACCCGATCTTTGCTGGTAGGAAGGGAGCAAGGCCAAAAAACAATATTCGGTAATGTCTCCATAAAATTGTGCAAAAGCCTGCAAATAACTCTGTTCATACCATTTAACATCGGTTACATAATGGCTGCTCTGTACCATGCCTGTAGTTCCGGAACTACTAAAAGCAATCTCTACAGGATCATTATTGCTCAGAATTGAATGGCTTTTAAAAAAACTGATGGGTAAAAATGGGATCTGTGCTATTTCTGTTACCGCACCGGCATCAACACCCAGGTGAAAGATATATTCGCGGTAAACATTGCAATTTTGGGCCTGTAACTTAAAAATAGCTAATGCAATGGCGTTAAATGTATCTTTTTCTTTTACAGAAAATATATCGTTAGCAGTTAAATTCACAATGCAAAAGTACAAAGCATTATGCTATTTTCTCTTCAGTTTTTTTAGCTAACATAGCCATGCGGAACTGATAGCCACAATAACCGCTAATTCCAGCCACCAAACCACTTAAAATACCGGTAACCAATAACAATGCCCACCACAGTTTTATACCCGTCATTACTGCTACACGGCCAGCGAGTACATTATCGTTGGGCAGGCTCTTGAATAATGCATAGCCAATCCATAGTAAGAAAATAGCAAGGAAAGATTGCCAGAAGGCTATTTTTCCTGTTTTGCCAATAATACCACAGGTGGCAAAAGATATTACGACTATGATCCACCAGGGGGCAATCATTTGTAGAAGGAAACAGATTATTAATATAACAATGAAAACCATTTTAGCCTATTTAGAAATTTTTAAACGAGAAATAACCGTGCCCGATTGATCATCAGGACTTTGCATATAAAATAGATCGTACAATTTACCATTCGCCCAGGTATCGATCATATTATCATAAAATTTGCTGCCAGGATTACCCGATTGACCACCTGGATAAACACCGTGTCCTTTTGGCGTTTTACCCAGTTCAATTACCATCCGCCAGGAAGGTCCATTGGTTTCGCTCAAAGCATTAATTGTGGTTTTGGCGCCGCCAATCTGTAAAACCTTCGAACCGAATCCAGGTATTTTGGCCAGGTGCGGTACATTGGTCTGTTTTACATTTGCCCAGTTCCAGTCTTTGTTTATTGGTCCGAAGCGCCTTTCCAGGCTATCACAGCTATATTTAAAAGCTTCGTTAACCAGGTCAGATAATGTTTCTTTTTTGCTGGTATTAATATTGTCATACCAGGTAGCATTGGGTTCTTTCAAGATCATCTCTACTGTACGGTCTCTTGAGGGATAACGCATCGGAATGCCTTTCACTTCAAATTCATCTGCCCAGATATCATACGATAAGCGTTTTGTCCATATTTCGAATACGCTGGCTGCAATTTCATGCGCATCATAACGTTTGTTCCATTTTTTCAGGTAAGCCAATGCTTCTTTTTGTGTAGCATTTAACTGTTCATTGTTCAATAAAGGTAATAATGCAGGGACCAGGTTTTGCGCCATAATGCTATAGTTGTCGGTCTGCATCAGGCGGATACTGTCTAAAGTGGCTTTGTTCATCGCCGATAAACGGTCGTTGATGCGCTTGCCCCGCTCGTATGGAGCAAATTCCCAGTTAATGTAGTACGGATAAGTAGTATCGGTAGAAGACTGGTTGGCCGAACTTACAAAACCGCGTGGCGGATTTTTAACCGTTGGATTCTGTGCATTTGGGATCCATCCCTGCCAATCGTAAGCTGGGTCTGTTCCATCCAGTATAAATTTGCCCTGATCTTTCCATTTTAAAGGAAATTTTCCGTTTGGCGTAATGGCAATATCATTATCTACACTGGCAAAAACAAAGTTCTGCGCAGGTGCTGTATAAAAAGTTAAAGCCTTGCGGTAGTCGTTATAGTTTTTACCACGGTTGAGGTAATAAAAAGTCATGAGTTCATTCGATTCATCATGCGCTATCCACCTTAAGGCATCGCCAACAGGTACATTGTCTGCCCTGCCATATTTCGGTTTCTGGAAATATACCACCGGGCCATGGTGCGTATAGTAAACCGTATCTACTTCATCTTTTCCACCTCGTATTTTAATCGTTTCCAATCTTTTGGTTGTGGCTTTCCATTTATTGTTATACCAATACTCATTGTGGCTCGAATTCTTAAATTTGATCTGATAGAAATCAAGCACATCAGCAGCAACATTGGTTACGCCCCAGGCTATTTTCTGGTTAAAACCAATAATTACCCCGGGTGCACCAGGTAAAGAAACACCATAAGTATTTACGCCGGGTGCATGTAGCTGAATCTGGTACCAGATTGACGGAAGTGTTAAATCTAAATGGGGATCGTTTGCTAAGATCGGATATCCTGACGCAGTTTTAGTGCCGGATAATGCCCAGTTATTACTGCCAATACCTTCTACTTTTTCAGTTGTTTTAACCTCACCCGTTTGAGCCTGAGTAAAGCTTTCAGGCGTTTTAGGGATTGGTAGTGGAGAGAAATTCCATTTTGTGCCCACAGGTATAATCGGGTCTTTGCGGAAAGGGTAATCCGGGAAAAGATTTTTGGTTACCTCGGGCCCGAATTTTTTCAAGATATTGGTCATGTAAAATTCATCCGAACCCATGGCTAACACTGCCGACATCTGTTTTAAAAGTAAAGCGCATTTTACAGGCGTCCAGTTTTCGGGTTTAAAATCGAGTATTTTATATTCTAAGGGATAATTGGCTTTAGAAAGTGTTTTGATGTAGGCATTAATCCCTTCGGTATAAGCTAAGATCATTTCTTTTGCTTTGGGATCGGCCATCATGCCCTTTAATGAGTTTTCTGCGCCGTAAACCATCCCCATCCGGCGTTGATACCGGTCTACTTCTATCGCTTTGTCACCCACAACTTCACTAATTCTTCCAGCGGCAAAACGGGTCTGGAAATCCATTTGCCAAAGGCGGTGCATGGCGGTTACATAACCTTGTGCCAGATATAGATCGTGATCATTCTGCGCAAAAATATGTGGGATCATACGGTCGTCAAAAACGATTTCGATTTTATCTATCGCACCTTTAATCTTCGCTTTATGGTTAAACATAAAATGATTGTTCTCTGCATTTTGCCAGAAACCCATAAAAGGATTTAGAAATTTTAACAATGGAGGCGTACTCCCTAATTTGGTGTTAAATAAAAAAGCTAATGCTATCGGAATGACGATGCAGAAAATGGCTTTAATTTTATTCATAATGGCTAGCTAACAAGTCTTTTGCTAAGATAGGGCAAAATGACGGTTTATGTTTAATGCAAAATACAACAAACTGTATATCAATCAAAATTATAATTGAATTGAAATTATTATGCTTACATAATTTGTTTAATTCAAAAAAAGAATTTAAGTTTATATAACTAATAATACAAACAACCAAATTAAATCGGGTATGAGCAGAATTTTTACACAGGTCTTCTATGTGTTAATATTTGTGTTTGCTGGTAATATGGCAGCACAGGCACAGAGTATTACGGTAAGCGGAACCGTAAAGGATAAGCAATCTAAAGAAGGACTAGCAGGGGTTAGTTTAACCATCAAAGGCCAATCCGGAGGTACGGCATCAACAGCCAATGGGAGTTTCAGCTTTAGTACAACAGCAAAAGTGCCCTTTATATTAGTCGCGTCTTATGTAGGATATGGTACAGTAGAACAGCAGATTACCGGAAGTATTTCCGGTATTAACCTAGAGCTGGAAACGGCGGTTGTACTGGGAGGCGATGTAGTTGTTTCAGCTTCGCGTACACCAGAGCGTATTTTAGAGTCGCCTGTTTCCATCGAACGGATGAGTGCAGCTACCATAAGAGAAATTGCTGCACCATCATTTTACGATGCTTTGAACAATATGAAAGGTGTAGAAAGCAGTATGCAGAGCTTAACTTTCAAGTCGATTAATACACGTGGTTTCAATTCAAATGGCAATACCCGCTTTAATCAATATATCGACGGAATGGATAACCAGGCGCCGGGACTAAACTTCTCGGTAGGTAATATTGTAGGTATTACCGAACTTGATGTAGATAATGTGGAGCTCCTACCAGGTGCTTCATCTGCCCTTTATGGTGCTGGTGGTATTAACGGTACCTTATTAATGACATCAAAAGATCCATTTAAATATCCGGGAGCTAGCTTTCAATATAAAACAGGTGTAAACCACGTTAATGATGATAATAGTACAGTACAGCCTTTCAATCAATTGGATGTGCGTATGGCAAAATCGTGGAACAATAAGTTTGGTGTAAAAGCAGCATTTTCATTCCTTCAGGCAAAAGATTGGTATGGAAACAATTATTCGAATTTCGATCGGGTAGCAAGAACTGCAAAAAGTGGGGATCGGAGCGACCCAAATTATGATGGGATCAATACTTACGGAGATGAGTTAAGTCAAAATATGAGAAATGTGGCGCAAAGTGTGCTGGCTTCAGGAACAGCAACTTACATTAAGAATTATGGCCTGGCAACAGGAGGTATGGTTCCAAGTCAAGCTCAGATTACTACATTTCTGTCTACAAATGCGCAAACCAGACCGTTTTATGCAGGATTGAATACCCCAGGGTTAATTCCCAATCAGAACATTACCAGGAATGGTTATAATGAGTCAGACCTGGTTGACTACAATACAAAATCATTAAAAGCTTCTGGAGCCTTATATTATAATATTAGTAATACGGTACAGGCAACTTTGCAGGCCAATTGGGGTACAGGAACTTCTGTTTATACCGGTTCAGATCGTTATTCCTTGCGTAATTTTAACATTGGCCAGTACAAATTAGAGCTAAAGGGAGAAGATTTTATGTTGCGTGGTTATACTACGCAAGAGCGTTCTGGCGACTCATATATTTCCTCAATTTTGGGAAGTTATATTAATGAAAAGTCGAAAGTTTCTCAAGCTTGGTTCCCTGAATACGTAGGGAATTATGTTGGTGCAAGATCGCTTGGGCAAACTGATGCACAAGCACAGATTACTGCAAGAACGGCAGCCAACTCTGCTTCAAGTGGAGGTAGTGCCTATTTTGCGCCTGGTTCACCACAATTTTTGCAGGCAAAAGATCAGATTATGAATACCACGATCAGTGCATCCGATCCGAGTAAAGGTATTTACGGTGCTAAATTTGATGATAAAAGCAATCTTTATCACTATGAAGGGTTATATAACTTCACCAACCTATTTAATAAGGTAATCGAGTTTCAGGTAGGCGCATCATATCGTTTATACGACTTAAATTCAGCCGGAACAATTTTTAATGATTTAAATGAATCTATCGATATTAAGGAATATGGTGCATTTGGGCAAATAGGTAAAAAATTCTTTAACGATAAAGTTAAATTTACTTTTGCAGGCCGTTATGATAAAAGCCAGAATTTCGAAGGCAGGTTCACGCCAAGGGTAACCGGTGTGTTTACAGTTGCCAAAAACAACAACATCAGGGTTTCTTACCAAACCGGTTACCGTAACCCAACCACACAGAACCAGTATATCGATCTATCTGTTGGAGGTGGTTCGCAAAGATTAATTGGTGGTTTGCCAGAAATTATGTTCAGCAAATACCACTTAGATACCAACAAGCCCTATACTGATGTAAGTTACCGTGCATATCTGGCTTCGGCGGCAACTACGGGAGCACCAAATCCGGCGCTTTTGCAACAATATAATTTTGATGCTAAAGGTGTACGTCCTGAAAGTGTACAATCCTATGAGTTAGGTTATAAAGGTCTGATACTACCTAATCTATTGGTTGATGCCTATGGTTATTATAATATTTATAAAGATTTTATCACCGCAGTTGATGTGTATCAGAATGTAAACGGAAGCTTTGTTAAGTTTGGTGTTCCGGTTAATGCCGAAGGTGAAGTAACTTCTTATGGTGCAGCTTTAGGTCTTGATTACCTTGTAGGCAAATGGAACATTAGTGGTAATGTTTCTTACAACCAGATTGGAGATTTACCGGTAAACTACATTAACGATTTTAATACGCCGAAAATCCGTTATAACTTGGGATTGGGTAATAAGGAGATTATCAAAAACTTTGGTTTCAACGTTTCTTACCGTTGGCAGGATCAGTTCTACTGGAATTCTTCTTTTGCCTCAGGCCAGGTGCCTGCATACAGCTCGCTTGATGCGCAGGTGAGTTTAAGAATCCCATCGGTACAATCAGTTATTAAACTTGGTGGTTCTAACGTATTGAATAAATATTATATCACTTCTTATGGTAATCCTATGGCTGGTGCCATATACTATGTTGGATTAAGTTTTAACCCATAAAGGATTCTAATTACAAAAAAAAGCCCTTCATGCTTGAGGTATGAAGGGCTTTTTTGTGAAATATGTCTAGTCCTGAAAAATTGATACAGTTTTGAATACCGTTGGCTATAATAAATTTATCATTCAGCTCAGCCATTTCCTTATTAAATACCTTAGGTTAGTGTAAAACTTACACTATTAAAATCATCTTTTCAAAAAAAAGCTACATCCCTTTTGTAAAATATTTGTATTATAGTACTTTCTTAAGCACATCCCGGTTTAAGAGTTATGAATTTAAAATTTGAATAAATAAGGATGGAAGCGCAAAACGACAAACCTAACGAGGCAAGCGATCTGATCGAAAAGGAACAGGAAGTACAGCATTTAAACAATCCAGTTGATATATCGGTAAAGCCAATTGTTAAACAATACCTTGGTGCAGTTAAAAAGGTAAAAAAGGAAGGCAACCGTTTTTATTTTTCTGATGGGGATGCAAGAGTAGAAATTCGGGTGGTAAGCGATGATATAATCAGGGTACGCCTGGCACCACATGGCGTTTTTCTTGATGATTTCTCTTACGCAGTACCTGAGGTAGACCAGAAAGTTTCTGTTTTTAAGATGCAGGAACATGATGATCATTATACCGTTTCTACCCATGCGGTAACCTGTAAAATAGAAAAGGCAAATTTCCATATTTCTTTCCACGATAATATTACCAATGTGATGATGGTTGACGAAGCCAACTCTATGCACTGGGAAGAAAATGTAGATTTTGGTGGTTATTATATCTACGCAACAAAAAAATGTCACCCTGAAGAGAATTTCTTCGGTTTGGGTGATAAATCTGGTAATTTTAACCTGCGTGGCAGGCGGTTCGAAAACTGGAATACTGATGCTTATTCTTTTGGTTGGAACCAGGACCCGCTTTACCGTACTATACCTTTTTATATCGGTCTGCATAATCAGGCTGCCTATGGTATTTTTTTCGATAATACCTTTAAATCGTATTTCGATTTCGGTTCGGAAGATGTAAATAAAACAAGTTTCTGGGCTGATGGAGGAGAACTGCAATATTATTATATCCACGGACCACATATTATGGACGTGGTTAAACGTTACGCAACTTTAACAGGTACGCACCCGATGCCTCCAAAATGGACTTTGGGCTATCAGCAGTGTCGTTGGAGTTATTATCCTGAAACAAAAGTTAAAGAAATAGCCAGGCAGTTCAGGGAGCGTAAAATTCCTTGCGATGCCATTTATCTGGATATTGATTATATGGATGGCTATCGCTGTTTTACCTGGAATAAAAAGTACTTTCCAGATCCTCGGAGAATGATTAAAGAACTTTCTGATGATGGCTTTAAAACGGTGGTAATGATCGATCCGGGAATTAAAGTAGATGATGATTACTGGGTTTTTAAAGAAGGTAAAGAGAAAAGATTTTTCTGTCGCCGTAGCGACGATTATTATATGGAGGGGCATGTTTGGCCAGGCCGTTGTCAGTTTCCCGATTTTACCAATCCTAAAGTAAGGAGCTGGTGGGGTAATTTATACAAAGAGTTGGTGGATATGGGCGTGGCTGGCTTCTGGAATGATATGAATGAGCCAGCAGTGTTTGGTTCAGGAACTTTCCCTAACGATGTTCGTCATAATTATGATGGTTACCGCGGCTCGCACCGTAAGGCACATAACGTTTATGGCATGCAGATGGTACGTTCTACTTACGAGGGATTGAAGAAACTGATGCGCAATAAACGTCCGTTTACCATTACAAGAGCTGGTTATTCGGGCATGCAACGTTATGCAAGTGTTTGGACGGGCGATAATATTGCAACCTGGGAGCATTTAAAGATTGGAAATATTCAGTGCCAGCGTTTATCGGTTTCTGGTGTGCCATTCTGTGGAACAGATATTGGTGGGTTTAGCGGCGAGCCGGATGGCGAATTATTTACCCGTTGGATCCAGCTAGGTACATTTTCTCCTTTTATGCGTGCACACTCTGCTGGCGATACCGCTGAACGGGAACCCTGGAGTTTTGGCCAGTTTTTCGAAGATATTAACCGCAAGTTTATCGAGTTAAGATACCGTTTAATGCCATATCTGTATTCGGTATTTTGGGAGCATCACCGCTATGGTTTCCCGATCTTAAGGCCACTGGTAATGCTTGAACAGGAAAATATCAGCAACAGTTTTCGCCAGGACGAATTTTGCTATGGTGATAAACTGTTAATCTGCCCGGTTTTAGAACAAGGTGCAATTTCCAGGAAAGTTTATCTTCCAAAAGGAACCTGGTATAATTTCTGGACCAATGAAACTCTAGATGGCGGTAACGAATATACGGTTGATGCCAAGATTGACAGTATGCCGATGTTTGTGCGTGCTGGTACCGTTTTACCAGAATATCCGGTAATGCAATATGTTGATGAAAAATCTATTACCGAAGTGGTATTGAATATTTATCATAGCGATTATGAAGTAAATTCATATATGTACGAAGATCATGGTGATACATTTGCCTACGAGCAGGATATTTATCTGGAAAAGAAATTTACTGTAAAAGGCGATACCCAGGTTATTAAAGTAAACCAACGTAACGAAGGTTTATACACGCCTAATTATGAATTTTACGTTTGTAATGTTATTGGTGTAAAATTCCAGGTGAAAAAGATCATTATCGATAATAAAGAGGTTAAAGATTTTTATACCGACGATCAGAATATCCTCCATTTTAAATGCAATAAGAACTTTTTAGAAATACAGATCTTAAGTCTGTAACAATGAGCTCCAAATGCTGTTTAGTATTTGGGGTTTCATTTAATAACCAAAATACCTATGCCAGCAGCAAAAAAAGTTCCAGTAAAAAAAGTATTCCAACCAAAAGTTGATAAACAGAAGTCCGTTTGGATCCACAGTTTATTTACCGATTACGATATTGATCTTTTTCTTGTAGGAAAGCATTTTAGGCTTTACGAGAAAATGGGCTCACACTTAATTAACGTTGACGGAACGGCCGGAACTTATTTTTCAGTTTGGGCTCCAAATGCCATTCGTGTGAGTGTAGTTGGTGATTTTAATAATTGGAACAACAGTTCGCATCCGCTGAGCGTAAGGTGGGATAAATCTGGTATTTGGGAAGGTTTTATCCCGGGTATTGCAAAGGGCGAAATTTATAAATATTTTGTCAAAGGCTCTGATGAATCGGAACATTTAAAAGGCGATCCTTATGCCAGAAGATGGGAACATCCTCCACAAACAGCCTGCATTGTTTGGGATACCGATTACACCTGGAAAGATAAAGCCTGGCTTAAAAAAAGAGCAAAAATAAATGCTTTGGATCAACCCATCTCGGTATATGAGATACATTTGGGTTCATGGGAGCGCGATCCAGATAATCCGGAGCGTGTTTTAACCTGCCGGGAAGTAGCCAGCAGGTTAGTGCCTTATGTAAAGGAAATGGGCTTTACGCATGTAGAACTGATGCCTGTAATGGAGTTTCCATATTTCCCGAGCTGGGGTTATCAGATTACAGGTTATTTTGGGGCAAGTTCACGCTATGGTTCTCCACAGGATTTAATGTACCTGATTGATGAGCTCCATAAAGCAGGTATTGCGGTGATATTGGATTGGGTTCCTTCTCATTTTCCCGGTGATCGGCATGGTTTATACGAGTTCGATGGAACACATTTGTACGAACACGCCGATATGCGGAAAGGCTTTCATCCCGATTGGAAATCATATATATTCAATTACGATAGAAATGAAGTGCGTTCCTTCCTCATCAGTAATGCTTTGTTTTGGTTGGATCAGTATCACGCCGACGGATTAAGGGTGGATGCTGTGGCATCCATGCTATATTTCAATTTCTCAAGAGAAGATGGAGATGCTGCAACAAATGAGTATGGCGGTAGTGAAAACCTCGGGGCCATACAGTTTTTGCAGGATCTGAATGTTGCCGTTTATGGAAATTTCGAGGGTGTACAAACCATTGCAGAGGAAAGTAGCACTTACCCTGGCGTGACTCATCCGGTACATGCCGGTGGATTAGGCTTTGGCATGAAATGGATGATGGGCTGGATGAATGACACATTAAAGTATTTTAAAGTTGAAACTATCGGACGGAAACACCACCACCATCAGTTGAGTTTTAGCATGACTTATGCTTTTACCGAAAACTTCATGTTACCTTTTTCTCATGATGAAGTAGTGCATGGTAAATCGCCAATGCTTTATAAAATGCCTGGTGACGATTGGCAGAAATTCGCCAACCTAAGAGCACTTTATGGTTACATGTTTACTCATCCTGGAGCAAAACTGCTGTTTATGGGCAATGAATTTGGCGAAACCAATGAGTGGAACTTTACACAATCATTGGATTGGCATTTATTACAATATGCGCCGCATAAAGGCATGCAGGAAACAGTAAAAGCCTTAAATTTTCTGTACCGCAAAGAACCAGCATTGTATTATTTCAATTTTAGTTATGAAGGTTTTCAATGGCTTGATGCCGATAATGCAAACGAATCTGTCTTCACATTTATGCGCAAAGGACCAAAAGCCAAAGATACTTTGGTTATTGCGATAAACTTAACGCCGGTAGTGCGTGAGAATTATAGGATCGGTGTTCCTTTTAAAACCAAATGGGCGGAGATTTTTAATACCGATGACATTGTTTATTATGGAGGTGGTATTAATAACAGAGGGGACATTATCCCTGATCTGGAAAATTATAATGGACAGGAATATTCAATAATTGTTGATCTGCCACCTTTGGCTGTAACAATTTTTAAGAGCAAGTAAAATATTAACCCCAGTTCGATTAATATTTATTCATACTGACTAATTTTAAGCCCCTGAAACTAGCGCGATCGTTATGCTGAAAAATGTTTGTAGTAAACCTTTAAGATATAGTAATAATAGAACCAAGGTTATTATTTCCTATATGACACCAAAACCGCATATATAAGCATAGTTTTGGTGTAGTATATATTTTTATATTACGCCAGAATTTAATTTTTGGCGATCCCTGTTGCTGTAAATTAAATTTATGGAGTAGAAAATAGTGAATGTTATCCAGGTTTGGTACAAAAAAAGATTAAAATGGATAGACTATTGATGATTAGCCAGAAAATCATCCGGCAATTTAAATAAGAAAAGCTTCCCATTGCTGGAAAGCTTTCTTAAACTCTGGAGTGGAAGCTTCCAGAGAGGGTGCAAAGATACAATAACCATTGTATCCTGCAAATATTATTTTTTGAATAATATGTATGCTAACAACAGTTGTATAAAATTTTTCTATAAAGTGTTGATAATTAGTGTTTAATATTTCTTCTTTCTGTATGGACCGCATATCATCAAATTTGGATGAAGGTACACGCCATTAACCACAATTTGTACCTCTTCTGACAGGTATCAATAAGTTTTGCATCGATAAACCAACATCCTAACAAATCAGGGTAATTAATCAGGGAGTAACGCAAGCGGTCGGCAAGGTGAGAAGGTTTAGTAGTTGGGCTAAAATTCTCATTCTGAAAGTAGACACCAATTTACCTTTTAGTGGTTTAGTTATGTTGATGAATATCGACAAAACAGGGCTTTACCGCATTGGTAGAAGGCTTTAATGAATAAAGTGAACGGATAATTTAGCGTTGGGACGCAGTACTTTTGTATTGCTGGTAAACAAACAAACTTAATTTTACATTATCCCAAACTCACATTGAAAAGGCGCTCCTATCAATTTTTCTTGGTATTTGTGTTATTTTTTATACCTGCGTATTTATACGCACAGTGTGAAAATACAGCGCGTACTTATGCAAACTTTCAGGGGGCATATCTTGATGGATTGAGTGTTTTAGGAGTGGGGAGTTTATACGGCAGTATCGCTAATGCGCCGAATGCTGTAAACGGACAGGTTAAAGATGCATCAACATTATCTGTTCCTATTGGCGTTCTTGGGCTTACAGGTTCAGCTACACAATTTCTGGAATTTACTACTGATGGTACTAACGCTGGTAAGCGTACAATTGCTGCAAATACTCCTGTAACAGTTAAACTGGCCTTACCAAAGGAACTTCTTGGACTTTTGAGCAGTTTTGAAATTGGAAGTTTTACTAATCTAAATGCTGTTGCAGTAAATAAACCCGTAATTGGTGCTGGGAATGAGGCTGGTTTTGAAGCAACGAAGAGTCCGATTTATACTTCTGCAAACATTGCAGGTGTGATAGGAGGGGGAGGCGAAATGGAGATTCGGGTAACACCTACACAGGCCTTTAACGGCATATATATCAGGATTGTGGGTGCGGTATTATCTACAGCTTTATCAATAAAAGTTTTCCATGCTTATATTATGGAGCTGAGTACAGGATCAATTAATTGCGACGAGGCGATTGATGTGCTCTCGGGTGTAAAGCCAACTCCTTTAGGTGGTATTGCAAACCTGACTGGTACTGTCACCAATCCTTTTAATGCCATTGATGTAGATCAAAATAGCTTCGCACTCATTGATGTGGGCACTTCTGTGCTCAATCAGGTATATCTTACCACTATTTTTAATAAACCTTCGCAGCCTGCCGATTCGGTTAGTATCATACTCGAAAATCCCGGTGGCGGACTATTAGATCTGAGTCTTTTAACAGGTTTTACTATACAGCCTTATTTGAATGGAGTAGCGGCCGGACCAGCATTTAAAAATACAAGTACGTTGTTGAGCCTTAAACTACTTCCCGGATCAGCAAGTAAATATATCTTAACATTTTTGGTAACTGATGTATACGACCGTTTGGAGATCACAATGGGCGGAATTACTGGTGCATTTAGCCGTTTAAGGATTTACGACATTAAACGTAAACTGGCAAAACCACGCACATTGGTTGATCCTTCAGCTACAGATGAAAAAATGGTTTGCCTAGGACAAACTGCAACTTTTTCTGTGCTGAATGCGCAGGCCTGTACAGAATACAAATGGTATGATGCTGAAACAGGGGGTAATTTGTTGTACACGGGTTTAACCTTTACGCCACCAAATACGCTTGCAGCAGGAGATTATAACTATTACGTTCAGGCGAGCAGGACGTATTGTGTTACCTCAGTTTCTGAAAGGTTGAGGGTAAAACTTAAGGTTAATCCCTTACCTACGCTTGCAGTGCCCGGAGTTATAATTTGTAGTGGCTCTTCAACAGTACTTTCGGTTACTGCACCTAATGCAGGTTTTACTTATAATTGGTATTCGTCATCTTCCGGGGGTACCCCATTTAATACCGGTACCACTTATACTACGCCTAACTTAATGGCAACTACTATTTATTATGTAGAAGCAGTTAATACAGCAACAGGATGTAAAAATGCTGGCGGTGCTCTGGCAGTAGAAGTTAAAGTAAAACAGTATGCTCCTGTGTCCACAATAAACGGTGCTGCTACCTTGTGTGCAGGTACGAGTGCAACATTTACAAATATTTATCCAAACGGAATATGGAGTACGAGTGATGTAGCCATTGCAACAATAGATGCAACAGGTAAAGTTACCGCTGTGGCTGCCGGTAATACGGTGATTAGTTATACAGTTGCTGATGATGCTACGTACTGTGGTAAGAAAGTAGATTTTCCTTTAACCGTGAATCCGCAGCCCGATTTAATATTGGGGCCAGATGCAAGTATTTGTGAAGGATTAACCACAACCAAAATTACTTACAGCAATCCTGTTTTTAACCCAATAACCTATAGTATTTCCTGGACAGGAAATTTACTGCCCGCTGTGCTTAATCAAGCTTTACCAGCAAATGAAATTACCATTACTATACCCTCAACAACTCCTGTAGCAGTTTACCAGGGAGTTTTGACCATTAAAAATGCAAATGGCTGCCAACGGGCTATCCCTTTTAGTTTTAGGGTAAAGCTTGTGCCACATAAACCAACAGTATCTATTAACTAAAAAACAAAATAAATTATTCAATCAAAAAAATCAAAATCATGACAAAAAAAACTAAAAAACGTAATCTAAGAATCTTTGCATTCTTAATGCTCTTATTGCCACTGGGTGCCTTTGCGCAAACACCAAATGCATATCTATGCGGAACCAGTACAGTAAAATTGAATCCAACTTTTACTGGGTATACACCTGTTAATGGCGATAAAATTGTATGGACTGTTGATGGAACTGCGGAAGCTCCGGTAGTATACAATGGATCAAATGCTTTTTATCAGATCGCTGCAGGATTAGCTGTAGGAAACCATACTTATTCTGTTGTGGTAATACCGGCTGATGCAAATCTCTGTCCTAGTGATGCCTCTGATAATACGGTTGTAGAAAAATTACCTACCCCTGTTATCGCTGTTACAGCTCCGGGAAGTACTTATTGTACCGATCAAACAGCGGCTACTGTAATTACGGCGAGTAAGGATGCTTCAATAACGTTACCAGCTGGGGTAACCATGACTTATGTTTGGTCAGCAACGCTGGGCGGTACTGCGGTAACTGATATTACAACTTTAGGTACAGCATCTAGTTCAGGAGATACTTTTACACTTAAAGCTGGCGTGGCTCCAGGTGATTATGTTTTTGCTGCTGTTGGAAGTTACGCTACTGGTGCTGTTCAGATCGTGAATGCAGCAAGTTGTACAGCAACCGCAAGTAAAGGCATAACCGTTACTGTTAAACCGGGTAAAGCAACTATCTCTGTAGCACCATAGGTATTACTGTTAAGTTGGTTTAATCATTGTGATGTTTAACAGATTTGGAATAATTGTGTTCAGTGTGCTGCTGCTTGCTGCAGTGGCATGCTTTGCGCAATCTTCTAATCCGAACACGCTGAACCTTAAACCAGGTGTTGCCGTTAAACTTCGGGCTAACGGTACAGGTGCTACATCTTATCAATGGTTCAAAAATGGCGAAGCCATCCCAGGTGCTACTTTGCAGGATTATGTGGTAAATGCTGCCGGAAAATATACTGTAATTACTTTTAGCTTAGGTGGCTGTAGTTCGGATCTCTCCGAAGAGATGGAAGTGATTATGGAATCACAGATCTCAGCAGATGTTTCCATTGTTAAAAGGTCAGAAAGTAGGCAGGTAACAAATACAGAGGTATTTAAATACAATTTATTGGTTCGCAATAACGGCCTGGGCATGGCTACCAATCTAAAGGTGAAAGACGATCTTCCAGAAAATCTGACCTTTGTTAGTGTTGATCCTACTGTTATTGGTGCTGCAAGTTATAACGATCAAACCAAAACAGTTTCCTGGACAATACCATCACTTGCTAATGGCAGTTTTGTTGAACTGATTATTAATGTAAGGTCGATGAAACCTGGTAATGTGGTTAATAGTGCCACTGTTACTATTGATGAAGTAGATCCCGATCCATCAAATAACGTTTCTGTGGATACCAAGGAAATTACCGGACTTAAAATCCCAAATGTGTTTACCCCAAATGGTGATGGAAAGAATGAAACCTTTTTTATTGAACGGTTGGACCTTTACAGCGAAAATCAGCTTACCATTATTAACCGCTGGGGTAGTACAGTTTATGAAAAGAAAGGCTATTTGAATGACTGGACAGCGAACGGTCTCGTAGATGGAACTTATTTCTATGTAATTAAGGTGAAAACGGCAAGTGCTCAATGGCAGGAATTTAAAGGCTATGTAACCGTAATGAGATAAATGAAGGTTAAAATGTGAGGGTATGAAAAAGATAGTTTTAACAACATTGTTTAATTTATTCTGCCTCTGTCTGTTTGCTCAGCAGAATGCACAGTTTGGACAATATATGTTTAATGGTTTGTACATCAATCCGGCTTATGCCGGCTACAAGGAAGAGCTTTATCTGCAGGCTTTCGTCCGGGCCCAATGGACGGGTATTCAGGGAGCTCCCCAAACGCTTTCCATATCGGTAGATGAAGCAGTTAAAGAAGAAAGTCTAGGTTTGGGTTTATTGGTGTCTAAAGATAAAATTGGCGCACAGAACTCGTTGAACCTATCTGGAAATTTTGCTTATCGAATTAAATTAAACCGTAATGAAACCAATGTACTTGCATTTGGCCTAGGAATTGGTGTAATGCAGATGGGATTGAATGGGAGTTTACTAGATCCGACCGAAACTGGCGACAACCGGATTCCGACGGGATATGAGAGTAGAACTGTGCCAGATGTCAGGGCAGGGGTACATTACTCGAATGAGAAATTCTTTATCGGTTTCTCTGCCAATAACTTACTTACGCAGTATCTTCCGGTTTTTAGGGATAATAATCTCCTTAGTATTACTTCCAAGCCACATTTTTATTTAACGGCCGGCATGTTATTTCCAATGGATAATGATTTTATGTTCAAGCCTACTTTTTTGATTAAAGATGATTTGAATGGGCCAACCTCATTAGATCTCAATGCTTTTTTAATGATCAAGGAAAAGCTTTGGTTAGGTGCGGCGTATAGGACCTCTGTAAAGCTTTACCCCAAGCCAGCACTGCAAAACGATTTAAGGGCAAGAAGCGCTATCGGACTGGTTACCGAGTTTTTTGTCCGCGAAAACCTCCGGATTGGCTATGGTTACGACTACAGTTTAAATAAATTGGGCAGCTATGATTATGGCTCACACGAAATTTCTATAGGTTATTACTTGCAAACCACAAAAAGCAGAAGGCCAAAGTGTTACTTTTAATAATAAGAGGCCTCTAAGTCAAACTTCCTGGTTCTTATCCTTTTATATCGGCTAACCTAAATTACTTTGAACATATATTACCTTGCTATTCGCCTTTTCTGTAAAAAATAAACGGAATAAATGTTGTAAAATGCTTCACCTCAATTTTTAGTAGTCAAGCTATTTTGCTTATACTCCATTCGGTTGTTTGATTTTTGTTCGTTATATAAACAAACAAATATTCAGTATGTTAAACAATAATGTCAAGTCATTCAGGCAATCTTTGTTTTAAAGAGTTACCCTTCCAAATAAATGTTGGTCATAAAACTGGTTTATCCGGCGATAAGCTCTTTTTTACTACAGCAAAAGTGCATGAGCGTGATGCATTTAAAGCCCTCTATAAGAAGTATTCGGCAGCAATTTATGGTAATATTATTAGGCGTATAGGCGATGAAGAAAAAGCTAAATTAATCTTAGAACAAACATTCTGCGAAGCCTGGGATTCTTTTCCACAATTTGATGAGACTAAATTCAGAATTTTTACCTGGATAAATCAGTACGCGCTTCAAAACATTAAGAAGTCGATATTACAAAGCTTGGAAACAGCATAACAGGCTCATTAATCTAGCTTATTTTATGTTTTATTCTTAATTGCTATACTTCCGGATTAAAATTTATCGCTATTTGTGTATGCCTGAACCATGAAAGGCATTTTAGTAAACGCTGTATTAAATTATTTCAGCTGGTTATACTCAATAACTTCCGGATTTATCCAGGAAAATAAAAATGTAGTGCCACTTTTAATTATAAAGAATGAATGCGTTTTATACCTTTTAACATGTTATGTTTTTTGTGGCGTCAGGTTTGGTGAGGGGTTTTGTAAAAGATTGTGGTGACTGTGGAGGCGACTAATAATTTTTTTTGCAATAATTTAAAATCTTCATCAAATCTTAATCTTTCTGCCGTAATATTGTAGGCATAAGGGGTGAGAGCCTTATACCAACTTCATAAGTTGAGAGCGTTAATTTAGATAGGGGATGTAGCCACTGGCTACATCCTTTTTTGTTTTGAGTTTGGATATGATGTTAGGTCCAAAGTTTGTAGCTGGTTTTCTTCCAATTTTTAATAAATCAGTTACTTCGTTCCAATGATTTATTCTCTGATAATCTTTCTCAGTATTATGGAATGCGGTAAACATTAAAGATCTTTCTTCGGAGGAATGAAGGTTTTGCAATGATTGTCAATTAAATAATCGTTATCTATAATGCTTTTGTCGTCCGCGAATTAGATTATTTCAGTTTTTTTTTGAAATAAGTGATGAAATAATTTTGGGATTAATTTATGCTAGTCGGTTATCGGCATGCTTTCTAATTTTGGTAACGAAATAAAAAACGAGCTACCCAAGTCTTTGCCTGGGCTATTCGCCCAAACCTTGCCGCCATGCAGCTGCACGAGTGTTTTAACAATGTAAAGTCCAATGCCATTAGAACGTTCTTTTGCAGTTGGTACAGACGATAGTTTGGCGAACTTGGTAAACAATTTGGTGATATCATCGGCGGTCATGCCTAAGCCATTGTCTTTAAATTCGAATATAATATTGCTGTCTTCTGTAGTACAAATTATCTCTATGGTTGCTCCCATGTGCGAATATTTAATCGCATTGCTGAGCAGGTTATTGAAAACATCATTAATGCGTTCCTGATCTACCTGGATATAACCGTCTGTTTGGCAATTTATTTTGAGCGTTTGTTGTTTTTGCTTTAAGGTAAAATCAAAAGTTGTGGCCACTGCATGTAGTAAATCCATTACTTTAATGGTTTTAAATTCTAGGTCAATAGTGGCATTCTCGTTCTTGGCCTCGTTTAGCAGATTATTCATTGTTAGCTCAATTTTGCGACCAGTATGCTCAATTTTGTTGCCCAATGATGCGAGTTTTTCCTTGGATAGCAGACTTTTGTCCAATAGTTGACCATAAGCAATCAATGAGGTAGCTGGGTTTTTCATGTCGTGGGCCAGGCGATGCAAACGGTCATCGTAAGCACGTACAGAAATACGGTTAATTAGTCGCGATTCGAGTTTTTCGAGGGTAATCCGGGCTAACGATTTCAATACACTTAGTTGGTCTTGTTTAATATCGTACCTGGGTTTATCGTCCATTACGCTAACTGTTCCAATTACAAAACCTTCCATGGTGGTAATTGGTGCAGCTGCATAAAATCGGATTCCGTTATTTATTTTAACGTAGGCGTTATCTTTTACTTCTGCACAAGTTTCAGTATCATCGATCAGGGTGATTTCTGCCGATCTTGAAGCGACTGTGCATAAACTATCTTCTTTATTGATTACTGAAATCTGTATCGGGCTGGTATTGGCCTTAAAATACACCTGCGTTTCATCAATAAATGAAACAAATGATCCAGCTGCTTTAAAGGTGATCTTTGCTATCTCGGCGATCAGATCGAAAAGAAGCTCGGACGGTGTATCAATAATGTCGTAACGCCTAAGCTTATTAAGGCGCTGTGATTCATATTCAGGTGCGGTATTTGAGGGCTTGCTAAACTTACTCATGAATGAGGACTGTTTTAAAATTCACGATGATCATGATTTCTAACAAATATAAAGCAAAGAAGTTTTATTTCGGAATTAAGCTTATTCTGATGGGGAATGTTCCGGAATTGTAAATCTTAATCGTAAAAATTTATAGTTGGGTTGAAAGGATTGAGTATGCGTAATTTATTGCAGTGCAATTGTAGTTCTGTATTGTATGTTAATGAGCGAGCTGATCATTTTTACAAATTAACTTATTTTTTCTGATTGTTCTTCTCGGGCTTCCTTCTAGCAGGAAAGAAACTTTCTATATAACATAATAAAAAATCCTGTATAAAAGAAAAGAGATACTCCATCCAGACGTATCTCTTTTTTCTAACCAAATATAAACCTGTTATGAGCCAGGCTTTGTCTTTAACTTTCTTTTTAACCGAGGTTATTTAGAAAGTGATTTATCTTTTTTTATCGTTAACAAACATCGTTCCGTTTATTACTCTACAAATATAGTAAAAAAAATGATAGTGTAAAAAATACACTAAGAAAATTTTAAGTATTTTTTTTGTCATTTTTTATTTCTCGTTCTTTTTTCATGAGTTTTTGGGATTTAAAATGATGGTATTGCAAATATAAGGTTAAAATATGTTAACGAATTGTTAAATATTATCAATTTATGATATTATTTAGTCAAATATTTATTGATTGTGGGTGAAAAATTGATTTAGCTTGTTTTTTTAAAATTATTTTATTCTTTCTGTGTTATAAATAAATTTTTAATGGTGAAATTTAATGAAATTATTTTTTTGAGTGATTTTAAAATTTGGTTTTATAGATGAAAATCATATTTAATACAAAAAGGCAACATTAATTGAATAATGTTGCCTTTTATATGGTTCGAAAATCGCTTAAAGCATTTTTTCGTTACAAACTTGCGTAATATTCTACGAATTTGGCTAAAGCAGAAGAATATCCCCATTCGTTATCATACCAGGATACTACTTTAACGAAATTGTCATTTAATGAAATACCAGCTTTAGCATCAAAAATCGAAGCGTGGTCATCACCAATGAAGTCAGAAGAAACAACTTCATCTTCAGTATAAGCCAACACACCTTTTAATTCGCCTTCAGAAGCTGCTTTCATAGCGGCTTTGATTTGCTCATAAGTAGCTGGTTTTTCTAAACGTGCAGTTAAATCTACTACCGAAACGTCAGCAACAGGAACACGGAAAGACATGCCGGTTAATTTACCTTTTAATTCGGGTAAAACCATACCTACAGCTTTTGCAGCACCGGTAGAAGAAGGGATGATATTAGAAAAACCACCACGGCCACCTCTCCAATCTTTAGCAGAAGGACCATCAACTGTTTTTTGGGTCGCAGTTACCGCGTGGATGGTACTCATTAAACCTTCAACGATACCGAAGTTATCGTTTAAAACTTTAGCAATTGGTGCTAAACAGTTTGTAGTACAAGATGCATTAGAAACAATAGTTTGATCTGCAGTTAATTTATGGTGGTTAACACCCATTACATAAGTAGGGATATCGCTATCTTTAGCAGGAGCAGAAAAAACTACTTTTTTAGCACCTGCAGCGATGTGTTTCTCTGCATCAGCACGGGTTAAGAATAAACCTGTTGATTCGATTACGACTTCAACACCTACAGCATCCCATTTTAAATCAGCTGGATTTCTTTCTGCAGTTACACGGATTGTTTTGCCATTAACAACTAAATTGCCATCAACAACTTCAATAGTGCCATCAAATTTGCCATGTGTAGTATCATATTTTAGCATGTATGCCATATAATCTGGCTCGATCAAATCGTTAATCGCTACAATATCTAATCCTCTTTTTAATGCGGCTCTGAAAACCAGTCTGCCAATACGGCCAAAGCCGTTTATTCCAATTTTGCTCATTGTTTTGTTAATTAGTGTAATGTTTTAATAAATTTTGTATTGGTTCTTTAATAATGCTTTTAATTTTTAAATCATATTTACTGGCCACAAACCTTAAGCGGTCTTCCAGTTCGGCGGCCACTTTGCCTACAATATGCAGTTCACTATCTTTATGTTTCTGCGATGTAGGCAGGATATATGTTTCGAAATATTTTTCGAATCCCTCATCAATCAGTTTACGGATGTATTCGTGTTTGCTGTTCTGGGTAATGAAATCGAAAAATGAAGTTAGAAATATATTCGCCTGTGGCTTATTGTAAATACGTTCTAATATTTGAGGGCGGTCTAAATTGTGTGTTAATATAAATTTGGCCTCGATATCCTTTGGCATTTTTTGGCTTAAAAATTCTTTTAGAAGTATTTTTCCGAAATAATTTGAAGAGCCCTCATCTCCAAGAATATAACCTAATCCGAAGTTATTATTCAATGGTTTTTTTCCGTCGAAATAGGCACAATGTGCACCGCTGCCCAGCATACCAACAATACCGGGTTGATCGTAGCAAGCGGCTTTAGCTGCCCCGAATAAATCATTTTCGACTACAATTTTGCTGTATTTGAAAAATGATGCCAGGGTTCTGGCTAATTCCTCTTTTCTATCTGGTGATGATGCCCCGGCTGCAAAAAAATAAATCTTCTTGATATTTTCTGCATTGTTAACCAAGACAACTTTTTTGTTTAAAATCTGTAAAATTGTTTTTGGATCAACAAAGCAAGGGTTTAGGCCGGTAGTATTACAATGTGCTACTACCTGTCCATTTTGTGTTATTTTCCAAAACGCTGTTTTCGATCCGCTATAAACAACTGCTACCATATTATATTGAAAGTACCTCTGTCATTTCCATTAAATCGGGCTCGAGTTTAAAAGAATGAGCAGTTAAAGCCTCTCTAATGCTGGTTAATTTTATTTCATTTCCTTTTAAACCTACCATTTGCTCTGTTTCGCCTGCAATTAACGCATTTACTGCGGCAAAACCTAAACGACTGCCCAAAATTCTGTCGAAACTGCTTGGACTACCACCTCTTTGGAGGTGGCCAAGAATGGTTACTTTGGTGTCATAATGATCAAAAGTTTCCTTTACTTTTTTGGCAATATCGTAAGCACCACCTTGTTTATGGCCCTCAGCCACGATAACGATACTTGATGATTTTTTGGTTGCTGCGCCTAAGGCCAGTTTATCAATCAATTCATTAACACTAGTTTCTTTTTCTGGTAACAATACCGCTTCTGCACCGCAGGCAATCGAACTTCTTAAGGCAATACAGCCAGAATCGCGACCCATTACCTCTATAAAGAATAACCGGTCGTGCGCATCTGCAGTATCCCTGATTTTATCAATCGCTTCGATTACAGTATTAATGGCTGTATCGTAACCTAAAGTAAAGTCAGATCCAACTAAATCGTTATCAATAGTACCAGGTATACCGATTACCTTAACTCCAAAAGTTTCTGAAAAGCGTTTAGCTCCGGTGAATGTTCCGTCGCCACCGATTACCACTAATCCATCGATGTCGTTTTTCTTTAAGTTATTATAGGCAATCTGCTGACCTTCGTCTGTTTTAAATTCTAAACAGCGCGCAGTTTTTAATATGGTGCCGCCCAAGTGTAAAATATTACTTACAGAACGGGCGTCCATTGGTTTTATGTTGTCGGTTATTAAACCTTGGTAACCTTGCATTACACCAAACATGTTAATGCCATGGTAAATTCCGGTACGAACAACAGCTCTGATTGCCGCATTCATTCCAGGGGCATCGCCTCCAGAAGTTAGTACAGCTATATTTTTTATATTTGGTTCCATCTTTATAATACGAATATAGTGTGTATTTTTTACACTAAGTAATTTATTTTATTTTTTTTACTTAATATTGAAAGTCATACCTTTATCTGCTTAAAATAACTAAATTTT
>Ga0065714_10002211_pt1 | contig 52705 bp, 132 predicted proteins | sample MisRhiReplicate2_FD_59101 | JGI IMG/M metagenome (GOLD analysis project Ga0065714, IMG submission 59101) | Miscanthus rhizosphere microbial communities from Kellogg Biological Station, MSU, sample Rhizosphere Soil Replicate 2: eDNA_1 v2... | ecosystem: Host-associated > Plants > Roots >...
CTAGTGACGCCATTCACTAGATCTCAGACAAGACTAAGCCCGCCAAATGGCGGGCTATTTTTATACCTAAAATAAAGTTACTCGGTACGTTTGACGACAGTTTCAAACATAGTCTTATCACTCTTAGGTTCAGTTGTAACCTTATGCTTTACAGCTTCCACTTGCAAGCTCTGCTTCTGTTTAAATACTTCACTTTGTAGGTAGGTATATCCACCGACTAGTACGACAACTAGAAGGCACAAGCCTGCAATTAGATCTTCATAACCTTTCATTCTGTTTCATCCAAAGCAGTGACTTTAAGAATTTCAATCGTCATATCTGTATAACCCATTTCTTTACCAAACTCAAAGCAAGCTTGGTCACGACTGTCCGCTTCTACTTGAAAAGACTTGAGGCCGGCAACAAAGTGTTCAAAGTCATCACCATCATACTGTGACGAGTAAATAATTTCAAATGTTTTCATGTCACCACCATAATGATTTATATTTCTGTCCAAAGAGATTCAAACCCTCTTGAACCTTACTTTCATGTTCATCCATATCAGCATAATACCTAGCTCTCTCTTCCAGATTATCACACTCTATTGTGTATGGAACTGAGCAGCCAGCTTTAGCAACACCTCCGGGAACAGGCGCCATCTCAAGACTAAAGTTATAGTGTCTCATATCAGGCTCTTTATTCTCAAAAGCATACATCATCTTCTTTATGTCGTCTAGCCAATTTTGTATTTCTTGATCTGTGACATCAAGATCAGGGTTGGCACAGTATTCACTCGGGACACCTAGACAACCTCCTTCTTTGTTACGTTTCTCCAATACTTCGTGGAACTTTGACAGTCCTGCGTAAATGATTGGGGATAGGGTGTAGTCAAGACTGTAGGTGTCTCTGTAGCCAAACTGCCACTTACCTTTTCGTTTAATTACTGACATTAAATATAACACTCCGAATAAAGGGTTCCGGGACAAGTATCTTCACGGATAATCTGACCAGCAGCTTTAGCAATTGGATAAGCTTCTTTGCGAGTTAGGAAGTTACCGTATTGATCTGTGAAGCCTTGAATCATCTTATCCCCATCACACCATTCTTCCAACACTTCCTCCATCATCATAATCTGCATTTCCATAATAGGGCAGCTATGACGTGTCCCTGTTACAATATATCCATTGTAATTGTAGGCAGCTTGAGCAATACGACGTTGTACACCATAGTATTCCCAACGTGTACGACCATCTTCCATGATGTTACCACGAAGACGTTCTTGGTATTGCTCTACGACAGCTTTGATTCGTTCAATACTCATATGCTAAACCCCATTAATTCTTCTGGTTTCACATCAATCCATTGGTTGTCAATTTTCTTTTGCAACACCAAGAATGTACGTCCAATGGCAGGTTCACGATAAACTCGGAATTGATATTGGCCTGTTGATAGTAGTTCTTTGATATTCATTTAAATTCTCCAAAAGAAAAAGGACCAGAGCTTTCGCCTTGGTCCTCAGTTTAGGCTTCTTTCAAAGCTATGTCAAGCCTTGTTAAGGCAGTTTTTACACATGCAAACGTCGTTCATTTCCAACCCCTTGCTCTGTACACTGAAGCACCAACAAGTGTTTTTACCCAGCGAAATATCGCATCGAACAGGGTTTTCACATTGTGGACAGGAATGGGTTACGTTAGATTGTGTACCAACCTTTTCCATTAGTTCAATGTAGTCCATAAGTCTCCTTAGAAACTAATTTCACAAACACCACCTGCACAAGCTTGGCTGCCCATTGTGTCTACTTCAGTGTAACTCTGCTGAGAAAGGTCTTTGGAGAAGTCTACATCAACAAAGTTATTGTTGATCCCAACCCATTTGTGAAGATTGTGACAATCCTTCAACATAAAGGTCAGTTTCATAACATCCCCATCAAAGTTTCGTTCTGCAAACTTCTTAACTCGACGTACCCAATCACGTTTCAACAAGTCACTAGAGTCTTCTGGATCAAGTTTCAAGCCAAACCCAAGTGCTGTGTCACAGGCCATCCACAAGTTATTACCAAATGCTTGCAATGCACCAACAATCAAACCAGATGCAAACATTGAGCTATCACCGTACATATCCACAATCTGTTGTGCTGTGAACACTTCAGTGAATGGAGCTTGAGCATATGCACGATCACCCATTGAGCTAAGAAGAGAGATACCAGCAAACCATTTACGGTTGTTGTAAATATACTCCTCAACTTCGTCCCAATCATCGACTGTAATAGTGTTACTTACGTTGTGACGAAGATCCGGGTCAACACACAATTCATAGTTAGTACCGTGTTCAATCCAATATTGCTGAGCAGTTTTTACATAATCAAGCTGCTTCACGCCCATCAAATCAGATTTGTAAATACTACCCTCTTTACTTTCAACAGGGAAGCTAACTACAACGTCTGTCCCGCTACTACTCCAAACACTTGGCTCAACCATTTTAGGGTTGGTCTTAGTGATGATACGAGTAACTTCATCTCCCACATTCATCTGTACATTGCGCAAGTATTTAGGGCTGTGTTCCCCATGAATACCAGAAGCTGTACCAAGAATAACGGAAGCATTACCACTTGGTTTAACTGCTGTAGTTCGTGCTGCCTGATTGATGCCCAACAGTTTTGCAACTTCTTTGTTCACTGCTTTTACAATTGTAGCACCAGCAATCATATTATCAGGATCAAACAGTACATCGGGGTTGTTCATCCAACCTGTAATACTTACGCCAAGCAAAGCTTCTTTCTCTGTAATACGTCGTGTAGCATCAGAGAGGTATTTGAAATTAGAGTAACCAGCTTGCAGAGTACCGAGAATTGCACCAGCCTTACAAGCCCGGAAGAATGATTCTTTATCTACACACTTACCCCCATTAATTTCTGTCAAATTACAGAATTGAAAACCTGACTCACCGTTCTCTGCAACTGGCAACATGCCAATTTCTACGCAAGGATTAAAGCAAAACTCTTTGTTCTCTGTGAAGATAAAGCCGGGTTCACCAAAGTCTTTAACAGACTTCATAATGTTAGCCCACTCTTCACGGCTTAGTTCATCACGAACAAGCATTACAGAGTTATTACTACGACCACGTTGAGGGTTATCAACAAACCAATCACCAGTCTTGGCTTTCAACATCAACTCATCATCTTTATCAAACATACAGATGGTTGCAGACCGGCGAACACCACCACTCAAAACTGCATCAGACATGTGCATAACAAAGTCATAGGCTGTAATGGTAGGAACGCTAACAGCTTCTGTTTTCCCCTCAACTAATGCTTCCAGCAAAGCTTCACACTTGACCAACGCACTACGCAACCCAGCTGGACCGGGAGCCTTAAACCCACCAGAAATCAAAGCACCTTTAGGACGAATCTTGTTGAAGTCAAAGTGTACTTGGCAACCTTTGTATTCAGGGAAACTACCACCATCTACAAAGTAACTACTGAACAATACACCAAATGCATCAGCCCAACCTTCAATTGTATCTGGAACTTGGAATACTTTTACTTTCTTTTCGTAACGCTTATGTACTTTTGGAAGCTTTGCAATGTGATGGGACTGAACAGAGAAACCAACACCACAACCACACAACAGAAGGTACATGCATTCTTGAAAGAATGTCGCACGGTCACAGTGAGATACAGAGCAGTTGTACATACGGGCTTCATGTTTAAACAGTTGCTCACCACCAAACTGCAATGCTCGTTGTGCCCCCAGTACAGCTTTATCTTTGTAAGCTTGTTCTGCGAAAGCAATATATTCTTCAAGTTCTGGTGTCATTACAGAAGCGTACTTCTGTCGGTGCATATTCATTACACGAGAAACAGATTCTTCCCAAGTTTCGTAGCCCCCTTTCACTTCATCCCAACGAGAATAGCCCATGTAAAATTTAGAGGACGACATCATATCTTTGCCAGCGGTATTCATACAACTCCTTATTTAATAAAATATTTAATTCTTAATTTGCGTGCTTCTGTAGCTGATCAATAATCATACCGGTATTGTTAATTTGAGCACCAATTGTTTTTAGATCAATTCGAAGATCAAGACTACAATTTTCTACGATTGCATCCCAACTAGCCGAGCCACCCACTAGCCACTCTTTACAGTTACGCTCATGACCTTGATAAAGGATGCAAGTTACCACATTTCCTTGCAAGTTCCGATGAGTGCAAAGCACCTCTTCTACCCCCATTGAAACGTCAAGTCCGTTTTCAAATAATACTTGCTTGATCACATCTTGATCATTGTCCCCATAAGCCTTGGTAAATTTATCTACCAAAAGCAAGTCACTAAATGACAGATTATACCCAACACTCATTGTGAATCTCCTCGACTAAAACCATAAAGTTCAATTTCTGCTTTTTCGACAGCTTCAACTGCCTTGTCGTAATCTTTAAAGCTACCGTACCAATATACTTTACCGGCTTTGTTTAACCTAACAATCCACGTGTCTCTATCTGCCCTCCAGTAAACTCCACTCCTGCCGGAAGTATTAGTGACCCTCTTCCTTTGATTGAAACCTTGAAGACTTAGATCATCTGTCCATACGCAATTTTCTTTGCTGTAGTTCGCATTAACATCTTTTCTTTCAATAGTGTGAGAATCTGATGGCCTTGGTCCCATGTCTTCATAAAAAGTCTCAAAGCAATAAATCCATTCGGGTGATACACCAATACCCCTTCCAGCATATTTCATATTGGTCACATCGTTGCATCTGTTTTTCATACTACACCAAACGCTATACTCTGGACTACCTGCCATGTTGTGGGTAATCGAGGACTTACCTCTGGCCTCTACTAGCAAACAACCGCAACTATTTGTATGTCCGCTTTTCAGGTTAAGGATTAATTTCTCACAAACAACCCCACAATCACAAAGGCACTCGATCTTATCCTTAGATTTCAGTTCCTTTTGATCTTGTAATACTGTTAGGAGCCCATACCTGTCCATTCTCTTAAGTTTGATTACTGTTGCCATCTATACATCTACCCCATCTTTAAGTTCGTCTTGGAAAAATTCAAATGCTGAAATGTCTTGCATAACTGCTGCCTCAATATCCTCGATTACATCAACAATGTAGCGTGATGACTCACTAACACTCATCCCCAAACGAATCATCAGTAGGTTTTGATATTCTTTTACGAAATCAGAGAACTTGTAATCTACGTTAATCATTTTATTTCTCCGTCAATGCTTTCCACGAAACTGGGAAAATACGTTCTACTTCTTTACCAACCAATTCAGCAACCACTTGCACTTCACGTTGAGCATTAGAATCAGTTCGCTTGTTATAGAAGTTAGCGAAGCTTACCAGATTCCCTGTCCAAATCCAATTAACAATTGCACCTTGTGGAAGAATAAATCGGGCTTGTTCAGGACATACACCAGAGTCAAGCATTTCTTGGTAAGCTTTCAAATTCTGGTCAGTTGTCTGTTGATAGAGTGATAGGAAATAATCGCTTAGTTCATGCTCCTCTCCACTACCTTGCTTGATACTGCCTACTGGCTTAGACCGAAAGAACTCAGGAATAAAAATCTCTGGTGTTGTGGAGATATACCGACGACTCTCCTCGTTTTCCACCATCCCAATTTTATGCTTAAAACATTGTGTACGAATTGGTACAGGGGCTGCTACACGGAACTTCAAAGCTGTGTGAGCAAATGGTGTCCAATGATCATGCTTTGCAAGGTAGTTAATAAGCTTAGTGTCAGCTTGATTTAGTGCCTTAGCTTCAGGCATATACCCAGCGGGCATCATTTCTCGGAAACCATCGTTTACACGTTCATACTCACTAGTCTTTGAAAAGCTCACTCGTGCAGCGTTCACTACAGCTAGATCATCGCCCATATGGTCCAACAATTCTACTTTAATCTGCGACAACTTCTTTCTCCTTATTCAAATACTCTTCAACTTCTTTCCAAGTGATATCTGGAAAGTACACATACATCATGCCTGATTTAGCTAAGTTTGTATAATCTTCTTTTGATTTTATAATGTCTTGCCAGACAAGCTTTGGTCGTTGTGTTGGAACATGTGCTATGATCATAGCAACTCCTTTGGAATAAAGCTACTCAAATCTGGAGACTCATGATGTTTTAGTTTAAGAATCTTATTGTCATGAACTCTACGAATAACATAGTACAACGTCCCTTCATAAGTTGTGTTGTCAAGGTAGCAATCAACACCAATCTCTTCCAAAGCTTCCTTGCTATCACATACATAAGTGTAACTAGTTGTAAACTTCTGATCATTGTTATTGCAGACAGCTTCCCAAGCCTTCTTAGTTTCAACTTCACCAGCAATCAGAAGGTCTTCCATGTATTCATTGGTGTAACGGACATCAGCAAAGCCATCAACCACCCCAACCATGTCTTCAGCTTGAGCAGCATCGTAAAGCTCTTGAGCTTCTTCTAGAACTCGTGAGGCTTGGTTTTTAATTTGCTGCCAGTATTCGTAGTCAGCACCAAGATGTGGTGTGTTGCCTGCAATGTGGTTAAAGCGAGTAACGCGGTAATTCGACAACTTATTTCTCCTTAAATAATCTCTACTTTCTCAAACCGAATAATTTCAGCATCATACGAACCTAGTGTAATACCAAAATCTCCTTTACGACAATACTCTTTCAACTCTTTAATACGATCTTTAGCCAAACTCTCAGCTTGTTCTTTGGTTGAGCCTGAGAAATATTCTTCATGTTTGTCTGTGTAATTGTCCCAACCTTGAGTTGTATATTGTGTAACGCCAACTACTGCACGAATCATTTTATCTCTCCCTAATTAACTTGTACTTCTAGCTTGTTATTAAAGTGACGTCTTACAACATATCCCCTCCCCAAACTCCACACCGTACACAGAATAGTTGTGGAAGTGGCAATCCCAACAGGAGTTGTAAAGAACATCAAACAACCCATCGTAATCAACCAACTTCCTACCATGCCTATTGTAGTGTTTGTGCAGGTTTCAATCAAGGATTGTTTCTTAGTCTGTTTCATCTCGTTTAGCCTTCTCCTGAACTAGTACACGTTCTGCAAAGAATACCAGCTTTTCCGCATCATAAACAGAGTTATTACCTTTCTTTTTCTTTCCGTTACGATCAGCAGCCATACGCCAGATTGCTTTAAACAAGTTCCCTTCAGCGAATGTCAAACCAAGAGATTCAATGATGTCATTGGCTTCAGCATCATAAGCTTCAGATAGTGTTGTAGGATTGCCTACGTGAACTTTGTAGTAGTTTACAGAGCCGCCTGTGTGTTCTGGGCCAAGTGTCCCTTTAATGTCTACATTATGTAGTACACCTTTCAGACGAACACTGTTACCTACACTAAGTACCTCGAGTTCATTTTCAGCAAACCCCTCTTTTGAGCCTTTACCATTGTCCACCAAATAAGACCACGGATCAGGCCGGACTTCTATAACGTGGCCAATAAAACCTTCCTGTACATTCGGCGTGTTTTTCACACTTATTACACGATCTCCGACTTTAAACTTCTTATTTTCCAGACACATCGTTATCCATCCCCTTCAATCTTTTAATTTGTTCAAGTGCATCACTCATTTGTTGTTTAAGATTGTAGACTGTTCTCGTAAGGTTGTCCACTTCTTTCTCCAACCGCGATACACTGTTTTTAAGTCTAAAATCTTCCATTATCGCCCATACTTCTTTTTCAGATGATCAATAGAAATAAAGCAAGGGTCAGCATAACCATCCTTAGCATTATTTAGCATAACCATGCCGCGCCAATGATTGTTTCCGGTATAACCCTTATATGCCTCTTCGTGTTGATAGAAGGCACCGGCAATAATACCAATCTGCATCTTACCGTCAATTGTAGGTCGGACAGCAATGTCCAGAGTTTGTTTATGTCCTTGAACAAAGCTCTTACCTACGTTCTTCAACATACTTGTTGCTGTGCCACCATATGGCTTGCCTGTCATTGGGTTAGCCAAGAAGTGTACAAAGTAAATCCCTTCAATCTCTACAGGTAAAAGAAAATCATAAACTTCCCAACCATGACGTTCCAAGTCTAGCAGCTCGTAGCCAATAAAGCCAGCGAATTCAGGAGAACTTTTAGGGACTCGCATCAATCGCTCACAGTGATTACCAAGAGTGAACACAAGGCGAGGTTCATAAACTTTCTTTTTATTAGCTCGTTGTTTAGCTTGAAGATCCTTGAGAGGTTTAAGCATCATCTCCATTGCTTCTTTACCAACATCAATATCTTTCTTAAGACGGCGACCTTCAAATGAAAGAGTGCCTTTATCATAGAAGGAAAGACTCTCAAAATCCCAGAAATCGCCTAAACAAACAACAGTATCTGGTTTCTTTTCTACGAGGTATTCACCACACCACTTAAGATGTTCAATATCTACACCATCTTTTACTTGTGCATCTGGAATTACTAGAATACGTGAACTCACTCAAAATTCTCCTTATTAAATTCTTCGTGCAAATTATTAGTATGGACAATCATAACATCTTTTGGCGTCTCACAATAATTTGCATACCAGTCTACATATTCATTAGCGGCTTCTTTAGTTAGGAAGACAGACAGTATATTGTCCCAACCGTGCTCAGTATGGGTAACTGTATAAACTTTCATTAAATTTCCCCCTTAAGCTCTAAAATAAGCTGATAAAGTTTGTTATTGATGTCAAGCACAGTGTCCAGCGTCTCCTGCTTTTGGTAAACACTGAAAGTATGGAAATCCCTTGATATAATCTCATTCCTACCAATCCAGAAGTCTAACTTAGAGATAGTGTGCTCTGCTGATTTATCCGTGTGCGGTTTCTTAGGAAACATTTCTATAACTGACATATCTAGATCCTCCGGATCATAGCCCCAATTGTGAGCACCACACATTGAAATAAACACTAAACTGGGTAAATTCACACCAGAAGATTGCTGTCCAATAATCTTTAATCATTTGAATTCCTCATCAAACTTTTCAAGGTCTGAAATGCTGATATTATTTACAATTTGGTATTCAACTTCAGGATTATTCAGAAGCTCAAGGATTTTATCCAACTTCATTTCCAAAGTTGCAATCTTGATACTCAGTTCGGTGAACAGAAACTCTTTGGTGATTTTGTTAGTCATTTCAAAGCCCTCTCTACAACTTCAGTCCAATGAGCACCACCGTTATAGTGGTAAGTATTAAAATCAATTGTCCCGTCTTCGTTCACCTTTGCTGAAGCAAATCCATAAAGTTCACCAGATTTAATTTCAAACTCAGCCTTGTAATACTTTCCACCTACATATGCAATGTCTTCGTTATACCAAGTGTAATCTGATTCTACTTGGTCCAAGTAGGTTTCATACTCCAACTCTTCCTTCTTAGCTTCAACCAAAGCTTTGGCAACTTCCTCTGTAAGATCAAAAGGAATAAGTTTGCCTTTATTGTGCTCCATCTCGCTCATTACCTTTCTCCTCAATTAAACACTGTCTAACAGCATCTCGCCTAGCTTGTGGGTTCTTAGTAACCTTAACTCCTCGATCACCAAGCCATTTATCAATCTGTGCAGCTTTTAGTTTACAAATCTTAATCACTTCACGTTCGATCTTAGCATCATCGAAAGAGATGTTCAAGGACTCACTCAATGTTTTTGAAAGGTGGTCGTCTTTACAAAGGATTTGTAAATCATCAAAACCAACCATCAAAATGTTATCAAAGTAGTCTTGAAAATGTTCAACCTTTGTGAACGGATATTTATTACCAGCGTATTTATGGTCAATTTCAACGTCAGAAAGCTTGAACAAACCTTCACAAATCTCACACCTTACCAACCACTTGGTTCTGGTGCTATCGTCCAAATCAGGTATCGTTTTACTATACAAATAAGCTAGTTTAACGTCTGATTTCATCCAAGCTTGGCGTATAGCAGAACGAACAACGGCTACAACATGTTTTTCTTGTGGTGAACCATCTTCATTGAGTTTCTTCATGAACTCTTTTAGTTTGTCTTCACGCTTTTTGATGTCGGCTTGTGATGGAACTGTCACTTCAAAGTCTCCACATAATCGTAGAGACTAAACATCTCATTTTCTTTACGTTGCAAGTACAAGAAGAAACAGTTGTCAGCTAAGCGTTGTTGATAGTCATCAGGCCAAGAAAGTTTATAAGCTTCTTCTACCCTTTGAAACATTTCCAACTCTGTCTTAGCACCTTCAAGAATCTTACCTGAAGCTACTTCACCCACACCATTTGTTTTGATTCCATATTTCTCTTTTGTCTCCTGCGCTAACTTCTCAAGTCCTTTGATGTTGTCTGCTGCATCTCCGTGAAGAGTCTGAGCCCAGTATTTACTGTACTGAGAAGCAGCATCATTCCAGAATACACCATTTTCTAACTTGTTGTAGTTGAGAAACCAGCCACGTCCATTAGAAACAATATCTTTATCAACAAAGGCTACAACGAACTCTGAATCGTCCTTGTTTCGGGTCTTTATGGCGGCGTTATAGCCTGCCCAAGCTGCGATGTTAACATAGTCGTCCGTCTCACAGCCTTTGGATACAACACACTTTGTCTTGTACTTTTTCTCCATGAAATCAAAGCATTCTTGGAACAATAAAGGCTTAGGTACACGTTGCCCTTTATAGTCTACAAACTTGGATTCATAGAATTTCCTGAAGTTCCCTTCTCCTTGAATACATACACGATAATCCTTACAACCAGAAGCTTCAACAATTGCTTCAACTTTCTGTTTGATTGTTTGAAAAGCAAATCGTGGTTCACCAGTTACATCACTAACTGTTTCAAAGCTGTACATATCTTTTGTACGATTTGGTGTGATCTTAAGCCAGTCATTGAAAGCTGTCTTGGAATCAAACATCCGCTTAGTGCCGTGTTCAATGTTTGTAGCTAGACATTTGTTACTTTGTTGCTGTGAAGCTGCTGCATACAGGATCGTATCCGCATCGATCAGAAGTAGTTTACTCATAATCCACCCACTGTTCTTGGTCAGGGTAAACAGCAATGTTTCTTTGCCATTCTTTTAAGGTGCTATAGTACTTATCCCCACACTTCTCACAGCAACTCTGCTTAAATGTGCCATCAGCCAACTTGAAAACTTGCCAGTTGCTTGCTTCAAAGTAATCCTCTGTTTCCATGAACTCTTCCAGAGCTTTTTGTACATCTTTATCACTGGCATCGTCTTCATAAATTTTGATGTACGGCATTAGACCTCCTAAACAAAGAGGGCTTTACAGCCCTCCATATTAAACCTTAGTTATATTCCCCACTAATCTCTTTATAAAACTCTACAAAGTCTTTAGCCTTTGCAATCTTATCTTCTTCTTTGTCGATGTTATTGCGAACATAAACTTCAGCAGCTTTAAGAGTTGACTTAACGACAGCTTTCTCAATACCAAGTTCATTATCATTCTTCTGATAAGTGTACTCTTCCGCGAGGGCATCCAAATCTTGCTCAAGTGTTACGATTTCGTTGAACAGTGCTTTGCTACGTTCGTACAAGGATTCTTTCGACAGGGTAATGCTCATATTTGTTTCTCCTAATTAAATTATAGATAGCGTGTGCGAAGTGCTTCGGCTACTCGTGGATCAGTTTGTTGTTCAGCATACATCAAAGCATACTCATGTTTCTTTTGTTTCCAAGCTAAATGTGCATCTTCAGGATTATCAAACAATCCTATATACGGACCTTTGCCAAATGGGTTATTACATGCTGCTTGGAACCTTCCAGTCATCTTGTGGAAGTGTACTCCGATAGGGTGCTCCCCTCTTGCACCGGCACTATCAATCAGAAATATATTCACATCATGGGTAACAAAAACACAAGTATCGGGCCCGTAAATCTTATTGCCCGGAAAGAGGATATCTTTATCTAACTCCTTACCTTCCCAGTTTTGTGTACTGATCCACTTTTCAAAATTACTCAGTCTTAGCCATACAGGAGCAACTAAACAATCTTGGTATGTTTGCCTATGATGGAATTTCTCATCGTAACAACGAACCAGCATACTTTTCCAAATCTTGTATATTGGGCAGATAACATACTTTCCATTCTCTTTCCAATACACAGGTCTGTCTAGATCATTAATCCCAACTCCACAGACAAGTTTATTCTTTTTCATTGACTCTCTCGTTTGAAAATGGCTCATCCTTGAGCCTTTACACTACTAAAAAGGAAGAGAGTCATCCTCGTCTTCTGGTTCAGGTTGTGGGGTAGGTTTAGCTTTTGGAGCTTCCTGCTCTTGTTCAATAGGCTTAGCTTCAACCTTTTTAACTTTGTAGCTACCAAGAATATCGTCATCAACGCTGTCCGATGCAGTACGACCTTCAAACGGAATGTGCTCCACCACTTGGACAGTATCCAAAGTAATTACAACTTGATTGTCAACATTCCGATACCCAAACAGCTTCAAGTTAACAACACTACCATTACCGATGTTATCTGTAAAAGCCTCACCTTCAGTGTTAATAACGTTGACAGTCATAGGGTTATTCTTCTTGCTGAACTCAGGTTTAGCTACGTTGAAACCCCACAAACCTTTAACCACATCGTAGTTAACCTTACCCTCTTCAGCTTGATCAGAAGTCATGTATTTAATCTTCCGAGGCGGTTTCGATGTTTTCGTTACACCAACCTCAGCAAAGGTTTTGTTAACCATAACTTCATCAAGCAGCTTGTCCTTAGCTTCCTCATCCACAAACACTTGAGCGCTGAACTCTTTCGATTCACTCTGATATTTTTTCTTGGCTTCATGAACTGCTGCATAAAATACAACGGCGTTCTTGATATAGATATTTACAGTTTCCAGAGTCCCCGATTTAGGCAAGTCACGAACGATTACTTCAGTTTTGTTAGTCATATTTAATTTTCTCTATTAAGTTGTGTATAAGTTTTGTTCACATTATTGTGAGGGATCGATTCTTATGAATCGTTATCTACGTTTCCGTAAATTCTTTTACTTACTAAGTGTAACACCAAGAATACCAACGATGTACAACACAAAACCACCGCCGAACATCTTAGCCCACAGTACAAATCCTGCCCAAGCTGCTGGACCAAATGTCAGGCCAACAACACCTAACAAGTATAGACCATAACCAATACCTGAGACAACTGCTAGGGCCATCAGAATTGCACCAATTACAACTACAATACCGAAAAATGCAACTTTCATATTTATTTCTCCTTAATTAATGCTTAATATCTTTCTTTTTAACTTGAATGTCAGCAACCATGGGTCCATCAAATCCACCCACCAACCCCTTCACTGCATTACTCAGTGCTTCACGTTTGTCAGCTTCCCAAGCAAAGAAATCTACAGAGTCTGAGAAGGTATATTGACTCTCGTAAGTAAGTTCCCCAGCTTTTTCTTTGGTTACTACTGTTACACTACCCATTATCGTACACTTCGCTCAACTACCAACTCATATTTACGCTGAACAATCTTAGCATCAAATCCAGATTCTTTCCACTCCTTCATTGTGTTCCGTGCAGATTGGCGATTATCTCGTGGGAAGTTGAAAACATTATAGCCGATAACAACTTCGTATTCGTATTTTACGTTAGTGCTCATTATTTACTCTCCAGTTTATTAAGATAATTTACCAAAACTTCTGCACAAATTTCACCATAACTCGGCTCTTCACCATTAAGCTTTTCTTTCAAATGACGTACTGCTGAATCGTGTGAATTCTCATAAGCTTGTGGGTCTGAGATGTAGTCATTCATCCAAGCGTTGAAGGCTGCTGCGTAGTCTGGTGCTTGGTTGGCTAGCACAAATGCCTTCTCATCGTAACAACCTAAGAGGTGAAGTCCACTAAGTTCGTCCAAATAAATGCCGTCACTGTTTTGTGAGCGGACTACATAAGTATGACCAACCTTAACTTCATCCCAATTACCAATCTGACGGATCACTTTGTCTCCAATTTTAAACGTCTCTTCTCTCCTTTACAATTTAATTTGTACATCTATTTTCGCATGATTTATTGGGTTTGTACAGCGGTATTTTCAGGTATTTTGGATTAGTGACAATTATCCCATCCGCTACCAATCACATAACCTGCCGTCAATTCTACGTTAAGTTTGTAATACTGTCCAGCTTCTTTTACAGATTCTGCTGCCAATTCACCAGCTCGACACCATGAACGAAAGAAACGTCCATCTTTTGCATGACCAACATCACTCCAGATTTTTCCTTCCTCAGAGAACTCCTTAGCCTCTTTCTCTGTGTCAAATAGTTTAAACTTAACGAGACTTCTTGTCAACTCTAATTGCGCTTCATCCATTCAGTTATTGAGTTCGCTAAACTCACTCCGCTTTCACGGAGAATCAGACTATATCACAAACTCTTTCGAGTCTCCTGCCGCTTCGAATGCGCTTGCATCCTACTCCCTTCCGGGATAGTCGTTACACGTTCCTAATAAATTAGGCTTCGCTCGGGATTGGCATAGCTTTCGCCTTAGCTTTCCCCGAATTCAACAGGTTATTCAATGCACTTCACAATGCAAGGCCACAATTATTTATGGTACGCAATCATTTGTTGGCAATACTTCTTACTTTTCCAGTCATCTTTAAAGAAGTCTACAGACAACCCTTCAGCTTTAAGCTTACGGGCATGAATAACCATAGCTCGCTTTGCACAAATAACACCTGCACTTTGGAACGCTGTGTTAATCACATTGCCTTTTGACCGAATAGGCAGCTTACGCTTATCAATCCCCATCAAGAATTTCTTCTGTCCTGTTGTCTCCCAATACTGTTGCATACGTTCTTTTAGCTCTTTAAGAGGATTAGCCAGCGTCCAAAACTCATCAAAGATAATTTGAGCGGTTTCTAGGTCACAGCCAACAATTTTAGCGACTCGTGCCACTTGTGCATTGTAACTGCATCCGTACTTCACAGATTTTGCACTATTACGGGGGAACTCACGGCCTAGAATATCACTAATTCGACGGGCTAGAACAGAGTGACAGTCGTTAGGCTTCTCAGCAGTGAGACTTACACCATATTCAGGACCACCTTTATATCGGTAAACGTAATGACTTTCTATTTTTGCCTCAAGGCTGTCAAAATCGTAACCAAGTTGTACGTATCCACCCCCAACACCAAACAAGCTACGCATTTGTTCCCCATAAAGCGAGGTATTACGAGGAATGTTCGCCACTAAACGATGCTTGAATCTGCTGGTCCCAGCCCCGCAAGTGTCTGCTGGTGTTGGAATCCGTCCATCTTCACGAACGTTAGGCATAAACCCACTCTCGTGTTCATCATCGTCTTCTTCAGGATCATACCCACCGCCAAGAATACTGTTACGGCGGTGACTATAAGTCAAGAAGTCAGCAAGCTTTCTTGCGTGAGGAAAGCTGCTCTCTAGTGCAATAAGTCCGGGGCAAATCTCCTTCTCTTGTCCTACTGTAAGTGTGGGGTTAGTCAATACTTTAAAGCTTTTAGCACAACCTTTTGCCAACAACTTAGCTTTAATGTTGTTCTTGTTAAGGTTCAAGTGCTCCAGACGATACTTACAGAAAGGGCTGGCTAAGGTCTGTTCAACATATCGTTCTACAGCAGCTTCAAACTTCTCTTGTGTGAGACGGTTCTTCTTTGCATCACAAGTAAGGTCACGTTCCTTCCAAGCCGAAGGATTCCAGCCAAACTTAGATACAAGCCATTCCTTAATGTGTGTTGTGTCTTTCAAGGTTGATGGAACTTCAGTCAGCAATGGTTCTGCTGCCATTGGCAGAGCATATTCTTTGTCAAAGATTGTAGCTTTCTTCAACTCTTCATCAATAGATCCACCATGCTTCTCTACAAACTTTTTAATGTTTGCATTCAGTTCACCAGACTTAAGAAACTGTTTAGTTGGAGGTGTAAAGAAATCCATTCGTGTCTTAGCCAATGGCTTAGGCGGCAACACTGGTTCAACTTCACTGCGCAAAGCCTCAAGTTTGATATCAAGATCGCGAACAAGTTCAATAGCTCGTTCTGTCTTAAAGTCAAACCCTCGGTGCTCTTGTCGAGTGATAATTTCAGCTACAGACTTTTCAAGACTAATAGCGTCCGACCAATCCCAAGTTCCTTTCTCAGCTTCCAACATCTTGTAGACTTGAGTGTTGGCTTTTACGTCATAGATGCAGTAATAAATTAAATCTGCTGCCATGTCTTCAAAGCGAATTGAAGCGTCCATATGCTTACGGAATTCACGCTTCTGAATACCTGTTTTTTGAGACAGAGAATCAAGACTGTGCCCACCAATCCGATCCGGGTTTAGCACTTTAGACGTCACCATAGTATCGGAAATCTCAATTGACTTCCCACACCAGATATCAGGCTCTACTTCATATTCCATATCAAAGTATAACTTACAAGCTAGTAAGTCAAAGTTGATAATGTTTGCCCCTATTACCTTTGATACAGGGTTGTCCTTGATATACGAGACAAACTCACTCAATTGATAATGATCATACTCTTGCTCCAAATAGTTTTCTAGAACGTAAGTATGTTTACCAACCACTTCTTCATACTTACGACCATCAAAAATGTATTTAGGGCCATTGTAAAAAGCTACAATCTTTCCTGTCTCATGCTCTTCAACCACAACGCAATGCATCTTAAATGAATCTTTAAGCTTGTAAGGAGATGCACAGTAATCAATGGAATCTGAATTCAGCAGCCCATTTGTCTCGATATCATAGGTAATAATCATACTATCTCTTTCGTCTCCTCTAGCCTTTTCAGAACAGCCTGATAGGCGTCCAATTCATTTTCATGTTGACCTAAATTTATCTGCTTTAGTTTACCATCAACGTATTCATTTGTAAACGCCCGCCATTTTCCTTTTCGTCCTTTAGCAACGCCATAATATTGGGAAGTTTTATTTCTTCGCTTTTGCTTACCGGCAGGCGTTAAGTCTTTAATTGACAGATAATAATCATACGCTACTTGATCACCTTGTTCAATCTTTATTTTCTTTATCGTCTCATACCGTTGAATTGCCAACTCTTTGTCATCAACATTGAAGATTCCAAGATTTTTGGTACTCCCGAACATTCCAATCTGAGCAATCCAAGCATTATGATAAGGATCGAAGCTTACTCCCATATCTCCGCTTTTATTTCGCAGCCCTAATCCGATGTTATTTTGTTGCTCTTTCTTTGTAGACCATTTGCAATTCTCTTTGGAATATTCTTTATCATTATCAATACGATCTAACGTAGTTCCTTCAGGACGTTCTCCAACGTCTGTTACAAAGTTGAAAAAGCCTTTAGGGTTATCCCAACGCCAATTACTATTGACTAAAACACCTCGTGCACCATAACGATGATAGGCTTTATGCCTAGTATCATAGCAACGCACATTCATCATTCGCCAAGTTGTATGTAATGGATGTTTGCTAACAGCTCCCATACCTAGTTGAGTTGTATGTGAATACTCCCCACTGTATTCCTCTGTGTAGCCCATATTAATCCTCAAAAATCATCTGGAACTTCCTGTGCAAGCAATACTGCCCAAGTGTTTTCATCAATAGTAAATTCATCCGCCACACCCAAGTAACTCCAAGGGCGGTTCTTCAGAACAGTTAGTCGAACATTACCGCGTGAGCGGTCAGGCATAATCTGTGGCTCCAAACCAATAATAACAAAGCTAAGTTGTTCCAAAGCAGCAGAACCACGCATCATTTCTTTACTTACTTTAACCCAAAACGGTTTGTCTTCATTACCTTTTGGTGGTTTGAACTGCTCAGCAGCGCTACGGTTAATGTGGCTGACTGCAATAACACAAACATCGTTAGCTGCACAAAAGGCTGCCAACTCTGTCATTACAATATCAAGCTCCTTTCGTTCATCAGTAACATGGCTGCCACTAACTACCATGCTCAAGTGGTCAATAAGGATATATTTACACCCTTCAACCAAGTGCATGTGCTTCACTTTGTTCATTAGCTCACTTACTGGCAAACTGCCAAAGTGTCCCAACATAACCAAGAGGTCGTTATCAACAATCTCATTTCGAGCTTGAGTGATTTGCTCCAGTGTTGCACATTCAAGAGGTTTATCTTTGAACTTCAAGTAGCTGACTTTAAGCTTAGCTGCAATCAATCGCTGCATTGTTTCCTTGTTACTCTCCTCCAGATAAATCATCCCAAGCTTTTCACCGGATTCCATAAAAGAACTAGCGAAAATAGACGTTACCGTTGATTTCCCCACACCCGAGGGACTAGTCAGCAAAACCAGCTCACGAGTTCGAAAACCATGAAGTTTATCCATCAACTTAGGGAATTCATTTACATACACACCTTCTGGGCGGGGCTCCAGCAGCTCTTCAATACTAATATCTGAAGCCTTAACAATCTTCTCAGCAGAGTAAGCACGTTTGCCAAATTGGACAAGTTTAGCCAACTCTTCACTACGACCCGCTTGAAGGTAATCACTTGCATCCTTTAGGCCGTCTGCTGGAGCAACAGTCATCAAAGATAACCCTGTCCCTACAAAAGCATTAGCAACAGCTTCACGGGCCTCATGCCCCTTCATAATACCTTTCTTGGTTTCAGCCGGAGTACAGTAATCATCGTCAAAAAAGATTGTCAATGAATCGTGCGATGTGATATAGGATTCATTGTGCAGCAAAGCTTCAACAGCATTAGCTGTACCCAAAGGGATACTTACAACAAGCGGTTCAATACCTTCGTACTTAGTACCTTTAACATTATCGCACAACGCCTGATAAATACTCAGACAGTCCCATTGGCCTTCTGAACAGATAAGATTAGTTCGTTTACGATTAATATTTTCGGCTACTTCTTGTCCAAACAACTTGTTACCAATTGAAACACTGCCGACAGCAGACCAATGGCCTTTCTCATCTTTGCCTTTTGTTACGTCTTGTTTTGTATAACCAACAACTTTCCCCTTCTGATTGTAAGAAGGGAAATAGAAAGCCTCTGGTGTTTTACCATCCTTCTCAGACACAGCAACTTTAACACCAAAGCGCTCAAGAGTAGCTTTACGTACTCCACGTTCTGGTGCATCACAGGCTGAGTATTTCTTAACATCATCAATTGTTTCTTTATTAAAAACTTCCACTTCTCGCTCCTTTAGCTTTTTAAAATAACTCAAAATTCTCTCCTAGCTAATTGCCTTTAAAGCCCAATGACGGCTGAATAACAGCGAACTTGTTTCGCGTACTCACGCTCTTCTCCCCTCCAACACCCTGCAAAGAATATTAATCAAATTGCTTCAAGAATAGCAATCTTAGTCATTTCTCACCATCTCACGAAGATTCTCTAATTTACCACATAATTCCCACAGGCATCTTCGTTAGCTGATGGATGAGAGATCATTATCCAACTTAATATTCTTGAACTTACGAATAAACTGAATACGTGTGTATGCATTTACAACTTTAACATCACCAACAAGTTGTTTCTTATTCTCTGCAAGCCCATAAAAACTATTAGAACTTTCTTTCAATTCGCCACCCTCAAGTTCAAGGATACAGCCATTCTCACTATAAATCCCTGTAAGGACATCATATCCATCGTAACAATAGACGCCTTCACGCCCACCATTAACAGTTTCACCAACAGCATACTTAAACTTGGTATTATAGCAGCTTTGGTACGTACCGTCTTCACCTTTTTCTGAATCTTGATCAGTGTTCAACATCACATTCTTGAAGAACTTCCCGTCTGCAACAATTCGGCTACTGTCTGAGACATCCCTTAAAGCAATTGTATCAAGAATCGTTTGCTTTGTAATAGTTTCATTAAACTTCACAAACTTACTGTCAGACTCAATTTCATTCAATGTATCCATGGCAGACTCAAGAGAAAAATCTTCATCCTCATTGAAGATTTCATCCATGTTCAGACCATACATTCCTCCGATTTCATCTTTCAGTTTATCCCAAGAATCAATGTTCTTTTTATTCACGGCCAAAAGGATTCGAAGAAATTGTGATTTAGGGCAGAAATATCCTTTCTCAACGTACTTTTGTACCCTCAAAGCCGAGATAAGGGGATAGGCAGTGCCCTCGTTAAATTCAAGGTAACGTTGACTATTATGCTTCATAAATGCCTCATGAAGCACCAAGGAAGATTGATCTTCAACAAACTCCAGCGCACCCATGTTACAAGTGAAATCATAATCTTTAAACAACTCATCAACAGTCGGAAAGAACTTATACACAATCAATTGGACATCTTGTGACGTTTCCTTGTCTCGGAACAAGATGCTGCGGTTAGTCATATTGTTTGCAATCAAACTATAAGAGCCATCGAATACAAGATCAATGAACAGCTCAAAGTCTGCTTCGTTTCTTAGATAAATATCCAAGTCATTTACATCACGATTACAAAATACTGACGTGATAGCTCCGCCTGCAATAATTGCATTTGTTTCTACAAGAATATTCCAAGTATCTTCTGATACAAGGCTTTGTAGCTTATTAATCTCTGATTTGTAATTCATCAACATTCCTCCCAACCATTCAATTTATTTTCCATCTCACTTAATTGCTGCATGTGTTTATCAATCACATTTTACCCTTTGTAAAGTGGATCTGCCAAATAGATCTCTTCTGGTGCATCAGGCCATTCTTCACGCAATGTTTCGAAGTTACCTTCATTCCAGCAGCGTAGGAATTCTAGTGGTTCTTCACAATAGCCTTTACCAAGCATGTAGCTGATAACAGCATTGTAAGCTGTTTCTGTCTTGTTCAGATCATCAAGAGCCTCTGTGTGCAAACTAAAGAACATATCGTCATCTAGTCCACCACGTTCAACAAGATCGTGGATTTCTTCTTCACTCATTTCTAGGTAGCTCATTCTTCAATCTCCATTCCCAAGAGTTTCATAGCTTTATGCTTTCCGTCAATCCAATACTGATTCTCAGGATCACCTTCATGAATCTCATCTTCTTCAACGTACCATCGAAGCATTTCTTCAAGCTCCTCAATCCTAGCTTCAGCCTTCAAAGACAATTCAGCAGCCGCATGGCGAGCGTCACGATGTCCAGACTTGTAAGCATACACCTTGTTAGGGAAGTCTGCATAGTCAAAATCACTCGATACAGGAATATTCATAATCTCATTGTGCAGATTCATTTAATCACCACCCAAGAATTATCGTAGCTCACCACAACAGACTCATTCCCATCATACTCTTCAATGATGTACCGATCAGAATCTGTCTCATAAATACTAAGCTTAGCACAACTACCGTCAGCTTCATCCCCAAGCTGTTCAACTGTTTGAACAAGAAATGGATCATGCCGGGCAATATAGCTACTATGCAACCACTCTCGTGCATAGTCTATAGCTTTATCACCAGTTGGGGGGCTTGTGTAGTAATGCGTACACCAAGAATCTTTCTCAGGGTAAATCTTAATTCCAGCAAGCTCTGCATAAAGCTCGTATGCTTTATCGCTGAGACTAAAACCACCATAGCAGGCGTTGTATACGATCTTATTCATTTCAAATTCTCCACATAGCTCATGTCAATTTCAGTCTTATCACCAAAAATATCTTTAATGTAAGCTCGTTTCTTACCTGTCTTGGAATGTTTCTCAATAACCAAAATCATCTCTCGCTCCCCATTCAAACACTTAAAGATTGATGAGTATTTAGCTACAACCGGTCGTTCAGACTCTTGTTCCCACTTACCAAACAGCCTACAGAAAATATTCATCCCATCTCTCCCACAGCCACCATTCTTCGAATAGCTTTCGCTGCATAGCATTACATTAATAATTATTCAAGTTTATTTGCTTATATCTTTCAGTCACAACATATTGTCACATTGTTTGTGAGGGGTCAAGCTTTGTTTGTGTCAGACCACGGAAGGTCGTTGCTGTCATAAATTTCATAGCAATCTTTACGTTCCCATGCAGGCTTGACATCTTCCCTATCAACGAAGTCAAGAGCTTCATCTTGAGATGTTGTGACAAGCATAATGTTGTCAATACCACCGTAAGGATAGTATTGATCCCAACCGCACACGATATAGAATCTCATTTACGCTCCTCCAGAATTGTCTTGGTGACTTTCTTTTCTTTAAGGTACTCATACTTCAGAAACAAACTCTTGAACTCGGTTGGCATTGACCAATTCTTGTATTCTTTATAATCCTTGTACATATTCCACGCAAGCTCAACGACTGTTTCAACGGTCGGATCACTGTGACGAAGCTCAAGGTCATACCGGCCCACAAATACAACCTCTCCAGTCTCTGTGTCCTCTACGATCTGCATTGTTTCCTTGCAAAAACCATTAAGCTGTACAGACAGTGAATCTCCAAGGAATCCAACAGTACCTGTGCAGTATGAATTGGTCAGGGTGGCTTCACCATCATAACCCTCTTTGATCAGGTTTTCTACAAGAGTTGTCACTTTTTCTGTAATCTTGTAACTCATTTTATTTCTCCATTTCGTTTACGTTGCTTTTCAGATACACCAATCTTACCCCTCACCTACACACCTGTCAAGCATTGCTGTAAAAATATCCCCTAAGCTCTCAATTCAGGGAAACCTCCTTGGGCAAAGTCATTTGGTGAATTTATTTGCCGTCTGTCCAAGATTTTTCGAAGAATGTGTTGACAGGGATTGGTGATGGAGGTAAGATTAAGACATCAACCAAACAGGAGACAACACCATGAAGTATTACTTGAGAACAGATAACGGCACCCTAGTTGGTAAAATGACTGCTAGGCTTGCAGGTATGATGATGGATACCCTCAGGGGTGAATGGAAAGAGAAGAAATTTGTCTCTGGTGAAAATAAAAATGTTTTTGTCTTTTCCGAGGATAGCTCCTATGGCAATGACATTATGCAATTTTCTGTTTGGAAGGGATTTTATTTGGAGGTGAACAAATGAAAAAGAAATTCAAAATAATCGACACATCTACGGGACAGAAGATTAAGCTAAAAGAGGGAGAAGAGTGATGGGTAACGTAAAATACACCATGCAAACAGAATTGAAAACACCTTGGATTGGTAAACCATACATTGAGTATCAATTTGTGAAACATTGGTCAGCGTTTGTCATGGATTGGCCTGATCACTACGGTGACGACAGAAACTTTCTGAAAGTAATTTTCAAGTCTAAGGATGAGAGTGTTGTCAATAAATTTATGGAGAAGCTGAATGCAGGTAAATCCCCTGAAACTACCCAATAAACAGTGAATTCAACCTTGTGTTTGGAAGGGGATGTGTGAGATTATGGTTGTCTGGATTCAGTGCTTATTAAGATTGATCATTTTTTAACCAAAGCGTTTCCCATATAGTGTTATTGAGTAGGAGATGTGTATTGTGTAGGAGATTAGATGTAATATGACAAGAATAGAAGAGAAAGTAAGAGATTTAGAAGGAAGAGAGTTGTATTCTGTTCTTATCTCTACAGCTAGAGGTAAGCCCTTTAGATCGCCTAGTGTGGTCTATAACCATTTGGTATCTCTGATAAATAAAGAATTAAAGTACAAGAAGTTTGAAGCTGTAGAATGGTTCTTTACCAACACAGCAAGAGCTTTACGTGATAATTACATAGGTTTCTCTGTAAAGCTACAAGCTGTCTATTGGACAGGGAACGATTGTGGAATCAGTATTCGTGCTATCCATTCAGTATTGGATTACATGAAAGAAAATGATTACATTTATGTACTAAAAGGTAGTCATGATTACAGAAATGAAGACCTTTCATACATGAGTGTAGTAAGATTTACTAAAAAACTGGTTGACCTATTCGACAAAAAGGAGCTACTATTGCACATTCCTAGCGTGTCTATGGATTACCCTATTATTTTGAAAGATAGGAAGACAAAAGAAATGATTGAAGTACAGAAAACAGGCATGGTTGAACAGATGGCAGAGGAAATGCAGCGCTATAACCAGAGTTTGTCTGGTGTTGACGTTCGTTTTGATGGTAAGTCTATTCCTTTGTTGGAATATAAACGCAGTTTCAGTGGAGATTTTAATAGTGGGGGACGTTTGTTCGCTCATGGTGGGAGTATTCAGCTTGTTCCGCAGGAATTACGCCTTGCTGCTATTACTATTGATGGTGAATCTGTAGTAGAGCTAGACTATAGTGCAAATCATCCACACATTCTGCTAGAATTTCTCTGTCAGCGCGACCAAAGTGTGTTGGAATTTGTAGGAAAAGATGTTGATCCATATGCAGCAGACAGTTCGTGCCTAAAAGTTGACACTTTGGCAATTGAAGATCATAAATTACGTTATGGTATTACTAAATATAACCCATCTCGTTCATTTATGAAACATGCTGTTATGCGAGCATTGAATTGTGACAGCTTTGACAAGGCGTTTTCTAGCTTGTCACATGAGTTCTTCACAGATAGTAAGAAGAATATTGCAGATCGTGACTATGTAGGACTGATTAAACCTGATTGTCGCCTTGTTTTGTCTGCAATTTGTGAGCATAACCGACTGATTGCAAATGATTTCTTTCAGGATAAAGGCATTTGGTTACAAAATCTTGATAGTGAAATTGCTTTACGTGTGATTGATTTGATGCTACAGTCTGGAGAAGTCGTATTATGCTGGCATGATAGTTTTCAATGTCGAGCAAGCGCTAAAGAACTATTGCATTCCGCAATGATCGAAGCTTGGAACGATGTTCTAGGCTCTAATATTTTCGTAAAGGTAGATCAAAAATGAAAGCAGGTGATAAAGTTAAAGTATTGGAAAGCCCCTATACAATGTTTGAAGTAGGCTCTATCCACACAGTCAGTTATTTTGATGATCGTCCGTATGGAGTGTATCTAGTAGATCCTTTTTATCAAGACAGTGATGAAGAGAATTCGGCACAATGGCCTTTTAGTTTGGATGAAGTGGAGGTTGTTGTGTGAACTACAAATTCAAACCAAACGACAAAGTATTGATTATGTTGTATGTAGGTGCTGAGCAAGGAATTCCTGTTGTTGTGTATAGTTGCTACACATCAGACAAAGAGAACCACTGCGCTGCTCCCCATAATCGGTATGTGTGCTACGTGGAAAGTTACAAAGGTAATGTAGGCTTATCCCTTCATGATGTTTCTGAAAACGAATTGGTGAAGCAATAATGTACAACATATCAAACTTCGAACCTTACACCCTCCGCAAGCACCTAGGAAATCTCGTTGTCCTTGTGTGGAGCAAACAATTGGGTTATCAGTTTATGACAGTGATTGATAGGGTGAAAGCTATGGCTGATGGATTGGAATTTAAAATCATTGCAGTGGAGAAGGATTAATGAAAATCTATGTGATAGAAGAAATGTTTTGGGATGATTGTGACGGCCACAACATTAAACTGCTTGATCTTACTACGACCTTGACCAAGCCAATATTGAACGTGACTTGATGGCAGAGCAATACGGATTTGATTATGAAACTCATAAACGTAGTTACAGAGTAGTAGGAGTAAATTTGAAATGAACATTAAACAGCTTACAGAATTAACTGCATACCTAAACACCATTTCAGAAGATGATCAAGGTAGTATCTCTATTGGTGCATGCTTTGACGGATATATTTTTGTAGAAGATTATTTTGGTGATATCCTAGATGCTCAGAAGATGCACGATATGGGATATGTGTATATTAACAGCGAGAAATGGTGGGCACTTGAAGAAGAGCTTCCAGCATGAGCAACTACCTACTAAAATTTGAACACAGCAACGGCTCCAATGTGTGGTTCACAGTATATTGTGACATCCTATACGTCTGGTCTTGTGCAAGAGAGATTGAGAAACGTACATCGTTTAAGTTTCTGGATGATTATACTGATCTTGGGAGTATGCATGAATGAACAATCACACAAAAGAATTCCTAACAAAACTCTTAGATCTTCTAGAAGAATACAAAGCCAACCTAGAAATTGAAGGGGACAGCTATAGCGGTGGTCCTATGCAGATCACTTTGGAAGTATTAAATCCTCAGACGTTTGATGAGCACTATGATGAGTGGCTTGAACAGCATCCGGGAGAGAAATATCCATACGGGAGCACAGTGCTTTATTCCTATGCGGAGTGGATTGATTTAGGTTATCATGTTGATAAGGATAAACTGAGGAGTTTGATTGGATGACAGGTCTTGAAATATTTATGGGAGCTATTATAGTTGCTGGTGTTCTAGGCTTTGGTACGTTTCTGGTTGCAATTGTAAAGGGGTTTAGCTAATGAATCGTAAACAAACAATACTCGACACAATATCTCTCCTCCAAAATGCTAAACATTTGTTGGAGAAAGAGCTAGAGTACGATTACAGTGTGACAGATGACATTGAGAAGATTATTGAAGCGCTTGAATTTGACTTGGGAGGAGAAAACTAATGCGATTTAATTACTATTCAGAGTTTGAAGATTGGTGCATCCTGCACAACTATGAGCCTGACGATCTGTTGAACAAGGAAACTCTATTAGAGAAGAGTTACTCTAAGATCATTCAGTTCTATATTGCAAATGATAACGGGACTTATGCACGAGTACACAGTTACCATAGCTCTGATGAAGGTTTGTTTGATATCACTGTCGAACAAGAAGGCTTGACACGTAAAGTCACTCAAGTGATGACAGAAAAAGTGGAGTATGTTTGATGATCACATATAAAAACATCACTCTCGTCAAATGCAGCTCTGGAGATTGGGAGGGTTTGTATCTTGACAATGATCTGTATTGTGAAGCTCACAGCATTCCTACACATGACATCTTTGACTTGATTAATAATCACCACATTCAAGAGGCTAAATCTTTTGAAGTGAACGAGGATTACACAGAGAATGTGGTAGAGTATTACGGAGGTTTTCCTCAATTGCTAAGTGAGATTCCTGAAGAGGTTAGAGTCTAATGTCGGTATTCTCCAAATGCCTCGGCACAAACTGCCCAAAGAAATCTCAGTGCTACCGGTTCACTGTTGAGGCTCTGCCGAAGTATCAGCCTTGGCTTGTGCAACAGGTTAGTGTGCCTGATGTGGAGAAATGCAGGTTTTATATTGATAATGAGGAGAAGACGGATGAACGACTGTGAAAGTTTTTCAGTTATGCATACAGACGGCGAAATTAAAAACTACTTTATTGACATTGGCGAGGATAGTTTGGAGTTCAGATTACTTAATATAGACCAAAATAATGTTTACACCCTGTACAGAAAATCTGATACGGGTTGTGGCTATGTCATAAATGTGACTGAGGAAGTTTATAATGAGGAGAAAACAAATGGAATTCCAAGTGCTACACATTCGTAATGGTGCTTACCTATGCTCGGGGACCTTCTCTCAGTGCATCGAGTACCTTGAAAAGAATGGTTATTGGATTGTCAAGAAAGAAGGTCAGCAAGAACAATATTGGTATGTTGAATAATTTTTCTTGACAACCTCATCCCACCCCACCATAATCAACACACAAGACATAGCGTTAAAAGCGCTGAAATGAATGAAATAGATAAGTTATGTAGGATAAATAGGAGAGAATGTTATGAAGATCAGCACACGAACAGAACAAGTCATTGACGTTGGTGATTGGGATCAACTAGTAATTGACACTTATGGGAGGCCTTACAGCTTCCAACAACAAGATGGTTGTAAAGAGCGTCAACGTGTTAAGATTACAATTCCTGATGAAGCTTACGATGATGAGAAGGACAGTATCCCTGAGATTGTAAATGGTGATGAGATGTGTGTAAGCTTTAAAGCTTGGCTTGAGCGTGACCCTGAGCAGAAGATTCCTTGTAAATATGGTGGTACTGGTCCAGACTTCACAGGTCTTTGGTGGGAACGCAACTTCTATCCAGATGTTCAAATGATTGCAAATAGTCTGTACCGGATGGAATTGATTGAAGCTGGTGATTATACAATTGATATTGATTGGTAAGGGAGAATAGTTATGTCAGTAAAAACTAAGCGAATCGCAGTAAGCAAACGTCCATCTGCTGAACAGATTAAGAACAGTGAACGGTGGTTGTTCTTCCTATCTCAGTGTGCGATTGATTGGGAAAGTTTGAGCGAAGAATCTCGTGACTTCTTTGCAAGTATGGGATCAACAGAGTCCAGTGAAGAAGATATTAATAATGCTATCGATTTGGCACGAGGTGTTAAATGAATATTGATTTCGGTTGGATGGGTAAAGTTATTCTGCAAGATTGGGAAGATCCTTTTACTCCTGAAGGTGAAGGATTTGCAATAGTGTCTGATGGTTACACAGAATCTGGTATTAGGATTCATGGTGTACTAGATCAGCGGGAGTACGCAACTTATCCTTGTGTTTGGCGCAATGCTATTCTTATTAAGCTAAACTAGGAGAACCCTATGAACCACCTTACATCACTCCTAGAACGTCTCCAGCAGGCAGAAAGTGCCTACAAAACAGCTAAAACATCGCTAGATAATAGCCTTGAATACATCCTGTGCCGTGAAGAGTTGAAGCAGTGTCGTTTTAGGTTCGATAAGGCGTGTAGGGAATATGTTTTGGCTAATGTGTTTGGACATAAAATTGAAGAGGAGATTGAAGCGTGAATGTATTCAGGAGCGTATCTAATCAGAGGGTGTATAGTATGGGATTGTCCCTATCCAAAATTAAAAGGTCTTCCAAATACTCCTTTTGGGTTTCGTATGGCTTCAAATCAATCTCTTTTTCTTGGGGAGAAAATCAAGAATGAACAAGCAACTATTAGAACTATTTGAAGAACACATCTACTTTCCTGAAGACCACACAAAGGTTTGCTGGACTGAGAATTATGGTACTATCTCTTACAACAAAGAAAACAATGTCGAAGACCTTCTTGATGGAAATGGTGAAACATATTCAGGTGAAGTACGCGAAGACCTAATTGAGATTGATGGGTATGTAATGTATTTGCTTGATAGCTCTTGTGGATTTGACTATCAAGCTATTTTCTCATTAGCTTTGAAGGTGGGAGAGGATGAGTGATAAATTTCTTTCCCGTAAGTTTATCTTGACGTGTGTTATCCAAATGCTACTATTCCTCTCATTGTGGCTTGGGAGTCTCCCTGTTGAAGCTTTCCAAACTCTGACGATTACTTTGATTAGCGGATACTTACTTTTGAATACCTCTCAAAATGTTTTGACAAAGGATAAATCAAATGACACACCCATATAAAGTTGGCGAAAAGGTTATCCTACAAAGCCCAAACCTCCCCGAACATTCGGGTGAATATACAATCGAAGCAATCCTTGACACCTTTGAAGAATTAACATGTCGATTCACAGGGAACCACCTTTGGACAAATGAAGGTGTGAGTTATGTACTAGACGTTCCACTCCTAGATTTGATCGTCTGTGATGGATCAGAAGCTCTCTGGTGTGGTAGTTCCTTGAGAAAGATTCAAGAGATTGGAGATATGTCTTATAAAGAATTGATGAGTTCCTTGAAATCTCCTGTGTTGGAGTGGAATTGATGAATCCTTTACAAGTGTTGAAAGATAGGTTGCAATATGAATTCACAAAGACACATACGTCTAAAGACTATGTTGAAGCTCTTGGAGATGGTCTGTATGCTTGCAGTCTAAGCGAAGCTGCCTTGAATGTGCTTATATTCAACTGGAGTGTTGACCCGCTAGGTACTGAAAAACTTTCCTTCGAAGATAAAGAATACCAACGTGGTGTAGAATTTGTAGAAGAACAGTGGCATAGAATAACTGGGATGTTTTAAAGAGCTGGTGTTTTGATAAATTAAATTAATGGTTTTAGGAGAGAAGAGATGAAAGTTAAGGTGATTAAGGCGGGGTTGAGTAGTTATTGGTATGCTGACAAGCTTGGTGAAGTCTTTGAAGCCGTTGTGAATAATAACGGTAGCTGGGACTATAAAGAAGTGGGCAGTCCGGGTGTAAACCGTTATTTTGACAAAGACGATGTAGAAATTATTTATGAGGGCGCGGCTGTGTTTGATATTAAGAAAGATAAGTGGTTCATCTACACACCAACTCATGAAATCTCTAAGCTCGTGCAGAACTGGCTGTTTGATCAGGGGTTTGTGTGGCAACACCATGAAGACACTTCTGTACGTTATACAAGCTCGCTTTACCTGAAGCTGAGCCCATACACAATCGGAGCGTTCTGTCACACCGATAGCATTGATCTTAAATATGACACAGCTAAAGAAATCAAGCTGACATTCTGATACAGCAAATCACCGACCTTCAAGCGCAAGCTGAAAAATTGCAAGGAATCGTTGGAAAATAAATGTGATAATTTCGTGAAACACCCTTGTTTTGTGATCCAATCTGAGTAGAATGGGCTCAGAAGCTGTAAAGCAGCCGCAACACTGTAACAAAAACGAATCAACACAACACACATTGGAGCTTAAAATGATCGCAAGAATCGAAGTTTCTACCATCAAAGCTGTACTGGAATCACTGAAAGTAGAAGGTGTTCACAACGAAGCACTGATGGACTGTCTAGCTTACTCAAACCTCCCTGTCAGCACATTTGAAGGATTCCTAGACAGTCATCTGTGGTTTACTGAGGACGCTGATTTTGATGTTGCGTACCCTACAGATGAGGCTAAAACTTACGCTATCAGTCTTGGTCAGATCGAAGAGGCACTTGTAAATCAAGGGCTTATCTATAATTCGTAGGTTTGTTTCAGAAGATTTCAAATTGTTTCTAGAAAAGGCTTGACGGCGTGTAAGACATTCGCTATCCTTCTAATCAAGCAAGGGAGAAACACAGGGAGCAGACAGTCAGACTCTCAAAACAAAGGAGGTAAGCGCATAGGAATAATCCATGCGTTATCTAGGACTTAGAAGTCCAATCCTTATTAGGTGAATATCATGGCTCAAGTAGACAATATTAAAGGCAGCTTCTCCCCAGTGTCGGGGAACAATACCCGTCGCATGTTTGATGATCGTGGGAATTTCCTCGGCTTGATTATCAAATGTTCTGAGGGTTATCGTGTACAACGTTTGGATGGGAAGTGTCGCCTCAAGAAAACCTTGGCAGAAGCATTTCGCAGCATCGCGAGGGTTAATTGAAATGAAAACTCTCGGATACTTGATTTCTTGTGAAGGTCGCCAATTATTCATGCGCGATAAAGCTGATTGCTCTTGGGCCTATCTTGACGATGAATACACAGTGACAGAGTTGGTAGCAAAGGTTGGTGAAGAACCTCTACCAGAGGAACACCCCTCAACCGATGAAACACAGGAAAGGCTTCAGCTTTTGGAACAGATTTATGAGTTGGAAGAGCAGCAGATAGCTGCAATGAAGCACAAACTAGAAGAGGCACTGGAGCTGGTAGAAAACATACATCTGTTTGCCAGCAACCAAACCACTAACATCATGGAGGCAAGGGGGCTTTTGAAACTGATCGCTGAATCGTGTGATAAATGGCTGAAGCCAAAAGAATAGAAAAGATTTTACCTCAGCCATCTTGACGATGGCTTTTTGTTGACTTAAAATAAAGACATCAAAGACAAACAACCCAAGGGCGACCGAAATGAACATTCAACAAAAGCAACTCACTCCAGAATTCTCTGAAGGTTGGATTGCTCGTGTCGGACATAAAATGTTGTCGGTTTGCCCTTATGCTAAAGATACTTTAGAAGCCAGTCTCTGGTGCTATGGTTGGTATGAAGCTTCCCGTGATCCAGCCTTAATTTCTGAAGAGATGGGAGAGGTGTAACATGAAAAAGCTTACTGCTGAATCAATCAAAACAGCTTTGTCCCTTTTAGGCTGGACAGAAGACTCTTACGGGCATATGCAATGCACGGGTAAGACTGGTTCAAAGTATCGTGTGAAGATGCAAGCTACCTCTATACGTCTTGAGGTTAAGAAAGACGATGGGGAACAAGGCAGAGTGGGCTTGGTGTTCTAATAAAGGTTGACAGGGGCTCGAAAGAGCCCCATAATCAACTCAAGAGAAACAAACAACGAACACAAAAGGATTTCAGACATGGCTATTCCAGACTACGCAGATGAACGTTCATATAAATTCTTTACGCGCTATTATGTTGGCCCCAGCACTGGTGAAGGTGGCACTGCCTACAAAACTATGATTGACACTCGGCACGAGGAATTGAAGCCCTCTAAGAATTACAGAGGTCGTTGCTGCGTATACTGCGGACAAATGGTTTACGCAATTCAGCCAGATCATCTGGGGTTTGAGGTAACAGGTTATTTTTGCATTTGTAAAGACGCTATGGATGAGGTTGAACTCAATACTGCTATTGAAGAGCTGGAACAGAAGCATAGCGAAGAACTACTACAACTGAAGAAGAAAGCCCCAAAACCTTCTGTAAAGGTTAAGCGTAGGTTGATAGAACACGAACTCAAGGATGATTATTACCTTGACCGTACAATGAAAGCCTTAGGAATTTCTTGAAATAGGTGTTGACAGGTCTTCGAAAGGAGTCTAATATCTATCTACATAGGAAGCAGAAAGCTTCTAACCGAACCGGAGCAACAACCATGACCACTTCAACCGACACCATCAAAGACATCTACGTTGTCTACGACCGTCACACTGGCACTGTAGTCAGTAAACCAATGTCTTTCAAAGCAGCTATCCGGTCTGTTGACAAACGTGACAATGCCTACGGCGGCTATCGTTTCGGCAAACGTCGTGTGGAAGCCTCGGCATGAAGAAGTTCATCGGTCAACTCCAAGTAGGCGACAAAGTTTTCGTTCGCGTAGGTGGCAGAAAATTCAAATCAGCTTGCGAGGTTAAGGAGATAACCTTTAACAACGTAGATGAAGAAAATGAAACAGCCACTATACTTTTTGATGATGGGGTTGGTCAGTGGCTGCAAAATTGGTACATAACTGAATTGATTGAGGTGATACGATGACTTACAAAGTGAAACCAACAGTTACAATCAACAACGCAATCAAACAGATTGACAAACGCATGATTGCTGTAGGTAAAGAACGTGATAAGCTTGATGACTTGATTGGTGAGCTTGAGCATCTTAAAGAGAACTGCCGTGAAGCTTACGACGACCTTCAACGTGCTCGTGATTCACTTTCGGAGTTAGTGTAATGAAACTTAAATGCATACGTGATGTTGTGATGACTAGGGATGCAAGGGTGGCGTTCAAAGCTGGCCAAGAATATGATTTCAGCATGAATGCACATGGGGAGATTTCTCAGAAGACTGAGAATGGTGTACATATGTTTCGGGCTAGTGGGCCAGAGGCTTGGACGGTTTATTTTAAGTATGAGTTGGAGGTGTGATGTGAGCAGTCAAGTGATGTGCTTTTGCCGCAACTGTAAGGCAAACCGAGTAGGTATTAAGACTGGCTTGTCCGGTGGTGGTCACTTTGTAGGGCTGGTGTTGACACTACTTACCGGCCTAATTTTCGCGCCGTTCTATCTGATAATGATGCTTTGTAGTGGCAGTGTAAGGTGTACGACTTGTGGGTCAGTTGCAAGAAAGCTTTAGAGTAATTGTTGTAAAATAATCGCCCTCTTAATTGAGGGCATAATCTATTGTGAGGTGAAAGTGGCTAAGAGAAATAAATACAAAAACTCGACTGAGATTGGCGCCATAGGTGACAGTGACCAAGGGAGTTTTGAAGTAGTAAGTAAGGACAGCGCGCGAGAATACACAATCAGGTTTCTGAAAACCGGATATGTGAAGTCTGTTCGTAAAGACTACATTCAAACAGGCTCAGTGACGGACCCCTACTTCCCAAGTAAATACGGACAAGGTTACTTAGGTGAGGGGCCTTATACGACAACATCAGATGAGCTGCGCCCTTGTGGTCTAAAGAAGAAAGCAACGTTAGCTTATGGTCGGTGGAACTGCATGATGGGGCGGTGCTATCAAACAGCAAACAAAGAGTATGAAAGGTACGGAGCATTAGGTACGTATGTTCATGAGTCTTGGAAGAACTTTCAAGTGTTTGCAGAGTATTTTTATAGCTGCTGGACAGAAGGGTTAGACTTAGATAAAGACATTCTAATCTATGGTAACAAAGAATATGGACCAGATACTTGTGTGTTTGTACCTAAATATATCAATAACATCCTAGTACATAGTAAGAATGTTTTGAATGGTTATCCTGTTGGTGTGTACTATTTGAAACAAGGCCCCAATATGGTAAATCCGCTGAAGAAACCCTTCATGTCTGAAATGGACAAGAAGTCATTAGGAACCTATCTTACACCGATGGAAGCACATAAGGCTTGGCAGGAAGCCAAAGCAAATAAAATCTTTTCTTCTGTCAACAGGTATTCTGAAGAAAAATTCTTTGACACGAGGGTTGCGGATGCGCTACTATCTAAAGCATGGAAGCTGAAGACAGATGCTCAGCTTGGGATTGAAACAGTTAGATTGTGAGGTGTACGGTGTCTAGGTCCTATCTTGTTGGTTCGTGGCTGAACGCTGATGAATATGACTACACAGGTTATTCTGGTGAAATGCTCATGGGACATCGTAATGGTGCTTCCCGTGAGGTTCCTCATTTTACAGCCTCGGGGAATGCCAACGTCGCAAAATACGGCGACAACGACTTAACACCTAAGACTTCTAAAGTCAGCATCAAAGACAAAATCTTACCTCAGTTCAAACGCTTGCAGACTCTTCAGTCTCAGATGGTGGAGCTGGAAACAGAATACAAAACCACAGACATGTCAATTTCTGAGTATTCTGTTCTACGTGATGTGCTGGTAGCCAAGCTTCAGAGACAAGAAGTCTTGTATAAGCGTGCTATCTCTGCAAAGCCTATCAAAACAGAGGATGAATATGAGGAAGTTGGCGAAGAATACACCTACTCAAGCTCTGATGTAGAGTACACCGACACACCTACAGTGGGTGGTCATTGGCTCGATGATTTGAATGATAAAAATAGCCTAAAGAAACCTTTGCAAAAGACTTTACAAGTTGTCAGAACGTTGGTAAGATTGTCACACAAGGCCAGATCCTACTGGCAAGAACTTAAGGAAGTATGATCATGAAAAAGTATTCTGTTTGGTTTGGAGATGTTTGGATGAACACCTACGACGCTTGGAGTGCAGATCATGCAGTCAGTCAATGTAATGACCAGTTCGGTGCTGACTGCAATTATCGTGCAAAGGAAGAATAACAATGACCGACTACCAATCGGCTTTCCAACAAGCCTACACCTTCCTTTCCCAAGGAATCCATGCTAAACTGTTCCGTGATAATGGGCAATGGCTATGTGTTCCAATGTATAATACAAAACAGATGATTGAATTGGAGATGTTGAAATGAGTAGCATTGAACGCATCAAGTTTAATAAGTGGCTGTCCGAAAAGTATCCGGATACTTATGCAATCATGGATAAAGACGGCATAAATGTTTGGGTGGACTTTGCCTATCACTGTTGGCTGGGCGCTAAGAATCAAGCATTGGATGAGATCAAGGAACAAACCAAATGAACACCTATACACAAGAATCATTCCAGAAATATGAACGCAAATCTTCTAAGCGCAAGTGTGTAGACCACTATGACACAGGTGGTAAAGACAAGAAACGAGGCTATAGCACTGAGAGAAACCTTAAACGCAATTGGGAGCAAGAAGCATGAATCTGGAATTCTACGGTTACAAGAAGTTTGACACACAAACTAACGAGTACGGCACTACAGAGAAATACCAACGTCGTGTTGACACCGATGAACAGTTTAATTATCCTTTGTGTCAGTGTAATGATAAGCTCTTTATCAACATTGAACGCTGGACATACAACGGTAAAGCATCAAGTAAAATTGATATGGTGCACGAAAACTCACAAGGTGAGTGGTGTGACATTGGTATCTATAGCTTGACTGATCATCAGTTGATGACCAAGATTGAGCAGTATGAGAAGAAACTTCTTGAAATGTGGGAAGTGTTCTATAGAGAGGATTGAGATATGACTTATCAAGAAGGAACCAAATACAAGCTCCAAGCCGACTACTATGAAACAATACTCATCGAATGTGTTTATGTAGAAGACAATACAGTTTGGTTTGTACAACGATCACCATATGCATTCTGTCCTGACCTTGGCAGTTATAAGCTCGACAAGAAGACTAGTAAACTCTACTGGTTGAATCAAGGGTTTAGCATATGGGAGGTAATCGAAAACACTCTCTCTGCCCACACTGCTGATGACATCTGGAGCAAAAGGACAGGGAGTGGTGGGGAGGGTGGTTATTATAGTGGGATTGGGCAGGATTGATTAAATAGAAATAAACCTCACAGGCCGCTTGACGGCCTTTTTGTTTGCCTATACAATTAACACATCAAAGACAAACACAGGATATAAGATCATGTCCATGCTCCTAGCTATCACCTTCTGCTCAGTCCTAACTTGTGAAGAGTATCGGGTTGACCGTAACCTCACACGCTCAGATTGCATCGAACGTCTTCATGAAGAACGTAAATTCTTGATGTCTAAGCCAGTAGAAGAAGCTTATCAAGAATACATGAATAGCTTCAAAGCAGAGCATATGGATGGGGAAGTAGTAGATTGGGAAATTAATTGTGTTGCTGAGAGCAAATAGTTGTTGAATTGATGTTTGATTCTGGTAAGATAGCTTTATCGAAACAATACAACTACGGAGTAACGGACATGAAAGAACATACTTGCAGAGACAGCAACTACTGGACCCAGCTCCCATTCAAACCTTGCTTTCAGTGTATGTGTCAATTATCTAAGAATTCTGCTGAACGTCACGCGAAGAAAGGTAAGAAGAAATGAATTTTGATCAACATCCAATCATCATCCCTTTCCTTAAAGTAATCAATGGCATTCAATTAGTACTATGGGACTATGTACAGCGTGCTGAGATGTATGAGCAGTTTATTATGATGAGTGATGAGTATGCGGAATACACGCCTGTTAGGTTTGAAGCGCTTTAATTACGCTCGGAGTATAATATGAAAGTCTTAAGGGTTGTTGACAAGGAAGGTAAAGGTTTATATCAAGGTAGCCTATACAAGCTTCTCGGTCTTGAGAAGTATGGAGAACATATACCCTACTACCAACCTTGTCTTTTAGACGAAGGTATAAACATGTTCAAGAAGTCAATGGAAGGTTGGCTCTGTGCATTCAAAGATTATTCTCAATTTTATAGCTGGATGAGAGATGTAGAGCCTTTGGACATCTTTATAAATGAAGGGAAGGTGTTGGAGCTGGAAGTGTCAGAGATGAAGGATGCAAGGGCTCAAGTTGTATTCAACCCCCTGACTATCAAAACAGTTAGAGAAATTCATCTAGATGAGTTTATCAATAATCTTTCCGTTTATGAAGAAAGGTATAAGAACTTTTATTAACTTTCTAGCAGGGAATTATAAGCCACTCAAATGAGTGGCTTAATGTTATCAGTGGTATTAATACAACACCTTGCAAGTATCTCATTCGTTGATACTACAAATACCTTCTAAGCTACGACCTCTCTTGTCTACAGACATCTCTTAAGTATACTAATTAGCTTTAGTGTAGCCACTGTGAGTGTGGTTAAGATAACCTATTGTGTTAAGCTTGTTAGTGTTCCGCTCCAACTTACCCATCCCACATGTTGAACACCCACTCTAACCACCATCTACTAGCCAATCCTTTCACACAATCTTCATAATACATTGACTTAAGCTAGGGAAGTGTGCTAGTTGTGCAGCAGAGATTATTATGGTTGACATACACTGGGTAGTATGGGTGACAGGGTGTTTAGAGTAGTTGCTCCATTGAACATAACGTTAAAATCTATGCACACCAAGCAAGCTATCTTGTTACACCCCCCTGTCAGAGTTTATGTCAAGGGTAATATCTTCAGAGGTATTGATCAGATGATTGGGCAGGTAGTTGGCATGATCTTTGTTGCGAATATTTCTCAAAAGCTGGAGGGGGGGTGACGTGCCACAAAGAAAGCGTTAAGTACTCCTACTAGATATCTGGAGTTTTTGTAACTACAGACCTTGCAGATAAAGGCTTTCAGCATATTCTGGACAAAAAGAAAGAGGTCTTCTATGTAAGCAAGACCTCAAATTTACAGGAAATTTGGGATTAATCAGTATAGGAGATAACTTTATCAGTTAAATCTACACCGAAGTACTTCAAGATATCCTCAAATGAACACTTAAGGGTGTCCTTCTTGGCTTTGGTCTTTTTATAATCTAACCCAAAAGCTTCATACCAATATTTAGGGCTGCCAGCTACACCATCAATTGTAACTTTCTTAATCCTCTCTGGAGGGGAAAGTAGTGCATCCCTTAGAGACATACCTTTACCTGTTCGAGTAGTAACATTACTCATTGTCTTATTAAAGTGTTTGCATAGCTCTTCAATAGTCCCAGTTACCCCTTCTACAGTTTGACGGAGATGATCTTTACCATCATAAGCCAATATTTCATCCAGTGTTTTACCAGCCCTATGTAAAGTCTTCCACAACCCAATAACAGAAGGGTGGGTTCTTTCAAACATCTCGTTATTCTGATACCAATGACCAACTCCTTTTGAATCTAGTACTTCAAAACTTAAACTCCAGTCAGGACGGATATCATACACAGCATTCCAAATCTCCCATCCTTGTGAAAGCCTTGAGCTTACTGATGCGTAATCTTTATTAAGGTTGTCACAAAGGTCTGTAAGATAAATCTCTTTATCATTCCAAAGCACTTTCCTACGCATGTAACCATAATCTAAAAACTCTTGGTATCGATCTACTGCTTGTTGATCAGTCAGACCAGAATTCAAACTGGCATAGATGTGTTGATATGCCGCATCTGGTTTGTCATATTGTTTTACGAATTCAAGTAGGTGTACATCTCCAATCATCGTGCTGTTATCAAGGTTTCGTTTATTACCTGAACTGTCAACCCAACGAAGATTAGAAACGTGATTGTTCATTTTGTCTCTGTCGATATGATCTACCATGGGAAGGTTATCAGGATTCTCAACAAATGCTTCAGCAACCAAACGATGAACTCTTACAAGTTTAGCCTTCTGCCCTTTCAGGTGAAAATTAACATATTTGTATTGTGGAATGCCTGTTAGAACTTGAGCTACTTCAACATCTGCGACAGTATTCCAAACCCTTGCATCAGTACTAACTTTATATTTACCATTCCAACCCTCTACTTCTTTCCACTCAATCATTGTCTCACTCCTTTCTATTTAATCTCTATTATACTCCGAGCGTAATTACTTACTTCGGAACTCCCTTACAGCTTCACCATATTCTAGATATTTCCCATCCACCCTAAGCTGCATTATGTCTTCAGGTATAGGTGGTAGTGGATCAGAGTAAAGTGGACTATCAGACCCTATGTAATAAGCAATCACAAACTTACGTTCCATCTCTTTTACCCTCAAAACATCTTCTGGTACTTGTTGTTGGTATGCCTCTATTCGACCTTGAATCCCTTTGAGTGCAAACCTAGCTGTTTGTGCTAGTCGCCTTGCTGTACTATCGCCCATGATATATCCCACCTCTCTTGTCTTAACAGATTCAGAAGTAATTGGATCAAGCATTAGACATTTGAATACAAGCTTTGGACTGATGTTAACTTTACCATTGTTTGTACCAGCTACAATATAGACAGCAGCCCACACAGCCTCCTCGACGAAGGCTGGCATTTTCTGCTTAGTATCAGAGTTTAGGGTTTCTTTCCAACGATGTTCAATAAGCCACTCAGCTACAATCTCATTATCAGTCTTCTTTGGTAGTCTTGCCATCAACCCTCCACAAATTTAATCAATCGTTGTTTATCATCTTCATTGTACAAATTAAAACAAGGAACGTTATGCTTCTTAGCCAACTCCCAAGCCGTTCTAGTTCCACCTTTCAATTGTCCATGCTTATCCAATTGTGCCCAACAAATAAGAAAGCTACTTGGATTATTAAGGTTTGGTCCTAGTATTTGAAACGTATTTCTTGCATGTAAAGCCTTAGCTCCGACAGAGCACTTATCCCAAGCTGGGTGTGTCTCAGAAGCTGGCCGGTACGCTTCTTCTTTCTTGCTCATCCTATCCAGCACTTTGTACCAGTCTTTATAGAAATCATCATGGTCACCACCCTTAATAAATGAAGCCCAAGGAATATAGATCTGAGCAAGCGTAACTCTTTCTTCAATCTGCTCAGCATAATATTTGGCTCCATCTTCAAATGCTGTATCAGCACCACCTGCTGCACCAGAACGTAGTATGTATCCTTTCTGTGCAAGCTTGAATGCAATGTCTTCCATTAACTTTAGGATATCTTTTGGTGTTTGTCTTGAACCAATACCTGTGTAATATTTCATTTAAAAATATCCTTTCTGATCTTCATACACTCAGTACACCTGTGAATTGATGTAGTTTTCATAGGATGACTGGCTCCAGAGTATTCATAAGTATGGAACTTAGTAATGAACACCCACTTGTGATCACAACCGTAAAACAAACGCTTCAGCCACAGATACATTATTCAACCTCTACCCAATAACTATTCTCAGGAAACTCCTGACTCAATGCCCACACCTCACTATTAGCCTCTTGCTCTGTCTCAAAAGAATCCCCATCAAGACAATGCCCTTCCGATGATTCACCTTCTACTTTGTATTTCATTGTTCACACCTCATGTTTAAACCTGATAGTAGGAAACCAATACTTAATCTTCACCATTGGCATGTCATAGTGATCACCAACCACTCCCTTTACTTCTGTCTAAATAATGGAATACCTTTGTCTCCACCAATACATTTTCAATGCCTGAAACCTTAGCCAGATCAGCACTCAGCATAAGCTCTGCAATCTTGTAGTGAGGAAACATAGTTTGAAATGCCATACTATCGTATATAGTCGGTGTGTCCCATTTATCTAACTCTTCTTTTGTATATTTAGGCTTTAGTAAACCAAATAACCTACGTTTTGTTAACAGGCCTTCACGGTATGTGACTGACTCTTTGGCTACCCTCGTATTTTCTTTCTTAAAGAAGTCATTACAAAGTTCAATAAGTTTTTCTGTTGGGACATTAACTAAACTACTCACACCATCTCCTCCCAAATCCTTCACCCACTTATCATAAGCCTCTACAGGACTACTCCCAACCCCAGTTGCTGCCCATATCCACCAAGCCTCGTCAGGGGCATTATCTTCTGGTTCACTCTCAATAGGAATTTCACAGACATAAAGTCCTTCTGGTGTTTTTAAGGATTATTGGTTTCATTTTAATTTCCCTGAAGGTGCTACCCAATATTCTACACCATCCACTACACAGCGTATACTCATTACGACATCATTCTGCATGACTCTTTTAATCTGTCCGTTCTCTGCCTTACAAGCAGCTTCTCTGGTTCTGACTTCTTCCAAATCTAGAGAGCATCCAGTTGCCAACAGTATAATTGAAATCAACATTAAGTGTTTCATTGTATCTCCTTCACCAATTTGTTAGGTTTTAGAAAGCTCGTCTTATACCTCGCCAGACTCTCCTCCAATTCTTTCCTAATTTCTTTAAGTTGGTCTTCTACAGTTTGCATTCTATCTTCAATTGTTTGGTTCATAAAAGTCTCTCAAAACTAATAAGATGTTTATACCCTAACGAATCCCTAACCTTAACTCCAGTATTCCCTAAAGACCAAACACCAATAGGTTTGTTCATCCAAATGATGTGCGCAATATCTTTCTTCTTACCGCCTAACACATACACTTTAAAGCTATGTGGAGGAAGTCCTGTTTTCTTGTCATCTTCCCAAGTGCGGTTAACAGATACATGTACAAACTCAACACCCGGAAGTGCTTCGATTAGTTCTTTAACGTGTTCCATTATTTCTTCTCCCTAGCGTTCAAGGCTTGTCATGATGCTTTATACACCTTCTTGACTGTTTCTAATGCATCATAGGTTATCGTTAGCTGTCTCTGCACATTTAAGTTGAAGTAGTCCCAATATTTTATAACCCACTCTTTGTGTTCTTTCGTCCTCATGTATCCACCACCAAAGAGTCCGCACTCAGACAAGAATAAAATGAACTCATCAACATTCTTGTAGGGCTGAACCTCCAACTCTTCTCTACTGAACATCTTCTCAAAAAGCTCCCCCATCTTTTCAAGAGAATCTTTGAAGTATTGACTGGTGATGAAGTGTTTCTTATACAGAGCCCAGAACGTCAAGGTGATTCCACCAGCTTCAAATGCTGGATATGCTTCATCGTTGTATTTTAATGTCGATGGATCAAAACCTATTTTCATTTCCATTAATCTTCCTCCAATTTAATCCATTCCCACCAGCCACCATTCTTAATATCCGTAAGTCTATACCAGATGCTGACATCTTCAAGGATTGTGGTCTGAATGTCAATTGTTATTGTTGAGATATTTCGTTTAGGGAATTGCAGGATGTTATTCATATCAACTCCCCAAAAACTCATTAATAATAGGTGCCACAACATCAACTGATGTCAAAAGGAAAAGATGTCCATCATCCACTACGTGAAGTTTAGAATTAGGAATCAACCCTTTCATAATCTTCATATTCACTAATGGTATGATCGGGTCATCGCTTCCACCGATCAAAAGTGTAGGTTGTTTAATGTAAGGAAGCATCCACAGGCTGCTCCACCAACAAATGGCAAGCTGTTGAAACTTGTATCCAGTAGCATTAGCTTTATTCTCAGATCTGTTAGCTTCCATCTTTGCAGCATACTTAATTGCTAGCTCAGGATCTGTTCGGAATTTTCCTCCGTAGATCAAAGGTGCAACTTCAATCATATAGGCTGAATCAGTGTAGCGTCTAGGTGAAGCCATTAAAGAAAGTACTTTCATACTAGGTGGTATGCTTGTCACGCCTGTTGCTGTAGCACAGAGGATCAGTTTACGGCAACGATGTTGATAGTCGTATGCGAACTGGGTTGCTGCGAACCCACCCCACGATAGACCAAGTACATCAACTTGTGCGTAATTCAGATAATCAAGCATCTGAGATACGGTTTTACACAGACCACTAAAGCGATACGGCATATTTGGTGTAGAACTACCACCACATCCAGGTACATCAAAAGTAATAATCTCAATATCGGGATTCGATTCGTGCATAGCTTCAACAAATGGTGCCAGTAAAGTTGTATTCGCTCCAATACCATTCATAATCAACAGCGGAACAGTCCCAACCTTTCCCGGCTTAATTGAAACGTAGATTGATTGATTCCCCAACATGATTGTTTGGTTTTGCATTTGAATGCTCATTTCCAAAACTCCCACCACTTAGACTGAGGTTTAACTTCATACAGAAAATATGAAGGTTTAGGTTTGACAGAGTTAATAACCTTTTGCTGTGCTTCAGAGGTTTTATGTTCTTTCATTGCAATATAAGCTTGATAAATTAAATATCCTTGCTCTTCTGTAAACACCTCGTCTCTAGAACATCCGTTCCATGTGTGGGTTATACAGCCCTGTTCCCAACTACCTCTATCTAGCCAATATTGCACACCTGATACTTTATCATTAACAGTGTGTGTCGTTATCTGCCATCGGTTGGGGTCTTTGCACATACTATCACAGATTTCTTTTACGGTCTCATCCATCAAGTTGCTCATTTAATAACACTCCTTTTATCAATACAAATCTCTTGTTCTCCTCGTGCATGGTAAAGTACACCACCTTTCTTTTCACAATCAGTATGACCCTTCTCCACTTGTGAAATATTCCAAGGCAGCCAGACACAGAAGAGCATGATTCCAATAGCAATGGCGAAATATTTCACAATTTTCTCCCCTCAATAAACTCTTCCAATATCTCACTGATATTGATAAACCGATAATTAACGTAAGCACTGGCTGCAAATTCATCTGGGAAAGCCACTAGGGCGCATTTGTGTGTATCGCTAGCCCAGCGAATGAAATCTTTAATCACTTGTCTGTCGTGGGAATATTGTTGGGTCATTTATTTGCTCCTAAAATCTCTAACACTTCAATCTTGGACTGGAGAGCTTCAATCCGCCCTTGCTGCCAAGCTACGAAGTTCACCAACTGATCTATAATAGGACCAACAGCAGCTAGTCCAGTTTTCCCTTTAGAGTTAGACATTACAAACTCTACAATCTCATCTCTGGTCATAGCTTGTGCTCTATTTTGTACTCTTTAATTTTCTGTTTGGTCAAATGCAGATCCAATTCCCACACACCATTCCATCCCACAAGTCTGGCTCGTTCATACCCTGTCCGGCAGTTCTTTTCAATCCTAATCTCACCCTCTTCTTCGGACTCTTGCCACAATATACGTCTATTAAATGATGCTGGGATTGATTCAGTGACTTCCCACTTACCAAATAAGAATTCAGAGATGCTCACCGTCGGCCCTCCGAAGCAATGATAGCCAGAATGCCAATTGGTACAGTAATAGGCCAGAAGAAACACAGAATAATATCTTCACGCCAAGGATATTTCATAGCCCTGATGTAGCAACCTGTTGCATTGATGTATATGAATATAAGTGTAACGATAAAATATACATCCAAAAACATTGCAAACTCCTAAGAGCCACTACCGGGCTCTGTTAATGTTAAAATAGTTTTAATAGGGTAAAACTACGCCAACTTACCCTATTTACTCCCGCAATTACCCTATTAAGTAGGTACAGTGAGAGCTTCCTTAAACTCAAGCACTAATCCTACCATAGCAAGGGCTGTCCAGCGAGCATTATTTTGTACAAATTGATTTAAATTGCTAAAGCCTGTGCTTTCTACAAAATCAGATACTTCAATGTTCAGCCTCTTACAAGCACGTCTTACATATTTCGTTTCAGATGCTGGAATCCACCAAAGTGGCAAGCGTAAACCAAAGGTTGAAGCTTTATCCCTCCAAAACTGCTCATCCGCATAAGAGATGTTTAGGTTTTCTCGTGCATATTCTTGGTCAGCAATCCTTTTAAGTCGTACTTCTTCACGCTGCTCTTGGGACATAGGTGTAAAGTTTGGATTACTCATTAGTTACTCTCCCTTGGTTTCCACATTTTACCGTACTTCAATACGTTTGGAATGCTATCACTATCCACGGGCATTACTACCAAACAACTAGGTAGACCACTAAGAGTTGTGTTCTCATGGCCCTTCCAGCAATCTAGTGTGCTACTGATTTTATCAAACTCTTTGTTATTGACACGGAGTACGACTTTCTTAAAGGAAATTTAAAAGCCAATCATCGTAGACCGGGTCACCTTCAAAAAGTCTATGACCATTAATAACACTATGAGCTACTAAAGTTGGGACCATATAGTCTGGTACAGCATCTAATACAGCAATATACATCTTACTATTCATTCATCCAACTCCTTCTGCAATTTAATATATTCCCCGAGCTCATCCAACATCCAATCAATATTCTGGACAAACCTTGGAAGCTTTCCTAGAAGTTCTAGCTCAGATGCTGCATCTAGTAGATTTGTACGCAGTCTCTCTAGGAGGTAGTATTGTTCTTGTGTCATTTTAGCTTTTCCTCTAATGAAATAACATATTCGAAAAACTCTTCCATAGCAGCGTTCAATCTGAAAGATTCAGAGTCCCTGCTCTTCTTGTAATCTAAGAAGGCTGGAAACCAAGGTTCTTTTCCAAAGTGGTATTCATATTCCCACTTGATTCTCTGTTTGACTAGGCTCATCAGCATCTCCTTTTAAACTCTCAATGTACTGAAGCACAAGTTTAGTTTGTTCCATAGCAAACTCAATGGGGTGGTTGTCTTCTAGGCCACATGCTTTGGAAATCTTCTTACAACGTTTGTCACATTTACTCAAATCTTTGTGTAATAGCTCCATCTGTTTGATTAGTTGCTTCTTTGTCACTCTAAATCCTCCTCAGTAATCTCTGGAAACCTATACCCTTCAGCACGAAGCATCTCTAACCTAGACAAGAATCTTTCTTTACAATCGTAGAACGTCTGCCCGTCATATTTCAAACCAATTGGTTTACGTTCAGCAGTTTCTAAGAACTTCATCTGTGCTTTGTGTTGTTTGAAAAACTCTTGTTCGTTTTCTTCTGTGTGGTTCAAGAATAACAATGAATCTACTTTAGGGATATCTCCCATAGTTCTGTTAACTGCTACATGTGTGACAAATCCTTGTTCTGATTCATAGCAATATAGGTCACATTGCCAGTTCATGCTGGACCATCTGCATATACTCAAAGTCCTAACTCCCTCTTAGCTTTCTCTACAATATCCTTAGCCTGCGCATACAGTGTAGTATCGCCCTCAGTCAATACTTCCAGCAGCAACTCTTTCTCTTTAATATAAACCCTTGCAAAATCTTTATCGTGTTCAAGGATTGACTTGCTGTTTGAGATAAGGTCTGCGAGTTTGATTGTTTTACAAGCTGGCGATTGCATAGCTGTATGTTTACGATCAATCTCCTTACGAACAGCTCTGTTACCATCTTCTGGTTTTGAGACATCTGTAAGACCTTCAACGAGCATAGCAATACAATATCCAAATTCACTTATAATCAGATCAATCGTAATTTGCGTGTCTTCGCATAAATCATGCATAAGGGCAGCACATCTCATACTGTCATTTACATAGGTGGCCTGTTCAATGATATCACAAACCTCAACAGGGTGAACAATGTAGTTGTCTCCTGTGTACTTTCTTTTCTGGCCTACAGCAGCATGGCCAGCCATTGCAAAGTAATACGCCTTTTCTACAATACTCATCACAGATACACCGCTAGAATTTCATTAATATCTTTGGATTCAAGATATCTGCCAGACAGTTCTACAAACTGTTCAGACTTGTAATCAAACTCTTCATTGTGATAAGGAATGGTGAATTCAATTCCATCTACAGAGAAACCACCGTAGCCGTGACACGACTCTGTGACCTCTACAGTTACTTTATATTCTTCAAGCAATGCAGAGAGCTTAGTAAGAAACTCAATACTTTTGTTGTTCAGTTCCATGGAAACCTCTTAATTAATTTGTAAAGCAAGGATACAACAAAGCCCAACACCAGTCAAGGCATTGGGCTCAAATTTATTCAAATAGATATTCAACATTGGCAGAGTAATAGTCCCGGATTACCTCATCAACCTCACGATCAGAGAAGCCTTTTGTAAAGAACACTTCAACGAATTTCCCAAGGTCTTTGTGATTGCCGAAATGATAGTCTTCAGACCACATCCAATGTGAGTTGCTAAAAAGCAAGGCAATAGTTCTGTGCTCCATTTCACACCTCACAAATACTTATTGTTAAGAAACAGCCGACTGTAACTTTCAATAACAAACTGGATGCGGTGATCTTGACAGATAATCTGTTTAGTCTGTCGGCAATACTGGAGCTTCACAGACTTAGTAATCCTAGCAGCCTTCGCCTGAGCAATTTGATAATCGTTAAAGCTCCAGATCGTCAGAAATTCTGGAGGGCGACCAAATACACACTTGACGGAGCGACCATTGTATAAATCGATAGCAGTTTGCACACTAATCTTTTCACGACCTTTGTTTGAATAATCAGCACTGATAAAATACGGATGACCACCATACCACTGTTCAAATTCGTATCCGAGCGCTTTCATCACTTGTTTTAGGCTATGAATTTGAAGATTTCGAGTATCCTGAATTTCTTCGGGGTTCCAACTACTCTCGTTACTGTGCATTTTGTTCTCCTTTAGATTTATACAAGGCTTCAATTAAATAACTAGCGGAATTCTGGACTCTTGTCGGATAGCCATCATATGCAATACTAAACCCACTCCCAGCTACTAACATATCTTTCGTTACTAGGTACTTGTGTTCATGTTCCAGTGACTCGTAATTGTCTAGCATCCACTTGCACATCTTGTCAAAGGCTCCATCTGTCATCAGCGACTGATAAAGAATGTAGTAACAGTATGATGAACTCAAAAACCAAGAAATGCAAGAGTTTTTATTCTTTTTGAAGCATTCTCTAACGACGTTATCAAAAGATCCATTCTCTGGATTAAGTCGGTTCATATTTTTACAACCTTTACGCCTTGTTCCCGCAAGTAATCAAGTCCAGATGTATCTCTGAATTCGTCCCGATAGAAAACTTCTACGATACCAGCATCCAGAATATCAATCGAGCATAGTTTACAACAGCCAGCGGTAACAAAGAGTGAAGCGCCTACAGCAGATTCATTTGTCTTACATAGATTCATTAGTACTGAGCGTTCAGCGTGCCTAACTTCTCGCTTGGTGACTAACTTATAATATCCTACTTCATCTTGGTATGGGAATGTTTCATGAAAGGTCTCAACATCCAACCAAGCCCCCGCACCATCAGAGTAAACTTTATCTTCCAGCGGACCATCTATTGCAGCAGGAAGCGCGTTATATCCTGTTGAAATAATATTATTATCTCGTACCAACACTGCACCTACTTTCAGTCTAACACCACTTGATGTATCTGCCAATACTTTTGCAATGTTCATGTACATTTGAATGTGTTTATCTTTCACTACTTCTTCCTCGTCGCCGTACCTCTGCAACTCAATTCACCGCTCTCTGATTTAGATACTGTCTTCTGAAGCTTACTAGCTACAACAGTATATCGACCTTTACCATAAACAGAGTCTATATATTCTTGTGCAGCAACTCTTGAGGAAGTGTGTACAAACCAATATTCTCCCATAGCATTCTGTATGTAAAAGGTTGATGGGGGTATGAACAGGTAATCCGTAAATGTCTGGTAGTCTACGATAGTTACTTTAGGATCTTTCTTAGGTTTATCAATCACAGTAATCATAATCATCCTCTGGATAAGGTCCGTCCCACTCAGGCTCTTCTTCGAAATCTTCTGTATCTTCGTAATAATCATCTGAATCACGATCAATCCACAAGTCGTAGTCAGTCATCTAGATATACCTTAACTTTGTTAACCATACTTTCCATTTCACGTTCAATCCATCGTGCAGTTGGACCCTCTTTATTATTTGCAGCTAGTTTAATGGTTGCACATTGACAAAGAATATCCATAACTAGTTGATTAAGTCTGTCAGCCTTTTTAAACATGTCATCACTCATCTCCAAAATCCTCCTGCCAAGCTCCTTCTCCAAACTCAGCAACATAAAGTTCTTTATCTTCTTCAGTCATGTTTTCTAAACTATCAGCTAGCCAATTTTGTGTATCAATGCAAGCTTGAAGTAGTTTTTCATTCACAATCAATCACCTCTGAAATAGCACTCACCAAATCCTCCCCAAGTGCATGACTAGCTCCCTCTAGATCATGATCCAACCAATTTCCGATTGTCGAAGTTTCTTCTTGCTCATCGTTAGAGTATTGTGCAAATTGATTCACTGTACATTCCACCCTTCAATATAAAAACTAATTCCAGCGAGACTTCCACTATCAAACGCCCGTGCCTGATAACCTGACAAGAATGCATCAGCCTTTTCAGAAGTATCAAAGATTTCTAGAATTTCTCTGTGTCCAAAGTCTACTTTAATTACAACAAATACATTCATTACATTCCTCCTTGCATATAGTGCAGATCAAGTTCTAGATTCCAATAAGGGTCAATATTGAACTCTGGTTCTAGGTGTTCGTCTTCGTCTGGAACTTCGTAGAGTTGGTCAAAGATGTTTTTCATTGAAATGTCACACTAATCTTAGGAAGTTTACGTTCAGCACGATCTTGTACAGACAGTTCTTCAATAGACTGAATGCTAAATACTACATCTCGTTTAGGGATAATCTTTTCAACTTCAGATAACAGAAAGTCTAAACCGTCTTGTGTATATGGAATTTTCTCATGTTCTTTCAAGACTTGAAACAGGGCTGCGTTCAACTCGTCTTCAGTATACATTATTCTTCCTCCTCAGAATTCTCTGACTTTTCCTGTGCAGCAAGGTCAGCTTGTTGTCCTGTAAGTAGTTCCTCAATTTCTTCGTAGCTGATCATAATATTTCTCCTTAAATTTCGTAGGTTTTAACAGAGTGTTCGGTGATTTCAGACTTGAGCTTATAGATACGTACATGGTCTTCAACACCAGCCAGAGTATTTGCTATACCAATGGTACCAATTCGCGTGTTGTTCTTATCTAGGCTATGTGCTCGGTACAGTTCTTCACCTAGACCGTTGGTTACTTTAACGATTTCAACTTTCATTTTATTTCTCTCCTTTGTGTTTGGACTAGTGGGAGTATTGTAAACCTCCCACGTATTCATTGCAACAATTATTTTACATCTGTTTCAGGAAAAGGTGCTGTGACCTTCTTTGCACGACTTGCTTTCTTTTCAGCAGCCAATTTCTTTTTCTCATGTAGGGCGATGCCTTCGGCTACCTTCTCAGCAATCAAAGCTTCAAGATCGAAGTCCTCAATATCTTCAAAGTCTTCTCCACGTGCCTCTGCTGCCAAGCGTTGGTTCTGAGGACAAGATTCATCGCCACAGTTACAAGGTTGATTGTTCCGGTATTCTTGGTAAGCTTCCAGTCGCTCTTTCAGTTCTTCCGAATCAATCCACAAATCTTGGCCTTTTCCGACCAAAGAAATTTCTTCGCTAGACATAAAACCATCATACATACTGTGGAGGAATTTATCAATTCGTTTATCCATGAATTGCACATGACTACGAATTTCGCTGTCTTTGCCAAATGTTCCCCAACTTGCTGTGTGCACGAAGAAATATGCAAAATCCCCTAGAAGCCAGTTTTGACACGCAAGGGCCACACCTGTTGCCATAGAACCGCAGATATCGTGAATATATGCCGTTACTGGGGCACGGCAAGCTTTAATCCCATCAATCAGCATCAGACCGCTGTCTAGGCGACCTCCACCACTTGAAATTATAACCCGCACTTCATCCCACTCGTTTGCGGATTCAAGAGCTTCCATGTGATCCCTGTACTCAGAAGGTGCTCCAATTTCACCATCTAGGTAAAGCGTGTACACTTTAGTTGGGATAGTTCGTTCCCGTACAGACCCGTTCATACTAAATTGTGGAAACATGAAATCTTCATTGTTAGTAGTGTTCATACCATCCCCTTATTTACCGTGATTTTCTGTGTAACCAGCACCGACCAGATTTAAACGTTCAATCATCAACGACCTAAACTCACAAGCAGCAAAGAAAGCTAATTCATCACCATATTTAGGTATTGAAAAGTACCTACTCTTTTGTTTTCCGCTTGTAGGATACCAACTTGCACACCAATAATCTTTGCCATCCGATCCAGTGTGCAATCTTACCCCGGTTACACCACTCTTGTTACTATTATACATACCCTTGTTTCTGGCTTGCATATCATCATTTGCCCATCTTACATCCCCTTCTACGTAACCAAGGGAATTTTCTATTCGATCAACTGAGACACGCCCCTTGAAGTTTTCCGGTATAGGTCCAATGTCATTGTAGAAATTCACAAAACTTTCCGAAAATGCTTGTGAAATACCAATCTTCGAATAAACTGCATACTCTTTTGAATTTGGGTTAGTACAACGACCTTTCATTCTTTTCCAAACTTTCTGCTCAAGACTTCCTGACATTCCGTGGGTGTAATACTTCTCTGCAAAAGCCTTATTGGTGACAGCAATCACTTCTAAGTGTAGACACCCACAAGATCGCGTATCATTAGCGGACAACTCTGCAGAAGTAACTTTAGTAGTATTACCACAAGAACATTCTGCATTCCATACCAAAGTCCTCCGAGTTGCATGCCTACCTTCAACATTCTTGATAACCAGTCTTCCGACTTCGTGGCCTGTCCAGTCTAAGGCATTGGATGCAACTCTTACCCCATTAATTTCTTTCAAATTACTCCCTACCCCTTCTCAAAGTAAAACAATTTAACAAGCGCCTTAGTCAATTTACTACGACGTCCACTGTCCTCAAATGTAAAGTTCACAAAACCAATGTTATTTTTGATTTCCTGAATATCTTCATCATCGAGAAACTCTGGTGGTGTGTTGTTTGCAGCTTCTACAACTTCACTCAAGTATTTAAGCCCCGTTTCCTTACGGATGTCTTTTTGACGCCAATCCCCCGTCATGCAAAGTTGCGCACCGTCACCAATACGAGTTGTTAGCATTTGCATAAGGTCAGTATCAAAGCCCTGCACCTCTTCACAAAGCACAAATACGCCGTCTTCAAAGCTATAGCCGCGCATCCACTCGACGCTTTTGAATTCAATTACCTTTTTCTCAAGCATATAAGACAATTGGGTTTTACCGAGGAACTTAGTTAGGTGCTCCAAGATGCTGGTAAAAATTACGGAAAGTTTTTCGCCCTCCGTGCCGGGAACTGCACCGATTGTACGCCCACAAGACTCATAAGGCCGGACCAAAAACAATTTGTGGATAGATTTAGCTTTCAGCAAATTTGCAGCGTGCCATGCAGCTAGAATTGACTTACCACCACCGGCTGGGCCTTGTAGAGCCACGATTTTACGACCTTCCTGTAGATACTGTGCCCCGAGCGTCTGTGCCTCTCCAATAGGCTTAAAGTGCAACGAATTAAACTCTTTTTCGTCATCGTACTTATGGTTTACAGCAGGTTTACCAACCTTATCCTTACGAACACGTTTACGGGGAACGGCAATATCTTGACCGTCAACTTGTACTACAAACGCTCTCTCGCGACTTCCCATGCACTTGTTTCCTTCTCAGTAATTAAATTTCCACACCTTTTCTTTGCTTCACCACTTTCCCAACATCTCTAGCTTCCCACACTTCAATCTACTATGCAAGCTTTATTTGATCACAAACTTAAATTTACTTTCAGGCTTCAACACTTTCAAGAAATCCTCATAAGCTTCTTCCACATCACATCTTTGTGAGATACTGCATGAGATTCCATTGAAGTCAAAACGAGTGTAGCCAAGATTCATCTTTATTGCAAATTGTTTAGCCTGATGACAA